>Ga0105241_10000854_pt1 | contig 23131 bp, 20 predicted proteins | sample KBSC64metaG_FD_80422 | JGI IMG/M metagenome (GOLD analysis project Ga0105241, IMG submission 80422) | Corn rhizosphere microbial communities from Kellogg Biological Station, Michigan, USA - KBS C6-4 metaG | ecosystem: Host-associated > Plants > Roots > Rhizosphere > Soil | place: Michigan, USA... | reverse complement strand
GGCTAGCGACCTCAAGAAACAGACCAAGACGAGCTCGCTCGAGCAGGCATACCTAGAGCTCACTGGCAAAGATTTGCGTGACGAGAGCAGCAGTGCGCAAAATGGCATGCGCCTGATGGCCCGAGCCCGAGGGAGCCGCTGATGCGTGTGATCTATGCTTTGTGGCTGCGACAAATGAAGCGCTACTTCCGGGCGCGCTCGCGGATTATTGGTGCGATTGGCCAGCCACTGCTATTTTTGTTGGCGCTGGGCTACGGCCTTGGGTCGGTGTACAAACATGCCGGCCAGGGAAACTATATTACATTCCTCGTGCCAGGTGTCATGGCTCAGACTGTGTTGTTTTCGGCGGTATTCTTCGGCATAAATACCATCTTTGATAAGCAATTTGGCTTTTTGAAGGAGACCATGGTCGCCCCAGTGTCACGCTTCAAGATCATGCTGGGCGGCGCGCTTGGTGGCGCCACAACCTCCGTCTTGCAGGGGATCCTCGTGTTCCTGATTGCGCTGCTCGTCTTCGGATTTCGGCCACACAGCTGGGCGATGCTTCCGGTGGTACTCGTCATACTCAGCCTGCTCGCGCTGGCGCTCGCTAGCTTTAGTACCGGTGTCGGGGCCATGGTCAATGATTTTCAGGGCTTCCAGGCAATCAACCAGTTCCTTATCTTCCCGTTGTTCTTCTTGTCGGGATCGCTCTATCCCCTCGACACCGTACCAAAAGCCATGCGGGTCGTGGCATCGTTCAATCCAATTAGCTACGCAGTCGACGCTTTGCGCGCGACACTGCTTGGCCAATCACATTATGGACTTCTCAAAGACCTACTGGTGCTCGTGGTAACCGCTGGCGTCCTGATCACCTTTGGCGTCTACCGGTTCAAGCGCATTGAAGCGTAGCGTCAAATACCGACTGCTTCGCTAGAAAAGCAAACTATTCTAGACATGAAAGACGGAGCCTACTCACTGAGCAGGCTCCGTCTTGTTGCTCGGCACCAGATTCCGGGCAACTAAACCACCGCGGAATCTCTTTAGCTTTCGAAGTTATTTCTGCTGGCTCAATATTTCGTTGATCTGAGCCTGCGTCAGCGGCGCCCATGGGGAAGTATCCGGGTTGGACGAAGCGGCAGCCGGACTGCTGGCCTGGTTCCACCACTTGGCTTGGTACGGCACGCCGTTGAACAGCACGCGGTCACCGGTATTGTAGGTGGTCGTTCCAGCCCACACCGGGTAGGTGCCGGCGGGCAAGGTCGCTTGCTTGACCGGTTTTTCGCCAGCGAGGACTGGACCAATGAGATCCCATGGTGTTTGCCACGACTGTAACACTGGGTTGTCTGGCAAGTCGCCCTCAGTCCACCACTTAGCCTGGTAGACATTGTGGTGCCACACGACTTTAGTGCCTTCGAGATAGGCATTTGAGGTCGACCAAATGGGGTAGGGGCTCGTGGCGGGATCGTCGGCTGCTTGCTTCACGGGCGCATCGGCAGTGGTCACCACACCAGCACTCTCGGTAAAGCGACCAGTAAAGTCGGCACTCAAGGCGTTGGCAAAATCATTTTTACTCTGTTCAACGCCGCTACAGGAGCTCGAAACCACCTTCGTATCGGCATAGTTGTCGCCGCAAGCCAAATCGCGGTTGGCCGACCACATCGAGGCGCGAGCAATGCCATGGCTGTGCGCCCAAGCGTTCAGGGCTTTCGCGTCAGCCAGGGTGAAGATTTCGTTTTGGTCGTCGTTCTGGCCGATCATCGGGGTGAAGCCGACTTTTTGCCACAGCGAGTTATCCGACAAGTGAATGCCAGCGCGCTGATACAAGATGCCAAGCTGGCGCTGTAGCTGGTTCAAAGCGCTTTCTGAAGCGGTCAGCATATTAAGCCCGTTGGTCAGACTGTTGCCGTAATCCATGGTCATACCATTAACGCCAGCGATGTCGACGCCTTTGGCGAGGAACTGCGCGACGGCGTTGGTACCGTCTTCGCTCAAGCCGTCCGGCCCAACAGGCAGGGTCAGCCATACAGCCAATGGTTTGCCAGCGGCCCGACGAGCAGTTTGCAGCTGCTTGATGGCTGTGGCCCGACGAGCGTTCACATCAGCGTTGGTGAGGTTGGTGCCTTCGAGGTCAAGGTCGATGGTCGTCAGATTGTAGCGGTTAATGACCGACTGGTAAGCACCGACCAACGCCGTTTCATCAGTACAGCTCGAGGCCGGCTCCTGGTTGTCGCGCCCACCAAACGACACCATGACGTTGCCACCTTGCTGCTGCAAACGGGCGATCCGACGGTCAAGGTCGAGCGAGGCCGAGGCCTGATCCATGGTATACGCAGCACCCCAGGTTGGCATACAGCTGTCATGCGGCGAAGCCACGATAAACGACAGCACCATATCACGGCTAGCAGTATTGCCGAGCTGTTCAAAGGCAAAGCTTGGTGTGGCCGTCACGTCGACGTACGGCGCAAACCATGGCTTGTGCGAGTCGAGCGTGCGATCGAAGCGCCACTGCTGCACACCGTGCATACCGCCAAAGGCCGCACCCGCCAATAGGCAGAGCGCCAGTAACACGCGGAGGAGCGACAGACGGCGAACTGGTTCGGTACTGACGATTTGTTTCTGTATGTCTTTCTTGCGGCGGCCGATCATACGGTTTGCTCCTTGATTTTTGCTTCCGACACCATGCTGAGCGGCATAGCCTGCTTGGCGTCACCGTGGTACAGCGCAGCGCGCCAGTCCAGCGATGGTTCTGCCGACGTAGCAGCAGCCGCTTGCTTTGGCTTTACTTCAATGTACAACCAGTTGGTTGAACCGCGCCAGATGTCAGCAATCATATTGCGGATACCAATGTAAGCCTTGGTCGCCCAGGCGGCGAGCAACAGGTTAAAACCGGCAAAGATAGCGTTGCCCCAGTTGTGTGAGATCTCATCCCGCCACAGCGTAAAGCCCGAGAAGCCGATGACCACGAGCGGACTCACCACGTACAGCAGTGGCGACAGCGTGCGGTTCTTAACCTTCGGCGTACGGGCAAACGGAATTTTCTTACCGGTAAGCGCTTGCTGGATCGACTTCAAAACGCCTGCCAGGTTAACCGGCAAAAGAATGAGGTTGAAGCCGTAAATCCGGAGCACGTCACTGCGCTTGTAGCCACAGTAGCGAAGGTCGTTGGCCATGGCCAGGAAGTAGGGAAGTGCAGCCAGAACAACTAGCGGACTCAGCAAGCGGCCATCGTATGGATACGCAAGCAAGAAGATTAGCCCGAAGCTTGCCCATGCAATCGAAGCCATGTAGTTAACACGCATCATGATCTCAGCGGTCGAGATCGACTCACCACGGCGGCTCGCCTCACGGATACGACGCCACAGTTTTGGCAAGATCAGCAGACCACCGTTGGCCCAACGACGGCGCTGCACAATCAGCGAACCGAAGTCGGGTGGCGTCGCGCTGTAGCTGAGACGTTCTGGATAGTTCACCAGCGTCCAGCCATGTACGGCCAAGTCGATGCTCGACTCAGTGTCTTCAATAACCGTGCGGTCCTGAATGTAGCGACGGATTTCAAAACCGCCAACCCACTCAGACTCAGCAATGTCTTCAAGTGCAGCCTTACGAATGACGGCGTTAGCACCCACCCAGAAGGTCGCGCCGTAGTAGCTCATACCTTGGTGCAAAATGTGCTGAATGTCGGTGGTGGCACCGGCCAAGCGCTCGATGCGTGTGGCAGCGCCACGGAATGACGAGTACGGGGTCTGCGTTACCGCGACACGGGCGTTGTCTGGCTGCTGCAGGAAATAGACCAAGCGCAAACAGTACTCTTTGAGCAAAATTGAGTCGGCGTCGAGCGTCAGAATAAAGTCGCTATCCGGGATCGACAAATCAGCGTTCTTCTTGCTTGCAGCGTGCAACGTCGGGCCATCTGGCGTCTGGTGCAGTTGGTAATCGCCACCCATCAGGCCGATGTACGAGTTGAGGTTCATGGCCTTGTTGGCCTCGTGCGACAAGGAAGCGTACTTCTTGCGTTCGAAGCAAGTAAATTCACCAGCAAAGGTCCAAACCAAACGGTTGTACAGCTGACGCAATTGCTCCGCTGGCAGCTGCGCCTTGTCTTTGTAGGCAGCCTGCAAAGCGTGACTTACCAGGCGTAGGTCAGCAGCCAAACCACGCAAGACCTGGTCGGCGAAGAATACATCCACGTGGTCGTCGATTTGCTCTAAGCTCGCCTGGTTTTCCAACCACTGCGCCGCCCATGCATAATGTGTAATCAATTCTTTCACGTCAGCAGGGGCTGCAGCCACCACTTTCTTACGACGAATAAAGGCAGCCCGGGCGCGAGCAAAGCGCTCGTACGGCTCACTCAACAGATCAGCAATAACGTTTGGCAACTGACGCGTTTCTTCCAAACGCGCAGCATCCTGCGGATTCTTAGCCACGGGCTTATCGTCGATTAATAACACGACGCGCTTCTTTGGATATTCCTGCAGTGCAGCCGACAACAATGTCTTGCGGATCACCTCGGGTTCTTCGCTGTACGACGGCACCAACATCGTGATTGACGGCTGATCCTTGGCAAAATGACTGTCGAGCTCAGCTCGCGGCACGCGGACGTGCTGACTAAAGCGTTGCAAGGCGCCCTGGCGGGCCATCAGATACATGAGTGCAGAGAAGGTCAGGAAGCTAACGATAATCGAGTAACCAATAGCCTGCATGGTGAAGGAAAAGCTGCTTGGCCCCTCAAAAAACTGACGAATAATGGTCGAGATACAGTAGAGCACCCAGACGACTACGGTCACTACAATCGCTACGCGACTGGCCGCAACTTTGCGCGTAGATGGCACGTCATGCACCATGGGCAAGGGATACAAACGCTTTTCAGCGCCCCACTGCCGCTTGGGGGCACGTTTATTTCGGTTTTTGCGAAAAAGCATTGGCTTTCCTTCCTTACTCACCGTGGAACCAATAAAACTGATCGCAATTATAACAGTTCGTAGCACAAAATGCAATAGTGTTATATTAGTACTACTCGGCAACGCCAATCGGTGGCGTCACCGCGGCGTCTTCACGACGTATCGCGAAATTCATAAGAATAACAGAGAATAGAATGACACTACCCCCTATAATTTCGCGGCCGTTCAGTACCTGACGATAAAATACATATCCGAAGAGCGGGCCAAAAACCTCTTCCAGAGTCAAAATATTCCCAGCAATAATCGAGCTGACGTGCTCGAACCCATAGCTAATCAGGAAGTTCACCGGCACGCTCAAGACACCCGCCGCCAGCACCACCGCGGCAAACGGCCAGGTCAGATGACTGGTCGGAATCATAAAACGGTGGTCGCACACGACACTAATGACATATGCAGCCAGGCCGCTCAGTGCCAGGAAGGCCACGGTGATTTCGTGATTATTCAGCACATCGCCGTGCCATTTGCGCGTCACGAGCATTGCCGAGTAAAACACCGCCGAAGCCAGCGACAGCAGCGCGCCGACATTCAAGGGCGCCAAGGAATGAACATTAGTCACCACCACGACAGCCGCACCCAGGAAGGATACGAACGTGATGAGCGCTTTATTGCGCGTGAACCGCTCGCCAACCAGCAGCACGCCGAGCAAAGGGATAACCGGCACGACCTGCATAAAGCTCACGATGCCCGCGTCAGCCTTCTCGGAAGCCAACGTAAACAAACCGAGTCCGATGATTTGGCCGGCGAGCACGCGAAAAATGAGCACCGCCCACTCGTGCCGAGCCAGGCTACGGAACTTTCGAAGATCAATCTTCCGGCGGAAGATAACAAGGGCGATGATCAATGCTACTGCAAAACGAAGGTACCACTGTTCGAACAGTCCTAACCCTTGGCCCAGATAGCGTGCCAGCACCGGCATCATGCCGAAGCCGGCCGAGACGAAAATTAAGGCTAGAATGCCGCTGTTGGTGTAGTGCTGCTTGACGTGAGACATGTTGGCATTATAGCAGTTTGACTCCGGGGCCTATCCGCCGATCCCTCCTCTCCCAGCCGTATTCCACTGTAGCCCGAACGGTTCATCTATTTTTGCTTGGTCGGTTTGGCGACCAGGGAGATGGAGGGGTTGCTAACGGCGAGGTCAAAGCCGTATTTGTCGAGAATTTCGCGGATTTCATCCATGCAGGCGGCCATTTTGCGTGATTGGTCTTCAGCCAGAAGGTTCATGGCCTTGGTGAGTTCGTCTTCGGTGGGGGCGGCTTTCATATGCATCTTCTTTCCTCTTAGGCATTGGCAATAGTGGTAACGGTGCCCGACGAACCGCGGTATTTGAGCGCGCCGTTTTCGACATAGAGTACGCCGCCGGCAGTCGGGTTCGTGGTCGGCGAAGTGGTAGCGTTGGCGATGGCGACGACTCCTGAACCAGAACCGAGCGATGTGGTATTGATGCGTAAGTTCACTCCTACATGCAAGCTCGTGTCGGTCTTAACCACGCCTGCCGCGCTACGGTAGAGGTTGGTGTCGCGGGCCGCAGCGCCCGATCCCCATTCATGTTTACCATCGGCGTAAGCCACGAAGCGCTTTTGGGCGTCGCCGCTGACGTCAGCCTGCAAAGCACGCGAAGTCACATCTGCGCCAGTCGCGGAAAGCAGCGTACCGCCCACACTGGTATTGGTGATTTGCACAGCGGTATTGGTATTGCGGAGTATGGTCAGCCCGCCGCCCGTACCGGAAGCGCCACCGATGGTTACCGCGCCACTGGAGCGGGTGACTGCAATTGGTGAATCGACAAACGCGCCCGTGTCGTCGTAGCGGTTGATCTGGAAATTGGAGCCAGCGCCACCGCCTGATTCAGTGTCGTTCGTCGTGCGCAGTGTCCAGCGCCGATAGGTGGTTGAACCGGCAGAGTCGAGGTTGAATTCGATCGTCTTAGCATCGGCATTCGCCCCCGAGACGCGCAGCACCTGGCCATTGCTACAGCGGACTACAAAATCTGCCTGATTCGTCATGATAAGCGTCTTATCTAACCCGCCAATAGCGTTATCGACCGTGGTATCGCCAAAACGGATTTCAAATCGGGTTTGGAGCGCGCCGGTGCTGTCTGGCGTTTCGATCGACCAGTGCTTGTGATTGGAAGCGTGGTCGTTCGCTTCCCAGTGCGCGCCCATCCAAACAACCGGCTTAAAATTGCCTTGCGGATTGCGATTGCTATCGTAGCCGCCACTTGGGAAACGCCAGACGATCATAGCTTTGGCATCCTTGCGCTTGAGGTCGATACGCGTTATCTCGCCGTACGAATTGGTGCTCGCTCGCTGGTACGACTCCAAATAAATTCGCGAGGTCGAGTCGAACGTGCCAGCGCTCCCGTCGTCCTCGCCGCCAGAATAGCTCGAGGTAAGCGTGACAGCCCGCGTGGTCGCGCCATCGCCAATCACCACATTGCCGCTAATCGTTCCGCCGGAGCTCGAAAACTTACCGGCCAGATCGCTCGTCAGATTAATAACACTCGATTGCGCCACTGGCCGCAAGCTGCCTGTTCCATCGTGCGCCACCAATAAATACTCATTGAGGATCTCACCCCAAGCTCCGTCATCTGCACCAATTACTGGAAGTCTCGTCATGGCGCCCAGATTCTATCACAAGCTGGGTCGAGAGCAATAGCAGTTTGTAATTTTTACTGCTGATCAACTCAAAACGTAGGTGACTCATTTACATTCGTCAAACTTGCTATTATATGCAAAGGGTTATAAAGTTATTTGAATGCACATCACTCGGCCAGCAGATAACTGGTCGCTCGGACCCACATTCCAAGGCCGATGCCATAGCGGGTCACAAGGCACGCTGTACGATTTCCGAGTGCCAGATCTCGGTCACAATCAGCAAGCTGCTTTCAAAGCGCTCACCGGCGGCGAACGCCACTCGATTGCTTTTTTTGGCGTAGGCGAACAAGCTGTGAACGCCGCTTTAAGACTCCGAGTGCTGAATGGCGTATACATATATCGCGACAAACCAGATAAACACGGCGAGCTACACTGGGGCATGCCAGGACCCTACAACACAGGCTTTGATGAATTCCTTACAAAACAATCCGTGAAGGCAGCCCTCGCGCCAACAACACAAGCTATTCCCGAAGAAAGCGTTTCCCGCGCGCTGGATTTAGCGGCCAACGCTGGCGCGACCATGCTGGCAGCCGTCATGTACGGCATAGTCAGCGACCAAGCTGCCGCTATGGTGTATACTCCACGAGCTTGGGAGGAATTGCTCCGCCCAGAAGGTTTCATTGATGACCGGCCGTGGCCGGCGATAGTTGCTGGGCACCTTGTGTGCGCTACGCTACGGGAACGCAACATCATCGAGAGCTAATTGTGCGCTGGCGGGTTAGCACCACCGCGGCCTGGATCGACAACACTACCTCGTGCGTCCAAGACGACGCTCGATACGCACCACCGCACCAAGTGGCTGTTCATGAAATTTCACCGACATTATGTCTGTCTTGAGTCCGAGTTCGGGGTTAACATCCTTGCTCAAACCTTTGGTATCGAATGTAAGCTCGGCGTGCTTTTGCGCAAACCGGTCCAGCCCACCGATGACCACGAGTTCTGCATGCTCAAGCCCTTCTTTGTACGGCGAGCCGTCCTTGGGTGCCGGCAATTCGAGGTAGGGCACCGTCCAGCCGTCGCTCTGTAAATACTCGTGCAACTCAAAAGTTGCAATATTTCGCCCTGAGACCTCGGCTATACCGAGCAACGTCCCGTGTGCACGAAAGGCAATGAGTAATTCATCGTAGCGGGCCTGCGTTTCCACCCGATAACAGAGGTGATCCATCATCGCCAGCTCGCTGCGGTCGATGCCGGCCGCCGCCAATCCTTTGCTAATATTCGCGATACATGCAGCGTAATCCCCGATGATTGCTTCCATGGCCTCAGTATAGCAAAACGAGGGCATTATAAAATCCATGAACCAACCGGTGTACCGCAGCATAAAACTTGACAGTCACTGCCACTTTGCTATTAAATATCACTATCTGTAGCAGCAAATACTAATTAGGAGAATAAGGTATGCGTCAACCCAATACGCTAACCGGCCTGGCAAAACTCGTCCAGCGCAGCAAGTGGTTTATTGTACTCGGATGGATTGTGGTACTAGTGCTCAGCGCCCCCTTCATGAACAAGCTGACGAACAGCGTTACCAACACCAACGCGCTCCCAGACAGCAGCCAGGCTCAAAAAGTCGCCACGCTCCTCGAAAAGGCCGACCCGACCGCTGTACAAGAAGACATGGAAGTCGTCTACGAGAGCACTACCAGACTGAGCCCTCAAAACCTACAGACCATTGCCGACCAGCGGAGTCACATCGTCGCAGCGAAACTCGCCACCGTCGCCAGCGTGAGTACGATAGTTGTCTCGCCCGACAACCAGTCAGCTTATTTTACCCTGTACGCCGACATACCAAACAACCATACCGGCCCAACCAGTGAGAAAAACATTGTCAAGCAGGTTCGAGCGACTGCCAAGTCGTCGGGCAAGCTCTCTGTCTCTACCACAGGCGCTATGGCCGTGAACGTCGATAGTAATAGTGCAAATGTCGACAAGGTATTGTTATTGTCAGCTGCGGTAATTGTCGCCGTGCTGCTTGTGGCGACCTATCGCAGCCCCATCTTATGGATTGTCCCGCTCATTTCAGCAATCATCGCTATTTCGCTCGCCGACGCCATCACCTATGCCTTCGTTCGGCACGGCCTGCAAGCAAACAGTAGCGACACGAGCATCCTCATCGTATTGGTATTTGGTGTGGCTACCGATTACGCCATGCTGCTCGTCAGCCGTTACCGAGAAAATCTCCATACGCATGCCAATAAAAATGAAGCGATGGCACTTGCGGCCAAGGGAAGCCTGGAAGCCATTTCCGCCTCTGCAGCCACCGTCGTTCTGGCTCTTCTGGCGCTGATATTCGCCTCGTTCAGTGCAACAAAGAACCTTGGGCCAGTGGCTGCCATCGGCGTAGCCTGTGCGTTCTTGGTGCAGATGACGTTTTTGCCAGCCGTGCTCGCGATTGGCGGTCGATTCTTGCTGTGGCCGCGGGCGCCGAAGTTTACCGCTGACAATAAAGCTGCCGCACACAACGGCTCACGTCTGTGGCATGCGATCGCGCAGCTCATAGCTCGATATCCGCGCCGCATCGCGGGCGCCACAACAGTTGTCCTACTCGTCGGTGCGCTCGGCCTTTTGCAACTGCGAATTGTGAGCAATCCCACAGATCTGTTACTCCGCGGCAATCCACCGGCCGTTCAAGGGCAGAAGACCATCTCGCGTCATTTTAGCGCTGCATCTAACGCACCACTCATCATCGTAGGCGACAACATAGCAAACGTTAACAAAGCGAAGGATATTGCGAAAAATGACGCCGTTACCGGATCCATCGGGCCGGTGGAGGACATAGCCGGACACCCGAGTATCTCGGTCGTACCTAAAGCTGCACCCTATAGCGCCACGACCTTCTCCTATATAGCACGTTTACGTTCGCAGTACGCGCACGCCGGCCTACATGACGTAAATGTCGGGGGCGTCCAGGCGCAACAGTACGACTACAAGCAGGTAACCGCTCGTGACGACCGCGTACTCATACCGATAATTCTCGTAATCGTCAGCATCATCCTCGGTCTATTGCTGCGATCCGTTATTGCACCGCTTGCACTACTGGCCACTGTGGTGCTGTCATTTGCAGCATCGTTTGGCATAAGTATGGTTATATTTCGCCAGCTGTTCCACTTTGCCGGCCTTGACCCCGCAATTCCGATTTACACCTTCTTGTTCGTCGTCGCACTGGGCATCGACTACAATATTTTCCTGATGGACCGCGCTCGGCAAGAGGCAAGCACAAAAGGCACGCGCGAAGGTGTGCTGCATGCATTACGCGTGACCGGCGGGGTGATTACCGCCGCAGGACTGGTACTCGCAGGCACATTCACGACACTTGGCCAGGTTCCATTTGTGGCCTTGACCGAGCTGGGCGTTTCCGTGGCTATTGGCGTCTTGATCGACAGCTTCTTAGTGCGATCTTTCCTCGTACCTTCACTCACACTGGTTGTAGGCAAAAAGATCTGGTGGCCGGGGCGCCTTGCACACGAAGAAGTGGCATCGACTCAGGAATAGTGTAGTCAGAAGCAGCTAAAATACGGAAAACTATGCGGATGCTATCGGGTAACCGTCTCTATCGCCATGTAAACCCAGAGATCAGCCCGCATGATTTGGCAAGAACTGGATTGCTCATTCACGGCTCGCCGTTCCATCCAGATGACCTCGAAGGGGGCATTATTAAACCAACCCTGCCGCAGACAGACGGCGTTGGCCCGGACGGCGAAAGAATAATTGTCCCGCATGACCATACCTGTGTCATTGCCACCTCGCGCGATGCTTGGTTCCCGCTGGTCCGCGCATTTTTCCATGATAAAAACAGCCCAGGTGACGAGGAACAGTGGCCTTTTACACTCATGAAAGTCGACAAATATTCTGAAAACGGCGTTCCACCTTTTGTCATTGCCAGTACTGCACTAGACTATCTGATTGAGAACAAAAAAGCAGGCTATCTGTATGGTTTGCCCGAACAACCAACTCAGCGTGCGTTTATCGGCCAAAGTGGCATGCCGGAGGTGCGCCTCGAAGAACCGAGCGAATGGCTTATTGTTGCTCAAGCTAACCTCTGTGAGCTGCCCCCAGATCTTACAGTGTTAGACGGGTCGGCCCAAGCCATGCGCACTTCAAAGACATCCCTTTTGAGAATAGGCAAGCCGCACTTCAAACGGGAGCATATATCTTGAGAAGTTTCGTAGAATACTACTCAAGCTCATGGTCTGACAGACAGGAACCACGCGCTTTGCTCCAAGCGTAGCTTCTGCTTAAATACTAAGATGCCTACCGCAGAAATACGAGAGCAACTCGTCGAACCGGAAGAGTACCGCCGCTTCATGGAATTTAATTCCAGCGAAGCAGATCCGTGGCGACCCGACTATATATCACGGCAGCTGCGCGTCTTGGGCGCAGAGCGGCCTACCGTTTCCGCAGAGGCCGCAGCAGGCCTCCGCGGCTGTTATGAAAACCCGTACCGATCGTACCATGATGAGCTACACGGCAACTTTATGGGGCAAGAGGACCTGCCGGAAGCGCTGCGCAGCGCACTTTCACCGGACGCACGAGAGTGGGCCGGCGCCGCTGTAGCGCTCGCCGGATTATGGCATGACGCGTTACAAGAGCCGATCGATGCGCAGCCAAATAGTGCAATCGGCGCTTGGCATGACTATATTATCGAGCTTATCGGGAACTATGCGACCTGTGAAAGAACTGTCGAAAATGACCGGCCGATCTTTCGCACCTATCTCACGGAAGCGGGTATGTACGACCCGACGATGACCATGGTTGCACAAATCTTCGGCTTTGATGAACAAAAACTCAGCCAAGGAATCATGCACAATCAGGGTGGCAAGGAATTTGGTAGTGCGCTGGCTGCTGCCAAATTCCTTGCAATTGAGGGCACGCCGCTACACAAAATAGTAGCAGTGACGGCTTGTATCGCGGGAACGGTGCCGTTCAGGCCTGCACGTGGCAACGCCTTCGACGACGCACCCGACGGGGACATGGGCGAACTGGCACAGCGTGTCGAAGCAGTGCTGCGCAGCAGTAGCGAACAAAATGCTTGGGCAATGACCAATGACATCATGCTGCTAACCGTCCATTTGGCTAACCGCGACATTTCACAATTCATTGAACCAGACGGATTCGCCGAATTTATTAACGGCGGCCGCAAAGTCAAAAAAGAAGAGGTACCGGAGCTGCGTGCGCTGCTTGAGCCAGGACTAAAAATCACTATGGAAGAGCTGGTACGCATTGCCAGCCTAGAACGATCGGCACCGCTCTTGTACCAATGGATTGGCAGCGGCGAAGGAGCAGTTAAGGCAGCTGACGTGCCGCACTTCTACCTCCCACGCGACGAGCAGGGCAGGCCACAACTGGGAGAATCGTACCCCTCGCAACCGGTATATGAACAGGCCGCGCGTCACGCAGCGAACAACACAAACTTAGCAACGCTATTTTTTCAGGCACATGAGGCAGGTATCGTTTTTGCATACTGCTTGGCCTGTCTCCTCGGTGAGGCTGATGCGGAAGTACCGGGGTTTGTCGACGCCAATGCCTGGCGTGACATAGATCAACCAGTACGGCAAGCAGGCGCTCAGTTCACGGACCGCGAGCAAGCTGTATGCATGACCTTGCTGCATGGTATTAGGCAGGAGCATGTCGATGAAGCGACCTCAATGCGATCGCCCATTGCTGGCACGCTACTCGCTGCACTTGGGGCGAATGGAATTCACGAACTTTCCGGGAAGATTCAGCATATCCGGCGAGAGCAGGGGGCAACCGGGCATACGAATGCATTCGCCAACCCAGTAATTGCCGATGCCGTGACCAGCGCTATCGTACAGGGCATCGGCCAGCAAAACTTCAATCTAATCGTCGGCGAACTACAGCATGTTGCACGTACCGTCGCAAAAAACCCGGCTCGCGCCACTCGCCTCGGCCAACTTTTGACTCACTATAGCACAGGCCAAAGGTAAGCAGGCGAGAAAGCTCTCTAGAATTTTCTCAAGTAACATAACAAGATCACTCCAGCACCATCTGTTTTGGAAGGATACTTGCATTCTAGAAAGATCAGCCTACAATCAAATTTTATGACTAAAATAAGTGTGGAGATTAGTCCACCGGGCGTGGCCATTGGCCCATCCTATGGTGATCTGACGTATCTTTTAGACAGAGCAAATCAATCGTTTGCAGATGGGCGAATTGCCAAAACAGTGATTGAGAACACTCAAAGAATCGCAGAGATTGCAAGCGGCTTTGATGGCTTTCGCGATAGCCTACTTCTTGGGTTTTTCTATAGCAGGAGGCACGGCATCATCCGCATCGTCGGAACTGACGCCTTCATCTTCAGTTGAGCTATCATCAGACATGCCAGCTGCTTGTTTATGAGGGCGAGTGTAAAGCCATTCGCCTTGCATCCCTTTTATTGCATCTGAAAAACCTTCAAGAGCCACACTATTAACCTGAGTGAAAGCATTCAATATCTCGACTGACGGCAGTGTGATGGCGCGTAGTTGAGTTGCAATTTCAGATTGCTGTTTAGCGAAAGCATGAATGACCGACATGTCTATACTCTTTGTAAGAAGTTCCAGCGTACGAGCAATTTGCTCACTACTCTTTCTTAATGCCGCAAGATCAGTTGTGTTTAGAGGCTTAGTAGGCGTTATGTCATCGAGCAACTGATCAGCATTTTTAATCAACTGCTTCTTCTCCTTTTCTGTAATGACATGGTGGTGTGCAAATTTATTCCTTATAGCCTTCAGACTATTCAACCGCTTCTCCATTAACGTCCAAGGCAGATTCTTTTTGAGCACCTCTTTAGAAATGATATCCCACACGAATAGTGGCTTTATCATCTCACTCATTTTTAACTTAAAGTCATTGAAATCAGCAGATGAGGTAATAAGATCATTCAAGTCACTACTCTTCAGTGCACGCTCAGCCCACGAAAGATCATAGCCTAATATACTCATCATTTCGCCGAATGTCAGGTGAGAGGTCAAAGGATCAAGCTTTCCTTTGCAGGTAACTATACCTTTTTCGTTAGAAAAATTACGAGTATACTCGCTTGTCTGATAAAACACCTCGAAGAAGGGGCCGACAGAATCAGATACATGCAGGAGTAACTTTCTTACTTGAGTTTCAATTTGATATATCTTATCTAGTATCATACGTGCACGCTTGAGCGACTCACTGTCGCTCAGAATCGCCACGCACTCATTGTCTTCAATGTTTTTATAGCCTTGTCCATCGAGAGCATGCTCAAGTTCAGTTGAGACAATGTATATTCCACTAATCGGGCGATAGTTTACTTTTGATTTCTCGTAAATGTTTACACTGGCAAGAATGTCTTTTGCATTCTGCCAAGTACCACACCGAACAACAAGCTCAAGTTTTTGCATATCTCAGATCTTATTATACAACCGCTGTTCTAAGAGTCTATCCGGCATAAGTAAATCGAACTCAATTTAACAGGGGCGAAAATACAAAAAGAGCTCCACACAATAATCGGTGGAGCTCTTTTTCATCTGTAACTAAATATGGTGAACCAGATTGAGTCGAACTGGAACCTTATCTGTTCAGAGATAATACGCTGGTGCAAGCTATTGGGTAAACAACAGCGGTCATTTGATCTGCCCCCTGCGACTAGAACCTACGGCCTATTGTAGTGAGGCAAAATCATACGATAACCAAGTATAATACAGGGCATGGACACGCTGGCAATTATAGTAAGCCTTATAGGCGGCCTACTAGTTATCGCTACCACACTGATTAGCCTATGGGTAATCCCACTTTACCGAAAACTTGGCACTATTCATACCGCAATACGAGCCAAGAATGACGAGATTGATGCTGTAGAGCCAGATATTAATCGCAGGACTTCGGGTACTATGACCAACGAAAAACAACGCCTTACACAAGTCGATCACGCAAAGGCCCCGCTCCTACGGCAGCTTGAGCGGTTGGAGCAAGAGCGCCAATTTATTGTTGATAAGCTACCGTTCTTCAAGTAGCCAGCTCTCACTGAACTCTATTTACGAAATGTAGCCCAACTCTTTAAGCACTACCTCGTCAACGTCAACCATGCCGGTCTTTTGTGCTTCTTGGTACGCAGCACGGGCTCGTTCGCCGGGCAAACGGATTTCATTTACACCTTTTTGCTTGCGAGAGGCCTTAATAACACTAGCCATGTCAGAACACTGAGCCTTAAACTCCTTAGCATCAACGAGCAACTCAGGGTCAATAGCCATGAATAGATTACCGTAATCTTTATCGTAGGTTTTGTAGTCGCAGTAGGCAGACGCAGCCAGAGGCCCGGCCATGATTTCAACGACCATGCCTAGTCCAGAGCCCTTGTAACCATGATCGAACGGGAACATGGCCCCTTTAATAGCTTCGGCTGGATCGGTGGTTGGATTGCCCTCGCTATCAATCGCGATACCCTCAGGGATTTTCTCGCCCCTATTTTTCGCCAATATCAAACCCGTCCACGTCATAGGCGAAGTAGCCATATCAAATACTATTGGCTCGTCGTTAGTCGGAAATGCAAAAGCTATAGGATTGGTGCCGAATAATGGGTCAGCACTACCAAAAGGAGCCACCGAACCGGCAGAACGCGTAAGTGCGATGCCGATTAAGTCCTCTTGAGCAATACGGTCAACGTAGTAAGCTAAGGCGGCACTGCTACAAAATGTGTTATTCACGCCTACTAGACCAAAACTGTGATCTTTTGCTTTTTGGATAACAACATCTACCGCTTGCTGACAGACTAATGGTGCGGCGGTGTGGTGGGCGTTAATAAGCTGGGATAGTTTGGTATCCCGCACCACTTCGACGGGTGCTGTAGCTTTCTCGTTTTGCACCGGCTCACTACCTACCATTTTCGCGATACCCATAGGGGTTATGCCGGACATATCCGCCCATAAAAGCACGTCAGCGATGCGACTGGCGTCGGCTTCGTTAAAGCCTTTTTCGGCAAATGTTGCTAAAACTTTTTGGCGCAGATCGGTAATTGGTATTTTCATGCCCTAATCATAACAGAGAAACGCTCGTCATTTTACAGGTTAATTGCTTCGGTTATATAATAATGCCGATAGGCAGACAAGTTACCGAGGGGAACCGTTTTGATTACACCGGAAGAAATACAGACAAAGGCCGAGGCTGAGGGGATTCATACCAGCAACGTGCAGCGTGACTATATTTTTAGTTGGATTTTGGCGGGTCTGTATCGCCAGAGCAACCTTGCAAACCAGCTGATACTCAAGGGCGGCAACCTATATCGTAAGGCCTATTACCCCTCAACGAGATTTTCCAATGACTTGGACTTTACAACCGAAACCGGCGTTGATCCTACGAACCTTATGCGTGAGCTGAACGGGATTTGCGAATACATCACGACACAAACCGGCATACAGTTCGAGCAGGACAAAAATGTGCTTACCGACGAGGTCTTTATTGACGATAAAAAATCGTCCTACAAAGTACGCCTTTATTTTAAGGATTTTTTCGGCCAAGAAAGCCAGATGATTCTCAAAGTCAATCTGGATATTGCCCAATTTGACAAGCGATATTTGCCACCAATACAAACACCGTTGCTTCACCCATATTCTGATGCGGAACTTCTGTCCACCAACATAATGGCGGTCAAGTTAGAAGAAGCGCTGGCCGATAAGCTGAAATGCCTAATCCAACGTAGGCACTCCTTTGACCTATTTGACCTCGTCCATGCGATCTTTATAGACAAGACGATACAAGTGGATAAAGCGGCTATGGTACAGGTGTTTCTTAAAAAGACGATTTTCGAGAGAAGTCCCGGCGCGGCTAAAAACCTGCTGGTTGGCGTTCCCTTTGATCTTATGAAGGCCTACTGGACGAAGTTAGTGTGTCCCAAAACCACTTTATTCGCCTTTGATGATGCTGTGAGCATGTTCAGCTCTGGTCTCGCCGAACTCTTTGCCAGTTTTGGTGCAAGTACCGTTTCGGAACTTGCTTTTTATCCAGCAGAATTACGCAACAAGATTATGACTGCGGGTCAGGGGCAAAAGCTACTACGGATGCGTTATCACGGCTACACACGACTGGTCGAGCCTTATTCCTTAAAATATAAGGTCACAAAAGACGGTACAGGCCGTGAGTATTTTTGGGGCTTCGACACCACAGGCGGCAGCAGCGGCAACAAGACTATAAAGGCGTTCTTAAATCACGACATCGAAGAGCTGGAAGTGACAGATCAGGGGTTTGAGCCTCGGTATGAGATTGAACTATCAAAAGCGGGTGAGGTTCATGACTCATTAAGCTACGGTAGTCGTGGACAAAGAGTCGCTGGAATCTTAGGCCGACCCACACAATTACGCACACCAACACCTACACGCAGACGAAGGCTTTATTCGGGCTTCGGTGACGATAAACCATATGTAATTGCATGTACGGTCTGTCACAAACGCTTCTATAGAGCCAGCCAGTTTGATACGACCATTAACTCGCATAAAAGAAAAAGCTCATCACGCTATCCAATGGATTGCTACGGCACATACGGTAGGTATGTAGGCCGAAAAAGAAGGTGACTTCTAGCTATCAATCAGCCCCTCCTCCCGAAAACTAAAATATCCGGACTTCGTGACGATTATGTGATCCCGCAACGGAATACCGAGCAATATCCCCGCCGCCACAAGCTGCTGCGTAGTCTTGATATCTTCCTTTGACGGCTCCGCTATTCCTGACGGGTGATTGTGACAAATAATCACGCTGGCGGCCCTGTCCATAAGTGGCCCCGCAAACACTTCACGCGGGTGCGCCAGACTAACACTCAGTAGCCCTATCGTGACCACGCGCCGCCGTATAAGCCGTCCAGCACTATCCAGTGACAGCGTAACGAAATACTCCTGCCGCCTATCCCTAAACGGTTTGAGGCAAGCTAGGACGTCTTGGGTCGAACGTAGCGGTTTGGTTATAGTTGGCTGCTGGCAGACAACACAAGGATTCCTTTTCCCTTCGGAGGAGAGTCGCTTTTTTCGGCGACTCCCCATACCTTTAGGCTCCTAAACCGTATCTATTACGCAAATCGACTCCAAACCATATGACTACTTGTTTTTAGTGGTGATCGGCAGAATTACAGAGATTAGCTCGTCATTGTGCCGTTGTAGTCTTGTCCTCTTTGGCGGTAGCTTGGCTTTTTTAGCGCATTACGCTTTATGAGTCTTCCTATAGCCACATAAGTAAACATGAAGAAGAAAGCAAATACCGGCCAATTCATTATTTGACCTTAGCGAACCTGTGGTTAGTGAGGAACTTGTAGAACCAGACGGCGAACGCGGCAGTCAGTATGAGCGTAACGCCAACCATGACGCCGCCATTGACATTTATTACCTTGTTGCCGTGATCGCCAATGCGTGTGCCAAAGATTTTTCCGCCCACCCAATCTAACAAGATTGCTGCGATGATGAAGAATACAAATGACACAACCGCGTCCAAAGCGATTCTTAATTCCTTATTAGCCATGTTACTCCTGCCGCTACTAATAGCGTTATTAGTGATATTTCGCGGCAAACAAAAAGCCCGCCGCCAGTGAGCTTGCGCCCTACAACCTTTCGATTGCAACCACATAGAAGTTAGTCCTGACGACGGACTTATTACTTCTATGTGGTTTTGGTGACCATACCTGTCCCTAATGGGCGGCTCTAGGTCGTAGGCGATAAATCGCTTGAGGACTATTATACAACAATCTGCTTATCTGTAGAAGCGGTCATGGTACATAGGTCTTGACCTTAATAATCTACAGCCGGAAGGGCTCGTTCACTTTTTCCTCTAGATTAGGCTTGCTCATGGCACGGAAATTTTTTTCGGCCAAAACCGCTTATGCTTTTGCAAATGTAAACAAAACGTTATACGGTATTTACTTTCACGAGGTACCCGCGTATCATGGGCTCAGAACAAATTGTGTCACTTATCTGGCACGACTCCTTGTCTGATTTTTTCGGACACGAAGGCTATCAAGATAAATTCAAATTAGTAAAACTCCTTGCCGTTCTACAAGGGGTACTGATTGGATTATCTATGCCTTCCTCGGTACAAACCACAAGCAAATTGGTCATCTCCATAAAAGAAGCCCGTAAACTCTTGGGCGCATCAGACAAACAATTATCAGACTACCAAGTGAAAGAGTTAATCTTGCTTTTAACTTCTATGGCAGAGAAGTTTTTACAAAATTAAGGTTCCTAAATATAATGAAAAATATGGATAAAATCATTCCTGAACGGATGCTATTACAAAAGAAAAAACAACAGGTGCAGAGAAGCAACTTGGCTGTTGCGTACTATCGGGTTTCAGACGAAGATCAGATTGACGGCCAAAGTCTCACGACGCAACGCGAGAAAATACAAAAATATGCCGATGATAACGGTTATGAGATTGTTGAGTGGTTCGGTGATGAGGGCGTCTCTGGCAAGACCGTCAGTAGACGTACCAGCATAAAGGATATGCTTAATTTCTGCATAGCTCGTAAGGGCAAGACCGACGAAATCGGTATTTCCATTTTTTACAATATGAAACGTGCCTCAAGAGAGGCGATTAGCTATTACTCGGAGTTGGAGACCGTATTTAAGGGGTTAGGTATCGCGGTTCGATCTGCCACTGAGTATATAGACGACACCGCAACAGGGCGTTTTATTAAAGGCGTCTTAGTACTGAACGGCCAGCTAGATAACGAAATTAAGTCAGGAACCACTACAGACAACATGGAGGGTGTGGCAAGGCTAGGTTGGTGGCAACAAGGCTATTTGGTTGGCTATGAGCTCGTTCGCATTAGAATCGCACCGAAGAAAAAGCGACTTACACTAAAGCGTGGTAAAGATTGGGAGAAAGTCGCCGCACTATTCAGGGCGTTCGCCGAAGGCGGCCTAACCCAAGCTGATATTGTTCGTATGGCTAGAGAGGCTGGCATACGCAACTATAAGGGCAAGTACATGGATGATAACGCGGTTTATCGGATGCTTACTCAGCCCGCGTATGCTGGCTATATCTGCAATAAGCATACAAACTTTGAGATGTACGAGGGCAAGCACTTCAAGGAAGCGATCATTGATTTAGAGACCTTTGAACAGGTGCAACGTGTTATTAGTTCTCAAAGTCGTAAGCGTCTCGGCAAGATTCCTAAAATCAGCAACGAGCAATACCCGCTACGACGTTTCCTGCTATGTTTTAACTGCCAGAAACCATACTACGGCTCAGCACCAAAAACAGGCGGTGGCAAGAGCCATTCGCCGCGCTACCACTGCTCTAGGTCGTCATGTAGAGGCGTGGTCCCAACGATGAACGCTACAGCAGTTAATAACGAGTTCGCCAAACTACTCAAGAAAATAAAGCCGACAGATTCCACGCTACGCCTTTACAAGGAAATACTTAATCGCACGGCCTTGAAGCAGCTAGAGAATATAAATCGGCGCGTAAAACTGCTCAACGACGCTATAGCTAGTATCAACGATGAACGCACTACGGCAATGAGACGGAATAACAGCGGAGAATTGTCTAACAAAGAAAAGGATGAGCTGATTACCGCTCTCGATGTAGATAAGCTCGATAAAACAGACCAGCTTGAGAGGCTGGAAGAACAGCAACGGCTCAAACAAGCTCAGATTGACTACGCTATGAACTTCATGCACGACGCACACAAGCTATGGGTAGATGCCGATACAGACCTAAAGGGGCGGTTCCAAAATATGATCTTCCCTCAGGGTGTCATTTTCAATACAAAGACGCTGGATTTTGGAACCTCGGAGATCAGCCCGCTTTACAGATACATTCCCAACAAAAAAGACCTTTCCGCAAAGGAAAAGTCTCTTGTGGTGACCCCTGCGGGAGTCGAACCCGCGATCTTCAGGATGAGAACCTGACGTCCTGGACCACTAGACGAAGGGGCCGGCCGGTATAACCGAACGAGGAAAATAATAGCACAAAACAGGGAAAGCTTCAAGGATACTGCGCAGGCAAGTTGTGCTAGAATGAGGCGCCGCGATAGAGATCAGAAGGCAATTTCAATAACCCGCAGGCGTGCACGCTGCGAGCATAAGCGGTACAATGGGAACGTTATGGATTATTTTTCGTACCAGGTTGCACCTCGGTGGTATCGGCTGTATTACACCTGGCTGCTGGCATACGCCGGAGGGCTAGCCGGGCTATATGCGGTAACGAAGTTCGTGCCCGGGCTTCATCGCTGGCAGGCAACTTTCGGCCTCGACCGTACTGCTCTGATTTTGTACGGTGGCTACATTCTGTACAGCCTGACTATGTACTGGTACGTGCAACGCCGCAGTTTGCCGATGGCAACACTTGGGTGCTCAATGCTTATGACGCTCATTTTGCTCAATGGCATGTTGCATACCGACACTACGAGCGCCAGTACGCTCTATATCGTGCCGTGGTTGCTCAGTCAGCTGTTTGTTGGCTTTTACGGCCTGCCGTTGCTGTTGGGTGGCGTACTACTCACTTCGGTGTATGTTCTGCTGCATTGCAACTTTGACCTGACGGCAGTCAGCCGGTACGACTGGATTTTGCTGCTGGGTGCACTGGCGTCTACTGATTTTGCCTACTTGCTTTGGCGGCGGCGATTGACGAACCGCCAGACTCAAGCAGTTGACCGGCTATCTGGCATGCTACGCAGCAACCAGCAAGAGTCACAGATTCTCATTCAGTCCATCGCCGACGGTGTTATTGTGATGGGCAACGATGGCAAAATTACCCTGATGAACCCTTCGGCAGCACGTATGACCGAGTGGCCAGTCAATGAAGCAACCGGCGCTGAGGCAACACTCGTCGTAAAGCTAGCGAAAGAAGATGGTGCGCCGCTGCCTGATGGTGAAAACCCACTGACGCTCGGGCTGAGCCACAAAGAGCAGGTGACTAAGACGGTGACACTGACCGGACGCGACGGTAAAAAACAAATCGTGTCACTCGTACTATCGCCCGTGATTGTCCAAGAGGGGAGTGAAGCAACCGGCGCTGTAGCCGTCATCCGTGACATTAGTGAAGAGTACGCCGCCGAGCAGCAGCGCGGTGAGTTTATTAGCACCGCCAGCCACGAGATGCGTACACCGGTGGCGGCAATTGAGGGATATTTGGCGCTAGCTTTGAATGAAAAAGTAAGCACCATAGACAGCCGAGCACGCGCATACCTCGAGAAAGCGCACACCTCAACCCAGCACCTAGGGAAGTTATTTCAAGATTTGCTCACTTCCAGCAAAGCTGAGGACGGTCGGCTCAGTAATCACCCAAGCGTCGTAGAAATGGGCACTTTTTTGCAGCAACTCACCGACGATTTGCGTTTTGCGGCAGTCAAGAAAGGGCTGCTGGCCGAGTTCGTAGTGGGCGGTAGCAGCATTATCGACGCAACAAACCGCGATGCCGCTTCGCAGCACGTTGTAAAGCCGCTCTATTATGTAAACGTCGACCCTGACCGCATGCGCGAAGTTATCACCAACCTCTTTGACAACGCTTGCAAATACACCGAGTCGGGCAAAATTTCCCTAGGTTTAACGGGAGACAATGAAGTAGTTTTTAATGATACCGCCAACACCG
>Ga0105241_10000851_pt1 | contig 23143 bp, 23 predicted proteins | sample KBSC64metaG_FD_80422 | JGI IMG/M metagenome (GOLD analysis project Ga0105241, IMG submission 80422) | Corn rhizosphere microbial communities from Kellogg Biological Station, Michigan, USA - KBS C6-4 metaG | ecosystem: Host-associated > Plants > Roots > Rhizosphere > Soil | place: Michigan, USA... | reverse complement strand
GCTACGGCCTGGCCGAATCCACCCTCGTGACCATCGCGGTCCCGCCGCAAAGCGACCCGATCGTCAAAAGCTATGACAGCCGCGCTCTGGCGGCGGGACGGGCGGAGGAAAGCAAGGACGGGGAAGGCGTGCTGGAGCTCGCCTGCTGCGGCCCCGCCATGGCGGGGGCGGAGGCGCGGATCGTCGATCCTGCGACCGGCGCAGCGCTGCCCGACGGCGCGGTGGGCGAAATCTGGCTGCGCGGACCGCACATCACCGCCGGCTATATCGACAATCCCGCCGCGACGGAGGCAAGCTTCGGCCGGCTGGACGAAGGGGCCCCGTTCCTGCGCACCGGCGATCTCGGCTTTGCAGCGGCCGAAGGATTCTTCATCGTCAGCCGTCTCAAGGACCTGATCATCGTCCGCGGCCGCAACCATGCGCCCAGCGACGTCGAGCAGATCTGGTCGGAACTCTCCGGAACGGTAGGCCAGGCGAGCGCCGCCGCCGTGGAGATCGAGATGGGCGATACTCAGCACATCGTCCTGATCGCGGAAATGAAGCGCGACGACGCCCGCGCCCTGTCCGACGAGAAGGTGCAGGAGATGGCTGGCCGGCTGCGCGCCATGGCCATGGAACGGCTGGAACTGGCCGTCACCGATCTGGTGCTGGTGTCCGCCAGTACGATCCCCCGGACGACCAGCGGCAAGGTGCAGCGCAAGCAGGCGGGCCGGATGCTGATGGACGGGGAACTGACCGTCCTCGCCATGGCAGGCCCGCTGGCGCAGGCGTTCGGGCCGTCCGAACAAGGCGCATCCGCTGCCGGCCAGAGCGCGCTGCGATAGATCAGAGGCAGGTCGCGCTCCGGGGTCTGGGCACGACGGACCGGACTCATTCCTTGAAGCCGCGGCCCGGCAGGCGTAAATTGCCATGGACTGCATAGCCCGTGCCCGAAGCGGAGAGGATGACCCGATGACTGGCCTGTCGCCGACGCGCTGGAGCGGCTCATGGAGCGCCGCCGCCCTGTTGCTGGCTGCCGCCCCCGGCCCAGCCCTGGCCCAGCCGATGATCCTTCCCGAAGGCATGGCGATCCAACTGGAGACGCGTCAGGAAATATCCTCCAAATCCGCCCGCGTCGGGGACCGGGTCGAGCTGGCGGTGGCCAGGCCCGTGACCATCGGCGGCGTCACGCTCATCCCTGCGGGCAGCCCGGCAGTCGGGGAAGTCAGCCGGGTCAGGGACAATGGCCTGCTCGGCCGCTCCGGCAAGCTCGACATCAAGGTCAGCACCGTCAAGGCGGGCGGAACGGATGTGCCCGTGCGTGGCCAGCGCAATGCGCAGGGCAAGTCCGGCACCCTGGGCGCCGTCGGCGCGGGCATCGTCTTCCTCCCGCTCGCGGTCCTCGTGCACGGCAAGGATGTCAAGCTACCGGCCGGCACGAAGTTCGAGGTCTATGTGGACAAGGAGCTGTCTCTGGGTACTGGCACGGCGCCGGCCCAACCCGCGATCGCCGTCCCGCCCGAAACCGGGGCGACGTCCGGGGCCATCAGAACCGTCGATCCCAATCAGGCGCTCGGTTCCTAGAGCGATTTCCAAGCGATCGGAGCCGATCGCTGGTCAAGAAATCGCGGAAAACAAGGAATCCAGAGCGGCGATCTGATTCAATCAGATCGAAACCCGCCCCAGGGCGGCGGCGCGCCCGCCTCTGCCCCACCCTGCCCCAGTCTCAGGGCGCTGGCCTGCTCGAAAATCGCGGCGACCACCGGATCATTGTCGGACACCCGTCTGGCGACATGGAATTCGATCGGCGCCAGGTCCGGCATGTCGCCCAGTTCCACCAGAGCCCCGTTCATCATGTCGGCGCGCGCCATGGGTTCCGGAAAGATGCCGATGCCGCCACCCGCCTTGGCGATGTCGATCATCATCCGGGCATTGTTGCACAGGTTGAGCGATTTGTGGGCGATCCGGGAGGCGGCGATCGCGTCCCGCATCCGCCCATAGATCGGGGAATGGCTGGCCAGCGACCAGATCGGAATGGTGCGGTCCCCTCCGCCGTTGCGAAATGACGCGGCGATCGCCGGACTGGCAAGCCAGACGAGCCGTACGCCGCCAATGGGACTCGACTGCAGCGCAGGATGCGCCACCGGCCCGGCCGCGAAGGCGATGTCGGCGCGCCCGACCAGCAATTGCTGGATCAGATTGGCGGTCAGGTCGATGTCCAGCTCCAGGCTGACATGCGGCATCTGCGCCTTCAGTCGCGCCACAAAGTCCGGAAGGCAGCTTGCCGCCGCAATCTCGCCCGTACCGATGCGGACCACGCCGCTCGCCTCGGCCAATCCGCCGCAACGCAGCAGCACGCTCTGCAGATCGCTCCAGAGCGGCGCGCAATCGCGCACCAACTGGCGCCCGGCCGGGGTGAAGGACATGGTCCGGCCCTCCCGGCGAAAGAGGCGCGCGCCCAGATGCGCTTCCAATTCCCGCACCCGCGCAGAAATGGCCGGCTGCGTGGTGTTGAGCCGCTCCGCCGCCGCCGCAAAGGTGCCGAGCCGGTCGATCCACAACAGGGTTTCCAGATGAAATAGACCGATGCGATTGATAGCCATCACTTATTATTATTCCAAAAAACAAATCATTAGAAATGATAATTCACCTGCGCCAGAACAGGCCACGAAGGAGAGGCTTGCTCATGGTCAAGAAACTTTACCCCGATGCTGCGCGCGCGTTGGAGGGGCTTCTCTTTGACGGGATGCATTTGTGCGCGGGCGGATTTGGGCTGTGCGGGATACCGGAACGGCTGATCGACGCGATCCGCGACAGCGGGGTCAAGGACCTGACGATTGCCTCGAACAATGCGGGGATTGACGGGGAGGGTCTGGGCAAGCTGCTGCGCACGCGGCAGGTGAAGAAGATGATCTCCAGCTATGTGGGGGAGAACAAGGAGTTCGAGCGGCAATATCTGGCCGGCGAGCTGGAGGTGGAATTCTGCCCGCAGGGGACGCTGGCGGAACGGTGCCGGGCGGGCGGCGCGGGCATTCCGGGCTTCTATACCAAGACCGGCGTCGGCACGGCGGTGGCCGAGGGCAAGGAGGTCAAGGTCTTCGACGGGCAGGATTATATCCTGGAGCGCGGGATTTTTGCCGATGTGGCGATCATCAAGGGCTGGAAGGCCGACGAGAGCGGCAACCTCATCTTCCGCAAGACGGCGCGCAACTTCAACCAGCCCATGGCGACGGCGGCGAAGATCTGCGTTGCCGAAGTGGAGGAGGTGGTGCCCACCGGCGCGCTTGATCCGGATGCGATCCATCTGCCCGGCATTTACGTCAAGCGCATGATCGTGGGCGCGCCCTATGACAAGAAGATCGAATTCCGCACCGTCCGCCAGAGGGAGGCCGTCTGATGCCCTGGAGCAGAGATGAAATGGCCGCGCGCGCGGCGCAGGAACTGCGCGACGGTTTCTACGTGAACCTGGGGATCGGCATACCGACGCTGGTGGCCAATCATATCCCCGCCGGCGTGGAAGTGACGCTGCAGTCGGAGAACGGCATGCTGGGCATCGGCCCCTTTCCCTATGAGGGGGAGGAGGATGCCGACCTCATCAATGCGGGCAAGCAGACGATCAGCGAATTGCCGCAGAGCTGCTATTTCTCCAGCGCGGACAGCTTCGCGATGATCCGGGGCGGGCATATCGACCTGACCGTTCTGGGCGCGATGGAGGTTGCGGAAAATGGCGACATCGCCAACTGGATGATCCCCGGCAAGATGATCAAGGGCATGGGCGGCGCGATGGACCTGGTCGCGGGCGTCAAGAAGATCATCGTCGTCATGGAACACACGTCCAAGGATGGCAGCCCCAAGTTCATCCCGGCCTGCACCCTGCCGCTGACCGGCAGGAATGTGGTCGACATGATCGTCACCGACCTCTGCGTCTTCCAGCGGCCCGACCATGACAGCCCCTTCCGCCTCGTCCAGCTCGCTCCGGGCGTGACAGAAGACGACGTCGCCGAAAGGACAAGCGCGCATTATCTGGCTTAGGGCTTCGATCGGATTCATTCGCATCGAAGCGCCAAGCTTTTTTGTTTACCGCGATTCCCCGATCGGCGATCCAGTCGGATCAGTTGGAAATCGCTCTGAGGAAGCACGATGAGCCTCGACGGCACTTATGACGAGGGCAATGTCTTTGCCCTGATCCTGGCAGGGAAGATCCCTTCGATCAGGCTTTACGAGGATGAGCACAGCTATGCCTTCCTCGACATCCAACCGCAGTCCAAGGGGCATAGCCTGGTCATTTCCAAATGGTCGAAGGCGCGGAACATATTGGAAGCCGAGGATGAGGCGCTGGCGCAGGTGATGGCGACGGTGAAGAAGGTCGCCAACGCCACCCGCAAGGCGCTGGATCCCGACGGCATCCATGTCGCGCAGTTCAACGGCGCGCCCGCCGGGCAGACCGTGTTCCACCTGCATTTCCATATCGTGCCGCGCTGGGAAGGGCAGCAGCGCGGCTTCGTCGCCCATGCGCAGGGCGATTTTGCCGATCCGGTGGAACTGCAGAAGCTGGCCGAAGAGATACGCGCCCAGTTCTGATGCGCCAAATGCTCGTGAAAGCGCGCTGACATGGCGCTCAGGCCGTTCAAGGTTCCGGGCTGGCGCGGATCGCGGCATGGCGGGCGTCGACATGGCGGGATTATCTCGACATCGTCACCGGCATGCGGGACGAAATGACGCTTCGCGCTTCCGCTTGACGTCCTTGTCCCGGGCCATCACAGAAGCTGTTGTATGGATTGCGTTTTCGAGTGGCTGAAGCGTCGCTCCATTCGCGCTAATATAGTCGTGACGGGGGACGGCTTTTCAACGTGAACGCGACACCATTTCTGCGCTCTCCCCCCTTTCTGGGCGTCGCGCCCGCGAGTGCGGCGATAAGCCGCGTGCGCCGGGATGGGGAAGGCGTTGCCGCCGTCCCTGACGCGCTGCTTGATGCCGTTGCGGAGGCGCGGGTCGGCGGCACCTTCTGGGGGCGCAGGCCCGACGGTATCAGGCTGGTCGCACGGGCCGGCGTGGCTGTCCCGCAGGCCCTGATGGACGGACTGGCGCGGCGGGAGATCGGGATAGTGGGGAAATCGGGGGGCGGTGCCGGCCCCGGCCCCAACCTCGGCCATGCCCTGCCGGAACCCACCGACCTTTGGACCCTGGTCGCGGGCGCGCGCTCTGTCCATGCCGCGGCGGACGACGAACTGGCGATCATCGCCGGGCTGCTGCATGTGCCGGTCTTCGGCGCGGACGGCGCGGCCATCGAGCCGGCGACCCTGCGCGACAGCGCGCGCGCGGCGATCGCGGCGGCGACCTATCACGACTGTTTCAGCGGGGAGGATGTCGACGCCGCGCAGGCGGTCGCGCAACTGGCCGACTGGCGACGTCATCTGGACGGCAATCACGGCATTGCGGCGGCAAGCGGCATGGCGCTCTGGAAGCGGGAGGCGATCCGGCGGTTCCTGTGGGACGGTGTGGGGTCACCGCCCTTCCTGCCTGCGCGCAAGGGTTTGCGGCGGGCCGCCAGGCGGGATGGCGTGCTGGCGGTCTGGCCGTCGCGCGTGACGCCGGACATGCTGGAGGAAGCGCGCCGGCAGGGCGTGGCCATCGCCCGGGTAGAGGATGGTTTCCTGCGGTCGAAGGGGCTCGGTGCGGCGCTGCATCCGCCCGGATCGGTGGTGATCGACCGGACAGGCATCTATTATGATGCGCGTTCGGCCAGCGATATGGAAAAGCTGTTGTCGACCACGGTCTTCACGCCCGCGCTGGAACGGCGGGCGGCACGGCTTCTGACGATGATCCAGGCGTCGGGCGTCACGAAATATGGCGCGGGCGGGGGGCAGATGATCGATCTGCCTCACGGTCGCCGCACGGTGCTGGCGGTCGGGCAGGTCGAGGATGATCTGTCGGTCGAATATGGCGGCGCGGGGGTGACGGGCAATCTCGACCTGCTGGAGCGGGTGCGGGCGGCCGAGCCAGATGCCTATATCGTCTATCGCCCGCATCCCGACGTGCAGGCGGGCCTGCGCAAGGGGCATCTGAGCGATGCGGCGGTCCTGGGGCACGCCGATGCCATCGATACCGGGTCGCCGCTGATGGAGCTGGTGCAGACGGTGGACGAGGTCCATGTCCTCTCCTCCCTCACCGGGTTCGAGGCGCTGATGCGCGGCCGGCCGGTGACGGTCCACGGCATGCCCTTCTATGCCGGCTGGGGGCTGACGCGTGATCTGGCGGCGCCCAATGAACGCCGCGGGCGCCGGCTCACGCTCCATCAGCTCGTGGCGGGAGCCTTGATTCTCTACCCACGCTATCTGGACCCGGTCACGCGTTTGCCATGCGGACCTGAAATCATGGTCGAGCGCTTGGCAAGCGGGGCGCCGTCCCCGACGTCATGGTTGATCCGGCTGCGTACCTTGCAGGGGAAGTTGCAGAGATTCATGACTTTGTCCGCGGATTATTTCCATCGTTGATGCCCGGCGCAGGACCTTGCTCTTCCTCCGTCGCCTTTCCCGTCAAAGGGCGATGATCTGATCGGCCAGCCGGTCGACTTCGTAGCGGTCGTGGCTGACATAGAGCATCGGCATGGCGAGATCGCGCTTCATCCGTTCGATCACGGTCAGGATTTCCTCGCGCCGTCCCGGATCGAGCGAGGAGAGTGGCTCATCCAGCAGCAGGAAACGGGGTCCGGACAACAGCGCCCGCCCGATCGCCACGCGCTGCGCCTCCCCGCCCGAGAGGGTCGCCGGCCAGCGGTCGAGCAGATGGCCGATGCCCAGAAAGTCCAGGACCGCGTCGAACGATAGCGGTGCGTCGCCATGGCGGCCGTAGAGCAGATTGGCGCGCACGCGCATATGCGGGAACAGGCGTCCGTCCTGGAAGACATAGCCGGCACGCCGCCGGGCAACGGGAATGTCGATGCCCGCGCTGCTGTCGAACAGCGTCTCGCCGTCCACCGCGATCCGGCCGTTATCGGGCGTCAGGATGCCCGCGACCATGTTGAGAATGCTGGTCTTGCCCGCGCCGGAGGGGCCGAAAAGGGCGACAAGGCCTGCGCCGGCCTGTGCCCGCAGGTGGATGGGACGGTCGCCGATGCGATGGTCGATGGCAATTTCAAAGGACATGATTGGTCCGTCCGCCGCTCGCCCGACGCGCCAATGCCTCCGATGTCACGAGCGCGCCGAGCGACAGCAGGATCGAAATGACGGCAAGCCGGGTCACCGCCGCTTCCGCGCCCGGCAACTGCAAGGCGGAATAGATGGCGATGGGCAGGGTGCGGGTTTCGCCCGGAACGTCGGAAACGAAGGTGATGGTGGCGCCGAATTCCCCGATGGAGCGGGCGAAGCCGAGCACCAGTCCCGCCACTATGCCGGGCAGCGACAGCGGCAGCGAAATGGTGAGGAACACGCGCCACCGGCCCGCGCCCAGCGTCTGCGCTGCCTGTTCCAGCCGCCGGTCTATGCCCTCGATCGACAGCCGCATCGCGCGCACCATCAGCGGCATCGCCATGATCGCGGAGGCAAGCGCCGCGCCGGTCCAGCGGAACATGAAGCTGAGGCCGAACGCCTGTTCGAACAGCCTGCCCAAAGGACCGTTCGCGCCGAAGAGGACGAGCAGCAGCCATCCGGTGACGACCGGCGGCACGACCAGCGGCAGATGGACGAGCGCGTCGACGAGCAGCTTGCCGGGAAAGCGCCAACGGGCAAGCAGCCAGGCGAAAGCGAAGGCGACCGGCAGCATCAGCCCGACGGCCACCAGGCTGACCCGGAGCGAGAGCGTAACGATGCCCCATTCTTCGGGAGAGAGGATCATGCCGCCCTCTTTCGGGCAGGATAGGGGAAAACACCAGCCCCCATCATCAACCCCGTCATCGGCATTGCGTCGCAGGGAGCCAGAGGGCAAAGGCGAACGGCCCTTCAGACCGGAGCATGCGCATGAAAGACCTGATCGCCTTCGACCTTGACGGAACGCTGGCGGAGAGCAAGCAGCCGCTGGGCGAGCCGATGGGCGACGCGCTGGCGCGGTTGTCGCAGGTAGCGCATGTCGCGGTGATCTCCGGCGGCGACTGGCCGCAATTCGACAAGCAGGTGGCGAGCCGACTGCCGGAGCGTGCCGACCGTTCGCGCCTGTGGCTGATGCCGACGACGGGCACCAAGCTGTACACCCATCGCGAAGGGCAGTGGGCGCCGGTCTATGCCGAACTGTTCGAGGAGGCGCAGAAGCAGGCGATCCTGGCCGCGTTCGACGCCTCGCTGGAGGCGACGGGCTTCGTGCCGGAAGAGGTGTGGGGCGAACGGATCGAGGATCGCGGCAGCCAGATCACCTTTTCCGCGCTCGGCCAGCAGGCGCCCATCCATGCCAAGGAAATATGGGATCCTGACTTCGCCAAGCGCAAGGTGATCCAGGCCGACCTGCGCCAGCGCCTGCCGGGGCTGTCCATCAACATGGGCGGCGCGACCTCCATCGACATCACGCGGGAGGGGGTGGACAAGGCCTATGGCCTCAAAAAGCTGCGCGATGCCAGCGGGATCGCGCTGGAGGCGATGATGTTCATCGGCGATGCGATCTTCCCCGGTGGCAACGACTATCCGGCCAAGGAGCTGGGGCTGGATACGGTGCGGGTGCGCGATCCGCAGGAAACGCTGGCGGTGATCGACGCGATCGTCGCCTGCCAGAAATAGGGCATGAACATCCCTCGCGCGCTGGTGGGAGGGTGGGATCAACGCCGGCTGAACCCGTAGCGCGCGAGAATATCCTGTCCCGCCCGCGACAGCAGGAAGCGGCGGAAGCCTTCCGCCTCCGGGTTCCGGCTCGCGCTCAGGCGGGCGAGCGGATAGCGGATCGGCGCGTGGCTGCCCGCCGGAAAGCTGTCGACCAGCACAACCGCCTTCGATGCCCGGGCGTCGGTCGCATAGACGATGCCCAGCCGGGCTTCGCCCCGTTCCACCAGGGTCAGCGCGGATCGCACATTGTCGCCCAGCGCCAGCCGGTTCGCGACGTCGGGCCAGACGCCCAGCGCGGTCAGCGCGGCCCTGCCATATTTGCCCGCGGGCACGCTGTCGGGATTGGCCATGGCCAGCCGCGAGCCGCCCAGCGCCCTGGCGATCGGCATGCCGCGCGTGATCCGAAGCCGTAGCGGCGCGCGCGCCGGGGCGATCAGCACCAGGCGGTTGCCCGCCATGTCGGCCCTGCTGCCGCGCTGGACGAAGCCGGCCTTCTCCACATCGTCCATCCACTCTTCATCGGCCGAGACGAACAGGTCGGCCGGGGCGCCGCTCCTGATCTGCCGCGCCAGGGCGGAGGAGGCGGCGAAGGACAGGACCGGCCGGGCATGGCGCTGGGCCGCCCAGGCATTGGCGGCGGCGGTCATCGCCTCCTGCAGGCTGGCGGCGGCCAGCACCAGCGGGCCACGCTGCTGCGCCATGGCTGGCACCCATGATATATGGAAGAATATAGAGATACAGGCGAGAGTGCGGAGAATCAGTTTCGGCATGGCCGCGCTTCTGCCAGATCCGCGCCCATTTGTCTCGTTCTGCCATTGGTCAGGCGGAGGCGCATGAGGATGTTACGACGCCGGCGTGGACGGCAAGGCGTGATCAGCCCGGCTGGCCGGCGATGGAGCGCAGATGTTCCAGCAGGGTGTCGCCATTCGCGGCCCAGGTGAAACGCAGTGCGGCCTGGCGCACCGCCTCCCGTTCGGGCGGCTCGACCAGAATTTCGCTTATGGCGGCAGCCAGCGCTTCGGGTTCGCGGGCGACGATCCGCCCGGCCTCCGGACGGTCGAGCAGTTCGCGCGCGCCGCCGACATCGCTGATCACGATGGGGGTGCCGCAGGCCAGCGCCTCGACCCAGGCATTGGCGAGGCCTTCGGACGAGGAGGGAAGCGCCATGACGTCGGCCGCGGCATAGATGCGCGGCAGACGGTCGTGCGGAACCGACCCCAGAAAGCCGATGCGCCGGTCGACGCCGAGCTCCTCCGCCTGCTTTTCCAGCGCCCGGCGATATTGCCCCTGTCCGGCGAACAGCAGCGTGACGCCCGGCAGTTGCGGCAGTGCGCGGACGAGCAACTCCTGCCCCTTGCGGGGAATGAGCGCGCCGACGCACAGCACCACCGGCCCTTCGAAACCCAGGCTTTCCTTGGCAGCGGCGCGATCGCTTATTTCGAAGCGATCAAGGTCGACGCCGGTATAATGAACCCGGATCTTGTCGGCATCGATGCCCATGTGCGCCATCGATCGGCGCATCGCACCCGACACGGCAAGCAGTCCGGCGGCATCGTCTGCGGCGCGCTTCACCATCTTGCGCGTGCCTCTGCGCGTGCCCCAATAATGGATGTCGGCGCCGCGGGCCTTCACCGAATAGGGAATGCCGAGCGCGCGGGACAGGCGCTGCGCCACGGGGCCGTCGGGGAAGAAGAAGCTGGCGTCGATGACGTCGAAGGGCTGCTGCGCATGGAGGTGCCTGACCAGCGGCAATATGGCGCGCGTCATGCTGTGGACGTTGAAACGGCCGCCGAATTTGGGAACGATCGGGAAGACCGGGCGGTGGACGGTCAGGTCCTGCCATCTCTCCTTGGCCGGCAGGGCGCGCAGGGCGGCGTAGCGCTTCGCCATCGACAGCGGCCATGGCGGAATGCCGAGCGGCGCGACTACGGTGACGCTGACGCCGTCCCGGCTCGCCAGTTCGCGTGCCTGCCGTTCCACGAAGACCCCGAAATTCGGGCGGCTCATGTCCGGGAACAGGGTCGACAGCATCAGGACGTTCAGGGTCATCGCATCCAACTATCTCTTTTTCCCGCATTGTCCGAATCGTCAGGCAAGGCGGCCTGACGTGAAAATGCATGGGCGGATCTGTTTTCGGCAGACATGATCAGGACAGGGTTAAGGATGAAACCGCCTTTGTCTACAGTCGTCTGACCAGTTGGACCGCCACGGCGCCCCAAGGTGGATCACTTATCACCTGCTGGCGCGTGCCGCTGCCCAGCGGGAGGATGTGCAGCCGGTCATCCTCCCGCCCGATCAGCCGCCCGAACAGGAAGCGTCCGGCGTGGCGCGGCAGCAGCAGGTCGCGGTTCAGCACGCTGGAAAATTCCTCCGGCGTGATGCGGCGGCACCAGATTTCATCACCGCTGCGGTAATCCCCGATGCTGCCCGACACCTGCACGCCCAGCATCGCATCGGCCGGGGCGGGCGGGGGAAGCGAGAGCGGGCGGGTGGGCGCGCGGGCGCCCTCCGGACCCAGCAGTGCGGCGACGGGAACCACGTTCTGGCCGGGCAGGGCGACCAGTTCGGAAGAGGCGACGCCCAGCGCCTGGGCGATGCGGTTCAGCCAGTTGACCGATACGGTTCGGGTGCCGGTTTCCAGGCGGCCGATGGTCTGGGCTGTGGTGGGCGGGATGCACAGGGCGCCGACTTGTTCCAGCGTCAGCCCCTTGGTCTTGCGTACCTCCCGGATACGGGTGATCATGATATGTCCTGCTTTACCTATTTGGTTTTAATGCTTTCCTACAAACAGGCTGGCATGGCAAGCCCCCGCTTCCGATTCCTGCAGGGAGAAGCGCCATGGCCACGCAATGCATCGAACAGACCATAGAGGATCCCTTCGGCCGCGCGCAGAAGGTCGCGGTCAACCTGCACGAATCGCCGCTCGCCTGGCTGCATGCGCGGGGGCATTTGAGCGAGCGGCATTATCTTGCCGGGGACAGGCTGCGGGTCGATTGGGAAAAGGCGGGACTGGGGCCGCGCGTCACGATGCGCTGGGAGGCTGCGCCGGGGCGGCAGCGCGGCGGCGCAGTGGCGGCCGAGCCGGGCCTGGCGCAATTGTCCGCCCGGGAGCGATTCGACGGTGCGATTCGCGCTGCGGGTCCGGGCCTGGCCGACGTGCTGTGGCGGGTCGTCTGCGCGGGCGAGGGATTGAGTGCGGCGGAAAGGGCGCTGGGCTGGCCGACGCGCGCCGGCAAGCTGGTGCTGACGCTGGCGCTGGATCGCGTGGCGGCATGGTACCGCATCAGCTGAAGCGATTTCCGGGCGATCTGGTTCAATCAGATCGAAATCTGCCCTTGGAGAAACAGGAAAGGGGCGCTGACCGGGTTCCGGCAGCGCCCCTTTTCCGCGATGGTCGCGGGTGTCGCCAGCCTGCTTACTGGGCGCGCGGCGCCGCCGCCGCAGCATTGGCGGGCAAGCCGCCGAGCTGCGTCACCAGCTTGGTATAGGCGTCCAGATAGGCGAGCACGATCACCTGGCCGATCTCCGTATTCTGGTAGCCGCCGCCGCCGGCCGCGGCGAAACCGCCCCACCAGCCCGCGCCGCCGCCGCCGCCGAAGCTCAGGTCCGACTTGCGGGCATAGCCCTCGGTCAGCGCCTCTTCCTCGGTCGTGCGGGCGTTGACGATCGACAGCGTCACATTGGCCTCGCTCTTCTTGATCGAGATGCCGCCAGCGAGCGCGCCGAAGGTACGGCCGCCCAGCATTCCACCCAGCATTCCGCCCAGCGCGTTGCCGCCTGAATTCTTGTTGGAGGAGACGATGTCGGGCTGAAGATAATAGTCAGCCGCCTTCACCTGTCCCTTGCCCAGGTTCGACCCGGCCTGAAGCTCGCCGGAGTCGGCCATGGCGCGCTCCATATTGCGGCTGGCCATGGCGCGGCCGCGATTGACGATGCCGAAGCAGCCCGACTGCTGGATGAACACCTTGAGGATCGCCTCCGGGCTGCCCAGGTTCAGTTCCCGCCACCACTGGTTGTCGGGCTCGACGACCGCCACCGTGCCGAGGCGCCGGGTGCAATGAGGAATTTCGGCGGTTTTCTTCGCCTGCTGCTGGCGGGCGGACGAACCCTTGTCGGCGGCCATCGCCGGAGAAGCCACGACAGCCAGGCCGGCTGCGGCAGCGATGAACTTCGCGAACACACGCATTGTCATGCACCCCTGAAAGTTGCTGAACTGGTTTTGATTTGTAGCGCCCCGATATTGGACCCATCCTCTAGCACAACCGCGCAGACGCGCAAGCAATGCAAACGGTTATCGCCGCCATAGCCTTAACGGGCGGGCTCACGGCGAGAGCCTGCTGACAGGCCCGCAAATGACTGCTATCGGCGCGGGCCATGACCGACCTTTCGCACATCCGCAACTTTTCGATCATCGCCCATATCGACCATGGCAAGTCGACCCTGGCCGACCGCCTGATCCAGCGCACCGGGGGCCTGACCGACCGCGAGATGAGCGCGCAGGTGCTCGACAACATGGATATCGAGAAGGAGCGCGGCATCACCATCAAGGCGCAGACCGTGCGCCTCGACTATGTCGCGAAAAACGGCGAGACCTACGAACTGAACCTGATGGACACGCCGGGCCATGTCGACTTCGCCTATGAGGTGAGCCGATCGCTCGCCGCGTGCGAGGGCGCGCTGCTGGTGGTGGACGCCGCGCAGGGGGTGGAGGCGCAGACGCTCGCCAATGTCTACCAGTCGATCGAGCATGATCATGAGATCGTGCCCGTCATCAACAAGATCGACCTGCCTGCCGCCGAGCCGGAGAAGGTGAAGGCGGAGATCGAGGAAGTGATCGGCCTCGACGCATCGGAGGCGGTGCTGGCGAGCGCCAAGGCCGGGATCGGCATTGACGACATATTGGAAGCGGTGGTCGCCAAGATCCCCGCGCCCAAGGGCGATCGCGAAGCGCCGCTGGAGGCGATGCTGGTCGACAGCTGGTACGACCCCTATCTGGGCGTCGTCATCCTGGTGCGCGTCGTCAACGGCGTGATCAAGAAGGGCCAGAACATCAAGTTCATGATCGGCGGCACCGAGCATCTGATCGACCGTGTCGGCTGCTTCCGGCCGAAGATCGAGCAACTGAGCGAGCTGGGGCCGGGCGAGATCGGCTTCATCACCGCGCAGATCAAGGATATCAGCCAGACCCGCGTCGGCGACACCATCACCACGGTCAAGAATCCGGCGAAGGAGCCGCTGCCCGGCTTCAAGGAAGTGCAGCCGGTGGTTTTCTGCGGCCTGTTCCCGGTGGACGCCAATGATTTCGAGAAGCTGCGCGAATCGATCTCCAAGCTGCGGCTGAACGATGCCAGCTTCTCCTTCGAGATGGAGACGTCGGCGGCCCTGGGTTTCGGCTTCCGCTGCGGCTTCCTGGGGCTGCTGCATCTGGAGATCATCCAGGAGCGGTTGAGCCGTGAATATGACCTGGACCTCATCACCACCGCGCCGTCGGTCGTGTACGAAATCCACATGAACGACGGGACGATCCGGCACCTGCACAATCCGGCGGACATGCCCGACGCCAACCATATCGACTATATCGAGGAGCCGTGGATCGAGGCGGTGATCTATTGCCCCGACGAATATCTGGGTTCGATCCTGAAGCTGTGCCAGGATCGGCGCGGCATTCAGAAGAACCTGACCTATGTCGGCGGGCGCGCTCAGGTGACCTATGAACTGCCGCTCAACGAGGTGGTGTTCGATTTCTACGATCGCCTCAAGTCGATTTCGCGCGGCTATGCCAGCTTCGACTATCACCAGATCGGGGCGCGGGAAGGCGACCTGGTCAAGATGAGCATCCTCGTCAACAATGAGCCGGTCGACGCGCTCAGCATGATCGTCCACCGTGGCACCGCCGAATCGCGCGGGCGCGGCATGTGCGAACGGTTGAAGGACCTGATCCCCCGGCACCTGTTCAAGATTCCGATCCAGGCGGCGATCGGCGGCAAGGTGATCGCGCGCGAGACGATCGCGGCGATGCGCAAGGATGTGACCGCGAAATGCTATGGCGGCGACATCACGCGCAAGAAGAAGCTGCTGGAGAAGCAGAAGGAAGGCAAGAAGCGGATGCGGGAATATGGGTCGGTCCAGATTCCCCAGGAAGCGTTCATCGCCGCGCTGCGCATGGGGGATGACAGCTAGGCTGTTCCTTCCGCCGCCAGACGGTTGCAGTTGCAGTGTCCCGTGCCCTTGACGGCGGCGGGGCGTCCATGGTCAATGCAGGCGGCAAGCTATAGGAAACCGGCATGAGCGAGACATGGCTGTATGACGAGCATCCCGCGATGTTCCGCGCCCATCCCTTCCTGTTCATCCTGCTGCTGATTTCCGTTGTCGGCATCCTTGCCATCGGTGTGTGGTGGGTGTTGCACAAGGGGGAGCGTCTGGCGCTTTCCGACAGGGAAGTGCTGCTGGAACGGGGTCTGCTCGCCAAGCAGCGGACGGAGATCGCGCTTTCCAGCATCCGCAGCGTGCGCATCACCCAGACGCTGGGCCAGCGGATCTTCAACGTCGGCAATGTCGAGCTGTTCAGCGCCGGCGACATGGCGGAAATCGCCATCAAATCCATGCCGCGGCCCGACCGCATCCGGGCGATCGCCGCATCGCGCAACCTCGACCTGCTGCCCCAGCGGTAGGAGATCGGTGAGCAGCCTCTTGACTTGTCCGCATTTATTCCAACGATAGCGCAATAGCGAGAAGGGGCGCGTTGGAGCGCCCACGGCCAGCAGGAAGGACGCCGGAGGAACGCCGGTCCGCAGTGGCGCGGGCAGGCGATAGCAAGGGGTCGTCGTGCATGGGCTTGCGTGTGATGCCGTCGCTGCCAGAACTGACCGCGCAGCAGCAGGACGAGATACGTCAGGCTTGCGGTTTCGCCTGCGTCCGGTGCGGCGTGACCATCTACCGCTATCTTCGCCTGCCCGAAGGTCATGGGGTGACGCTGCTCTGCCCGACCTGTCACGGGCTGGTCGAGGAAGGTCGCCTGACGCCGATGCAGGTGCAGGGGTTCCACGCCAATCCGGTGGTGCGGCAGCGTCATTTCGCGCGGGACCGCCTGCCCTTTTCACCGGATCTGCCATCGCTGATCATGGGCGGATCGCAACTTTTGAGGGATACGCCGATTCCGCTGACGCTGGAGGGAGAGCCGATCCTGATCTTCGCTCCGCCCCGCCGGAGCAATGGCGCGACGCGGATCAGCGTGCGCATGGGCGGCGCGGATGGCGAGCCGGTTCAGGTGGTGAACGGCAATGAATGGATACCGACCGACGGTAGCTGGCATTTCCTGCTGCGCGGCGACCGTTACAGCATGATGGCGGCGCGTGGCGAGGGGCTGGCGGTGCTGCGCATCGTCGCGCGCAACCGGATCGCCGTCGAGCATCTGCGCACCACCATTCGCGGTCGCCGGCTGGAGGTGACGCCGGACTGGCTGGAGATTGACGGCAAGCGCTATGTCGGCCGGATCGGAAGCGGAACGTTGATAGGGCTGGAATGTTGATCAGGCGCGCGCTGCATTCTCGCAGCATGTGATCGACCCTGAGATGCGTACGCCAGCGAGGAGAGGAGCGCCGGCTCTCGATCTCAGCCCTTCTTCTTCTGCTTGCTCCGGTTGAGGGCGACTGCGGCGTGGATCAGCGCCTTGAACGCGTCCGCATCGATCGGCTCATCCTCCCTCAGATCGATGGCGCGGCGCACATTGCCGTCGAGGCTGGCGTTGAACAGGCCCGCCGGGTCCGCCAGCGCCGCGCCCTTCGCGAAGGTCAGCTTGACCACCGCCTTGTAGCTTTCGCCGGTGCAGAGGATGCCGTCATGCGACCAGACAGGAACGCCGCGCCATTTCCATTCCTCGACCACCTCGGGATCGGCTTCCCTGATTTGCGCGCGAACATGGGCGAGCGTTTCGCCGCGCCAATCGCCGAGTTCCGCAATGCGTTGGTCGATCAATGCGGAGGGAGTGGGGGTGTCGTTCATCGAGCGGTCCTTTCGCCGGCTGCGCAAGGCGATTTCATCAGCCGGAAGAACGCTTTAGAGCGATTTCCAGGCGATCGGAACCGATCGCTGGTTAAGAAATCGCGGAAACAAGGAATCCGGAGCGGCGATCTGATTCAATCAGATCGAAACCCGCTTTGGACCGATCGCGGCGAACGAAAATGGCGTAGCGATGGTGCCGGGAGGGGCCTGCCTCCCAGCCCCACCGCTACGCTGCCCTTTGGGGACCACCCGTGGGGACGGCCGGCCGCGATCGGGAGGATTGCGACCGGCACCACATCGAATACGGTTGTGCGTAAAGTTTTATTCCATCGCGATCTTCAGCCGCATCGCGCGGTCGTGATCACCATCTTGCCGTCATAGCTGACCGTCAGCCGGTCGGGGCGGAAATCCATGGTCATCGCCATGCCCGGCGCGCCCCAGCGCAGCGTGCGTGCGCCGGAAGCCCTGAGCATGTCCGCGCCGATCGCCGCACTCGCGGTCTGGCCGATGAAGCGGTCCAGCCCCTCATTGCGGCATGACCCTTCAGCGGTGGGTGGAGGCGTGGCGGGGCCCTGGCCGCTCGCGCCCGCGCAGGCGGCAAGCAGGGAAAGAAGGGGCAGCACGGCGGTCCGCATCGTCCTGAACTCCTATTGCGTGCGCGTCATCTTGAGACGGCCATTCTTGACCGCGAAGGCCAGGCGCCCCTCGACCAGGTCGACTGCATCGCGACCGAACTGTTCATAGCGCCAGCCTTCCAGTATGGCGAGGTCGTCCCGCACGCCCGCCGCCAGTGCGTCGATGTCGTCGCTGCGGGCGATGAGGCGCGCGGCGACATTGATGTCGCGCGAACGGATTTTCAGCAGCAGCTTCAGAAGGTCCGCCACCAGCGCGCCGTCCTTGCCCAGGCCCGGCCTTTTGGGGTCGCGCTCGGGCATTTCGTCCTTGCCCAGCGGCTTGTGTTCGGCAAGGGCGAGCATCAGGCGGTTGCCGATATCGTTGGTCTTCCAGGTGGCGGACAGGCCGCGCACCTTGCCCAGATCCTCCTGCGTGCGGGGCGGGTGGCTGGCGATGTCGGCCAGCGTCTCGTCCTTGACGATGCGGCCGCGCGGCAGGTTCTTGTCCTGCGCCTCCAACTCGCGCCAGGCGGCAAGCGCCTTGAGCCGGCCCAGCACATCGGCCTTGCGGCTGGCGATGCGCACGCGCTGCCAGGCCTCGTCCGGCTTGTTCTCATAATTGGAGGGGTCGCTGATCCGCTCCATCTCCTGGTCCAGCCAGTCGCCGCGGCCGGTGCGGCGCAGCTCCTCCAGCATCTTGGGGAATATCTGGATCAGGTAAGTGACGTCGCCGATCGCATAATCGATCTGCCGCTTGTCGAGCGGGCGGCGCGCCCAGTCGGTGAAGCGCGCGCCCTTGTCGAGCTGCACGCCGAGCCAGGCGTCGACCAGATTGCCATAGCCGATCTGCTCGCCCAGCCCCAGCGCCATCGCCGCGATCTGCGTGTCGAACATGGGATGGGGCGTCTTGCCGGTCAGGTTGTAGATGATCTCCAGATCCTGCCCGCCCGCATGGAAGACCTTCAGCACATCCTCATTGTCGACCATCAGGTCGAGCAGGGGCGAAAGGTCGAGGCCGGGCGCCTTGGGATCGATGGCCGCCGCCTCATGTTCGTCCGCGACCTGCACCAGGCAGAGATCGGGCCAATAGCTGTTTTCGCGCATGAATTCGGTATCGACCGCAATATAGGGCGATTTGGCGATCCGGGCGCAGAATTGAGCGAGAGTCTTGCTGTCGGTAATCAGCGGATGGATTTGCATATGGTCTTCGATCTTATTATGGGCTGGCCCGTCGCGCACGGGCTCGTCAATGCTTGACAGCACTGCCCATAGCGGCGCCGCAACAATTTGTCATTTCCGTAAAACGAAGCTGAAAGACCAAAAACGCCATGCATGCCTATCGCACCCACACCTGCGGCGCCCTTACGACGGCGGAGGTCGGCAATGAGGTGCGGGTGTCCGGCTGGGTGCATCGCAAGCGGGACCATGGCGACCTGGTCTTCATCGACCTGCGCGACCATTATGGCATGGTGCAGATCGTCACCGAGGTCGACGGCCCGGTGTTCAGGGTGATCGAATCGCTGCGGGCCGAAAGCGTCGTGACGGTGACGGGCAAGGTCGTCGCCCGCGCGCAGGAAGCGGTGAACCCGAACCTGCCCACCGGCGAGATCGAAATCCGCGCGCTGGACGCCGTGCTGCTGTCCGCCGCCGCCGACCTGCCGCTGCCCGTGGCGGGCGAGCAGGAATATCCGGAGGATATCCGCCTGCGCTACCGCTTCCTCGACCTGCGGCGCGAGACGCTGCACGCGAACATCGTCAAGCGCACGCAGATCATCCGCGACATGCGCCGCCGCATGGAGGATGCGGGCTTCACCGAATATTCGACGCCGATCCTGACCGCTTCCTCGCCCGAAGGCGCGCGCGACTTCCTGGTGCCGAGCCGCATCCATGCGGGCAAATTCTACGCGCTGCCGCAGGCGCCGCAGCAGTACAAGCAGCTGCTGATGGTCGCCGGCTTCGACCGTTATTTCCAGATCGCGCCCTGCTTCCGCGACGAAGACCCGCGCGCCGACCGTCTGCCGGGCGAATTCTACCAGCTTGATCTGGAAATGAGCTTCGTCACGCAGGAAGACGTGTGGAACACGATGGAGCCGGTGATCGCCCAGGTGTTCGAGGCGTTCGCCGACGGCAAGCCGGTGACGCCCGCGGGCAGCTTCCCGCGCATTCCCCATGCCGAGGCGATGATGAAATATGGGTCGGACAAGCCTGACCTGCGCAACCCGATCATCATCCAGGACGTGACGGAGCATTTCCACGGCAGCGGCTTCGGCATTTTCGCTTCGCTGGTGGAGAGCGGCAGCGTGATCCGCGCCATTCCCGCGCCGGGCGCGGGCGCGGGCAGCCGCAAATTCTTCGACGACATGAACAATTGGGCGCGCAGCGAAGGCTATTCGGGGCTGGGCTATATCAACATCAAGGACGGCGTGCCCGGCGGCCCGATCGCCAAGAATCATGGTGAGGAACGGACGGCAAAGCTGATCGAGGCGCTGGGCCTTGGCCCCAATGACGGCGTGTTCTTCGCCGCGGGCAAGGAAAGCCAGGCGGCCAAGCTGGCGGGCCTTGCGCGCATCCGCGTGGGCGAGCAGCTCGACCTGATCGACAAGGATCGTTTCGAGCTGTGCTGGATCGTCGATTTCCCCTTCTACGAATATGACGAGGATACGAAGTCGATCGACTTCGCGCACAACCCCTTCTCCATGCCGCAGGGCGGGCTGGATGCGCTGGAGAACCAGGACCCCCTGAGCCTCAAGGCCTATCAATATGACATGGTCTGCAACGGTTATGAGATCGCTTCGGGTTCGATCCGCAACCAGTCGCCGGAACTGATGGTCAAGGCGTTCGAGAAGGTCGGCCTGTCGCAACAGGATGTGGAGGAGCGCTTCGGCGGCCTCTATCGCGCCTTCCAATATGGCGCCCCGCCCCATGGCGGCATGGCGGCCGGCGTGGATCGCGTCGTCATGCTGCTGTGCGGGGCGCAGAATCTGCGCGAGATCACGCTGTTCCCGATGAACCAGCGCGCGGAAGACCTGCTGATGGGTGCGCCCAGCGCGGCAGAGTTCAAGCAGTTGCGCGAACTCAACATCCGGGTCGTGGAGCCGCAGGCCAAGGCCTGATTGCCCCGATTTGAGGAAGCTGTGCTCCTGCCCTCGCGGGAGCATGTCGTGCGTGGGGCTTGTCTCTTCTCCTTCCCTTCTATGTAAGGGAGGAGAGGGGACCAGATCATGCTCGACGAACAGATGCTGCCGGACAAGCCGCCGGCCCTGGCGCGCAGCCTGGGCGTGGCGGGCGTGCTGTTCCTGACCCTGTCCGCAACCACCCCGGCATCCTCCGTCTTCGTCATCATTCCCGGCATGTTGCAGGCGGCCGGGACGGGCGCGATCTGGGCGATGATCCTGGCCAGCCTGATCTGCGTCGCCACCGCCTTCATCTATGCCGAGCTCTCCTCCGCCTGGCCGGTGGCGGGCGGGGAATATGTCGCGGTGGCGCAGACGCTGGGCCCCATGGCCGGTTTTGTCATGCTGGGCGTCAATGTCTTCAACAATGTGCTCTTCCCGCCCGTCGCGGCGCTGGGCATCGCCTCGGTCATGGCGACGGTGGTGCCGGGACTCCCCGCCGTGCCGGTCGCCGTCGCGGTGATGATCGGGTCGACGCTGGTGGCGATCCTCAACATCCGCGTGAATGCGGTCATCACCGGGCTGTTCCTGCTGGTCGAGCTGGCGGCGGTGGCGGTGGTGATGGTGCTGGGCTTTGCCGATCATGCGCGGCCGGCGCTGCAATTCCTGACCCATCCAATGGTGGCGACGGGGCAGGGCTTTGCCCCGGCCAGCGCGGCCTCCGTCGGGGTGGCGACGACGATCGCGATCTTCGCGCTCAACGGCTATGGCATGGCGGTCTATTTCGGCGAGGAGATGCACGAGGCGCCGAAAAGGATCGCCCGGACCATCCTCGCCGCCCTGGCGCTCGCGCTGCTGTTCGAAGGGGTGCCGTTGCTGGCGCTGCTGCTGGCGCGGATCGACCTTGCCACCCTGCTGACCGTCGATGATCCCTTTGGCCTGCTGGTGCGGCAACGGGGAAGCGCGGGCCTTTCGGCGCTGGTGTCGGTTGGCATCGTGCTCGCCATCGTCAACGCCATCATCGCCTGCATCCTGGCCTGTGCGCGCTTCTTCTATTCGACGGGGCGGGACCGCGCCTGGATTCCGCGCATCGACGACTGGCTGGTGGCGATCCATCCACGTTTCGATTCGCCCTGGATCGGCACGCTGATCGTCGGCGGGATGGGGACGCTTGCCTGCTTCCTGCCGATGTCGATGCTGCTGGTGCTGAACGGTACGGGGCTGGTGGCGATCTATGGTGGCATCGCGCTGGCCGCCATGGCCGGGCGGCGCGGCGGGGCGAGCGCCCATGCGCCCTATCGCATGCCGCTTTATCCGCTTGCACCGGCCGTCACCCTGCTCGCGCTGGCCTATGTCGTCTGGACAAGCTGGCTGGACGTCGGGGAGGGGCGGCCAGGCCTGATTGCAACCGCCGCGCAGATTGCGGGTTCGGTCCTTTGGTATAAGCTCGTGCTTTGCCGCCGTGGCCAATGGAAGGTGCAGACATGACCATCGACCTTGCCGATTATGAGAAGGGCGCGACGTTCAAGGGCGATTATGAGGCGAAGCTGGCCGAATTGCAGCAGCGGCTCGCCAAGATCCAGGTCGCGCACATCATCCACGACCGGCGCAGCGTCATCCTGCTGGAAGGGTGGGACGCGGCGGGCAAGGGCGGCATCATCAAGCGCATGACCGCCGACTGGGATCCGCGCTATTACAAGGTGCACCCCATTTCCGCCCCGACCGAGGAGGAGCGGGACAGGCATTTCCTCTGGCGCTTCTGGACGCGGCTGCCGGCGGGGCGCAACATCGCGATCTTCGACCGGAGCTGGTATGGCCGGGTGCTGGTCGAGCGGGTCGAGGGCTTTTGCTCCAAGGGCGAGTGGAAGCGCGCCTATGAGGAGATCAATGCCTTCGAAAAGCAGCAGGTCGATGCCGGGACCAATATCGTCAAGCTGTTCGTCCACATCACCCAGGAAACGCAGGACGAGCAGCTCGCCCAGCGGCTCGACACCCCCTGGAAGCGGTGGAAGACCGGCGCGGACGATTATCGCAACCGCGCCCGGCGGGCCGATTATCTCGACGCCATGCACGACATGTTCCGCAAGACCGACACCAAGGCAGCGCCCTGGCAGGTGATCGACAATAATCACCGCCGGGCGGGACGGATCGCGGCGCTTTCCCATGTCGCCAAGCGATTGGAAAAGCTGGTGCCGATGAATTTTCCCGAAGCCGATCCGGAAGTGGTGAAGCTGGCCGCCAAGGCCTATGGCTATAAGGTTCCATAGAAAAATCTCTTTTAATCAGTGACTTGTAACAAAACTGTCATCAAATGCTAACGGCTCATTTACCATTGGGGGCTTAATCGGTGCCCATGTACGCGCCGTCCTTGCTCGACCGTTCCCTGGCCCATTCGGCTGGTCCGACCCTGGTGACGCCCAGCCCCGCGATTCGGCTGGGGCGGCCGCTGTGCGAGGCGGTCGACCATTTCCAGCATGACCCGGCGCTCCGCCTGTTGCCGGTGCTCGATGCCGCCGACCGGCCCGTGGGGGCGATCTATGAACGGGACATGCGGCGCATCCTGTTCAATCCCTTCGGCCATGCCCTGTTACGCAATCCCAGTTTTGGCGGGCGGCTGGACGATCATGTCCGGCACTGCGCCACGGTCGAGCGGTGCGCCAGCATAGAGGTGCTGATCGATCTCTATGCGGCG
>Ga0105241_10000845_pt1 | contig 23178 bp, 23 predicted proteins | sample KBSC64metaG_FD_80422 | JGI IMG/M metagenome (GOLD analysis project Ga0105241, IMG submission 80422) | Corn rhizosphere microbial communities from Kellogg Biological Station, Michigan, USA - KBS C6-4 metaG | ecosystem: Host-associated > Plants > Roots > Rhizosphere > Soil | place: Michigan, USA... | reverse complement strand
CTGAAGCCGGTCAGCAGCGAGTTGGCGAAGGTCAGGACGTTGACGACCGAGAGCTGCGCGTTCGCGTACCAGCCCAGCCAGACGAGGATGAACAGCAGGTAGCCTCTACGGACCCAAACGTAGACGGCAGGACGGCGGACCAGAACGTTCTGAAAAAAGAAGATCAGGGTGAGCGCGCCGAGCGCCACCACGGTAAAGCCGATCTTGACGATATTGCCGCGCCAAATCCGCATCCATAGCGGCTCGTCGTCGGACGCGGCTGGCGGAGTACCGGCTTCGCGCGTCTCAGCTGCCGCGGAGGGAGCCGACGACTTCGCTGGCGCAGCCTGTGCCGGCGGCGGGGCCTGGCGCTTCAGGTAAATGTCGGGAAGCGTGTAGTCGATGGCGAACGTCACCAGGGCCTTGTCCCTGGCGCCAACCACGCGCTGCACCAGGAGCTGCAGCACCCAGGGTTCGGCCGGATCGAGCGCGAGCTCGGGCGGCACCGTGAACAGAGCGATTTCCGGAAAGTCGGGTGTGCCCTCGGCAGCAAGGCTCCCCAGCCTGATATGGTCGCGGTCGCGGAAGCGGACGCTGTTGGTCTCCTGGATCAGCTCGATGCGGTCAAAGATTCCGCCGCGAACATAGGCGGCCCCCTTGAACGAGTAGCGGCCGGATCCGGCGACGATCAGCGCCTGTTGTCCCGGTTTCAGCCGGCCGGTGAGCCGGTTATAGCCGTCGTCTCCGAGCAGACTGCGTCCGATCGTGGGAACGGCGACGTCGGCGACATAGAGATCGATGAACGTGTCGTCCGGATCGCCCTGCTCCGGATTGGCGGCTGCTGCGGCGTTGCCTGACTTTTCGAACGCCTGATTGACCTCGGCGACCGATAAGAATAGCCGACGGACCGAGCCGTCACCGACGAGGCCTTGCCAGTCGCGAATCTCGCTCTTTTGAGGATCGATGGCCTTCGACGGCTGTGGCGTTGCGCTCGCGGCCGCATTGCCTTGCGCGCCGATCCGGCCGCTCTTGATCAGCTTGGTCGCGGAACGGACGATGCTATCGCCGATCACCAGCACGGTGACCGTCGCTCCGCTGACGATGTCGACCTGGGGCGCCGTCGCAGCCCCGCGCGCCACGCTTCCCATGTCGATGCCGATCAGCTTGTTGACGGCCTCGATGATCCGTTTTTCCGGAATGCCAACGAGAACAATGGGCTCCTTATGCTCGACGAGTTTCAATCCAGTCAGCACGCCCTTGGTATCGATACCGATCAGAAGCTGGATCGGCTTGCCGGAATAACCTGTCGCGTTGGCGAACTGCGAATTGAGGTAGACAAATCCTTGCAACTGATCGCCGCGGTAGACCGGAACAATCGGCGGATCCCCCTGGAGCGTGCCGAAGCGGTCAGCGCCCGGAAAGAAGTCGGCCGGCGCGACTTTCGGCAGGTAGCTGGGGAGATCGCTGGCCGCGTGCGCCGCCTGTGCCCACAACGTTGCGCAAACCGTGAGAATGGCGGCGAAAGCCAATGCAGTTGCGGATCGTTTGGCGCCGAAATGACTCCTGGCCATCGAGTACCTCAATGCGGAACGTCCTGCCTAAGGACGGGTATTCCATCGAATGTTGATTGTTTCTGCCGGGATCGTCATTGACGCCGGATCTGGACGGATTGAGCCAACGCAAATTGATCTCCGTCGAGAGGGTCTATTTTAACGGTAAGAAAAAAGCTCAGTTTGCGTTGTATCAAACAGCGAGGAAAATCGATCATGCCATTGCTGCGCACGACGCTCCAGCGGGCCGAGCCCGCGGGAACTCTGCAATCGCTCGATGAACTGTTCGCACTGGCCAATGCGATGGAACGGGAGGCAGCGACCAAATACGCTGAGCTCGCCGTTGAGATGCAACGGCAAGACCGCGCGGATATGGCCACGGTTTTCAACGATCTTGCTGCCGCAGAGCGCGAGCACGTGGACAGCGTCACAAAGTGGTCGCAGCTGCGCCGCGGCAAGGATCCGGATCCCGCCCTGGTGCGCTGGGACGCGCCCGAGACCTTGGACGCAGAAGCTGCGGCCGAGGTAAGGACATCACGTCTGATGACGCCCTATCGCGCGCTCGCCGTGGCGGTCCGCAACGAGGAGCGTGCGTTTGCTTTCTGGTCCTATCTCGCAGCCTATTCCGATGATCCCGAGGTGAAGAAGGCGTCCGAGGCGATGGCCAAGGAGGAACTTGGCCATGTCGCCACGCTGCGCAAGCAGAGGCGACGCGCCTATCGTAGCGACCAAGGTCGAACGGTAGGCGAAGTGCCTCGGCGAAACGAGCAGGTGGACGCGCGGACGCTTGAGCTTTGCCTCGCGAGCCACCTTGCTGCGCTCGAACGTCGGCTCGAAGGACCAGCCGCGACCCGCACCCACGAGCTTCTGGAAGAAACGATGAGGATGGCCGAGGAGGTCGGCGATTTCGGAAGGTTTCCGGGTGAACTCAAGCAGCGGGACGCGCCGGCTCTCGCCGAGGCCCTCGTCGACGGCTATCTCGAAGGGGCGGAGCTCGCGGGAAACGGGACGCATGTCGAAAGCTTGCAAGCACTCGCCGAAAGGGCGATCTCGCGCTTGGCCTGGTTGCGGTCCCTGACAGACGTTGGCCTGTAGGGAAGCTTAGCGCTCGGCTGTGCCTACAGCGTTAGCCGGAGATCGCATCGCCGGGAGTGCCTTTCGCGCCAATACCGCTGGCGAAGCCTGGGCGCTATCAGCCATGCTGGTGAGTTCCGGGGGGCTTTTGGTCGGGCCGCTTGGCTCTTGAATGCTTGTGGGCGTCGCACTTCGGACAACGACCGTCCGCCGCTGCACCGAGTTGGCGACGAATTTCCTCGTTGAGAGCTTGTCCGCCCCAGGTCGAACCGTCGCTTTTGGGGATTCTTTTGGCGCGTTCGAAGGCATGGCTCTTCGATTGCAGCGCCGACGACATGATCTGTGCCGCACTGCTCGAGGAGCGCGACGCCGAAATCGCGCTTTCGCCAGGTTTCTGGTGGGGAACAAGCCTCTTGCCCCGCGCGCCGATTACTGTTGAGGACATCCACAACATGACACCAATCAGTTATCCCGAAGTCTACCGCGCGCCTCTGACTGGCGAACGCCTGAAGAACATCATGGAGGACGTGGCCGACAACCTGTTCCACCCCGATCCATACTACCAGCAGGGCGGCGACATGATCCGCTGTGGGGGCGTCGGCTATTCCATCGATCCGCGCAAGCCGATCGGACGGCGGATCTCGGACATGGTGATCTTGAAGACCGGCAAGCCGATCGAAGCCTCCCGCGACTACATGGTTGCAAGCTGGGGCTGCACGGGCGACGCGGTCGAGGGCCCCCCGGTCTGCGACCTGGTTGAGCGCTATGTCGCGCGCAAGAAGGTCGTCATCGCATCGCCAGCTTCGGCGGTGTCAGTTGTCAACAAGTAGGCTGCAGGCCCTTCCTTGGGACCGGCTCATCATGAATCTCACTTGGGCACGCCGACCTTTTTGAGCCGACGCAGGTCGCTTGCGGCCTCCGAGAGCAGCCAGTCGCGGAACGTCACGATCTTCGGCAGGTTTGAAGTCGCCTTGGGGCAGAGAATCCAGTAGGTCTTCGACAGCGGCAGCGACAACGGAAACGGCCGCACCAGATGGCCGCTGACGAGGTCCCATGCTGCCAGGGTGGTACGCGCCAGCGCGATGCCTTGGCCGTTGATTGCTGCGTCGATCACCATGCTGGCGCGGTTGAGGACTGGCCCATGAGTCGCGGCAGCATCGTCAAGTCCGGCCTCCTGAAGCCAATTCTTCCAGTCGGCGCGACTGTCCATGTGGATCAGCGGAAACTTCAAGATGTCGGCGAGTTTGCTCAGCCGTCGCTTGCCGGACAGCAGCTTCGGACTGCATACGGCAAACAGTTGTTCTGGACCCAGCCGCACCGCGTCCAGCCCTGGCCAGTTGCCGTCGCCATGGCGCACCGCGAGATCGACCTCCTCCCGCGCAAAGTCCACATGATGAAGCGTGGCGGAAACGCGCAGGTCGATGCCACTATGCGCCTCGGCAAAATGGCCGAGCCGGTGCACAAGCCATTTGGCTGCGAAGTCTGGTGAGGTCGAGACGGTGAGCATCCCGGCATTCTGCCGCTGCAACAACCGCTCGGTGCCGATGGCGATGCGGTCGAGCGCGTCGCGCACCACTGCGAGATAATCGCGACCGGCCTCGGTGATGATCAACCGCTGCCGCTCGCGGTTGAACAGCTTGAGCGCAAGCTCCGTCTCCAGCGCTTTCACTTGATGGCTTACCGCGCCTTGGGTCACACAAAGCTCTTCGGCCGCACGCGTAAAACTTTCGTGGCGCGCAGCGGCCTCGAAGGCTTTCAAGGCATTGAGAGGCGGCAGGTGTGGGCGCATCGCACCGACTTCATGAGAAAAACTAAGGCAGGCAGGAGAAACGATGCTTTGCGAAGAAGCATCCCGCAGCATTATTGAACAGCTCCAGCGCAGTATTTCAAGCCATTTGGAGCTATCCATGTCCATCCTGCTGACCGTCCCCCGGTCGATCCCGCCCGTGCAGGCGACGGACCCGGCCACCCCGCTTCATCAATTCAGCTCAGGAATCAAACCAGCCGTTCGGCGGCAGGGATGGTGGAGTTGGCTCGACCGGCAGCACGAACGCAAAGGCCTACGCGAGATTGCCGATGACCCGCATCTGCTCAGGGATCTGGGGCTAACCCGTGAACAGGCGCTGTGTGAGGCCACCAAGCCGTTCTGGCTCTGGTTCTTGCTCTAACCGAGAGGAGAAAACGGATGTCTGACCCGATCGTCTACGGCTTTCCACGCAGCACTTTCGTCAACATCGTTCGTCTGATCCTGACGCACAAGGATGTAGCTTATCAATTCCGCGACCTTGAACCGGTCATGGGCAGGCCCGATCACCTGGCGCTGCACCCGTTCAATCGCGTACCGATTCTCAGGCACGAGGATCTCACCGTTTATGAGACGAGCGCAATCGCTGCCTATGTCGACGAGGCCTTTGGCGGCGTGTCGCTGACGCCGAAAGACATCAAAGCGCGGGCGCGCATGAATCAGTGGATCAGCGCTGTAAATAACTATTACTACCCCTACATGATCTACCACGTGACGCATGAGCGGCTGGTTTTCCCGGAGCTCGGAATTGCCTCCGATGAGAAAGTCGTCGCGCACGCGCTGCCCAAGGTCGAAACGGCGCTTTCGGTCGCTGAGCGCCAGCTTGCGCATGGCAAGGACTTCCTACTCGGCGACGAGCTCTCGATTGCGGATTTCTACCTGCTGCCGAGTACGTTCGCCTTCAGCCTCACGGCCGAGGGGCAGTCGATGTATCCGAAGTTCCCGGCCTTCTGCCGCTGGCGGGAGCGCATGGACAATCTGCCGGCGACGCAGAAGGTGCGCGCGTCCGTGCAACGCCTGCCGATCGAACACGCGCGCGAATGGGCGAACTCGCACCGGCCGAAATACTGAGCATTTCGGCCGGCTGGGCGAACCCTCTTTCTTTAGCGCGATCACCGCCGAGCGAGACGAACGCTACGCCACCCTCGGGAGAGGCAGTTCGGCGACGCCCGGGACCACTTCCTTGATGCGAATATTGCGGAATTGCACCTTCGAACCATCATGATGGTTTTGCAGTGCGATATGGCCGCGAAGTGACCGCGGCTTGGGGTCCGTATAGTCGTTCACAAGCACATCGTTTAGCGTCACCCTGATGCGGTTGCCGATGGCTTCGATCACGAACGTGTTCCACTGCCATGGGCCCTTCGCAACATCTGTGCGGGTCGGGGCGCTGATGTTGTAGATTGCGCCGGTGCTCCGTAAGGGATCGTTCTCCTTCTGCGCCTCGGAATTAAATCCGCGCGGATCGATCTGGATTTCGTAGCTCTGGTCGATGGCCGCCATCCAATCGTTCGGATTCGAGCTGTTCAGGTTCGGCACGCGGATGAAAACACCGGAGTTGTCGGTGCGGCTCGCGTTCTGCCATTCGAGCTCGAGCACGAAGTCGGAGAAGCTTTCGCGCGTATACCACAGCAGCCCGGATCCGCCGACGGACTCGAGAATGTCAAACACCTTGAGGAAGCTCCCGACGCCCGACATCTGCCAATCGGCCAAACTCCCGGTGTAGAGCGATTTGAACTGCACCGACGGGGCCGGCGTCAGTGCGGCAACGACGGCAGCGCTGGTCTCGCGCGCGAGCGCCAGGCCAGTCAAGGACGGGTTGGCCGAGCCGAGGGTGGGGAACAAGGCAGGACCGGCAGCGTAGGCGTTCGAGATGTGATGGAAGCGTCCGACGGAGTCGGTAATCGACATGGCCGGATCATCGCCCATCCACAGCGTGCCCCCTTCATGATGGGTATTGCCCAACTGATCCTTCGTGGTGGCAAAGGGATCGGGTGGCGGAGCGCCTTGCCAACCGCCGTTGTACAAATACTGGACGTCGCCAGCGCTCTTGCCGAGGCGTCCAGCCAACTCGACAGCCGCTGCGGCGAGCTTTCTCCATGCGGCGTAGTCGTTCGGCGTGGGCGTAAAATTGACCCAAGCGCGGGCGCTCAAACCGTCGCTCTGAAGCGGATCGGCTCCGTTCGTGAGGTTCACGAAGCTGGTCGTGCTGCCTGGTCCGCTGCGCTTGTCCCCGTCCATCTCTCCGAGGCCTCGGAAGACGATTGCCACCCAATCGGGGTCTTCGTTCGACAGCAGGTTCCGCAAGAGGTCGATGTCAGGCACCATCGTCCACATCGTCGCTTCCGGGTTCTGTCCCTTCTCCGCCGATGCGAGCACCTGAAAATGATAGCGGCGCTTGCTTCCGTCAGGGTTTGTGATCTCGCCACGAACGATCGCGCCGCCCTGTTCGAGCGTTGTGAGCGCGCCGAGCCCGAGGGCGCTGCGCTTGACGCGCACCGTGAGATTGGTGCGCAGATGGGCCATGAAATTGGCGCCCATGCTGAACGGGCCGCGAGTAACCGGAAACGACTCAAGGGCCAACCGCGTCGACTCGATGGTGCCGGCCACTAGGACCACCTGACAATCGGCACTGAGATTGTTCGGAGCGGAAAGCGACCGGAATTGACCATTATAGGTCAGATCGATCCCGCTGACCCTGCCTCCCGTGGTCTGCAAGCGTATGACGTGACACCGGGGAACGAGGAAGAAGCGGCGCCGCGAATTGTCATTCAGCGTCCAGCGCTTGGCGATGTCATCGCGGATGCTTTCGAGCAGCATGGGTCCGCTGCTGAACTTATCGAACGAAAACAGCCCAGGGCCCGGCGCATTCGCTTGCACCGCGATCGGAGCTTCTTCGACGAGATCTAAGCTCACGTCAGGCAGAATCACGTTCGTACCTGCAGCAACGGCTCCCAACTGGGCATTGACCGCCGTGTTGAGGGGACCGGACAGGTAATCTGCCTTGTCCAGTACACCGATCTCGCGCTCGACATCCGGGTAGTTCGCGTTCAGAAAATCGCGTGCGCCTTTCGGCCACGCATTGAGGTCCGTCGGCATCAGTCGCGGCGACCAACCTCCCCAGAAGAGCGAGCGGCCGCCCGGGCAGTAAGCCAGTCCAGTGAACGGCTCGTTGCTGTGCCAGGGAATGCCCCACACGCCGTTGCGTGCCCCTGGATCCTGGTTATTGGCCGTGACCAGTGCGCTATCCGGCGCATTCAGGCCGAGATGCGGCATGTTTTGCACGTGCGTGGGCGCGAGATAGCCGCCCGCGTCCAGGAGCAGCACCCGTAGGTTCTGGTCGGCGCCGGCGCGATAGATTTTGCTGGCAGTGTACGCGCCGAACATCCCGGCACCGATGACGACGACATCAAATGGCCGGCCGCCATTATTCACAGCTTCGTCATATGTGCTGCACACGTACCTGCCGAGCAGATCACGCGTGAATTCGGTGTCCTGGATATCGACTGGAGTGGAGGGGTCATTTCGCAGAAAGGTCAGCATCGGAGAGCTCCTTTCGAGGCGTTGTTGAAGCAGCCATGAGGCGTTATGGCCGGGATGGCCGCAAAGACCTGGCCCGCAAGCGCGACCAAGAACAAGAATATGAGAAGCTGGCAGCCGATTATATGAGCCGGTTCACACGCACAGCGCGAATGAGCTCGGCTAGGGCCGGGACGGCCTCTCAGAACTGCAGGTAATGCAGCAAACTATTTGACCTCGCCATATGCCAGATCGTCGAACAGGGTCACGCTGTCCGCCTTGGTCCACAAGCCAATCATGCCAGCGTCAGCGATCGTAGTGTCCTCCACCTCGAAGATCGGCTTTCCGTCATAAGTCACCTTGAACCGATTTCCCGTGAAGTCGCAACGCAGCGCATGCCACTGCCCGGACGCAACCGGCGTGCTGACTCCATAGCCGCCCTTGCGCCCGACAATATCCAGCGAGGTACGAACGCCTTTAATGGTCTTATAGAGCACCACGTTGTCCTCCAGCGCGTTGGCTCGCACCACATAGTAGTTGTCGGCGTCTTTCGCGCGCCAGATGATTCCCGCTGCGCGATCCTCTGAGCCGGCGACGGCCTTGAATTTGACCTCAACGAAGCCGTCACGGACACTGGTATCGTTCTTGATGGCCACGGGGAAAGTCGCCCGCCCGGATTGCTTGAGCACGTTCGGTTTGCTCGGCGCCGTAGCGTCGGCTTCAACCGTCCATTTCGATTGTCCCCGGCCAGTCTTCGTCAAAGTCCATCCTTCCGGCGGCATTCCGGCAGGAGTGCTGTCAAAGTTCAGGGTATTGGCCACGGTGTTACCTCCCATCAAGAAAACCAGCACGACCGTCAAGGCAAACTTCGCCCGCGCAAAGAATCTGCGCGGATGGATAGATGGGCAGATCATCGATTTGAGCATCGTCGCAACCTGTCTTTAAGGGCGTCCTTTGCGAACCAAGCCCATCCCCGCGAGTTGATGCAGACCTCCAGCGAGGAAGGGAGACCATCATGAGAAATTCAGCATCGGCAGCCTTGTTGTCCTCTGTCGTACTGGCCCTCGCATTCGGTGGAGGCGCGGCACAAGCGCAGTCCACCCCTGTCCAGCAACCTCAGTCGCCCCAGCAGTCGGAACAATCCCGCGAGCAGGATCGCAGCCGCGCGGAAGACGTCACGATCGGACGCGACTGGAAGGCTCAGGGCGGCGAAGCCGATCACGCCGGCCAGCCCGCGCCGAGCGACGACCATCAGACCGTCGGCCGCGACTGGCGCGCTCGTCCGGACGACAAGGATCGGCAATAGGCGACCTGGCCAGACTTGGGATGTCGGACGTGCGGCGGAAGTAGCGATCGCCGCACGTCGCTCCACCGCCAGACTATTTCCAAGCGCCACGCGCATGGTCACTCCTCACTTGAGCCCGGTCAGCACCCAAGCCGGCTGAAGGATCGGATAGGCGACCAACCCGACCACGGCCGTGACCGCAATCAGCAAAGGATTGCTGATCTTCCAGCGGAACAGCACGGCCAGCGACACGATCCCGATGAGCGCGGTCAGCCAGTCGCCGATCGCGATCTTGCCGAGCAGGAAGCTCGCACCCAGAATGGTCCCTATTGCTGCCGCATAGGCCCCCTTCACGAAGCCCTGCACGTTCGGATTCTTGCGGTGACGCGCCAGCAATGGCGCCACGATCAGGACCAGCAGGAAAGACGGAAGGAAGATGCCGACCGTCGAGACCAACGATCCCCAGAAGCCCGCCACTAGATAGCCGACGAAAGTCGCCGTGATGACGACCGGACCGGGACTCATCATCCCGATGGCGACAGCCACTAGGAATTCGCGCTCGTTGAGCCAGCCGTACTGCTGCACCAGCCCCTGCTCGAGGAAGGGAACGATCACAAGGCCGCTGCCGAACGTCAGGGAGCCCGCCTTGAGGAAGAACAGCAGCAGCTTGCCCAATGTCGATCTGGTCGCAACGGGCGCGACCGCGGATGCCGCGGCCGGAATCACCGCGAGTTGGAGAGCGACCGCAGGTCGCTTGATGTGGCCGTAGTAAATGATGCCGACAATTCCGGCACCGATGAACAGCAGCGCGACCTCCGCTTGCAGGATCACAGTCACGGCGAGACAGACCGCGGCAATCGTCCATTGCAGCCAGTCCTCCATGCCCAGCTTGGCGAGCCGGTAGCAGGAATGCAGGATCAGCGCGATCACGGCCGGACTGACGCCATAGAAGATGCCGGTGACCGCCTTGAGATCCCCGAGATGGACATAGAGCGCCCCGAGGGCTGCGACGATAACGAAATTTGGCAGGATGAACGCCCAGCCACCGGCCCACGCTCCCCAGAAGCCGCACCGCAGATAGGCGATGAAGATCCCGACCTGAATCGCGAGCGGCCCAGGAAGCGATTGGCAAATGGCGATGGTCTCGCGCATCTGCTCCTTGGTGAGCCACTTCTTGTCGTCGACGAGCTCGCGCTCCATTTGGCCGACTAGCGCGACCGGTCCGCCGAAGCCGAGAAAGCCCAGCCGCAGGAAATAGCGCACCAGCTCGCCCATGTTTCCGCGCTCGGCATTCGTCGTTGTCGTCGTCATCGATTCTCCTCATCCCCATGATATGCAGGCTCCAATATGCCGTCGATCGGACCACCGGGGCCTGTCGGCTTCAGCTCGAACCGTTTACCGCTTTGTGCAACGCGATAGCAGTCGTCGCCCATGTCCTCGATATAGAGACAAATTTCATCCTTCTGGATGCGCCATTTTCCGGCCTGCTTCACACCCATCGAGTAAGTTCGCAGCGTCCCGTCGCCGTCATAAACAAATCGATAGTGGACCTCGTCGGTCAGTTGCTTCCCCGTGAAAGCCGCTCGAATCTGCGCGCCGGTCAACGTCCGAACGCTCTCGGCCGCGACAAAGCCGGCATCGAGGGTGACCAGTCCCCCGATGCCGGTAGCGAGTGCCGCGATGAGGCACCTCGCAAGTTGGCTCTTCGATTCCACCAGCCTCACTTTTTGCACGCCTTCCGACACATCTGGTACTCGGTCTTGCATGCGGGGCCAGCGTAGTTCTTCATGCAGGCGTTCCGCTGGTCGGCGCAGACCTTGCAACTTTGCGCGTGAGCCGCCTGTGGGGCAGCAAGCAGACCGGCCAGCGCGAGCACAACGATCGCAAAGTTTCTCATCCCTCCCATCTCCTTCAGATTTCCCTCGCATATTGATCATATAGCGAGGACGCATTGTCCCAGCGAATGGCCTCCATGTAGACGTCGACATAGCGTGCTGCCGCAGCGCCGAAGTCCATGTGATAGGCGTGCTCATACATGTCGAGCACCAGCACGGGTCGGCCGCCGGCGAGCGTTGTCGTGTGATCGGCCGCCCACTGGTTGACGAGCCGCTTGTTTCGAGGGGAATAGGACAGGATAACCCAACCCGAACCACCACCCTCGGCCTTGCCCATCGCAGCGAACTCCGTCCGCCATCGATCGATGCTGCCGAAGTCTCGCACGATCGCTTCGGCGAGCGCGCCGCCAAGACCGTCGAAGTAGATCTCATGCAGGATCATCGAGTTCGCCGCGATCAGCTCTTCGCGCTTGAGGCCATTGATGACGAAGTTCGGCGCCTTGGCGAAGTCCAGCTCGGCGAGCTGCGCGCTGATCGCGTTGAGCCGCTTCACCGCGCCGCCGTAGTTGTTCTCATAGTGACTGACAAGCACCTTTTCAGAGATGCCGCTGATCGACTTCGGATCGAACGGCAGCGGCTTGGTCTCGTAGGGCATCAGGCGACTCCTTCGCTCAATCTGTGGATCAACTCTTCGTACTGGCGGTCTTATCGAGCGCCGCACGCAGGCCCTCGGCCAGCTTCACGGCGTCGTCGTTCGCCCAGAAGTGCATGAAGAACAGCCGTGGCTGCTCGTCGAGCATGTGGCTGTGCAGGGCGGTCACCTCGATGCCGTGTGCCCGCAGCGCCAGAATGACCGGGTTGACCTCGTCGCCGGTCAGCACGAAGTCGCCCGTGATGGCGGCCTTCCCGCCTCCCGTCGGCTGGAAGTTGATGCCGATCGCGACGCCCATCGGACCGACTGGGGTCAACGGCATGCCGTCTTGCGTGATCGGGTCGCGCCGCTTGACGTTGAACTGGTAGACGCCGCCGTTGGCCTGGCCCTTCACGCCGATGATCTGGTCGAGCTTCGCCGTGTCGAGATCGACGGCCGGCGGCGGGCTCGCCGGCGCGGCGACCGTCAGCGGCGTCTTGCTCTCAGCCAGAGCATCGTGGATCGCCGTGGCCAGCTTGACGGGGTCGCCGTGGCCGGCGACGTGCATGTAGAAGGTCGCGGGGCTGGCGCGCAGCAGGTGGTTGTGCACGGCGGTGATCTCGAGACCGCTCGCGATCATCTTCGCCATCACGGGGTTGATCTCGGTCTCGAGCAGCACAAGATCGCCCATGACCATGGCGCCGCCGTGCCCGGGCTTGAACGCGACCCAGCCACCGAGCGCGAGCGCCGGCTTGATGGCCACGCCGTCCAGCGTCACGGAAAGATCGGTGCGCGGGAAGCCGTAGCGGTGGACGTCGTCCGAGATAGCGGGCTTCCGCCCCAGCGTCTCGTCGACCTTCTGCCAGTCGACGCTCTGCGCACGTGCCGTCGAAACGAAGGAGCCGGAAGCAGATGCCAGAATGCATGCGCCGAGTGTGATCAGCGCGTGAATTGTTCGTTTCATCGTACTGCTCCTCGAACTCAGTTTCGCTCTTTGATCTGGCCGCTGCTGTCGACAACAAGCGTCACCGGCTTACCGTCCTTCACTGCGTTGGCGATGATGCCTTCGGCCGTCGACTTGACGTCTTTCACCTGCGAGTAACCTGCTGCCTGAATCTTGGCGACCAGCTCTTCCTGGGTCAGGGCGTGGGCGGGCGAGAATCCCACCGCAAGTGCTGCGAAGAGCGCTGCCCGATAGATCGTAGATGTTCGCATAACTGATCTCCTGGTTTGTCCCTGCCCCAGAAGTCATCAGGCCTTCGGCCTCACCTGCCATTGTTGGTCGGCCAATTGTGCAACTGCTTGGCCGCGTCGCGGCAGAATCGGTGGAACGCGTCCTAGAGCTGGAGACTCGCGTTCAACTTGCAACAGAGCTTGGCGCCGCACGGAGCCGGGAATCAGGCGCGGGTCAGCCGAAAAATCCTGGTCGATGCGGACATCGACGAGCGTCGGCGTGGCCGCCGTGCTTACCAATCGAGACAGTTTATCGGGGGAAATAGAGGTGTACGATGCTGACATGCTGCGCCCTTGGTGATCAGGACGCGATTCTTGGGCATGACGCCTCGCGGGGAGATCGCAAATCCCCGTCGCCCGAATTAAGGCCCGGATAGCGAAGCTGTCAACCCGAGTGCACCGGAAGATGAAAAGAAATCATCATCCTTTTCAAGGCCGATCCAGTTCAGCCAGTTGTCCGGCTTATCCCGCTCACGATAGCCCGCCATTTCGGCGACCCCTCGAAACACGATCGTGACGTAGTCCGGGTTATGCTGTGACCTCAGCAGGTCAAGTTGGTCGATGTCGGGGACCATTTTCAACATATGGTCCCAAGGGGTTCTATATGGATTATTTGGATCATTTGGGTCCTGGAGGGCAGCCGCGACGATCTGATAGTGATAGCGACGCCCATCTACCTCGCCGCGGGCGATAAACGCAGCCACCTCGTTCACGGATTTGCTCGGCGCACCAAGCCCAAGGGCGGTGCGCTTAATTCGTACTGAAATACTGTTCGTGAGTCATGAAGTTGCCGACCTTAAGGCGTCCGTCTTTACCTTTCTTCCCTTCCTCCCCGACCCCGAGATGCGCCAGAGCCAGTCGAGTGGCCTCGACGGTTCCATTCGCTAGCACCACTGTCGTATTTTCTCCTAGCTGAAGAGTTTGCGCCTCCCATTTTTTGGGATTTGGGTCTTTGTTGAATCTTGGGTCGTAAGTTTTCGGATCCAGGCCTACTTTCAGGTCCAGCGATTTTACGCGCTTCCCGTCCAGTGTCAGACCAACCACCTCCGTGCGCGGAAGCAACATCAAACGTCGTCCGGCCTTTGAGCCTGAATCTTCGTTGAGGGCATCGATGAGCAAAGTCACGCTGCTGAACTTGTCGAAGGGGAAAATGCCCGGCGTGGGCGAACTACCCATCACAGCCAGCGGTGGCCGATCGATGCTAGTCACGTTGGGAACGTTTGGCCGGGTATTCTTGAATACCTTGTAGAGTGAATCAGAGAGGGGTGTTCCCTCAATGAAGTGAGTCGGTTCACTTACTCCAATTTCCTCCGCCGTACGTTGGTAGCCCTTCGGACTGTTTAAAAATTGCTTGACCTCAACCGGCCATGCATCGAGATCATTGGACGTCAACTCAGGAGCCCACCCGCCCCAAAGCAGCGAACGCCCCTCCAATGCAGTAAGCCAATCCACTGCCTGTCACGTAGCCGTTGCCCGTCCACGGGGTCGCCCACACAGGAACGGGCACCCGGCTGATGGGGAGATTTTGCATATGCGTTGGGAGATAGAGTGCGCCCACGTCTAACACCAGAACTCTGAGCGTCTTGCTCCTGTCATGACGATACAGTTTTTCAGCACAGTAACCGCCGAACATGCCGGCTCCGACAATGACGACATCGAACGGTTGGCTGGCGTTCGCCTCCTTCACCTGCGCCCAGGTGCTGCAATTCAAACGCCCAAGCGCATCAATGCCAAATGTCGTGGCTTCAATTGTTTCCTTCGCAAGGTTGCCGGCCAATTCCTCAAATATGTCCATAGAAACCTTCCCCCGATAATGCGTGTACAGCTTGAGCAATACAACGGAAGGTACGCGAATATATGAGCCCGAGCACCTTTCGTCGAACCGGTCGGCTGTCTCGCCTGTTCGGCAGATCCTTTCGAGTCGGCCCCCCTTGAAACCCGGACACGATCTCGCATAGTCTCGGTGGCACGGGGTCGGCAGACTCCCCGCGAGACTTCGGTCCAAGCTCTGCGCAGCACGCAACACGTGGAGCTTGCGCATGGATACCGAACGACACCCTTCTCCGAAACGTACTGTTGCCATCATCTCGCGAGGAGATGCGGCCGCGCGTCGAGATGCGACCTCAAAAAGCGGCCGCTTCGCCGACGTCTTTGAAGCGCTGGCCGCTGTTGGCATCGAAGGGCGCCCCGCGATCTACGACGAAAGTTTCGCCGACGCCGTCCGCGAAGAATTGCTCGCAGTGGACGGCGTGCTCGTCTGGGTCAACCCGATCCAGGACGGTCGAAACCGCGCCGACCTGGACGCTCTGTTGCGCGACGTCGCGGCGCAGAGCGTATGGGTGAGTGCTCATCCGGATGTCATCCTCAAGATGGGCACCAAGGAGGTCCTGTATCTCACCCGCGCGATGGGCTGGGGATCGGACACGGCGCTCTATCAGTCCGCCGAGGCAATGCGCACCGAGTTGCCTGCACGGCTCGCCGCCGGGCCGCGCGTGATCAAGCGCAACAGGGGCAACGGCGGCCAAGGCGTCTGGAAGGTCGAGAGGCTTCCGGCCTCCTCCATGATCAAGGTCCTGGACGCGACCAAGGACGCTTCCGAGGAACTAACGCTGGATGATTTTCTGCGTCGCTGCGCGGAGTATTTCGAGAACGGCAGCGTGATCGACCAGGCGTTCCAGCCCCGCCTGAGCGAGGGTGTGGTGCGCTGCTACATGGCAGGTGACCGCTGCGCTGGCTTCGGCCATCACAAGGTCAAAGCGCTGATCGACTCGCCGGCCGCGCGCTCAGAGGCCGGACCGCGGCTCTACACGTCGAACGCGGACCCCCGCTTCCAGCGGCTGCGGCGGTTGATGGAGGACGAGTGGACGCCGCAGCTGACCTCGTTGCTGGACATCGCGCGCGAGGACTTGCCCGCGATCTGGGACGCCGACTTCATGCTCGGGCCGGTCCAGGCCGACGGGAGCGACAGCTACGTGCTTGGCGAGATCAATGTCAGCTCGGTGCATCCTTATCCGAACGAGGCCCCGGTGGAGATCGCCCGGCGGGTTGCCGACCGGCTGCAGCTCAAGCTCTGACGCATGCTGACGGTCAGAGAGCTCAAGCGCCTGCACCTCTCCGTGTCATTTGACCTGCAGGACGGCGAATGCGTCGCCCTGCAGGGGCCTTCCGGAGTCGGGAAGACCTTGCTGCTCCGCTCCATCGCAGATCTCGATCCCAACGAAGGAACGGTCAAACTGGACGGAACACTCAGAGAAGCGATGCCCGCCCCCGCCTGGCGAAGGCGAGTGACCTACCTCGCCGCTGAGCCCGGATGGTGGTCCGACACGGTGCAAGAGCACTTCACGGCATGGGATGATGCTCTGCCGCTGGTCGCGCGACTTGGTTTGCCTAACGACTGCGGACCGTGGTCGATCCAAAGACTTTCAACAGGTGAGAGACTGCGATTGGCGCTTGCGCGGGCGCTTATGCTTCGATCTCGGGTGCTTATGCTGGACGAGCCGACCTCAGCCCTCGACTCAGCATCCGCTGCGGCCGTGGAAGCTCTTATTGCCGAACGCATCTTGGATGGGACGAGTGTCGTCTGGAGTACCCACGACGACGCCCAAGCCCGCCGCATCGGGTCAAGGATTCTTGCGATGAGGCCCGACGGCAGCATCGAAGAAAGCCAGCCGTGACCTATATCCAGCTTTCGTACGGCAACCTGGTCCTCCCCGCGCTCCTTGTTGTCATGGACGGCGTCCTCTCGCTTGCTCTCCGTCTCAAGCTTGAAAGGCAACTGGCTATTGCGACTGTGCGCATGGTGGTCCAGCTCGTCCTCGTCGGATACGTGCTGACTTTCCTGTTTGCTGCCGTGTCGCCGTTCTGGACCGCTCTCGCCGCCCTGACCATGGTCCTGTTCGCCTCGCGGGAGATCGTCGCGCGGCAGAAGCGGCGCCTTGAGGGCGTTTGGAAATACGGTCTCGGCGCCGGATGCACGCTGCTCGCTGCGGGTACGGTCACGATGTTCGCACTCTTGACGGAGCTACGACCCGATCCTTGGTATCATCCTCGCTATGCGCTGCCTTTGCTAGGCATGATGTTGGGCAACACCATGACCGGAATAAGCCTGGGCCTGGACGTGCTGACGAACAGCCTGGTGCGCGAACGAGCCGCTGTGGAAGCTTCTCTGGCACTGGGCGGCACTCGACATCAAGCCCTGCTGCCGGTCATACGGGACGCCTTGAGAAGCGGCTTCATGCCGATCATGAACAGTATGGCGGCGATCGGCCTTGTTTCACTGCCGGGGATGATGACTGGCCAGATACTCGCGGGCGTCGAACCGGTCGATGCGGTAAAATATCAACTGCTGATTATGTTCCTGATCGCTGGCGGCACTGGTTTAGGCACGCTGGCCGCTGTCCTCGGTGGCGCGCACCTGCTGACCGATCATCGACACCGGCTCCGTCTCGATCGCATTGCAACAGATCGGTCGGAATAACTGGCTACCAATCATTCTGCCGCCCGTTGCATGCCGCTTCCTTCATTGGCTCGCTTGATCACTGTCTGTCTGGCGAACCTCGAGTAAAGCGCTGGCATCAAGCCCGCTTCGCTAGCTGCCACCGCGAAGGAGTAACGGCGCAACGGTCCCACCGCCCGCCGGCAGCAGGACGTTGCCTGTTATTCGATCTGGCGAGGTCACTTCCCCGCCATCTTGGCGGCGAGCGGCTTACGCATGACGGGCATGTAGTCTCTAGCGAAAAGCATCCTCCGAACCGACGGCGAAGAACTACGCCTTGTGCGAAGAATTCACGCAGTATCGCGAAATTCTTCGGTAGTTTGAAGGTAGATTCGAACAATCGGATCCAGGGGTGTCCGAACCTTAGGATTCTGTCCAAAGCTTTTGTAATTTGCGATAGCGATTGGACGCAGCGACATCGCCTTGCATATGCCGAGTGCCTCAGTGAGAAAGAATCGGGTTTGAGTCAGCGGGTCGCGACACCACAAAATTTGCTATTTTTGAAGCCAACGCCTTTCTACTGGCAGGCAACTAAGTCGCAACGTGCAACACGGGTAGTTCGTCAAAAGCCGCCTACCGGAGAGGCAGATGATAATACTTGGGGCTGGCTGACAAGACACTGTTGATCCATGTCAGTCAAACGTCAGCCACCAACTGTCATATTGGTAAGACGCCAAGCGGAAGCCACGTCTGTGGAGCGTTTGTGTTGTCGAATTGTACCACGTTGAAATGGTAAGAGTGCAGACTTGAGAGAATGGTCCGCAGGATTTTCCCGCGCGAGGACGCTTGGAGTCGTTCTGGCTGGAGCAGTCACGACTTCGGTGCTGGTCGCCTCTCCCGCATCGCCGGCATCCGCCCTGAGCGACGAAGACTGGGATTCGTGCGCGCGTGCCGCCGAGCTGTCATCCGATCGTCCGATCAGGGGTTGCACGGCGGTGATCAAGGCGGGCGAGCGAATTCTCGCCCAATTAGTCGCAGCGTACAACAATCGGGGCCTTGCTTACAGGGCAAATGGAGACCTGGACCGCGCGATAGAGGATTATGATCAGGCCATTCGCCTGATGCCCGACCATCATGTCGCCATCGGTAATCGCGGCGTGGCGCTCATGGCCAAGGGCGAGTTGGATCGTGCAATCACGGATTTTGATCATGCCATTCGACTGAAGCCCGACTACCTCGCTGCGTTTGGCGCGCGAGCGGAGACTTATCGCCGCAAGAGCTTGTTCGATAGAGCAATCACTGACCTCAATGTGGTTATCAAAGCTGCTCCAACGGATCCGGCTCCTATCCGTCAGCGCGGAACGATAAAAGTCAAAATGGGCGACGCTGCCGGCGCGGAAGCGGATTTTCGCCGGGCCGAGGCGCTTACCTCCGGCGGGACCGCGCCGGAGCGTCCCAGATGATGTTCACAGCGATCTGAAGCGTAGACTCCGAAGGCCGCGCAAGTCTCATCGAGAGGGGACATCGATCACGCCAAATTCCGAGACAGGCATGATCCAGTGGACAATCCTGGATCCGACGAAGGTCGCCTTCAGCCGCTCGAGCAGCTGCGCCGCCTCGTGAACCTGAAGAATTGTCCGAACCATCAGCTCGTCGGCATGTCCTTTGACCCGCTCGGCCGATGTCTGCAATCGGACGTCGGGACCGTGTCCCGCAGCGTCAGAGGCCGTAAATCCGGAAACGAGATCGCGCTGTTCGCTGAGATAATCGAACAGCTCGTCGCGGAGCGATCGGCCGGCGATAAGCGTGAGGCAGACGAATTCGTCGCTCATTTGGCTTCCTTCACGATGCCGCCAAACCGGCGATAAAGGATCGGCAAAAGGATCAGCGTCAACGCCGTCGATGAGACCAGGCCGCCGATCACCACGATCGCAAGGGGGCGCTGGATCTCCGATCCCGGGCCGGTCGCAAACAGGAGCGGGATCAGGCCAAGGGCCGTGATGCTCGCCGTCATCAACACCGGTCTGAGCCTTCGCATGGCGCCATCCACGACGATGCGACCTTCCGGTACGCCGTGGGCGCGGAGCTGATTGAAGTATGAGACCAATACGACACCGTTCAGCACCGCGATCCCGAGCAGTGCAATGAACCCAACAGATGCGAGCACCGAGAGGTATTCGCCGCTAAGCACCAGCGCAAAGACGCCACCAATCACGGCGAACGGGATATTGACCAGGACCAACAACGCTTGTCGGATCGAACCGAAGGTCGTGAACAGCAGCACAAAGATAAGGCCGATCGCCACCGGCACCACGATCGAAAGGCGTGCGGCCGCGCGTTGCTGATTTTCGAACTGACCGCCCCAGGTGAGCCTGTAGCCTTGCGGCAGAGGCAGCTCTGCCGCGACTTTCTGCCGGGCTGCTTCAACGAATCCGACCATATCGCGGCCGCGCACGTTGGCGCGCACGACGCTCATCCGATTCCCGTTCTCGCGATTGACTACGACGGGACCGTCCACCCGTTGAATGCGGGCCACTTGCGAGAGCGCCACATGCTGACCGGAGGCCAGAGTCAGTGGCAAGCTTGCGAGCAGTGTCGGAGCTTCGCGGGTGGTTTCGCTGCCGCGAACGAGGATCGGTGTGCGGCGCCCTTCTTCGAGCACCGTGCCGATCGTGCGGCCCTCGATCTGGGTACGCAACGAGTTAGAGATGGCCTCCACGGTCAGGCCGAGGCGTCCGGCCTCCATCCGGTTCACCGCGACCGTGTAATATTGCGCGCCCTCGTTGAGAGTGGTGTAAACGTCCTCGGCGCCTGCGATGCTGGATAAAATGGCGGACAGCTTGCTCGCAATGTCATTCAGCTTGGCGATATCAGGTCCAAAGATCTTCACTGCGACATCGCCGCGTACGCCGCTGATCATTTCTTGAACGCGCATATCAATCGGCTGGGTGAAGCTGAGCGATAGTCCCGGGAAATTGCTGAGAACCTGCCGCAGCTCCTCAATCAGGGCCGATTTGTCAAGCGTCTTTCGCTCCTCTGTCGGCTTCAGAACCAGGAACGTATCGGTCTGGTTGGGTCCCATCGGGTCAAGCCCCAGCTCGTCAGAGCCGCTCCGGGCCACGATGCTTTTGATGTCGGGGACTTTCGCGAGGATGGCCGACTGAAGCCTGGCATTGATCGCGATCATTTCGTCGAGGTTGATTGATGGCAGAGCCTCGACGCTGACAATGATATCGCCTTCGTCCATAGTCGGCATAAAGGTCTTGCCGAGCTGGGTGTAGGCATAGCCGGCAGCTACGAGGGCCGCAATTGCCGCGATGATTACCATACGCTCGTTGCGTAAAGCCCAATCAAGTGCGTGTGCATAGAGCCGGGACGCAATTCTGATCAACCACGGTTCGTGGTGCGATGTGTTCTTGAGTAGAAAGGAAGTTGCCACGGGGATGACAGTGAGCGCCAAGAGCAGCGAGCCGCCGAGCGCGAATATGATCGCGAGCGCCACTGGGATGAACAACTTCCCTTCAAGCCCCTCGAGCGTCAACAGCGGCACGAATACGATCATGATGATCAGTACGCCCGATGAGACCGGCTGGAGCACCTCGCAGACCGAGCGGTAGATGGTATGGACGAGCGGCGCTGCCTTTCCCTGAGGTTCCTTGCTGAGATTCCCTACGACGTTTTCGACCACCACCACCAACGCGTCGATCAGCATGCCGATAGCGATGGCAAGGCCGCCCAGGCTCATCAGGTTTGCCGACATACCGACGATGCGCATGACGATCAACGCAATGACGATCGCGAGCGGCAAGCTCAGGGCAATCACCAGGGAAGCTCGCCAATTGCCAAGAAACAGCAGAAGGAGGACGACCACCAGGACGGTTGCTTCGCCAAGCGCGCGGATAACGGTCCCAACGGCGCGGTCGACCAGCCGACCGCGATCGTAAAAGACCTGGATGCTGACGCTCCGAGGGAGCGATTGCTTGATCTCGTCAAGGCGAGCCTGCACGTCGGCCACGAGTTGGCGCGCATTGGCACCTCGCAGACCAAGAACAAGGCCTTCGACCGTTTCGCCGTGGCCATCCGCGGTAACAGCGCCGTAGCGCGTCAGCGACCCCAACTGGACACGGGCGATGTCTTTGACCCGGATCGGAACGCCATCCCTGGTGTCGACGACGATCTGCCTGATGTCGTCGATCGTTCGGATGCTGCCTTCGATGCGCACGAGAGCACTGTCTTCGCCCTGATTGACACGACCGGCGCCGTCATTGCGGCTGTTCGTCTCGATGGCACGCCGAAACATCTCGTAGGAAATGCCGCGCGCTGCAAGCGCATCGTTGAGCGGAACGATCTCAAACGCCCGAACATAACCCCCGAGTGCGTTAACGTCGGCCACTCCCGGCACTGTCCGCAGCGCCGGACGGATCACCCAATCAAGCAGACTTCGTCGCTCTGCCAGCGAGAGATCCGCACTTTCGATGGTGAACATGAACATTTCGCCGAGCGGACTGGTGATCGGCGCTAGTCCCCCGGCAACCCCTTCTGGCAGGTCGCGGCTAATGTTGGCCAGGCGCTCGGACACCTGGTTGCGCGCCCAGTAGATGTCGGTGCCATCCTCGAAATCGACTGTGACGTCGGCCAGCGCGTATTTGGTGGTTGAGCGCAGGATCTTCTTGTTTGGTAACCCGAGCAGTTCGAGCTCGATCGGCACGGTGACACGCTGTTCCACCTCCTCTGGTGTGAGGCCCGGTGCCTTCATGATGACTTTGACTTGAACGGGCGAGACATCCGGAAAAGCGTCGATCGGTAGGCTTGGCAGCATAACGAGCCCGGCGCCGATCAATAGAAGCACGCCGAGAGCAACGAACAGCCGCTGGGACAGCGCAAATGCGACAAGGCGTTCGAGCATGACTAGCCTGCCCCCAGCTTCAGCAGAATTCCGCGGAGCGCGGAGATACCGCTGACCGCCACTTCGTCCTTATCCGTGAGGGCGCCGGAGACCACGACATGGTCCTGATCCTCCTCGAGCAGCGTGACCGGCATCAGACGGAAGCCATCCTGCGTTGACACGAATACCGACGCTTGTTCACCACGCCGGATCAGCGCGCTGTAAGGCAGTTCCCAAGCGCTTTCCCGTTTTGAAATGAAGGAAATTCGAGCAGCGGCAGTCTGCCCCGGTCGAAGGTCGCCGGCGTTCGGCACCTCTGCCCGGACCAACACGGTTTGTGTGGCCGGATCGGTCGTTTCAGATACCAGCACCACCTGGCCTGGCGTTTCGTAACCGTCGACCTCCACCTTCGCACCTTGTCGAATGGCTTTGATGTTCGACGCGGGAACTGCGATCTCGACCCACAGCGGAGAAAGCTGCGCGACCTTGATCAGTGGTGCCGACTGCTCTACGCGTTGGCCTGGAGAAACGGCAATATCGATGACAGTCGCCGGCCGCGGCGTGGCAACCGTAAGGGTCCCACTGATTGCTGCCTCGCTGCCCAGCTTTGAGATTGCCTCATCGGGAAGGCCACTGAGGCGGAGCACCTGCCGACGCTCCGCGACTGCAATGTTTGCCTGCCGCGCCTCCGCCTGGCTTGCCTCGAGAACGCGCTGGGCCACCGCATTGCCCTGAAACAGTTGGGTGTTGCGGTTGAGTTGTTGGGCAGCCAGGACTTCCTGCGCAACGGCATGCAGATAGTCGCGCTGCTGCGACACGAAGCTTGGGCTCTCCATCGTGGCGAGCAGCTGTCCAGCGATGACACGGTCCCCCCGCGCCACCGAAAGATTAGTCACCATGCCGGCCACGGGAGCGCTAACGACCCACAATTGCGGAGTTGGGATGACG
>Ga0105241_10000842_pt1 | contig 23254 bp, 26 predicted proteins | sample KBSC64metaG_FD_80422 | JGI IMG/M metagenome (GOLD analysis project Ga0105241, IMG submission 80422) | Corn rhizosphere microbial communities from Kellogg Biological Station, Michigan, USA - KBS C6-4 metaG | ecosystem: Host-associated > Plants > Roots > Rhizosphere > Soil | place: Michigan, USA... | reverse complement strand
GTACCTTGCTCTGGAGATCGAGCCCAACAGGGCTCGTAGATCCAGTACATTCTTCCTGTATTGTTCGGTTAAAGCGCTCTACGTACGCATTGTCGCTGGGACGCCTAACTCTGCTGTGGCGAAAGAACGGAGATTGGCGGATGAAGGTAATTCGATTGAGGGGTATTATGCTGATGCCACTCTCGAGCAACGTCAGCAATGGGCGTCGTTTCTAGATCCGTTACGCGATAAAGGGTGGAGCGGCAAGCTTAATTAGCAGGCCTCTTGTTTACGATGTATGCCGGTGGCGCCTTGCCAATAGGCGCACGTTTACGGTACAATTTGGCTACTTGGGGTATTAGCTCAGTTGGCTAGAGCGCTGCATTCGCATTGCAGAGGTCGGCGGTTCGACTCCGCCATACTCCACCATGATTGTTTTACTTCTGATGTATTAAAAGCAGGGCGATCAAGGGGATACGATGAGCAAGGCGCAATCCACGAGCATGTTTTCGGGTCGGCAGGTAAGTGCGGTGGTGCTCGTGGTCGGGTTGATTGCTGGCGTTTTGGCGATTGGTTGGAACTGGTGGAACCACAGCTCACTCGACCCAAAAGCGGTTTTTTGGGGTGCGCTGCAGAACAATCTGGCGACACCGGGTGTAACGGTGACCCAATCTGCTACTGCGAGTGGCACAACTACGGCACAAAGTAATCAATTTGATTTTGGTCCGAACAAGCGAGCGAAAACCATCACCACTTTTTCGCAGGACGACGCACAGGTGCGCACGCTTGAACTAAGCACGCCCACCGGTGATTTCACCAAGTACATAACTATTCAGCCCGGCAAGGCGCAGGTGCAAAACGCGGCTGCCATTAAGCAAGTGTTGAACATTTGGGCAAACACTACAGCGGCTGGCGCCAACAAAGACCCTGGTGTGCCGTCGACATTCCCCACTGTGTTACTGACTCTGGCCGTACCAGTCGGAGGATTTACGCCTGCAAATCAGCAAGCTTTGCTAACCGAAATGAAAACTCGCCAAGTGTACACACCAGATTTGACGAGCGTCCAGAAAGCTCACGTCGCTGGACACTTGCAATATACCTACAAAGTCACTATGCAGCCCATTTTGTATGTGCAGCTTATGAAAGATTACGCCACATTCATGGGCATGCATGAGTTGGCTAATGTCGACCCGAACAGCTATGCCACGACAACTGTCACGGCGATGACATGGACGGTGGATGCCCGCTCGCGCCAGTTAACAAGCATTAGTTACGAGAGTCACACCGAAAAATACAGTGGCTTCGGTCTGCCGATCACCGACCAGCCGCCTACCAAAACTATCTCTGGTACTGACTTACAGCAGCGGGTAAGTGCTTTGCAGAACCAGATCCAAACCTTTCCCGGTCAGTAGATTCCCGCTGCTGTTACTCGCTCTGTATGAGCTCCGCGACGTCGCTGTGTCTCATGGGGTGGTTGCCCCGGCAAAACGCTAATGTATAATACACTACAGTAAGCCTCGAAAAAGGAAGTATATGGATTCACAAAATTCGCCAACACAGCCAACGAACGACCCTTTCGCGTCGAATAACGGCCTGAATGCGCCAGTCGCAGGGCAGATGCCGGGGATGAGTATATTGCCGAACCCCGGTTCGGTGGGTACCGATCTGTCTGCGGCGCCAGGCCAGAGTAGTGGCGCCGAATCGTCTACTGGGCCGATGTCAGAAGTTTCCGCAAGTACTGCTCAAGCCCTGGCAGGCGATCCTGCTGCGTCAGGTGAAAATGGAGTGACGGCTCAGCCGACGGGGTTTGCTACTGCAAATGCGGCTGGGGTCACCCCAGAAGTACCCGCGGCTCCTGTAGCAAACGTTGCACCCACCGCTGAATCGACGGCGTGGTCGCCTGAAGCTGCGTCGCCTGCAACTGCTGCTCCCATGCCAGAGGCGGTGATGCAACAAGCCCCTGTTATGCCCGGCCCTGCTCCGCTCGATTCAACGCCCGCGCCTGGTCAACAAGCGCCGGTTGCGCCACGGTTGCCGGCTAAAAAATCGAACAAACTTCTTGCGGTGCTTATCATTCTACTCGCGCTGGCCGCAGCCGGTTTTATTGTGTGGTGGATGTACTTGCGCTAAAAAGTCGAAACTTAGACCTTTTGCCAAGCTTCAGCCGTCCACTCGTCCATGCCAAGCCAGTGCTTGAGCGTCGTGCAAGAACGAATAAACGACGGGTGATTGGTCTGTCCGGTTTCTCCCCGTCGCACGTATGCCAATAAATCTTGAATAATCGCCCAAGACTTCGCGGCTTCGATATCTAAAGGTCGTTGCGAGAGACGCTCGTACTCTTTGATACCAGCTGCCAGTGTTGTTTCGTTGACGCGATATAAGTGCCGTAATTCTTGCTCGGCTGTTCCAATCGCGCAGTCTCCGAAGTCGAGCACGCCGCGCAGGCGGTTGTCCACGAAGAGTAGATTTTCGCTGTGCAAATCATCGTGCACGACAATTTGTGATGACTTCGAAAAAGCTCGCCACTTGTTGTAATAGTGACGGGCGATTTTGTTCTGGGCGGGCAGGGGGAAGGTGTCGTGTCCAAGGTATTGCTCAATGTCGACATCCCAAGAGTCGTCGCCAATGTTGTCGGCAAAATGGAGCTGTTCGCGAATGCGGAGCACTGATTGCACCGACAAAGCATCATGGAGCGCAAATGCAAAGCGCGCAAGTTGCGCGCCGATTGTTTCCTGTAAACTCTGTGAAAACCCACGAATGGTCTCAAGAGCGAGGTGCTGCCCTGCGACATACTTGGTAATAAAAAGCGCTGGCGAACTGGCCACGTCAATCACAAAGGGTAAATCGACGCCGATGTGCGCATCTCCTAGGTAGGGTAGCAGCTGCGCCTCGTACTGGTCGCGCAGCAGCGCCTTGCTATTGCGCGGAAAACGAAACGTGTAGGCTTCGTCGACCAACACTACGATGTTATCGTAACCATGCTCGAGTAATCGCAGTGAGGCCTGTGGATATCGCGCCCGCGCCGTTTCTAAAGCCAAAAGGCCGCCAGCAAAAGACGGCTCGCTTGTTTCCATACCGCTCATAATAGAGCGTGTTGGCCAAATATGCTATACTATTGTACAAATGACACGATTTTCTTCTCGGCTTACAGCACTTCTCGCCCGGTAGGGCAAATATTCTCTTTTTAAGCTATACTTTCAGATAAGAACAACAAGGACGATGTACCATGCAGCGATATAATCCCCGTGAAATTGAACCCAAATGGCAGCGGCAGTGGGCCGAATCGAAGATTTATGAGGCCAAAGACGACGCTGCTAAGCCCAAAAAATACATTCTAGAGTATTTTCCATACCCCAGTGGTGCAGCCATGCACGTTGGGCATGTACGCAACTACACCATTGGCGATGCGATGAGCCGTCACGCCCGCATGAACGGGTTCGACGTGCTGCACCCGATGGGGTGGGACGCTTTTGGCTTGCCGGCTGAAAATTACGCTATTAAAACTGGCATCAGCCCGAAGGAGGCTATTGCCCAGAATACTGCTCGCTTTAAACAGCAGCTGACACAAATGGGCTTTAGCTACGACTGGTCGCGCGAATTTGCCAGCTCCGACCCAGACTATTACCGCTGGACGCAGTGGTTTTTCTTATTGCTCTACAAGCGCGGTTTGGCCTACCAAAAGGAAAGTCTACAGTGGTGGTGTCCAGTGGACAAAACTGTGCTAGCCAACGAACAAGTAGAGAATGGCCAGTGTTGGCGCTGTGGCTCGGAAGTTGAAAAGAAGGCCCTCAAGCAGTGGTTTTTCAAGATAACCGACTATGCTGATCGCTTGGCGAAAGACCTCGACGATCTCGACTGGAGCGACTCTATCAAACAGATGCAGCGGAATTGGATTGGCCGCTCGCAGGGTGCCGAGATTGATTTTGCTGTCGAAGGTTCTGCTGAAAAACTCACTGTCTTTACGACGCGGCCAGACACGTTGTATGGCGTTACCTTTATGGTTGTGGCGCCTGAACACCCGTTAGTGCAGGCGATTACCACTTCGGAACACCGCGAACATGTCGGCAATTACCTCAAAGCAGCACAGGCTAAAAGCGACGTCGAGCGTCAGGAAACTAACCGCGAGAAAACCGGCGTCTTTACTGGCGCATACGTTTTGCATCCGTTGACTGGCGAAAAAATTCCGGTTTGGGTTGCTGACTATGTGCTCTATGGCTACGGTACCGGCGCCATCATGGCCGTTCCAGCTCACGACGAGCGCGACTTCGCCTTCGCCCAAACCTTCGATTTGCCGGTAAAGCAAGTAGTTGCTGAACAGTATATACACGTCGCTAACCCGCCAACTGCCGATGCTCCGTTGGTGCCGCGCAATGTCGTAACCTGCGTCATACAACATCCTATCGAAGATAAGTACTTAGTTGTCAGGCCTTCGGGGAGTGAATTCTGGGCGCCGCTAATGGGCGGCATCGACCTTAATGAAACGGCTGCCGATGCCGCACGCCGCGAGCTTGCCGAAGAGACAGGCTATACTGACATCGCACAACTGGACGTAAAGAGCGAAATCCTGGCATCCGAATTCTATGCGCAGCACAAAAATGAAAATCGAATTGCTTATTGTCAGACGGTTTTCATAAAGCTTGCTTCCTTGGAACAGCAGGCGATTAGTGAGATTGAGACGGCCGCACAGGTCTTTGAGTGGGTCTCGAAGGGCGAGGCCCGCCGTCGTTGTACGGGCGCTGGCGCTGCGCATATCTTTGATCTAGCTGAAGGTGCGCCACCAGTCATGGCTCATGAAGGTCGGCTGATAAACTCTGGCGCCTACGACGGGATAGAAACGAGTGCGGCGCGCGAGAAGATCGTTGCCGATCTGGCCGAGAAGGGTGCCGGTAAGGAGCGCGTTAATTACAAAATTCGCGATTGGCTGATTAGCCGCCAGCGCTATTGGGGTGCGCCGATTCCGATGATTCATTGTGAAAAGGACGGCATCGTACCAGTACCTGAGGATCAATTGCCAGTCGTGCTGCCGGACATTAACAGCTATGAGCCGAGCGGTGACGGCCGCAGTCCGCTGGCGCGTGTACCGGAATTTCTCAATACTACCTGCCCAGAGTGCGGCGGCCCTGCAACGCGCGAAACCGACACCATGGACGGCTTTGCTTGTTCTAGTTGGTACTTCCTGCGTTTTGCCGATCCACACAACGCAGAACGAGCCTTTGATCCGGCTAAAATTAAGCACTGGCTGCCGGTTGACGATTACATCGGCGGCGCCGAGCATGCCGTCATGCACCTGCTATATGCCCGGATGTGGACGAAGGTGATGCAGGACGAAGGGCTAATTGAGTTCGGTGAACCGTTCAAAGCATTGCGCAATCATGGCATGATTCTCGCCCCAGACGGCCTCAAAATGAGCAAGAGCAAGGGCAATACCATCGAGCCGGAGAGCCTCATCGAACAGGGCTACGGTGCCGACGCTATTCGCATCATGGAGCTGTTTATTGGGCCATGGAACCAGTCAGCTAACTGGAGTGTTGAGGGCATGGGCGGTAGTTTCCGCTTTTTGCAACGCATTTGGACATTGGTGCAGGAACATAAGGCGGCCGAAGGTGATGTAGCGACTGGAGACGACGACACTGCCGCGCTCAGGCAGGTGACCCATCGTACTGTCAAAAAAGTCAGCGAAGATTTGGAACGAATGGGCTTCAACACCGCCATTGCTGCGATGATGGAGGTTGTCAATGAGTTCTACAAGCTAAAAGTGAGCCTGCCGTTTAGCGCTGCGCCTGAGGATTGGCGAGTGGCGCTCGAAACGCTTTTGCAGTTACTCGCCCCATTTGCGCCGCACATCGCCGAAGAATTGTGGCAACAACTTGGCCACGACAGTTCAATTCACATCAGTACTTGGCCGGTGTACGATGAGCGATATCTGGTGCAAAACACCATGACCATCGCCGTGCAGGTGAACGGCAAACTGCGCGCCGAAGTGACGGTTGTCGCTGATGCCGACGAAGCAACGGTGCTCGCCACCGTTCAGGCTGAGCCCAAAGTTGCCGCTACCCTCGAAGGCAAGACTGTCAAAAAGACTATTTACGTTCCCGGTCGGCTTGTTAGTCTCGTAGTGTAGTTTGCGTACCGGGGACAGCGATCATAGATTAGATATTTTGGAGAGTTTGAGATGAGTGAATTCGCTGAAAGTGGGTGGAAACCAAATAGGCTTCCACTTCCTCAAGATAATCTATCCGTGAAAGAGGCGATAGAAATCGGCCATACCCAGGCTGCATACGAGGCTCGAATTGCGCAATTAGACGGGTTCCGTATGCAATCTGGAAGTGAAAGAGTTAGGCTGATCGTAGATCCAACACCGGGCGTGGAATCCGGGCTTACATGGGCATCATTTGACGATTGCGAAGTGCTGCCGAAGGCCTATAGGCCCTCTGAACGTCAATTTGTGGCATGGCTCACCGAGCATGGTGAACCGACTGATCTGGAAGTGAAGCGCGCTCAAGCTGAACGGGTAGCTGATATGGCCGGTCTTGTTGAGATTACTGATTCTGGGCACAATGACGGTAACTCTTGTTTCGTTTGTCTTGCACCTAGTAGATCCGGTATCGGAGTTATATTTGGTTATGGGGAACGTGATGCTGTTGCCGCCCATTTTGAGGAGTGTGGTTTTACTCTCAATATGGACGTACAATTTCCTGGTTTATGGGACTGGCTCAATGCGAATGGGTGGCAGATTGGAATGGATTACCAGGGACTGGTCGCGAGCGCCCAAAATGGATCCTCGTCTCCCGCCTGACTTTTCAACTCCGATCTCATGGGCTTGAGATTTGGCGCCGCTTCGGCTATAATAGCCAAGAATATTACACTAAACCAAAGTCTCTAAAGGAGCAATTACCGCTATGGGTAAACCCAAAAAACGAACTTCGTCCCGCCGCACTGGTATGCGTCGCAGCCATTTGCTGCGCAAGCTCGCCGAAAGTGTGAACGCTAAGTCGCCAGTCAAGGTGTTGATTGGCCGCAAGAAGAAGGCTGCCAAGGCTGAAAAGCCCGTAGTCGCCAAAAAGACCGCCGCCAAGACTGCCAAATAGTCCGAAGATACTTGGTTCCAGGCGCGCCCGGAAAGTGAAAGGATCTTAAACAAACATGGCATCAAATCGACATCTTGGCCGCATCATCGTACTGCAAACGCTCTATGAGCAAGAATTTCGTCGCGCATCGCACGACGAAAACTTTGAGCTTGCCGACGTTCTCGCGCGTAATATTGCTCGCTACGAAGCTACTGTCGATGACAAAGCATTTATCGAGCAGCTGGTTCGTGGCGTCACGAAAGATGAAGAAAAACTTGACGTTACATTGCAACCAATTGCTCCTGAGTGGCCGATCGATCAGATTGCGCGTATGGATCGTATCGTGTTGCGCATAGGCTTGTACGAACTACAGCACGGCGACGTGCCGCCAAAGGTAGTCATCAACGAAGCAGTCGAGCTGGCCAAAGCGTTCGGCAGCGAAAACTCATCGAAGTTCGTGAACGGCGTGCTCGGAACCGTGCTCCGCCAGATTGAGGTCGCCGCCGGTAAGGTGGTGGAGCACTCTACGGATATTGTCTCAAAACAGAAGGCTGAAAAAACGGTGACCAAAGAATCCACCGAAGAAATCGAGAAAACGGCCACCAACACGACCAAGACAAAGGAAACGATAGCATGAAACGTCCCAAGCCGGTAGATATCCGGCGTTTTATTCCGCATCGCCGTCCGGCGATCCAGGAAGTGGTGCATGAAACGACCTCTGGTGGCGTAGTCTTTCGACATCACCCTAAAACAGGTGATCTGGAAATTCTGCTGATGCAGGACGCCAAAAACCGCTGGACCATTCCAAAAGGTCATGTCGAGCAAGACGAAGAGCCACGCCAGACCGCCGAACGTGAAATTCACGAAGAAACCGGGCTGCAGGAAATGAAAGTCTTTAACTGGTTGGGCAAGGTACACTTCCGCTACCGCCGCGTGCAGACACTGGTGCTGATGACCATGCACATCTACCTGGTGCAGGCCATTGGCGAAACTGACCGCCTCCATCCCGAAGATTGGCTGAACGACATTCGCTGGTTTCCGGCCGCTGAAGCTGTCGACAAAATTGCTTACGAAGATATTAGTAAACTGATGTTAGCCGGAATGAAGAAGATTCGCGATGCAGGACTCTAGCGCGTATCAACTTTTTGCCAAAGAAACTTTGGGTGTCGAATTTGCTGACATTCAGCTGCTGGTGACCGCCTTTACGCACCGTTCGTACCTCAATGAGCACAAGAAGACCGTCCAGGAGCACAACGAGCGATTGGAGTTTCTGGGTGATGCTGTGCTGGAGCTGGTCGTTACAGAATATCTCTATTCGCACTTTGCCGACCCCGAAGGCGTGCTAACCAACTGGCGCAGCAGTCTGGTGCGCACGGAGAGCATTGGCGGTGCGGCCGCACGGTTTGGCTTTGAACCGTTGCTGCGGCTGAGCCGCGGTGAGCGGCGCGGGACCGACCGGGCGCGGGCGCAGATTTTGGCTAATAGCTACGAGGCTGTTGTAGGCGCCATCTATCTCGACAAGGGATACGAAGCCGCCAAAGCCTGGATTGAACGGAGTATTGTAGCCACCTTCCAGGATATTTTGGACAGTGGCTCGTGGATGGACCCGAAGTCGCACTTGCAAGAAATGACGCAGAGCCGCGAAGGTGCGACGCCACTGTATAAAGTGCTGAGTGAAGAAGGCCCAGACCACGAGAAGTTGTTTAGCGTTGGCGTATTCGTCAATGGCCGAATGATTGGCCGCGGTAATGGCCCGAGCAAGCAAGCGGGGCAGCAAAAAGCCGCCGAAGCAGCCCTCAAGGCCTACAATACCGACAAGCCGGTTGCCCCTGAGTTGACATCAGAGGAAATTACCGGTAAAATACAAGACAGCTAGATTTAGAAACGGTAAGTTTGGAAAGAGAGAGTCGAGTAAATGTTAGCTATCCGCATGCAACGTACTGGTCGCAAAGGACATGCCATGTTCCGCATGGTAGTGCAGGAGTCGCGTTTGACCCCAACAAGTGGCAAAGTTGTTGCGCTGCTGGGCAGCTACGACCCGCACGCTAAGACGCTGCAACTCGACAAAGAAAAGGCTACGTTTTACCTCGAACACGGTGCGCAGCCTTCAGACCGTGCCGTTCACCTTATGACCTTGGAAGGCATCAAGATGCCGTCATGGGTTACTCCTGCTACCGAGCAGAAGCGTGCTATTCGCAACCCAGAGAAATTGCGCAAGAATCAGCCAAAAGCTGAAGAAGTTGCCGCTGAGCCAGCTGCTGAAGCTGCAAGTGAAGAAGCTCCTGCCGAAGAGACCGCCAGCGAGTCTGCTGAAGCGTAGTCTTCGCTACTCCCCAAGCTATCTGAAAATCAGCTGCTTATGTATAAGCTATGTTTTTGACGTCACTGCCCGCGCTCTAAAACATTTGCTATAATGCAGAAGCAGTAACAAGGAGACTGACATGCAAAGCATCGACCAGCAATTCGTAGAGTTTATTGTAAAGTCGCTGGTGGGCAATCCGGATGCCGTGCGCGTAGAGCGCCGGATTGATGAGAAAGGCGTGCTGCTTGAATTGACCGTCGACCCTGAAGATCTGGGGCGAGTGATTGGCAAGCGGGGTATTACTGCGCAGTCGCTGCGTACGCTTCTCCGGGCCTTAGGCACCAAGAACGACGCTCGGTATAACTTAAAGATTGTCGATAACGGTGAGCCGAACCACGGTAGTGCAGGGGCGAGCGTGCAAGCATCGGATGACGATGACGACAACACAGGCGTGCCGGTCAGTACGAGCGACGATACGGACGACACTGATAGCGCCGTGGAAGAGACGAACCACTACGACAACGAAAATAGTGTTGTAACAAAAACAAGAAAAGAACTTGAAGAGCTCGACGATCTTGATGTATAGTAGGGCTTAGTCGACCAAAAACCGACGATCTTTCTCACCAAAACAAAAACATTTTTGAGCTCGTGCGAGCCACTTCGTTCATCGATCTGGGAGCTTTATATGTGACAAAAAGAACCTCCATAACAGAGGTTCTTTTTGTTTATCGCAATATTTTTGCAGTCATAAGTTCGTAATCGTGCGTACGGAGGTATGGTAAAAGGCGCGACTGTTGGGTGTTGACGCCTTGCCAGCAAACGATCCGCCAGATCTGTTATAATAGATGATTATGGCTCGTCGGATTCAAATTATCACCCTCTTTCCGGAAATGTTCCCCGGCGTTCTGAACGCTAGCATGTTGTGGAAAGCGCAGGACCGCGGGATTGTTACCTTTGAGTACATCAATCTACGCGATTTTGGACTGGGACCGCGCAAGCAGGTAGATGACACGCCGTATGGTGGTGGTGACGGCATGTTGCTCATGCCGGAGCCGCTGGTGGCGGCCATCGAAAAAGCTAAGCAAAATGATCCAAGCGCGTTGGTTATTTTGCCGACGCCCCGCGGCAAGCTCTATCGCCAGTCTGAGGCGAAGGAATTAGCGGCTGCCGATCAGGGGCTGATCTTCATTTGCCCACGGTACGAAGGCTATGACGAGCGAGTCGTCGAATATGTCGATCGTCAATACTGCCTCGGTAACTATGTTCTGACCGGCGGTGAGCTGCCGACAATGACGATGATCGACAGTATTGTGCGTTTGCTACCGGGTGTGCTCGGTGGTGAGACGAGCGCGGCGATTGAATCGTTCCAGGATGACGATAAGACTATCGAATATGCGCAGTATACTCGCCCGGAAGAATTTCGCGGCCGTAAGGTTCCAGAAGTGCTACTCAGTGGGCATCATGGTGAAATCGCCAAGTGGCGCAAGAGTGCGCAGTAAAAGATCTCATCTTCAGCGTCTAGTGCCGAGTCGAAGTGACCATATGCAACCGCCCGTCACTCTGAGATGAGTCCCATGCGCACATCTTCAACTCGAGCTAAGCCCCAAGACCGGCCCATCATAACTACCAAGCTAGTTTGACGAGAGATTCGAGGGCAGCCTAGTTTAATCGCGTCAGGAGGTCCGAGTCCAGCATCAAACTATCGCCTGAGAAATTGAAGCCGCCGTTGCTACCTAGCCCGAGTCCGTTCAAAACATCGTTAATCGATTTGGCGCCTGTCGGTGCAGTGATCTGCTCAGTGGAGTTATTTGGTTTACTACTCAATGTCGCTACGACTTTTATTGGATTGTCACCATCTTCGTTGAGCGTTGCTTGTCCACTAATTTGGTTAGTAGTGGTATTGAGCGTAAAAGTGGCGTCGGCTGTAGTCACGGTCCCGCCGTCCTTCGTGCGTATTTTGAAGGTGAATGGATAGGCGCCGCCGCCAGTATAGTTGAGTCCGAGATCAAGGTAGTTGCTCAGTTCGCTTTTGTCGATAAAATGCAGGACGCGCGGCAGTTTGGTTTTGGCGTCGACGTACATGGTGAACGTGTCGTCCGAAGGTGTGCTATTGATACCCTGAGCGTCTAGGAGGCTGCTAGCCGACTTGCCGCCGCTAATCTGTTTCACCCAGTCGTTGAGAGAGCTACTGTCGAGCGCGGTTCCTAATGCTATTATGTAGGCCTTGGCGTGTGCTGCATTGTATCCCACGGTGTAACCGTAAACCGTGTGGCCGTCTTGTTGCGATTTGCCGAGGTATTTTTTGTTGATGAGTACAGCCTCGTCGCTTTTAGTGCTCAGTAAGTAATCTTTGTTGACGGCGCTTACTTTGGTCATAGCGTCTTCGAGCTGGGCGGCAGTTGGCGTCGCGGTCAGCTTGAGTGTGCCCTGGCTGGCCCCTTCAAAAATAGTGTGGTCAACACTGAGCCATTGTCCGTCGAGGTTGTCCAGTGTACTGAACCCAAATTTATCGAGGAGCGACTTCGCACCGTTTACCTGGAAGTACACGTCGGGAACGGTTTGCCCTTGTGCTGTTATGCTTCGGAGGTTGGCGGTCAATTTCTCGCCCTCAAGGTTGAGATTAAGTGTGCCGGTACCGTTAGTGCCGCTTGTTTGTGTAGAAAAGCTACCATCGCCAGCAAAACCCGATCCGGTCACTTTGAGCGTTCCGCTCGTTTCTCTGCCTTTATAGTGTTTGCCAGTCTCAGTCTTGGTGTAGCTCACCAAGCTGTCGTAGCCCTTTGCCGTGTTGTTTAGGCTCTGACTAAAAACATTGCTCGGCTGCCCCGGTAAGTAAAAAGCGAATGTGTAGCCGCCTGCGAGCAGTATAACGGCCACAGCAACAGCGATTCCGGGCACGAGCCAGTGTTTTTTGCCGGCTTTTTTGGAGGGTACGGGTGTTCCGACGACTGGCTGATGTTCAGAAGCTGGCCATATCGAGGGCGTTTCCAGAGCTGGCCTGCTCGGCTCGACTGGTTGCGCCAATGGTGCCTCGGCATGATGCTCCGTTGGTGTGCTGTTTGGCTGGTCTGGCTCCATGATTCCCCTCATGTGATGTTAGTGACTATGCCAAAAGTATACCGTGAAGACAAGTATTTCTACAGCTCGTATTGACTATTTCATGCATGTCAGTGGCCTGAGACCGTTTCAGCAAGTGGTATACTACAAAGGCTAAGTGGAGGGTTACTATGAAGTTATCGTTTATCAAGCCAGTACATGCTCATTGTGATTTGCCTTGTGGTGTCTATGACCCAGCGCAGGCGCGCATTGAAGCGCAAAGTGTGCACGAAATTATGAAAAAGTACGAGGCGCTCGATCACCAGGAAGATAAGTGGCGGGCAGTGTTTATTAAGGAACAGCGTGCTGACATGGTCAAGCAACACCTATGGGTGTTGTGGACCGACTACTTTAAGCCCGAGCACGTTGAGACACATCCTGATTTGCACGACTTGTTCTGGAACGCAACCAAGCAAGCTGGTGCCTGCAAAAAGACGACCAGTCCAGAAGCGGGGCAGAAGCTCCTCGACCTCATTGACCAGATCGCTGACATTTTTTGGGCGACTAAGAAGGCTTAGCGAAGCCCAGTACTAAAAGTGAAGTTCAGGTTATATATCAGACGCGTGGTGGGCGAAAGTATGTCGCCGACATTGCGGCCTGGGCAGCTGGTGATTTTTGTGTCTTCGAGCGGTTCGCCTCGGGCGAATGATATTGTCCTGTTACGTCACAATGGCCTTGAAAAAGTGAAACGTGTGTGCGAATTGCGACCCGGCGAGATTTTTGTCGTGGGTGATAATTCCGCGGCGAGCGCCGATAGCCGTGCTTTCGGCTGGTTGCCGGACACCGTTCTGCAAGCCAAACTTATCTGGCCGCGCCAAAGGCGCGAGTGAGAGTATTGCCTCTGAAGCGAAAAGCTTACCTAGGCAAGAAAATTTCCTGCTTTTCATAGCCGATTGAGCATTAGACTCGAGTTCCAGACATCATCACTGGATCTTCGCATCCTGTTCATAATGCACGAAATTCAGGGGCCGTGAAGTCGCCGCGGTTTGCGTTGTAGAGCGCTAATCCAGCCTCAATTAGCGGCCATTCTGCCGGCTGTAAGGTCCTCGCTTCGGCAACGGAAAAGACCGCTGATTCAAAAACTTCGCCCTCATCGCCGGCTGTAGCAACAAGCGGCTGTGAGGTAAGTGCAACAAACCACGGCACATAACTCACTGCTGGATATGGCTTCCCGGTTTGCTTTGAAATAACGGGGGAACTATTGGTTACCTTACGATAGCCAAGGAGCATATACCGTTCGACGTGCATGCCGCCTTCTTCGAGGGCTTCGCGGCGCATCGCTTCGACGACCGTCTCGCCAGGCTCAATGTGCCCGCCCATGCAACCCCATCCGCGAAAGGTGTGCGACAGAACTATCTGCCCGCTTGGTTCCAAAATCCCGACACACGATGCCGCTGTACATATTTCAGCAGCCGGCAGTTCGTCACTCAAGAAAAATTCCCACGAAGAAGCATCCGACCACTGTCCAGCGCAGAGCAATTTTGAGAATGACATATCTGACGCAGTATATCATGGGCGTCAGATACGCTATACTACTCCTATGACGAAAATTGTAGCTGTTGTTTTTGATGTTGGTGAAACGATTGTGGACGAGACGCGCGAGTATGGTACGTGGGCTGATTGGCTGGGCGTGCCGCGGCACACGTTTTCGGCGGTGTTTGGCGCAGTGCTGGCACGAGGCGGGGATTACCGCGAGACGTTCCAGTATTTCCGCCCCGGTTTTGACTTAAAAGAGGAGCGCGAAAAGCGCGCTGCTGCTGGCAAACCGGAATCATTCGGCGAAGAGAACTTGTATGCTGATGCGCGGCAGTGCCTTGCTGACCTCCAAAAAGCTGGCCTTATGGTAGCGCTGGCCGGTAACCAGACGGCACGAGCAGAAAGCATCTTGCGTTCGCTCAATTTACCCGTCGATCTGATCGGCACGTCGGACAGCTGGGGTGTCGAAAAGCCGTCGCCGGCGTTCTTCGAGCGCATCGTCAAAGAGCTCAAGTGTCCTGCCGAAAGCATCTTGTATGTCGGCGACCGCTTGGACAACGACGTCGGCCCGGCGCAGCAGGCCGGTATGAGCACAGCCTTGATTCGCCGTGGTCCGTGGGGGTACATCCTTGACCGCCCGGAAATTTCCGGGAAGTGTTTATTTATTCTGGACGCCCTCGATGTATTAACTGAGAAATTGTTGCAGTATAATAGCACAGAGTGACCGACGATAGCTCGTCACAGGATATAGCAGGGGATATTTATGGATTTGTTGCCTAAACGCTATAACCGCACAGCAAGATCGGTTGTAGCTGCCGTAGTTGCAGGCTTGTTAGTGGGAGCTTGTCAGTCAACTGGTAACGACAGTAAGCCTGAGGTTGTTGATTCGATCACTCTCCCGATGAGCACTTCGCCGGCAGAGGTGGTTCCGTCATCTGAACTGGGCGTGGGAGACGTAATACCGCAACCAAAAAATGACCAGCTTAACGGTGTGCAAGATTATCTTCTAGGCGGTGTATGTGACTTCGTGCTCTACCGAGTAGGAGGTGAGACTCCGGATGAGGCTAGAGAGTTTGTCGCTCATGATACGTTCCCTACGAACAAATGTCCGACTCCTCGTTTTCATATTTACAGGACAGATCCAGGTCAATATGATAAGCCAACCGGGACCGTTGTTCAGCTACCCCAAGGGGAAAGGGCTGTAGTTTATCAGCTTGGTCTTGGTGTGGGCAATAAGTAGGCCTTAGTCGACTACTCTTGACGGACTTATCTTACTCGACCACAGTCGAAAGGATTATCTGCTTGGCGGCAAGGTAATCTTTGGTGGTGAAGAAGCTAGTGGCGTCGGCAAGGTTGTTGAAGGCTTGGCTAGACTCGCTGGGAATGAGGCCGAAGGAGTGGCCGCCGAATTGAAAGAGCACTTTGCTGCTATGCGCCGCATCGTATACAAACCAATTGTCAGCACTGGGATGGCATTTGAGGTAGGCGCTCAGCGAAAAACGTTGCAACGGCGGCGTATGGACTGACAGTAATCCGAAGTTGGCGATAAATTTACTGCTGTCGTAGGCTGGGTTGGTAATAGTTTCGCAGTAATACACTTTTTGGGGCAGACCCTTGATGTTCACGGCTTGATCGCTGACGATTTTGACAAGTTGTGTATCGGCGTAACAGGCAACCGGCATCGGCACGCCACCCACGAAAAACCAGATACCTATCGGTGCATCGGGCCCCGTTTGCCAATCTGCTGTGCCAACATAACCAAATTCGGCGCCGCCCGGCATCTGGGCATATTCAGGGTAGACATTAATGCCCTGGTACCAGCTCAACGGATAATAGAAATGAATCTGTCGAACGTGTGCGTTATATACGTGTTCAAACATAGGCCATTTTATGGGCAGGTCCTCAATTTGCTGATTCATCCAGTTGGCGCCAAAGTGCAGTTTTTGTGACATCATCCCCTCCTATTCATATGATATGTACCATGGCTGCGGACTAAGCGCCATAGTTTGCTGCGGTGTTAAAACGACAGGGTCCTTTTGGTAAAAGTTTTTCCAGCCAAAGCGGACGCCATTTGGCGAGCTGGCTAAAATAGCGTTCCAAGTATGTAGCTTGGTGGTTTGGGCACCTTGACCGTCCATTTGGATAACGGTGCTGAGCTGTGTGTGACTGGTGTCGAGCTGGTCGCGATTTGGTAACATCGACAAGCGAAATTCATGCAATACAAAAAGCTTTTGGGGCAAATCTTTGCTAGTAGTAAGCGTCGCTAGCCAATCGGCGGTGGCATTGACCTCTGTAATCGAAACTGAGCCGATTTGCTTGAGTGGCACTTGATCTGGCTGTAATCGCCATTCAGGGTCAAGCGCGAGACCAACATCTGGGTCCGACAGTAAGCCTTCGTATTCCTTGGCTTGGGTGAGAAAATCGCTGCGGCCTGGCTGCAAGTCGAGCACGACATATACGCCAGCCTGACGGGCAGCATCGATCCAGGGTTGAATAGTGTCAGCCGGAATTTCACTGGAGTAGTCGTTGTTGGCCGTGGGCGAAGCGGAGGCTACAGTGGTGATGATCTCTAGCGCGGGCATCACGGGCGCACTACTAAACGCTTGGTAGCTAGCGGCCAGACTTTTGACCCGCGTGAGCGTATCCGGCAACGATTGCTGTCCGAGCGCGCCGAGCTTACTCGCACCGGGCGTGCCATACAATGCCACCAAGCGGTAGGTTGGCGAAAGCGTCCGGCTGCCATCGGGGAAGGTGAAGGGTTTCGGCGTCGGTGGCGCTGGCTTTTTTGGAGACGATTCGACCACAGAACTTTGAGACTGTGCTTTGCTTACCTTGGCTGGTTGCGCCCTGGGTGAGGGGTGTCTCGTTGTTGTCATCCAAAAGGCAACGGCGGCTAGGAGACAAGGCATTATAAGTAATGCGATGTTGATGAGTACTTGTTTACGCTGCGGCGTCATGTATCCATCATAGCAGCATGCCGCTTATGCGGCCGCAGAAAATGTTACTTGACAATACTTAGTACCTTGTATAGCATAGAACCATATGGAAAAAGATACTCAATCACCATTAACAACACAAACCGAAACGCAGATGCGCAAAGGGATGATCGTCTACTGTGTGCTGTTGCTGTGCAAGGACGGCAAGGTATACAGTTCGGACATTATCCGCAAGCTCCATGCTGCCGAGCTAATCGTTGTCGAAGGCACGCTCTATCCACTGCTCAACCGCCTCGCGCGTGACAAGCTCCTGGCCTATGAATGGCAAGAGTCAGAGCAAGGGCCGCCACGGAAATATTACTGGCTAACCGACGACGGTCAGGCCATGCTGCGTGCACTACAACAGAGTTATCACCGTTTACACCGCGCACTAAACGCACTTGAGAAAGGAACGTTATGAACGAAATTACTAAGATCCATTTGGGACGCGTGGTGTTTACTATTGCCAACGATGCCCATCACCAACTCCAGACGTACTTGCACGCTATTGAGCGTTTAGCTGGCGCGGAAGTTACCAAAGAAGTTGAGCTACGCATGGCTGAGCTGTTGACCGAGCGTGGTATCACTCCAGAAAAAGTAGTGTTGGTCGAGGATGTAACGTTTTTGAAGCAGCAACTGGGCGAACCCCGTGATTTTAGTAGTGACGCTGCTGACGAATCGCAATCTGAAGACGACGAAAGCAGCGCATCCCGCCGCCTGTTTCGCGACCCCACAAACGGCTACGTTGCCGGTGTGGCGGCAGGGCTGGCGGCTTATTTTGGCGTGCCGGTGCTCGCCATCCGACTCCTATTCGTGCTCACGACGTTCTGGGGTGCGATGGGTATTTTGATTTACCTCCTATTGTGGCTGGTACTGCCTGAAGCGAAAACGCCCAGCGACCAATTGCAGATGGAGGGTAAGGCTGTAACGCTGGAAACGCTCAAAAATATCGTCGATCGAGCAGACGTGCCAAAGGCTGCTGAGCGCGCGACTGCCTCGGTGGGGCGATTTGGACAGCGTGTCGCGCGGCTGGTCTTGAGCGTGGTAGGTATCGGGCTGATTATCGCAAGTATTGGCGTCGTGGCTGGTGCTTCGACCGCGGGTAGTTATTTACTCTTGAATGGGCTGCGGGCGGCTTCGGTGCGAATCTTTCCGGTGGGGCCGGTTGAGATTCTGTTGGTGATCTGTGGGCTTATAGTCGCCGCGCTGGCGGCAGCAATTTTGCTTTTGACGGGTCGTAGTCTGATGAGTCGCAAGCGTGAGATGCATGGTCTATGGTTGATCGGCGGTGTGCTGGCAATTATGGTGGTCGGAGCCGTCGGCACTGGGCTTGGTTTTCGACAGTGGCCCACGGTTCGGGACCGCTATAACGGTACGACGCATACCATCGTCTATACGGTGCCAGATTTTAGAAGTATCGATTCCAGTCTGCTCCCTAGTGGCCTCGACTACATCATTGTTCCAGATACACAGCCAAGTACGCAGCACGAGATCGAAGTAAAAACGATAGGCAACGCAAATATGTCCGCCTTCAGTGCGCAGGTGCATAACGGGGTGTTGATACTGAATGACACTAACTTTCATCCAAGTCAGCAGCGCTGTTTTATCGTCTGCCCGTATGGTAACTATGGTGCGATGATCTATATTCATGTGCCTGAGGCTATAATCGAACACCCGGATCCAAAAACACTGACACCGCCGCCCGCGTTGCCGCTCAATGATAAAAACCGACCCATTAGGTAAAACATACGAGATGGAGGGCTCGGCGACAATGCCGAGCCTTTATCAATGACGGTTGTTTGTTGGCGCTGTAGGCGTAGCTGGCTGTGTTGGGGTTGTTGCGCCGGTGCCGGTTGCCGCGGCTGGTGTGGTTTGAATAGTCAGCATATCGACGATCTTCTTTAGCGTCGGTCGGTAGACGATAATTTGGCTGGTTTTGCCGTAGATCAGTAGTACGTCACCGTTTTGCGCCTTTTGGGCCAGCGCACTGTTGGTCAACTTGCTCGCATCTTTGATTGTAGCGATTTCTGGTGTTTCGCTCGGCGTCACTACCAGGCTGCTAACGGCAGTACTAATGGATTGCTGCTGCCGTGTTGGATTGGCCGCCAGTGCGTGACGATAGGCGTGATAGAAAACTGCGCTGAGGCTGGCCGTCACAACCAGTAAAACGATTAATCCGACGAACAAAACACGCTTTCCGATGCGACCCTGCTGGTCAACCATATAAGACTCCCCACCCTTATTGTCCTTTTATCAAACCATATATGCGGGGCTTTTGGCTAGCCAATTTCTGGTAAGACTGTGGAAAAAATTGGGTCACAAAGTATTTATTTCTATTATGCTTGTGCTACCATAGTGTTGTCAGTAAGACATAAAATAAATACAACATCGGGGGGCAGAAAGGAATGGCCAAGCCATCAGCAAAATCAACCAGTAAGGCAACGAAGGCTGCTACGTCTAGCGATAGTAAGACGAGGCAGGCAATAAAGCAGTTTAAGCACGAGCGCAAACTGCTTCGGTGGGCGATTATCGCTATTATTATTCTTTTATTGTTGCTATTCTTGGCGCTTGGGTACGCCTATAACTGGGGTAATACCAACACGGCCAATAAAGCCGCTTTGAAGACGCCGACAGCGTCATCCACCAGCGGTACGGGAACTTCAGGTAGCGATGGTTCTTCCGGTTCGGGCAGTGGCACGACGTCAACGACTACAAATACTACCAAGCCAGGCACAAACACGAACTCAACATCGCATGATTCAACGACCACGAATAACAGTTCGACTAAGGAAACGACGAACAACAATACACCAACCCCTAATCCAACACCTACACCAACTCCAACGCCATCACCATCGTTGCTGGACTTGCAAACAAATCTTGCCAACGGCCAGCCTATTGGTGCGGCGATTAACTTGGCGAAGACGCTAGGGCTTGGCGTCAACTGTGACAACTCACTGATCGTAGTGCAGCAGTGCACCTTTAGCGATGGTACCGGCGCGACGATTACGACGCGCAACCTGGTGCTCGGCGGTGACATCACCAGCATTCTCGGCAACTTCTAAAGACAGGATTTACTGAGAACCGATAGGTCAAAAAGAGACCGCCCTCAATGTGAGTGGCGGTCTTTTGATGTTGGATATGTACGGGCGCAACACTATGATGCGCTATTGGAGTGCAGCGCTTCTTGGAGTATCTCGGGCGCTACAAACGCTCCTGTATCATTTTTCTTAAGTGGTGCCGTTGCGTACGCCGCATCAACGTTGAGTGGTCCATAAATGTGCGGGAATGTTCCAGCTCTACCGCTAACAGCGCCTTCATATTGAATTGGTGCTGTTACTTTTGCAGCGTCGATGCATACGACCAGTAAATCGTTCTGATCGGCATATTTTCGATTGGCAATCTCTATGGTCTGATCAGGAAATGAACAGTGCAAGAAGCCCACTTCGGCGAGGGTTGAATCGATGGTGGATTGGGTGTATTGTCCCGTTTGTTCTGCCTTTTTCCATTCGGCTAGACGAGCGATTACGATAATAGTTTTCATGCGTTTATTATACTTCATCGATGAGGCGCAGAGGCTGCGGACTTACTCCGGTCTATTGACTACTCTTCGCAGGATTGCGTGCTGACGCGAGCCGAGCCGTTGGCGATGGCGGCGTTGATATCGGTAACGACACCGCCCATGCTCAGGGCGTAGCCGACATTGGGCTGCGTAGGTGAATTGCCGAAGACGAGACCAACGGCGTAGCCGCGGCTATCAATGAGCGGGCCACCAGAGTTTCCGGGCCGTACGACGCCCTGCAGGGCATAGACGCCGCGGCTGGTTTTGGCGCGGTTGTAGATATCGAAACCACGGGCGTCAAACAATTTGGCGATGGTGGCGACACTGTTGGCAAGGGGGCCGTTTTCAGGGTAGCCCATGATGTTCGCCAGGGTACCGCTGAGCTGTATGTTGTTGTCTATGGGGATCGGTTTTTGGTTGGAGCCAGGGATACGCAACAATGCGATATCGAGGGATGGGTCAAACCAGATGGGTGTGGCTTGATGTACGCCGATGGCGTCTTCGACGTGAGGCGCGGTGATACCTGCCACCACGTGCGCATTGGTAGCGACAGTATCTTTTGTGACGTAGAAGCCGGAACCTTCTGTGGTGAAACCGCAGGCTGCGCCAGTGATTTTTACGACGCTGGGCGAGACGCTGCTGACGGCATTAGCCAGGGCGGGTGCATTTGCAGAAGACATCTGGACTGCGGTTAGCTTTGGTTCGACTGCTGCGAAGAGGCGGGGCGCACCAAAAGGCCGCAGCAAGCGGGCAATTTTTTGCATGGTTCGCGGCTGCGCTGGCAAACGCTGATTCATCGTTGAGATAATCGCCGAACTCTGCACTTGCTCGGCTACCGTAACGATGGGTGAAACGCTGAAAACCGGGTTAAGAATCCAGATGACAATGATGGCGGTCACGCCGCCAAAAATTGCCCCCAGCGTTTGGTTGACGACCGGTTCATGCTCGTAATATCGTGCGTACTGTTTTTGCAACCAGTGGGCATAGGCAAGCGCGATGTCTACACAGAGGAAAACGATCAGCGAAGTAATAACCAATACAATAATGGCGCGGCCACGAACGGTTTTGGCTGAGGGTAATATTCTGCCGACGATCAAGGAGGCAAAAAGCAAACCATCGAGCAAGCTAAACGAAAACAGCGATTGCCGGATAAAACCCAAATTGACACCGACCATAATACTGCCAAGGAAGAACAGTACTATGATGACGTCTAGGAAGTTGAATGGCATGAGATTCTCTTTTCTATCCAGTTGGCGTGTATTCAATGGTAACCAGTAAGCCGGCCAGACCGACACCTATGATGCCCGGGTTGTATTGGAAACTGTAAACATCGCCGGCGCTGAAGCTGGTGCCTGAGCCAAGGGTTGGGGAAAAGGCGGTGAAGGCGGTAAGCGAGGTACTCGTAAGCGGCACAGTCGCAACGGTTGCGGCGGTAGCGGTTTTGCGGAGGACATTGAGCGAGCCCTGTGAGATGGCAGCGTTGACATTAGCGGCTACGGTGAAGGTGACTTTGGTGATCGTGCCGCTAGTAGGCGCAATAAAGATGGGGGTTTCTGACGGCGTCAAAACACTGACTGAAATGGTGCCGATAACTGCTGAAACGGTGTGCTTGGAAGCATTGGTGGAGAGTTTGTCGCTGGTGACGCCGGCACTGGCAAGCTGGGTCGAGCCAATCGCGCCGTTGGCGATGAGGCCGCTGGTAATCGCACCACTGGCAATGCTGCTGGTGCCAACTGCGCCTGAGGCAATAAGCGCGTTGGTGATCGCGCCTGAAGCAATTTGCGTTGTTCCGACTGCGCCACTGGCGATGAGCGCTGAAGTAACGGCGTTGTTAGCTATTTGGGTAGTGCCGATGGTGGCGTTGGCAATCTGTGCGGCTGTAATGGTGTTGTTGACTAAGTTACTGCCGGTGAGTGTGGCGGCGGCAACATCGGTGCCTGTCACAGTCCCATCGGCGATACTGGAGCTGTTGACGGCCCCGGAAGCAATTAAGGCATTGGTAATCGCACCACTGGCAATGCTGCTGGTGCCAACTGCGCCTGAAGCAATGAGGCTATTCGTTATAGCCCCGCTGGCAATTTGACCGGTTCCGATGGCTCCACTGGCGATTTGTGCAGCAGTAATAGTGTTGTTCGCCAGCTGACCGGCCGTAATGGTCGTGTCGGCAATCTGGCTGCCAGTAATCGTCTTATTAATGAGGTTGCTACCAGAGATCGTGGCATTGTCAATGTTTGAGCCAGTAATTGTGGCTGAAGCGATATTAGACCCCGTGATGGCACCTGAAGCAATTAAGGCATTCGTGATTGCTCCCGCCGCAATATTGCCGGTAGTTACCGCACCGCTAGCGATTTGATTCGTGCCAATTGCCCCGTTAGCAATCTGCGTGGCCGTAATAGTGTTGTTCACGAGGTTGGCAGCGGCGATGGTCGCGGTAGCGATGTCTATACCTGTTACGGCACCGTCAATAATGTTGTTGCTATCCACTGCGTTGTTGGCGAGCAGGCTGTGAGTGATCGAGCCGACAGCAATTTGCGCAGCGCCAACCGCGCCTGCCGCGAGTTGTGTTGCGGTAATTGTATTGTTAGCGATTTGTGCACCCGTAATAGTGTTATTGAGCAAGTTGCTGCCAGTAACAGTGCCGGTACCAATGTTTGCGCCTGTTATGGCACCAAGGCCAATGTCGGCGCTGGCGATCGCACCATCCGCGATGCTGCCGCTGTCGATGGCGCCGGTTGCTACAAGAGCATTCGTAATTGCACCAGCGGCAATTTGACCGGTTCCCACCGCCCCAGTGGCG
>Ga0105241_10000840_pt1 | contig 23300 bp, 20 predicted proteins | sample KBSC64metaG_FD_80422 | JGI IMG/M metagenome (GOLD analysis project Ga0105241, IMG submission 80422) | Corn rhizosphere microbial communities from Kellogg Biological Station, Michigan, USA - KBS C6-4 metaG | ecosystem: Host-associated > Plants > Roots > Rhizosphere > Soil | place: Michigan, USA... | reverse complement strand
CCCGGCTTCTGGCGTCCCATCATGTTCGTGATTCGCAGCGTGCCCGAGTGGATTTTCAAGAAGCTGAATCTGTAGACAGCGCTGGCTCCCTGCGAAGATCTGCCTCTGTCCGCAGTTCGCGCATGACGCGCAGCATCCCTGCAGCAAGCCCCAGGTAGCTCAACGCAAGCAACGCCTGCATCAGCACCATGATCCACGCGTTCCGATCACCCGCGATCCACAAAGCATGCAACTGCGTCGCCGGCTCAATGTGCAGTGGCCAGTACCAGAAGCTCGCAATCGGCAGAGCCAGCAGGCTCACCACTGCGTACATCACGCTTGACATTCGTCGTCCCCGGTCCGACTCGAACGCCACAAACGCGCACAGCAGGAAGAAACACATCCCCAGATAGGAAGTGTCCGACTTCTTGTTCACCAGCATTACCGCAAGCAAAATTACCTCGCAGCTCAGAGCCGTCACCCACAGTCGCAACGATTCATCCTTCTGCCGCAGTTGCGACCTGATCGTAAGAACAAGAGCAATCCCCACAACCAGAAGCAACGACCCGCTGAGCACGATCTTCGGCAACTCCATGCCCGTCAGTGCTCCGAACAGGTATGGCAGATTCTGCGGTGTTGCAATCTCAGACTCTGCCCGCAGCGCCGACAGCACATCCGCACCCTTCAGCATGAACGCGCCATATATCGCCAACGACGGCACAACCACGCTGGCCAGCCACAGCGTCCGCCGCCGCGCCCCAAAAAACATCGACGGCAGAAACATTACCGGCAGAATCTTCACCAGAATCCAGCTGAGGCTCAGTGAAACTCCGGAGATCACTTCGCGCCTCGCCAACGCATAGAACGAGATTGCCATCAGCAGTGCAATGAGCCCCTGGTTCTTCCCGTCAAGACAAATCTCCCAGATCACCAGCGGCTGCATCAGGTACAGGAGCGCCGCCTTGCGCACTGTGTTTTCGTTCAGAACCCGCCGGAAGAATCCAATCCAGAATGGAACCGACGCGATGTCGCACAGAATCTGAAACACCAGAATCGAGAGCGGCGAATCGTGCAACCTTAACAGCGCCGCATCCAGATATGCATTCAACGGCGCATAGCTCGACTTGAAGTCGCGATACGGCACTAGCCCATGCATCACAGAGTGCGCCTGCGGTACATAGAACGCCGGAAGATCGGCCCATGGTTTCTGATGGAGTACAAAAAACGCGGCAAAGAAAACCAGCAGATGACTCGCCGCGTAAAAAGTGACAAATCCGCGATCGAACTGCCGATTATTCCACTCGCTGAATTTCCGGAACAGACGCCACCGCGCTACCGCCAGGCTCAAAGCCGCCAGAAACGCACTGAACACAAATCGAAGCAGAAGGTTGCGCAGTGCCAGGTTATGTGACATGTCACCTTTTCCGAATGCGGAAAGCGCAAGAAAGTTGTAGCTGTACGTGGCCTGACTTCAGCGGTGCCGCCATCGACGCAGCAGGTGTCGAACTTTGGCCCTGCTTGCCCTTAACACGATCTAGCTGAACAGATCCTTCATCTTCTCCAGCAGCCCCGGCGAGGTCGGCTTATTCTCCACTGACATCGACTTCCCCAATTCCGAAATCAATTCGCGTTGCGCCTTGCTCAGCTTCTTCGGGATCTGGACCACAACCTTCACGATCAGATCCCCGCGTCCCTTCTCGTTCAAGAACGGAACGCCCTTCGCGCGTACGCGGATCTCTTTCCCGCTCTGGATGCCCTCGGGAATCTTCAGCATCACCGGCCCGTCGACGCCTTCAATCTCAATGTCCGCTCCCAGCGCCGCCTGCGGAAAACTGATCGGAATTACGCAGTGCAGGTTCTGTCCTTCGCGATGGAAGAAGTCGTGCGCCCTGATCGACAGCACGATATATAGATCGCCGCTCTGTCCATTATTCCGGCCCACGTCGCCTTCACCGCCATAGCGGATCCGCGTTCCCTCTTCCACGCCCGCCGGAACCTTCACCGTGAGCTTGATCTCTTTCGTGATCCGGGTCTCGCCACGGCATATATCGCACGGATCGCTGACAATCGATCCTCTGCCGACGCATGCGTTGCACGTCCGAGCCACTGAGAAGAATCCCTGCTGATACCGCACCTGTCCGCGCCCATGGCACTGCGGACAAGTCACTGGTCCGCGTCCCGACTTACTTCCCGATCCTTTGCACGTCTCGCAAGCCTCCAGCCTGCGAATTCGGATCTCCTTCTCCGTGCCGAACACAGCTTCCTGAAAATCGATAGTCAAGTCATAGCGCAGATCGTCGCCGCGCATCTGCCGCGATGCCCTCTGCTGCCCGCCCATGTTGAACATCTCGCCGAACAGATCGCCGAAGATGTCCCCCAGGTCCACCGCGCCCGAGAATCCACCGAACCCACCTGGACCTCCGCCGCTTACGCCCGCATGACCGAACCTGTCGTACGCCGCGCGCTTGTCCGCGTCGCTCAGCACCTGGTACGCCTCGCTGGCCTCCTTGAACTTCTCTTCAGCCGCGTGGTCTCCCGGATTCCGGTCCGGATGGTACTTCAGCGCGAGCTTCCGGTAAGCGCTCTTGAGCTCCTGCTCACTCGCGTCGCGCGAAACACCAAGCACCTCGTAGTAATCAGCTTTACTCACTCTTGTATTCAAACCCGTTTCTACCTTCTCTCAATCTACTGATGGACCAGAGACACAAACCGACTCAATCCCCTTCTTCGCAGGGACCAACCTGGCCCTTATACGTTCATTCGCTCTTCTGTTTCGGATTCGAGACTACCCGCACCAGCGCCGGACGCAGCAGTTTCTCCCGCAGCTTGTATCCCTTCCGAATCTCTTCCGCCACGTGCTGATCCGGAAGATCCTCGCGCTCCACCGACCCCATCGCCTCGTGATGCCGCGGATCGAACTCCTGCCCGATCGTCGCCACCGGCTGCACCTGGAACCCGCGCAGAATCTCTTCCATCTGCTTCACAATCAGTTCCACGCCGGCCTTCAACTGCTCCGTCGTGCCCGTCGACTTCAGCGCCAGCTCGAAATTATCCAGCACCGGCAGAAATTGCTCCACCACCGATCCGGTCGCGTAATCGCGGAAATCGGCCTTTTCCTTCTCCGCCCGCTTCCGCGCGTTCTCAAACTCCGCCTGCAGTCGCGCCAGCCGGTCGATCAGCCCGTCGCGTTCTTTTTTCAACTGGTCATATTCAGCCTGAAGCTGATCCATTTCCCCACGACTGACGGGCAACTCCTCGCCCCTCACCTCAGCCGCTGGACTCTCTGTCGCCTCCGCGACCGCTCTCTCGGGCGATGCACTCTCTGTAGCTTCCAAAGCCGTCAACTCTGCTTCCTTTTCTGGCATATCTCTACGTATTCCCCAAATATTTCGCTTCTTATTCAATTCTAAATTCCTTTGCCATTTCTCGCCCCGGCGCGGTCACATACCGGTGCTGCCCTCATCGATCATTGCGCGTCGAGAACTGCTCTTTCGCTGACTTGCTGACTCGCCATGCCGCGGAGCGGCGCTAACCTGCTGCATTTGCATGAACGAAAAGCGATATTTATTGCCAGCGGGAATCTACTCCTCAGGGTCCACAGCGCTTTTGCCCCGGCATCTACTGCTCCGGTATCTCCAATATTCGCTCAGACAACCGAGCAACATACCTTACAGCCTGAATCATCTCCTGATATTGGATGCGTGTCGGTGCAATCACTGCCACCGTCCCAAGGCTCGTTCCACCCAGCCGGGTCGGCGCTCCAATCAGCACCAAGTCCTGCATCGCCGGGGAAGCTTCATCCAGCCCTACAACCACCCTGACCTCCTGCTGACTTCCATTTACATATGCTGTAAGCAAATCCACCAGCCGCTGTTTGGCCTCTAGCGCAAGCAGCATCTGCCTCAATCTCTCCCGGTCCGCCTCCGCCGCAATCAGGTTCGCCATGCCCTCCATGTACAGCACCTGCGCCCCTTCGCCCACCGTTAGCGCGCCTTTGCGGCAAAGCTCCTCGACCGACATAAGCAGCTGATTGTAAGCGGCCCGCTCCTCATCCATTCGCCGTGCAATCTCTGTCCGAATCCGTTCAATCGGCCATCCATGGAACGTCTCGTTCAAATACCGTCCCGCCGTCTCCAGTTCCAGGTGCGTCATCTCCCGATCCAGCACAAGCACCCGATCCAGCACCGCTCCCGCACGCGTCACCACCACGGCCAGGACCCGTCCCGCGGAAAGCCTTGAAAAATGGATGTGCTCCAGAACCTGCTCTGCCGTGCCGCTCGCCAGCGCCACGCCCAGCCCGCTCGAGATCAGCGCCAGCACATGCGAGGTCCGCTCCAGGTACTCGTTCGAGCTGGTAACCCCTGAAAAGATCTCCTCGATCTGCCCCCGCCTCTGCTCGCTCAGCGATGTTCCGCCTGTCGGAATCGCAGCCGAAACTCCAATCCGTCCCAACGGCGCATCCGGCCGCGTAATCTGCTCCACGTAGTAGCGGAACGCTGCGGCCGTTGGCACGCGCCCCGCCGACGTATGTGCCTGCTCAAGCAGGCCCGCATCCCCTAGCGACGCCATCACGTTTCGGATGGTCGCAGAACTCAAACCTTCTTTGTGCGCGAAATGGTCAGCCACGGCCTGCGAAGCCACAGGTTCGCCGGTAGCGATATAGAGCTCGATGATCGCCGTAAGAACCATCCGCTCTCGCGGACTGACACGTATCTCAGGCATCGCTCAGCTACCTCTTGAGCACCGGCCTTGAAACCCATCTGCCGGGGCAAACCTCCCATAATGAGATGCTTACAATCTTTGCCGGAAAAGGGTTCGCCTATCCCATTCTAGAAATCTCACATAAGCAGTGTCAAGGTAGCGACTGCTAAACAACCTAACTCCTGTAAACACCCTCCGCTGGGCAACCGAAAACATCTCTGCCGTCTTCTACGAGTATGAAAAGAATGTTACAGGGGAGTCCTCATGCCCAAGAAGCCCGCCAAAAGTCTGAGCAATCCCATTCTGCTCAGGCCAATAGACAAAGATGCCGGCCTTATCCAGGTCATCATCGAAACCCCCAAAGGCAGCCGCAACAAGTTCGCCTACGACGAAAAACAGAACATCTTTACCGTCAAAAAGGTCCTTCCCGCCGGCATGACCTTCCCCTATGACTTCGGCTTTCTCCCCCGTACTCAGGCGCCCGACGGCGACCCCATCGACGTCCTTCTTCTCATGGATGAGCCAGCTTTCCCGGGAATTGCCGTCCGCGCCCGTCTCATCGGCATCATCGAAGGCGAACAGGTCGAACGCAAAAAGAAGAACCGCAACGACCGCCTCCTCGCCGTCGCCGAGATGAACCACGAGTACGCCTACATCAAAAAGCTCAGCGACCTGCCCAAGCAATTCGTCCACGAGCTCGAAGAGTTTTTCGTCAACTACCACCGTCTCGAAGGCAGACAGTACAAGCTCCTCGGCTGCAAAGGAGCAGAGGTTGCCATGCGCGCCATCAAAGAAGCCCAGCGCGCCGCCTAGGGAGAGCCATGTCGCACGAACTCACTGAGAGCCTGGCTCGCTTCTTTATCGGCGGCACCATCGTCAGCTTCTTCGCAGTCCTCGCTGAAATGTTCCGCCCCAAAAGCTTCGCCGGTCTCTTCGGTGCAGCGCCGTCCATCGCGCTCGCTACACTTGGGCTCACCATCGCTTCCCACGGGTCCAACTACGCGGCTATCGAAGCGCGCTCCATGATCCTCGGAGCCATCGCCTTCCTCTGCTACGCGTCAGCAACCACATGGATGCTTTGGCGATACAAGCCGCCTGCCCTCACCGCAACCCTGTCCCTCATGCCAATCTGGTTCGGAGTCTCTTTCGCCTTCTGGCTGGTGGTCCGCTGACGCCATGCTCATCGGAGCCCGCTTCTCTGCAATCAAAGGAATCAAGCCGCATGAGTGGATCATCCGCTTCGTCTTTGGCGGAGCCGTGTGTGTCGTAGCCGGCCTTGTCGCCCAGCACTACGGCCCTGTCCTCGGCGGCCTCTTCCTGGCCTTCCCCGCAATATTCCCCGCCAGTGCCAGCCTCGTCGAGGCCCACGAGAAACAACACAAAGCCCGCGCCGGCTTCGACGGCACGAACCGCGGCCGCACCGTCGCAGCCATCGACGCCTACGGGGCCACAATCGGCTGCATCGCTCTCGCCGGCTTCGCCGCCGTCTTCTGGATCTGGCTTCCCCGCACCAGCCCCTGGATCGTCTTCCCCCTCGCCACCCTCGTGTGGCTCACCGTCGCCGTGGGCCTGTGGCTCCTCCGCAAGCGCTTCTTTCACAAACCCCGCTCTGCATCAATGCAAAAAGGTCGGTCACGTTAGCGCACTCCTGTTCGCTTTGCGAGAGCTCTCCCTGCGCCGGCAACAAGCAATCCGCACCCTTCAATCGCTCAAGTGGCGGCTCATCTTGAACCCTGACAGTTCCGAACCTCTCGGGCTATCGGAGAACCTCGATTCGATAACATCGTCTCATCCCATTCCGGAGCCGCCGATGGTCACCCTGGAACTCGACAAGCAGCAGCGCGCCACCGCCATCTCTTCCCTCAAGCGCTACTTCGAGGAAAACCTCGACCCCATCGGCGACCTTCCCGCCGGGCTCCTGCTCAACTTCTTCCTCGAAGAAATCGGTCCCGTCATCTACAACCAGGCCATCACCGACGCCCAAGCCCGCCTCACCCAGCGCGTCTCCGACCTCAACGGCGAACTCTACTCCGACGAATTCCAGTACTGGCCCCGCAACGACGCCAAACGCAAACCCCGCAAATAGTTCGTCACTCAGTGCTCTCTGCTCTCTCCGTCACCTTGTCACCTCGTCCCCTTGTCATCTTGCCCCCCTCGTTCCCTAGCCCCTTGCCTCACTGATAATCTGAAACCAGCACCCATGAACCCCGGCATCGAAGACATTCGCATTCAGTGGACCAAAGTCGTCCTCCCTCCCGTCTTCCTGGAGGAAGAGCGCCCCGTCTCCGATGACGCCATCGCGACCATCTTCAACGCCCGTCTCGCCATATCGCGCATCCTCGCCCACCGCGATCCGCGCCTCCTCGTCCTCGTCGGCCCATGCTCCATCCACGACACCAAAGCCGCAGTCGAATACGCCGCGCTCCTCAGATCGGCCATCAAGGAATTCTCCGCCGACCTCGAAATCGTCATGCGCGTGTACTTCGAAAAACCGCGCACCACGGTCGGCTGGAAGGGTCTTATTAACGACCCCCACCTCGACGGTTCCTACAAGATCAACGACGGCCTCCGCCTCGCGCGCAATCTGCTCCTCGATCTCGCCGACATGGGCGTCCCATCGGGCACCGAGTTCCTCGACATGATCTCCCCGCAATACATCGCGGGCCTCGTCTCCTGGGGAGCCATCGGCGCGCGAACCACGGAAAGCCAGGTTCACCGACAGCTCGTTTCCGGCGTTTCCTGCCCCGTCGGCTTCAAAAACGGCACCTCCGGCGACATCCAGGTCGCCATCGACGCCATCCTCTCCGCCGCCAACTCGCACACCTTCCTCGGGCACACCAAGCACGGCCAGTCCGCCATCTTCGTCACCCGCGGCAACAACGAGACGCACATCATCCTGCGCGGCGGCCGCAAAATGGTCAACTACACCTCCGACTCAGTCGCGCAGACCGCCGACGCCATGCAGCGGGCGGGCCTTCAACCCCGAATCATGATCGACTGCTCCCACGCCAACAGCAGCAAGGATCACAACCGCCAGCCCATCGTCTGTCGTGACGTCGCCGCGCAGATCGCCGCCGGCAACTCCGACATCATTGGCGTCATGCTCGAGAGCAACCTCGTCGCGGGCGCGCAGAAGCTCGTCACCGGCCAGCCCCTCACCTACGGCCAGAGCATCACCGACGCCTGCATCGACTGGAACCAGACCTACCCGCTACTCAAGGAACTCGCCGCCGCTACCCGCGCCCGCCGCGAATCCCTCGATCGCACACCCGCCACCGCCGTGAGCTAGTACCTTACTCACTCTAGACACTTAGCTTCGATTTCAAATTCCACGTTGGTGCCGTGTGATCCTGAGCGATCGCAATCGACGCACGCTGGGACGGCATTGAGCACTCCCGCGTTCCCGGCGAAAGATCTTGATCGAGCAATCAACGCGGCCGACGGATCTGCAGTTGCTGACCTCCCCATCCCCGGCCCTCAATGACATTTCATTGACACCCTGAAGACATCTGCTCATCGCTTCATCGCTACCATCGAGCGATGACGGAACCATCTCATTCAGCCGGCAGCGACCCCGCATGGTAACTGCCGCAATCTCCCCCATCGCACGCAAAGACACCGTAGTTCTTCCTGCTCAATCCACTCGCATTGTTTCTGTCGATGTTTTGCGTGGGATCGCCATGGTCTTCATGGCTCTGGATCATACCCGCGATTTCTTCACATCGGTGCGCTTCTCTCCTGACGATATGGCGCACACCAATGTTGCGCTCTTCGTCACGCGCTTCATCACGCACTACTGCGCGCCCATATTCGCCTTTTTGGCCGGCACCGGAGCTTTTCTATCTACGCGGCGCGGAAAGTCCATAAACCAGGTCTCGCGTTTCTTCCTCACTCGCGGTCTGTGGCTCCTGGTTGTCGAGCTTACGGTCGTTGACTTCGCCTGGGGATTCGCACCTTGGGTGCAAGGAGGTGTGATTTGGGGATTGGGGCTGAGCATGGTTGCGATGGCACTCATTGTCCGCCTCCCGATCCGCTGGGTCGCCGCGCTCGGAGTGGGTATGATTGCCACTCACAATCTTCTCGACCGCATCAATCCCGTATCCTTCGGCAAATTCTATTGGGTGTGGATCTTGCTTCACACTCCCGGACGCATCGCTGTCACCAATAACTTTGCGTTCTCCGTGCGATACGTCTTGATTCCGTGGGTCGGAGTGATGTCGGCGGGCTTCGCTTTCGGCGTTCTGCTGCTGAAGCCAGAACGTCGCAAGTGGATCTTGACGCTCGGATTTTCGCTTTCGGCCTTATTCCTGGTGCTCCGCGCATTGAATTCCTACGGGAACGGCACCGCCGGCCTGCCATTCGGGTACCCTCGAGCTGCCGGGCCGTGGAGCATTCACTCTTCGCTCCCTTTCACCATCATCTCTTTCTTCAACACGCTCAAATATCCGCCGTCTCTTGACTACTTGCTTATGACCCTTGGACCGGCGCTCATTCTGCTCGGCTTGCTCGACAGGGTGAAAGCGGAACGCGGGTTCACGCGTGTGCTCCTCGTATTCGGACGCGTACCGATGTTCTACTACGTCCTGCACCTGTACATGATTCACTTGCTGGCCATCGGCGTCTCCATCGCGTGTCATCAGCCAATTCTGCACGGCTCCGTCATTGCAGATTTTGCGCAAAAGCCTCCCGGATACGGTCACGGTCTTCCCTTCGTTTACGCAATGTGGATTCTGGCCGTAACGCTCCTCTATCTCCCATGCCGATGGTTTATGGAATTCCGTGCGCGTCATCGCGACTGGACGTGGCTCAGCTACCTATAGGGACCTCAGATCGGAATGCACTTACGAATCGGCGTGTGCTTGTAGAGAGCGACGCACCTTCAAGGACAGCAGAACGACCGTTTGCTCTTGGAAAAACTTAAACTGGGGCGCGGCATGGTTGTCGTGAGCGAGCCGGGTCGGACTGTGCCCTGCTCTTCACATCGCAACATTCTTCTGTCTTTCCCACCTTGGTCTTTGCTATGCTTCCGACGCACGGAGGTCCGCCATGTCCACAGCCAATCGTGAACTCGTACGCCGCTGGTTTGAAGAGGTCTGGAACAAGCAAAGCGAAGAAGCCATCGACCAGATGTTTGGCTCCCAGGGCAAATGCTACGGCATTCCCGAACCCAATTCCGTGCTCATCGGCCCTGAGAGCTTCAAGACCGTTCATCGCCAGTTCCTCGGCGCATTCCCAGACATTCGCATGACGATACGCGACATCATCTGCGAAGGCGATCGCGTCGCGGCCACATGGACCGTGGCAATGACGCATCTCGGACCCTCCCTCGGTTTCGCCCCGACAATGCAGAAAGTTTCCCTCGAAGGCTGCTCTGTTCTCGTCGTCCGCGACGGCCAGATTCATGAAGGAAGAAACTACATGGAATTGGAAGGACTGATCAACCGTCTAAAGTCCAGCGCCGCCCCCGCTGTCGAAGCGGCTCAAACCACCTGACAGCACCCGGCATTTAGGTCCCAGCCTTCACTTCCGTGGCCTTGTCATTCCGGAACGTCACCGTCCACTTCTTCCCGTCCGCGTCGTACGTCACCGTCCGGTTCCCCTCCGCCCTCGGATCGTTGGTTTGAATCTTCTGCCCCACCGCGAGTCGCGTCTGCAGCTCGTTCATTCCTTGCTTCGGCTGATGAGCCTCCACCGCGCCCCACACGTCCTTCGGCCAGTGCGTATAAATCGTGTGCGGATCGTCGTAGAAGAACAGCAAATCATCGTAGTACTGCTCCGTGCCCCCATCCCGTGCTCCCACGGGTGTGGCGTACTGCTGCTTCTCATCGCCCTTCATCGTAAACACCACCAGCGCCTGCTTCTGTCCGTGGCTGATTCCGTCATCCACATCCTTCGGCACCGACGCCTCCACCGCCTTCTTCACGTCCAGCTTTTCGAGCGGGGGAATCACTCCCACCTTTTTCTTGAAGTCCACTCGCCCACCGGTATACGGGAAATAGGGCATCGTGTAGCCGTTCTTCATCCACACGCTTTTGCCTGCTAGATCCTTCACATCCTCGAAGTGCGCCGGAAACTCCATCCGCACCACCGCCACATCATCCTGCGTCAGTGGCTGCTCTTCCCCCTGCTTCACCACGCCCGGATTCTTCCGTTTACTCGAAACGTGCCAGATATAAATTGCGGCGATCACCAGCATGATCGCCGTGGGAATCAAGACAATCTTCCAGGGCTTCATTCAACCTCCGTGGCGATGTTCCACAGGTCAGCCAACAGCAGTCGTGCCTACGCCCTCCGGCCCTTGCCTCGCCGGACGCAGCGCCTCAGCCGTCAGCTCGTCTGCCTGCCGCAGGTCCTTGAAGAGCGCAGCCCACAAGCCCGCGATCGCCAGAGAAGCAATCCCTCCGAAAACCGTAGCCCGCACCGCGCCCAGCCACTGCGCCGTCAGTCCGCTTTCAAACTCGCCAAGTTCGTTGGATGCACCAATGAACAAAGAGTTCACCGCGCTTACTCTTCCCCGCATCTCCGGCGGCGTCGCCAACTGCAGCAGCGATCCGCGAATGATTACGCTGATGGAATCCGCCGCCCCGCTCACCGCCAGCACTGCAAGCGATATCCACAAGTTTCGTGACAGCCCGAACGCCACAATGCAAGCCCCGAAAATCGCCACGCAAACAAACATCCGCTTTCCGGCCTGCCTGCTGATCGGGAACCGCGCCATGGTCAGAGACATCGTCAGGGCACCTATCGCCGGCGCAGCTCGCAGCGCTCCCAGCCCGCGCGGTCCCGTATGCAGCACCTCATTCGCAAAAATCGGCATCAGCGCGACCGCACCACCCAGCAGCACCACAAACAAATCCAGCGACATCGACCCCAGCAGGACCGGCGAATTCCGCACATATTGGAAACCAGCCATCACCACCTTCAGCGACGCCGCGCGATGCTCCATCCTGCCCAGCCGCACCCTGAGACTGAGGATCAACACCAGAAACCACGCCAGCGTGACCAGCGTAAAGATATACACGATCCCCGCGCCTTCCAGCCCCGCCGCGACCAGTCTCTTTCCCAACGGCAGCGTAAACAGCAAGCCGCCCAGCGCCGGCCCCGTCACATTCGATAGCTGAAAGATCGCTCCGCCCCACGTCACCGCATTAACAAAGTGCTTCTCCGGCACCAGGTGCGGAATCAGTGCGGAACTCGCCGGAGCCGAGAACGCCCTTCCCGTCCCAATCAGAAACAGCACTGCGTAAACATAGAGAATGCGATGCGTCCCAACCAGCACCAGCCCCAGTAGCGCCGCCGTGCACACCACCTGCAGCGAATAGCAGCACAAAATTACGTGCCGCCGGTCGAACCGGTCAGCCACATGCCCCGCCGGCAGCAGAAAAAACAGCCCCGGCAGAAACAGCGCCAGCCCTGTATATCCCAGATCGATTGCCCGATGCGTGATCGAGTACACCTGCCACGCCACTGCAACCGCCTGCGCCTCCGCGCCCAGGATCACGGCCACCCGTGCCAGCTGATACCGAGTAAAGTCGCGAGAGGCAAATGCCTCCATCCCTCGTCTTGGAGGCTTGGTGGAAGGGGAGTCCATCTCCCATTCAGGTTAAATGTTCAACGCGACCCCACGATACATTGCTGCAGCGAACGGGCCAGTATGTTGCGAAACGGTCCTTCGATGGCCCTTCGCTTGCCGGATGTTCCTTAGGCTGCTGCCCATGTCACTTCCTTCGGACCAATCCCTTTCACTCATACCGCAGCGCCACCATCGGGTCGACCCTCGAAGCGCGATGCGCTGGCAGAAAGCCCGCCAGCATAGCCACCGCAAGAAGCAGCCCAGCCGATACCATCAGACTCACAAGCTCGCCGTGCACCCCATACAGCATGCTTTCGATCAGCCGCCGTCCCGCCAGCGTTATCGGAATCCCAAGCATGATTCCGCCCGACACCAACAGCAGCGTTTCACGCATCACCAGCCAGCGGACATTGGCGCGGTCTGCCCCTAAAGCGATCCTGAGTCCAATCTCATTCGTCCGGCGGCTCATTGTGTATGACATCACTCCATAGATCCCGATGCACGAGAGGAACGCCGCGAGCAACCCAAAAAATGTCGAGAGTTGAGCAACCAGCCGTTGGTTTGTCATCGTCCGTGCCACCTGCTCATCCAGTGTCGTCACGTCCATAATCGGCAGAGTGCGATTCACAGAGTGTATGGTCTGCTGAACCGCGTGCGAAATCGCGTTGAAATCCCCGCTATACCGCACCTCGAAGTCTCCAAAACCCCACGGCCGCTGCCTGTATGAAAGATAGTTTATGTTCTTCTGCTTCTCCCGCAGATCGGATAGTTTCACATCCCTCACGATCCCGATCACTTGGTGGTCGACATCTTTGCCGTCATCATGAATCGTGAAGTGACGCCCGATCGGATTACCCGGCGGAAACAGAGTCTGCGCGATGTGCTCGCTGATCACGGCCACGTGCTGTGAATTCGCCGTATCGTCATGATCGAAAGTTCGTCCCGCCAGCAACGGAATCTGCATGGTCGCGAAGTATCCATCACCCACCACATTCTGATGAACGCCGATGTCTTCATTGCCCGGCATCCCCGGCACGAGCATGGCCTCCGTCCAGCTACCCTCGTGAAACGTAAATGCCGAAAAGCTCGCGGCCTTTACTCCTGGAATCGCGTTGACCCGCGACTCGATCTCATCGAACATCGCAGTTAGGCGAGGATCGCTGTCTTTCATCCCGGTCGCCTCCGAATCGATGTTGAGCCGCAGCACTCCCTGTCGGTTGAAGCCTGTATCGATCCCGTTCAAATTCACCAGCGTGCGCAGAAAAAGCCCAGCGCCCACCATCAATACAAGTGACAGACAGACCTGCGCGATCACAAGGGCCTTCGCAAGCGGGTTCTTTGCACTGGTATTGCTTGCCGCCCTGCCGTCCTTCAGCGAGTCTGCCAAACGAAGCCGGGTGGCACGGATCGCGGGCACGGTTCCGAACAGCAGAGCAGTCGCTACGGTAACCGCACCTGTGAATCCGAGTACGCGAAGATCGAGTCCAGCAGCCACGGGAATTGTTTCAGGCCCGCCCGACACCATGCGAAGAAGAAGGCGTACAGCGACTGCACCGAGAGCGACGCCGGCCGCACCTCCTCCGATGGCGAGAAGCAGGCTCTCTGTCAACAGCTGCCGAACCAGGCGGCTCCGCCGGGCGCCCATCGCCTGGCGAACCGCCAGTTCGCGCGCCCGCGCCGTCGAACGCGCCAGCAGCAGGTTTCCGATGTTGGCACAGGCGATCAACAGTACCAGCACCACCACGCCCATCAGAATCTGCAGCGGCTGCGAAAACTCCCGCCGAATGGTTGAAAGCCCTGTCGCCACCGGTGTCAATGGAACCTTGACCTCGACGAGCTTTTGAAGATTCTTCTGGCTCAGATCCGCGTCTGAAAATCCCCGGGTAATCTGCTGCACCATCAAGTTGACGTTGGAGGTTGCCGCCTCCATCGAAATGCCCGGCTTCAGCCTCCCGATGATATTCAGGCACTGCGTGAAGTCCCCGGTATAGAAGTCCCACCCCGGAGGAACTCTCTTCGTCATGCTGGTGGGCACCCAGACATCTGGCGACTCTCCAACTCTTGTCCCAAAGAATTCCCGCGGCGCAACCCCAACAATATTGAAGAACGCAGAACCAAGCTTCACCTTCCGGCCCAGAATCTCCGGATCGCCGCCGAATGCCCGCTTCCAGAAACCCTCGCTGATCACCGCGACAGGATGATCGCCCTGCGACGTGTCATCGCGCTCCTCCAGCATCCGCCCAATCTGCGCCTTCACTCCCAGCATCGGGAAATACGCGCCGGACACCAGTGCAACGTGCATCATCTCGGATTCCGTCTTCACCTGATCCGATCGATCGACCACGAATCCATGCACATCAACCAGCATGCTGAAGATCGCACCCACATCGGAGAAAACGTCATTTCTCTTCTGCAGTTGGCGATAAAACGGATACGAATAGACTTCGCTGTCCGCAATGGCGTTTCCGATCCCGCTTTCACTTCCCGTGCCCAACAGCACCAATTTGCCAGGCTCCTTAACCGGCAACGATCGCAGCAACACCGCATCCAGCAGACTGAAGATCGCCGTGTTCGCCCCAATCCCAAGTGCGAGAGAAACAATCGCAACCGGGGTCAGCGCCCGGCTCCGTAGCAAAGCGAGCGTGCCATACGCCACATCCTGCATCAGGTCATGCAGCATCTCCGACGTCCAGGCCATGTGGCTCCTCTCCTTGATGCGCATTGAGTTTCCGAAACGAAGTCGCGCGGCATGTGGAGCTTCGGCCGCGGACATGCCTCTCTCAATGAGTTGCTGTTCGCGCAGTTCCAGATGAAGCCGAATCTCCTCATCGAGATCGCTCTCCAGCTGGTCGCGATGTCTCAGCATCTTTATCCGCCGCACAAGTTCGCGAACCCATTCCATTGCACTCCTCATGCAGTCTGAACCACACGGGCAATCGCGCCCATCACGCGTTCGAACTGGCTGACCTCGGCTTGCAGCTGTTTGCGCCCTGCTGCAGTAAGCGTGTAATAGCGAGCCCTGCGGTTTCCCGCCGTCACGCCCCACTCCGCTGTAACCCAGCCTTTGATCAGCATGCGTTGCAGAGCCGGGTACAGCGATCCCTCTTCCACCTGCAGCACATCTTCAGAAGCATGCTGGATTCCCTCAGCGATTTCGTAACCATGCAATCGTCCGCTCACCGAGAGTGTCTTCAAAATCAGAAGGTAAAGAGTTCCGGGCGGGATCTCGTCACGCTCGTTCTTCACATTCTTTCCAGTTCGAATTAGCGCAGTCATGCTCCCTCGCGAGTTCTAGCATAGTTAGACTATGCAAGTATGCGAATCATACACTCGCCTGTCAATCGAACTGTGACGAAACCTTCCGTACACGCCGGCTCGAAGCCGTACATCCATCCTCAAATTTTTCGATGATCAGTGCACGTTTGTGAGGACTCCAGCAGTTGACGCGCATGCGGTACCGCAACAGGTCCCCTTGTATCCTGATCCTTGGAAGCTCCCACCCAGCCCGACTACCCCACCACCAAGGCTGCTGCCGCCGTCACCCTTTGCGGCGTTTGCGCCTTCCTCGAGCTCTACTGCACGCAGCCGATCCTCCCTCTCCTCGCGAAGATCTTCCACGCCTCCAAAACCGGAGTCGGCATGACCGTCTCGGCCGCGACCCTCGGCGTCGCAATCGCTGCTCCCGTCTTCGGAGCGCTCACCGAACGCCTTCCACGCAAGCGTGTCATCGTCTACTCCATCCTCGGCGTATCCATCCCCACGCTTCTCGCCGCAACCTCCACCTCGCTCGCTCAGCTCATATTCTGGCGTTTCCTCCAGGGGATCATGGTTCCCGGCATCATCGCCGTAGTCGTTACCTACATCGGCGAAGAATGGCCTCCCGAGCGAGTAGCCCTCATCATGAGCTTCTATGTCAGCGGGACCGCGCTTGGAGGGTTCATCGGCCGCATATCCGCCGGCATCCTTGCAGACCACTTCAGCTGGCGCATCAGCTTTCTCGTGCTCGGCATCGCCTCGCTCATCGGCACCGCCGCCGTCGCCGCATGGCTTCCGCACGGCCGGCGCCGAGCACTCCAGAACCCCTCTGCCGAACGGCCTGCATTTCCATACCAGGTGCAGCAGATGTTCAGGAATCGCCGTCTCGTCGCCACCTTCGCCGTCGGGTTCAACGTTCTTTTCTCCCTTGTCGGCGTTTTCACCTGGATCACCTTCTATCTCAGCGCTCCGCCCTTCTCCCTTTCCATCACTGCACTCAGTTCGCTCTTCTTCGTCTACTTGATCGGCCTCATCGTCACGCCCTTCGCCGGATACCTCATCACCCGTATCGGCCTTCGCGCCGGAATCGGCGGTGCAATCTCATGCGCCATCGCCGGAGTCCTGCTCACCCTCATCCATTCCCTTCCCGTCGTCATCCTCGGGCTCGCTGCCCTCTCCAGCGGAGTCTTCATCGCCCAGACCGCCTCGCAAAGCCATCTTCGCGTCGCCTCACCCTCTGGAGCCCGCGTCACCGCCGCCGGAATCTACATCACCTGCTATTACCTCGGCGGAACCGCCGCCGGGGTCGTCCCCGGAGCCTTCTGGGCGTTCGGCAAATGGCCCGCCTGCGTTGCATTTATTGTCCTCATGCAGCTCATCGCCCTCACCATCGCCCTCATCGGCTGGCGCACCGCCGCACCCGCACCTCCACCCGACCCTGTTGCAAGTGCCGCAATGTGAGGCTCTCTCCAGAATCCATGAACCTCCGCCCGGCACTCCCACATCTATAGGTGAGTGGCAGATCGGACTCGCTATTTCGAGTCCTGGCAAGGCCATCGAAGTTCCCCGTTTCCGCAACCAATCAGGATCAGCAAACCCCGATAGGAGAACGTTTTTTGCCTGAGTTGCAGACAGAACCGCCGATGCCCCGAGCAGCCGCTCCGGCAACCACGGTCCAGAATCCGAACGTCGACGCGCACACGGCATGGAAGCCCCGCGTAAACCCCTGGCTCATTGCCGCCACCGTCGCTCTCGCCGCATTCATGGAGGTCCTCGATACCTCCATCGCCAACGTTGCCCTCCCCCACATCGCCGGCAGCCTTGGCGCCAGCACCGACCAGAGCACCTGGGTTCTCACCAGCTATCTCGTCTCCAACGCCATCGTTCTTCCCCTCGGCGGATGGGCCTCCAGCCTCATGGGCCGCCGAAACTTCTTCGTCTTCTGCATTACCGTGTTCACTATCGCCAGCTTCCTTTGCGGCGCTGCACCCACTCTTCCGATGCTCCTTATATTCCGAGTCATTCAGGGTGCAGGCGGCGGTGGCATGCAGCCCATGGCGCAGGCCATCATGGCCGACTCCTTCGAACCCCACAAACGCGGCCAGGCCTTCGCTCTCTACGGACTCGTTGCCGTCCTCGCGCCCTCCATCGGCCCCACCCTCGGCGGCTGGATTACGGACAACTACACATGGCGCTGGATCTTCTTCATCAACATTCCCGTCGGCATCCTCGCCTTCATCCTCGTCACGCGCCTCGTGGAAGATCCGCCATGGATCAAGCCCGACAAGTCCAAGCTTCGCAACATGGACTACATGGGCCTCGCCTTCCTCACCCTCGCCATGGGCGGCATGCAGATCATGCTCGATAAAGGCGAAGAGCAGGACTGGTTTGCCTCCAACTTCATCCGCATCTTCGCCTTCCTCTTCGTCGTTGGGATGATTGGCCTCGTGTGGTGGGAGTGGCGGCAAAAAGACCCCTTGATCAATCTGAAGCTGTTTCGCTTCAAAAACTTCGCAATCTGTTGCTTCCTCATGATGCTGGTCGGTGGTGTGCTCAACGCCAACACCGTCTTGCAGCCGCAATTCATGCAGCAGCTCCTTGGCTACAACGCCACCACTGCCGGGCTCGCACTCACTGCCGGCGGAATCGCGCTCGTTATCGTCATGCCTCTGGCCGGATTTGCCACCGGCAAAATCTCCGCGCGCACGCTCGCCGTAGCCGGATTCATCATGTTCATCGTGACGTTCCGCTACGCCGCCTATGTCACAAACTTGCAGATGAGTTTTTCGCAAGCCTCCTGGCTCCGCGTCATTCAGATGTTGCCGCTGCCCTTCTGCTTCATCTCCATCACCAACGCGGCCTACGTGGGTATGCCCAAGGAGGAAAGCAACCAGGTCTCCGGCCTCATCAACTTCGTTCGCAATCTCGGCGGCAGCATCATGATCGCCCTTACCAACGCCCAGGTCACCAGTCGAGCCATGTGGCATCAGCAGCATCTGCAGAGCGCCATGCAATCCGGCTCGAATGCCTTCAACCAGCATCAGCAGGCTCTCACCGGCTTTCTCGGCGGCGCATTCGGCGCAGTAAACAGCGGCGCACTCGCTCTGGCAAACATTTACAACCAGCTCAACGCGCAGGCCCAGATGCAGGGTTATCAGGATGTCTATATGGAGCTCTCGTGGCTGTCCTTCGGCCTGGTCTTCATGGCCTTCCTGCTCAGCAAGAACCGCCCGGGCCAGGGTCCCGGCGCGGGAGCCATGCACTGATCCCTTCAGATCACACGAAATCAAATTCGGGTGCCCCATTCTAAGTTGGTCGCAAGACCAACTTAGGGTGGGATACAAATACCCCTTCGTGCTTATCCAAGCTCAACTTAGAGGTGACGAACACCTCCTTGGCCAATGAACACGGGTGCCATATCTCTCGCGAAGTTGGAGACGTGGGAAACAAAAACTTGTGCCCCATTCCCTCGCATCTGGGCACTTGCGAAAATCAGCATCCATTCTCGTTCTCACAGACAAAGTCCAGCTGTGTCCCTTTCATCCGCAGCCTCACCGCAAATGAGTGGGCGTGTCCTTGCGAGATTCAGTTGAAAGACTGGAGAACAAAAAAGACCGATCACCCACTCCTTCATCTATCATTCGGAACCATAACCATGAACGCCCTGATCTTCCTCTCCTTCCTCCTCCTCGCCTCCGCGTCCGACCACCGCAAGCAGACCAACCCCCTCGATCACCTTCCACCGAACGAGGAGATCCTCACCCGCTTCGGCGAGCGTGCAGACTTCTCGCCCGACAACCAGAGCATCGCCTTCATGGACAAAAGCTTCGGCGATGCATTCGCCATCGACTTGAAAACCCGCGTAATTCGCTGCCTCACCTGCAGCGTCCCGGGCGCTGCATTTCTCCGCGTCATGCACCTCTCCAATGGCGACTACATCCTCATCGGTCCCGAAAAATTCACCGACGTGGAAACCAGCCGTGACCGCGACAACGAGCTCTGGTATCTCAGCAGTAAGCCCGGATCGAAACCGGAACGCCTCAATGAGCACATGTTTGAGGGTGCGGCGATCTCGAAGAAGGGAATGCTGATCTCCTTCTCGGAGCACCACGGCGATCATCCCGACCTGCCAAAGGACTACTCACGCCTCATGGTCGCAACGGTCGATCTCTCGCAAGGCGCTCCACACCTCGTCAACGTGCACAAGGTTTACGAAAGCTCCGACGACAGTTGCAGCCTCGAAGCCCAGGATTTCTACGAAAACGATTCGAAGATGACCTTCACCTGCTATGTGAAGCAGCATCAGCCAACCGATCCGATTTCCAAAGTCATGGGCATCGATCTGACCACCGGCAAAGTCACAGACCTCTCAAAAGCCCCCGGCTTCTACAACGAGTGCGAAGGCATCTTCCCAGATGGAAAATACACAGCCGTAGAATCTGACCGTCAGGTCTCCGAATTAGGCGGTGACCACGGCATGCACAACATCGACATCTGGAAGCTCCGGCTCAATGGCACGGGAAAAGACTGGACCCGCCTCACGCACTTTAACGACTACGCTGGATGGAAAGCGTCCAACCCTGTCATCTCCACCGACGGCAAACTGATGGCCTTTCAGGTTGCCCACACTGCCGATCGCGCCGGCGTCGGCTATGGAATCGTGCTCCACCACCTTCAGTAGCCGATCTTCCAACAGCTCGTGATAGCATTGCGGCGAAATTCCTTAGAGAACGAATGAGAGAACGCGATGACTATCAGCAGAAGAGATGTGCTCAAGTCCGGTGCTGTACTGGTTGCGGGCATTGCTTGCGAGAGCTCCGCCTGCGGTCAGGCGTCCGACCACCAAACCTGGATCATCGAGAACGACCTCATCCGCCGCGTAGTAGCGTTCCATGCCGGCGCCGGTCTCTTCACCACTCAGCTCTCCGACAAAGCCACCCGAACTGACCTGCTGCTCCCCGGCAGAGACATCGCCAAAGCCCGCCCCGAGTTCTCGTTCAACTGCAACGGCACACCATGCGCCAGCAATGGCGGACATTTCGAGCTCCTCGACGCAACTCCCGCAAACACCAGCAGCGGCAACTCCCTTTCCGTCCGCCTCAAGCACAACCACATCCCGCTCGAAGTCACCGCCGTCTACACCCTCTACACAGCGCACTGCGCGTGCCGCAAATCCCTCGTCCTCAAGAACACCGGCAACGCCCCGCTGCGCATCACTCACCTCGCCATCGAGACACTCGAGTTCGCCCTCGGTCCTGAGAACGAGCTGACTCTCTTCGCCCAATACGGTGCCGTCCCGCGCGAAATTTTCTACACCGGCCGCTCGGAAGACGCCGGCATCATGCTCGTCAACGGCCGAACTGGCCACGGCCTCGCGATCCTCAACGAAGTTCCGGGCTACATGAAGCGCACTGAAGTCGCCGGGTGGGACGCCGACAACACCATTCGCGTCTCGGCCATGTATGACACCGACATCATGCCCTTCGAGCGGAGGCTCGCGCCCGGCGAAGAGTTCACCACCGCCAGCGTATCTCTGCTCCCATTCGCACGCGGCGATGGCTTCCATGGCGACGTATTCAATGAGCCGCGCTGGCGCGTGCCAGCCTACTCCGCCGAGGTCCTCGAGCGCCGCATCGGCAAGCAAGGCCCACCCTGGATCTACAACACCTGGGAACCATTCGAGCGCGGCATCAATCAGCAAATCTCCATGGAACTGATCGACGCTGCCGGAGCCATGGGCATGGACATCTTCACCATCGACGACGGCTGGCAGCAGGAATACGGCGACAACGCGGTCAACCTCACTGCATTCCCCGACGGACTTGAACCCATCCTGAAAGCAGTCGAAGCGAAAGGCATGCGCCTGGGACTGTGGATCCCCGCAGCTGCCATCGGCAACACCACCGCCATCTACAAAGCTCACCCCGATTGGGCCTCTCTCGACATCGAAGGCAAGACGAAGACAACCGGCACCATGGCTGGGGAAAAGATCGTCATGTGCATGGCCTCCCACTTCCGCCACACCGCTGCCGCCCGCATCAACGATGCCATCGAGCGTTTCCGCCTGGCCTACGTCAAGCTCGACCTCACCACCATCTTCAACGCCTACGGCGAAGCCCCAGGCTGTTGCGCCAGGGGGCACGACCACGGCGGCTGGGCAGAGTCGCTAAGCCGGATCTACGAAGGCATCAAGGAAATGACGGCTGAGGTCTACACCAGGCACCCCGACATCCTCCTCGATCTCACCTTCGAGCTATGGGGACAGAAACACATCATCGATGCAGGCCTCCTCGCAGCCGTCGATCTCGACTGGATGAGTAACGTCCACGACACCAAGCCCGACTCAGCCGGCCCGCTGCAAGTTCGCCAGCTCCTCTACGCCCGCGCGGGATCGATGCCGGCCGAAGCCATGCTCATCGGCAACCTTCATGCCGACCTGCCCACCATCCAGGAGAGCTTCGCCACCACCATCGGCTCCGCCCCGCTGCTCCTCGGAGATCTTCGCAAACTCACCGTCGCTGATCGCGCCTGGTACCACGAAAAGATCGCATGGTTCAAGCAGCTAAGACGACGCGTAAAACTAAGCCAGAGTTTCTTCCCGCTGGGGAGTTGGCAGCAAACATCCCCCACAGCCTGGGACGGATTCGCGCGCCTGGCAAAAACCGGCGATGGAGTCATCGCTCTCTTCCGCAACAAATCCGGCGCAACCCAAGCCCGCGTAAAGTTGCCGCTCATCCCCGAGGGCCGCTACCGTGCCCATTCCGTCATCTCCGGAAAAGAGCTGGGCACATTCGATCGCGCCGCCTGGAAGACCGGCGTACCAGTCTCATTCCCAGGCCAGGTCGAACTCCTCGAACTGCAAAGACTCTAGTTTCCAAATCGTGAAACGAACAAGTTCTTGCTCTCAACTTCCCAGTGGCCGGTTATTCGACAGTTGGGCTAAATCAGCCGTGAACGTATCATGGTTTTCGGGGGTCGAGTGAAGATACGGTACGAAACTCGGTTGTTGGCTTTTCGCGTAGTTATAAGCCTCGTGTTACTCGCCTGTCTCCTGTATGCCCTCAGGCATCAAGGACCGTCCGAGTGTTTTTCGAACGGCAGAATGATCCTTCCCCTGAGCGTATTGGTTGGCGCGGCGTTTTTGTATTCACTTGGCGGTCTTCTGTCCCGTCCGAACGACGAAGCGGCAAATCAGAAGCAGACTGCCCAGGGTGGCTCGAATCGTATCCGTCAATCCAAGCGGAAGACCGACATCTGACATCGTGGCAAGGGCTCCCAATGTTGAAGACGGCCATGTTTTTTATGTTCTGGTCGCAGTAGGGACGATCATCGCTGATCGCCCCCTGCGCAGATCCGTACGAGCGCGTTTACGCATACGGCTCTTATGAAGGATGAGTGGCGTAAAAGCGTGCATCGGGGTAAGGATGCAAGACTCGAGGGTGTGGGATCCATCTTTCGAAAACGGGAACAAGTTGCTCCCACCTTTTTCGAGCCCGTTGACTGCGGCGAGCAGAACGCTTCGCCACAGTTGGTTGACGCGCCGTCTGAAGGTGCGCAGCGAACGGATGTTTCCGGGAACCGCGTGGTATTGGTAATAGCCGTTGACGACCTTCCGAAGCCATGCACCGACGTCGCTCGGGCGAGCGTGCATCCGGCGTCGAAGCTCGATCTTGATTGCCTTCAGCTTCGCTGCCATTCGCGTTTTCGCCGTGAGGCGGCCGACAGTGTAGGTATCGGTCTTGTGGCGACGCCCACAGTAGTGAGTGAAGCCCAAGAAGTTGAACGTCTCTGG
>Ga0105241_10000837_pt1 | contig 23332 bp, 19 predicted proteins | sample KBSC64metaG_FD_80422 | JGI IMG/M metagenome (GOLD analysis project Ga0105241, IMG submission 80422) | Corn rhizosphere microbial communities from Kellogg Biological Station, Michigan, USA - KBS C6-4 metaG | ecosystem: Host-associated > Plants > Roots > Rhizosphere > Soil | place: Michigan, USA... | reverse complement strand
CTGCGTTTCGAGTACCCAGCCCATCGGCCAGTGGCCGGTCTTTTCCCTGAAAGCAGGATTGTCGTTCCAAAACGCGCTCCAATCGTCGAAGGATCTTGCGGCAAGACCGTATCGAATTTGAAGGGCAGCGATTTTGGCGTAATCCTCAAAGATCGCCTCGCGAACCTTTACAAGTTGAGCTGACGGCCTTTCTTCCAGCTCGGCCGCTGGCCCGTTTCTCCCGCGTGTCAATGTCATCACGTCGACGTCTTTCAGCACTCCTGATCCTACGCATCTGCTTACGCACAGCGTGCGGCGCGTAGAATTTACCCGTGGTGGCCGCCGCTCCGACCATGGGAACCTGCAAAGCACGGTTAGCTTGGACGACTGGAAGGGAGCTCAGGCCGATTGCCGGTTTTTGGGGATGATTTGAATTTCTAGAGCCTTCCGCGGCGTACTGAATTTAGGACGGAGCCGCCGCATAAAACGGATCACCGGATCGATAGCAGGCCGCCAAATACCCACCATATTGCACATCGCCTCCGGGAACCAAATCTCATCGGCGACGCTGAATCTGGGCACCAGATAGGGATCCGTCTTATCTGTAATCAGAGCGTTCTGAGTGGTGGCGGCCAGATGATAATCGAACTTGGTCAGAAATGTCTTCTCGCTGCCATCGAACAGCCCCTCCGGATAGGCAAAACATTTGACCTCCGCGCCGGTCCACGACTCCAGGACACGCTTGCTCACCTCGAACTCGATGCACGCCATCTCAGGGTCGAGACTGGATGTTACAGCATGGTTGACCGTGTGCGCACCAATGGTCACTTCCGGGTAGCACGCGACCGCCTTCAGGTCCGCGACGGTCAAAGCGTGGCGCGTGTCGTGATCGCCGGACTCGGCTCGCAGCCAGGGAAACAACCCATCCCCCGCAATAATACCCGAAGGAATGAACAAAGTGACCGGTATCTTGTGTTGGCGGATCACGGGGAGCAGGTCGCGAAATTCCTTGAACCCGTCGTCGAAAGATAACCAAACGGCACCTTGCGGAGGCTTCTCTCCGCGATGGAGGAACTCCAGAAGATCGTTCGCGGAAATGAAAGTATAGCCGTGCTGGATCAACCAGTTGACACAGCGGACAAACAGCCGCTTATTTGGGTTGTGAAAATAGATCGCGGTGACCACGTTTCCGCTCAGCGCTCTCTCCCTAGCGCGCTTGAGACGGCCGCACGCAATCACGCTGAGAGCCAGTATCCCGCAGAAGCTGTTTCGCAGGAACATATGGATCCGACCCACGGCGCGTTCCCCCTTTCATCTTGAGGATCTCCCTATATTCCTCAAGGTACCTGCTGGCTGTCCGCTTGATGTCAAATTTCTCAAGCGCGTGTTCCCTCGCGGCCGATTTGAGTTCCATCATGGCCGCGCTGTCCTTCGTTTCTAAAATGTACTGGATCTGCCGGGCGCACTCGGCGTCTTCCTCCGGGCGGAACAGCAATCCAAACCGTCCGCCCTCTATAATTTCCCGGGGGCCTTCCACATCGGAGACCAGAACCAGGACTCGCGCGACCATCGCCTCCACCACGGCCAAGCCAAACCCCTCGAAACGCGATGGCTGCACGAGAAGGTCGTAACCGCACAACTCATCGTAGAGTTGTGCGCGCGGGATGTTGCCGCGCAAGGTAACCATATTCTCCAGTCCCAGGTCACGCACCATGTTTTCCAGGTACGGTCTCGACTCTCCGTCGCCGATAAGATCCAGCCAAAGGCGCTCGCTCGCGCCTTGAGCCCGGATTCGCGCGATGGCGCGGAGCAGAACGTCCTGTCCTTTGCAAAGGTGAGCCAGCCGCGCGATCTGAACTATTCGAAAATAACTATCGCGTGCTCTCGGTCTGATTCGAACGTCGCCGCACCGGATTCCGTTCATCACGATTCTCGACGGGACCCCTTTTGTCTTCATACAATCATCGGCGACACCCTTCGAGATGGCGAATATTCTGGTGAACCGCCGGATACTTCTGTCAAATGTGGCAGCCTCGCGCGTCGCGTGCACGGTCAGCACGGTCGCAGGAAGCCGGCCCAGGAGTGGTTTTACAAGACTGCAACTGTGCGCATGGATGATGTCCGGACGGATCCGCCGCACCAGCCAATTCAGCCGCGCAAATGGCCAGATGCTCCGGCTCCCTGGTTTCCTTCGCAGACACCACACCTTCACGGAGGGGTCCACGGACGTGCGCGTGAAATCGTCGACTTCGTCGTTCAGAATAATGATCCAGACTTGCTCGGTCCGGCACTGTTCATTGACGATGTCTGCCAGCATTTCCTCCGCGCCACCGACACCGAAGGTCCACATTAGGTGGACAATCTTCATGGCGAGCACTCCCCATTCTTGAAGTCAACGTCAAGGATCCCCATGCTGACCAAGCACTGTTTGACCGTGCTCTTCAGCCGCCACCAGCGCTTCTTGCCGAGTTGCCGATGACGATGGGCCGGCGAGACACCGTGCTGACGCAGGACTCGATCTATTTCTCCGCTTTGCAGCTTGTTCATTTTCGAGCCTGATTTCTGCTCGGGATGTATACGCCAATACGCCATCTTTTCCTGCATCATCCGGGGCGCGGTAATCCGAGCCAGACGGAGCCACAAATCCAAATCCATCACCATCTGGAGAGACGCATCCCACGCACCGGCTGTCCGTAAGAGCCCTGCGCGAAAGAAGGCTGCCTGCTGACGCAGGATGTCGGGATTCTGAAGGAGCGAGTGGTAGGTCACGGTCGCACTGTGAGAGTAGGACTCAATCCCGCTTCCGTTGTAAAAATTTGCCACGTCACCGATCGCCCATCCCACGCTTTCGTCTCGGAATACGTCGCGAACGTGCGCGAACGCTCCAGGGGCGTAAAAATCGTCCGAGTTGACCCAACCCACCACATCGCCCGTAGCCATGCGAAGACCCTTATTCAATGCGTCTGCCTGTCCCCGGTCCGGTTCCGAAACCCACTTCAGATGGGGATACCGCTCCAGGATGGAAATCGTCGAGTCGGTGGAGCCGCCATCGATCACAATGTGTTCAACGCTTGGGTACCCCTGCTGGAGTACTGATGTGATGGTCTGTTCGATATATCGTCCCTGGTTGTACGATGGCGTCAGGACGGAAATGAGTGGCGTATCGGGCTGTGCCATTTTTCTCCTTTCGGATACGATAGACCTCTATGACTTGGATTCGGGAATTTTGATACCACATCTCGCTGGCAAAGATCGTCACGAACAGGATCGGCGGGCCTATGATTGTTCCACCCCCGCCAATCATATTGACGGCAAAGGCGCTCATCATTAAGATCGCGACGAAGGGAACCAGCTCTCGTGCGGCACTGGCGTTACGTGAAGCCTTCCTGAGGGCGGGCAGAAAGAGACATACTTGGAGCGAGAGAATGAGCAATATGGCCGGAATGCCGCCCACCAAGCCGATCTCCAGCAGGGGATGCGTATCCGTTGGTGGTCCAGACCGAAGAGAGTACTCATCGGGATATCTCGGCGTGCCTAAACCGAAGACGGGGTTGTCGGCGATGGCTGCCATGGCCGCGAGATTGTCGCGTCCTCTGGCCTCGTTGTCCTCGGAGAATATGTCCGAATCCACCCCTGACAGCCTCACCATCCGTGCCGACCAAAAATCGAAAAAGCCCGGCCTCAAGCCGTTATAGAGCAGTGCAGCGCCCACAAATACGGCCAAGAGGCCGGTGATTCGAATAATGTGACTCATACGAAGGCGAACTGTGAAGGCCGCCAAACCAAGCAGGATGAGGAGGCCGGCAGCAAGACACGCCATAAGGCTACGAGTAACCGTGATGAACAGCGCCGAAAACAAGATGACTGCCACCGACAGGCTCCGTATCGTTCTCTGGTTGCGCTCCAGGATAAACGCCGAAGCTTTCAGCACCGCAAAGAAGAGAATGAGTAGAATCCCCTGAGGTAACCCCCTCACGAACGCTTCCTGGTTTATCCACTGCTGGACGTAGGCGAAATTGTACTCGGTGTTCTCGGGGATCCACCAATACGCCGCCTGCATTGCCGCCCGGAAATCGGTCAACTGAAGAGTAATGTGAACAACCGCGGTCAGCAACGTCAGATAGAACGCCGTCTGGAACACCTTATGGCCGGCGATGGTGGGAAGCCTCCGCAGGATGTAGAGACTCGTCCACGGGAGAATCGCCGAGATGAGGAATCTAACCGCCAGCCGGAAGTGCTCGGTGCCGCTCCAGTGGCTTAACGTGAACACGATGCAGAGGGTTTGCCATAAGCAATAGGGCCCAATGGCAAGCCACATGTCAGCGTCGGGAATTCCCCTCGCGACGCCCGTCGGCGCCGCCGTTGTCCGCGCTTGAGGCGCCAACCATCCCTTTAGCCAAATCGCCGCCATCATACTGACCAACAGAGCTTCCATAGGTTCAATGAACCCGAGCGGAAGCGGCACGGTCAGGTATTGGTCCAGATGGAAAAGGGTCGATGTGGTCAACAGAATGATGCCAAAGCCCCACACTGGTCTTAGGAAAGCCACTATACAGGCGAGGCTCACCAATAATACGTTTATTCCCGGCATGAAAATTACTTGGCGGCGCCATCCGCTTGGCGGTCCTAGTGAATTCCTAGAGCGTTGCCCGGTCGTCCGCCACAATCTCCGCAGGGCGTGAGATGGTTTCAAGCGGCCGTGACGCACGAAGCGTCGGAATGAAGATATCGCCCGGGATCGCCAGGGCCTTCACGGCCGCCAGATATCGCGCCGCCAGGAAGCATGTCGTGGCTCCCATCGCGATCGCGCTAGCTACGAGCAGGGTTGTCAATGAGAGCGGATATCCCAGGAACAGGGCTAGCGTAAGTACTCCCACGTTAGTCCCAGACTGGACCACGTGCGACCAGAATAAAGCGACTGCTCTGCCTAAACCCAAAAGAGCATAATACGCGGGCACGCCCAGGAGACTCAAGAATGCGCCAACCAGCATCACACGGAGCGCTAGAGGCATCGCCGGGTCCAGAGATTGCCGTAGCCATAATCGCAGAATGGGATTCGCGAACAGGAAGACGACCCCGAAGGTCGCCAGCGCGGTCAGGATCAAGCGCTGAACCAGTCTTCTAGCGTGATCGAGAGCTGACTCCACGCTGCTGCCGCCACGCGAGACAGCGTGGCTCAACATCGGCATGATGGGCTTCGTCGCCATCTCAAAGAGCCCACGCAGGCGCATACTGCTGACGAACGCCATCTCATAAACGGGAACTGCCGCGAGACCCACGTACCTGGATAGAAGCAGCTTGTTGAACGGGATGAAAAGCGTCGCCGCAATGCCGGCCGCAAATACCGTCGAACTAAGGCGTAAAAGCTTGCCCCCCTTCTTCCAATCCAGGCGCACTGCTGGTTTCAATCTGAGCGCCCCGACGCGCCATGTAAAAATGGAGACCAAGACGTGCATCAGAACCAGCGAAGCCAGAGTGCCTACCGCGAGCGAGAGCACCCCGTGGCCGAGTCTCAAAAGCAAGAATGAGCATCCGAGCGCAGTCGCCTGCGCGGCCGTTTGGATCATGGCAGTGATGTCCATGCGGCCCAGCCCCGTCAGTACCGCATTGAAAACGTCAGTCAGAAAAGAATAGAAGGAGAGAATTACCACCAACGGGATAAGCGCGTCCGGGATTTGCGCTATGCCCAGAGTTAGGCCCACTTGTCGCAAAAGAAACGCTCGCAGCAGGAGCAGGAGAAGTACCGTGGCGGCGCCCAGGATCATCACCGCGGAGATAGCCAGCTCCACATAACTCTGAGCGCCTTCGCGGCTGTTCCGGCCCAGCTCCTCTGCAATCAGCTTTGCCACTGCGGGGCCAATCCCTAGGCTGCCGAGTTGGCACAGGGTGATGAAGGTGCTGACAATCACCCATAGTCCATACTCGGTGTAACCGAGAAAGTGCAAATAAACCGGGTACGAAAGCATCGCGAATCCGCCACCCAGTGCGGCGGACGCCCCGCTTGTCACCATGCTGTGCGTCAGCCTGCTCCTGTAATGATCGTGCATTAACTCAAAGTCATCCTTAGGAAGCCGGTTTCCGGCGTAGGTGATGTATTCGTATAGGACTGGTGGCTGGTCTTCCCAATTGTTCAGGATCGTGCCGAGCAGGTGGGTACCATCCTCGGCCATGCGTTGCTGAGCCTGAAGAACGGACTCCAGCTCTGGCTGCCACCACCAGGATGACGGCACCCTCGTGATGGCCGAGCAGCCTGACGTCGGACAACCAAACTACGCGTGGGCCAACTATGGAATCGCCCGAGCAATGCTGATTATGGGGCTGACTTTATCCCCTCGCGTCTGTCGAGTCCGCGGCGGGTGAAGAGCGCGTCGCCGGAGACAGGACATCCGGTCTTGGTATTTAAATACTGTTCCCACATCCCGCGGAATTCGAATCCACACTCCATCAGGAGCCGGTATGTCGATTCGAAATCGGCTTGCTGCTCGTAGAGCGGCTCAAAATTAATCTCCGTGAGAACCACGACGGCCCGGGCAAGGGTGGCCCTCCCACCGTGAATCACGCGATCTTCGAAGCCCTGGACGTCCAGTTTGACAAGCAATGGAGCCGGGACATCCTCGCTCCTCACAAGATCATCTAAACGCCTCACTTGCGTTTGTATGATCGTTCCGTTGGCGGTGAACGGGAATAGCTCCTTGTGACGCCTGGCCATGGGCAGAAGCGATGAGCTGGCGCTGAATTCGGAGCGATGAAACTGGCCAACTGAGGACGATGCGCCGCATGCATACGGGAACACCCGGAGTTTGTACCCCTTTCGTTTGAGCAGCTCAAGTTGGGCCACGCACTCCGGAAGCGGCTCGAAAGAGTAGATCGTCGCGCCGGGCAACAGCGTCGCGACATACGTGGCGAATTGACCGGTGTTCGCACCAACGTCGATCACCGAACGCACACCGAGGGACCGCAGCCACCCTCCTCGCCTCTGGGCCTGCATTTGCGGCCGCTTGACTTCCACCCCTAAGGTGCTCCGCAGGCATCCATTGACGGTTTTGACGACGTAGGAACCCAGATGACTCACGCAATTCTCCTTGAGGCTCTATGGCCCCAACAATCACCACGCTGACTCGCGTGAGGACGTCTGTGGCGTTTCTCTGAGAAACATGACGGAATATTTCGAATCCGAAGACGCTTGGGACCTGCCATTTGCGGTCGACTCCGCCAGGACAAACCGCTGCAAGATCTCCACGGAAATCACCTTGGATCTCGATGAGAGTTTCGGTCAGACCTGATCAAACTGCTGCCGCGGCATGCGTGCAGAGCCAGTCGTAGGTAGAGCGAATGCCCTCTTCGAGCGGTATCCTGGCTCGCCAGCCGAGCGAGTGGATGTGGGACACATCTAGGAGCTTGCGCGGCGTGCCGTCGGGCCGCGCGGGATCGAAGCGGATCTGTCCGGTGTATCCCACCACCTGGGCGACCTTCTGCGCAAGCTCCGCGATGGTGAGGTCTTCGCCAGTGCCCACATTCAGATGTTCGGCCGCGTCGTAAGTCTCCATGGCCCAGCAGGCCGCGGAAGCGAGATCATCCACGTGGAGAAACTCGCGGCGCGGCACGCCGGTGCCCCAGAGGGTTACGGAGGGCGCGTTCGAGATCTTGGCTTCGTGGAGCCGGCGTATCAGGGCCGGCAGGACGTGTGACGTTTCCAGGTCGAAGTTGTCGCCCGGTCCGTACAAATTGGTCGGCATCAGACTGATGGCCGAAAACCCGTACTCCGCCCGGTAGGCGGCCGCCATTTTCATGCCAGCGATCTTGGCGATTGCGTAGGCTTCGTTCGTGGGTTCCAGCGGCCCTGTCAGAAGGTACTCCTCCTTGATCGGTTGCGGGGCGAGCTTCGGGTAGATGCAGGAGGATCCGAGGAACAACAGCTTTTGCGCGCCGTGTCGCCAAGCGGCGTGGATCAGATTGATCTCGATGGCGAGATTGTCGTAGAGGAACTCTGCGGGATGCGTGGCGTTGGCCTGGATTCCCCCGACTTTCGCAGCGCAAACGAACACGAACTCCGGTAGCTGCCGCGCAAAGAACCGCGAGACGCCACCTTGATCGCGAAGGTCGAGATTGTTCCGGGTTTCGAGTAGCAGATTGCGATAACCCAACCGCTCCAACTCGCGCCGCACTGCGGAGCCGACCAAGCCGCGGTGGCCGGCCACAAAAATGCGGCTGACCGGCGTCATCCGACTACAGAGGCGGCTCATGCGTACATCGCTCTGCGATGCACTACCTTATGGCCTGCGCGGAGTAGAGTCTGCTCTTGACGAGCGAGCTCGAGATCGTGCTCTACCATGGACTGCACCACGTTCTCAAAACTGATTTCGGGCTGCCAGCCCAAGACGCGTCGCGCTTTGCTGGAATCACCTTCGAGGGCATCCACTTCAGTGGGGCGGAAGTAGCGCGGGTCTTCCTCGACGCAGGTGCGCCAATCCACCCCGGCGTAAGCGGCAGCCAGTTCCAAGAATTCACGCACCGAGTGGCTGCAACCGGTAGCGATGACGAAATCATCGGCGGAATCGTGTCTTAGGACCATCCACATGGCACGGACGTAATCAGCGGCGTGGCCCCAATCACGCCGGGCATCCAGATTTCCGAGGTATAACTTGTCCTGCAAGCCCAGCTTGATGCGGCCGAGGGCGCGGGTGATCTTGCGTGTCACAAACGTCTCGCCACGCCGCGGCGATTCGTGATTGAAGAGAATGCCGTTCGAGATAAACAAGCCGTATGCCTCCCGCTGGTTGATGGCGTACCAATGCGCCGCGAGCTTGCTGACGCCGTACGGGCTGCGCGGATAAAACGGTGTGTGTTCATTCTGGGGAGGGCGGGAAGCGCCGAACATTTCCGAAGAGCCGGCTTGATAAAATCGCGGGTGGCCTCCGTGGACGAGCGCGTAGTCACGGAAGGCCTCAAGCAAGCGTAACGCTCCTGTGGCGACGACATCGGCAGTGTATTCGGCTTGGTCGAAACTCACACGTACGTGGGACTGCGCGGCCAAATTGTAGATCTCATCAGGCTGGATCTGCTCGAACAAGTATCGCAGCCGCGACGCATTGGCGAGATCGCCATAGTGTAGGAATAACGGGCCAGCGAACTCGTGAGGATCGGAGTAGATGTGCTCAAGCCTGTCAGTGTTGAATGTGGACGTGCGGCGGATGATGCCGTGCACTTCGTAGCCCTTTGAGATCAAAAGCTCGGTGAGATAGGAGCCATCCTGGCCGGTGACGCCGGAGATCAGGGCCCTTCTGGGGGGGCGTGGATTCATGGAAGCCTGCACTGGGTGCGGCGGTAACCCTTCGTCGATGTATCGTTCGATCGCGTGTTCGTGACGCATATGTCAGCCTCCCATGGATGCCAGCGCTTCTAAGCTGGGAGTGTCGTCCGGCGCAAAGAAAACGACTGGCAAAGGTTTACAGCGATCCACGGCCAATCACTCGGAGAACGGCGAGACATTCGTAACCTGCGTACCGCTGGGGATGAGGTTGGCTAAACCGGGCGAGAGCCGCGATAGCCACCTCAACCCACCTCGTTTTTCCAGTAGTAATGCTTGTAGCTGTCGCTGTAATACCGGCTGTATCCATTGGATCCGGTCTTCGGATTCCAGTTGTTCAGAATCGTGCCGAGGAGGAAACTACCGTCCTCGGCCAGACGCTGTTGCGCCAGACGAATTGCAGTGCGGTGGGTGTGCTGGGCAACCACGAGAACGACTGCATCCGCCAGATGGCTGATCAGCCGGGCATCGGATACCTGCAGTAGCGGTGGCGTGTCGAGCAGAACCATATCGAATTCTTTCCGCAGACGTCGGATTAGTTGGCGCAATTGGCCAGTAACGATCAGATGTTCATCTGCACCTCTGCCGCTGGGAAGGACGAATAGGTTAGGGATCTTCGTTGCCTGGACGGCAAGCGATGCGTTGCCTGCCAGGATATTGCTGAGGCCAACTTCATTGTTCACGTCAAAGATCTGATGCAGGCGAGGGTTCCGCATGTCACCATCGATCAAAAGGACACGCCGGTTGATCCGGGCAAAAGCGATGCCGAGATTACTGATCACGGTGGTCTTACCTTCTCCCGAGTTCGCACTGGAGATCGCGAGTACTCGTGGTTTGGCTCCATTTTTCTCCGACAAGAGAATCGAGGTTAGGGCGAATCGAAAAGACTCGGAGGTCACTGATGGCCAATGTTGCCACGTTGTAAGTTCTAACTGGTCCTGTGTCTCATTCCTGCCAAGGAAGCCTGCAACCCGGGAGCGCTGTGTGCTGGTGGCAGGTATAAGACCAAGCTCCGGCACTTGAAGTTCGATGGCCATCTGGCCGGGATTCTGTATCCCGCAATAGGAACGCGCGCGCCTAATGATGAGCACGGCGCCCGTGATCATTCCTGAAAGCGATCCCAACAGTGCGTCAAAGACGACATTGGATTTGTAAGGGATTCTTGGCGGAGCAGCTGCCTCGACAACATGAGTATCGCTCGCCGGTATCGCGGAAGCCAGGTCGGCTTCTCTGACTCTCTGCAGCATCGAGTCATATAGCTGACGGTTGGTATCAACCTCGCGTTTGAGGACAGAGTAATGAGCGATCCTGGAGGCCTCTGCCGACACAACCCCAGTTTGGGCCGCGTAATTCGCACTCAGTAGTTTTTCGTTCCGCGAAGCCGCCGTGTATTCGTTGCGGATGCGGCTGACGATATCGCCGCGTCTGTTCTCTAACGCGGTTTCCATCGCGGCGATCTGCGCCTTCACGTTTGCCACTTTCGGATGTTCGTCTGTGAAGGAAGACCTTAGGTCGGCCAATTGACGCCGCAGCGTGACCAATTGGATCTGATACTCTTTGAGGGTCGCATCGTCAAGCACCTCCGGCAATGATTCAGGGGGCACTGTAGCGACCAGTTCGTTTACGGATTGCTTTGCGAAGAGATATTCCTGTGCTTTGAGGAGGTCCAGTTGCAATTGTCGGAGGCGCTCCTCCGCGGTGTTGTCTTTGTCCGTTATGAAAATCAAATCCGAGCCACGGGCATATTTCTGCAGCGCGTCTTCGGTGGACTCCAGCTTGGTTTTGACCTCCGCCAAGCGTTGATTCAGCCAATTGCTGGTAGTCTGGGAAGCCTGCCGGCGCCGTTCAAGGCCCAGCTCGGTGAAACTCCAGGCGATTGAATTGACCAAATCGGCCGACAATTGCGGATCCGCCGAGTCGAATCTTACTTCGAGTATTTGCGAACTGGGCTGAGGCTGAACTTGCAGTCCGGCAGCAACGGCGTTTAGAGCTTGTTCCTTCCGCGTGACCAGATTCTCCCGCGCAGGGGCAGAGTTTTTTATCCACGAGAGGAGTGGGCTGCGGGGTTTCCTGGCGAGTACTCTCGCCTCGAGATCCAGCCTGCCAAGGGCTCGCTCCAATACCGGTCTGCTTTGCATGATCAGCGCTTGGGTCCGAATCAAAACATCTGGTGACTGAAAGCGTTCCTGGGACGCAGTGGGATTCACGCTCCGCATGTTTAGGAAGTCTTCGTTGAGATCTTCTACCTCGATTAAAGTCCTGGCTCGGTATGAGGGAGAGTGCACCCGAGCGAAGAGCAGACCGATTATCATCCCAATCACCGTGGTTAATAGGAGGGTAACCTTGCGCCGGCCGAGAATCTGCCAATATTCAGCCAGGCCGTCGAAATTCCCATCGGTATTGCCGTCGCAGATCGCATCCGTGTACGAGGGGCGGGGCAACCCAAGCTGCGGGATGCCTCCATCGCGGAGAGCCAGGCGCTGCTGCTTTGTTAGGCCAGAGTTTATCGGCGTTTTAGATACTTTAGGCATAAGAGTTGAGTTATGGAATCCGCCAGACGGCGATCGTGCCAGCCTGTATGACAGCCTCTATAGCCCGCATGCCCGCATTCTTTGGAATGTTATTGGGAACAAATAAGATATCTTCCGGTTGCATCTGGATGTCGGGGAACTCCCCGTTGAGGACCTTCTTCAGATTCACCGCGAGTTCTGTTCTAGACGAAGAGCCGGGGACGCGTCGCAAGATCTTGGCATCTTGGGGCTTGGCCGTCCGGTCGAAACCGCCGGCGAGGGAAACTGCCTGTAAAACTGTCACCCCGGCGGTGTCGTTCAGGGCAAAGGCCCCCACCTTCGTAACCTGACCCATCACATATACCAAGTCGGCCCGCGGAATAGAGATGACGTCGTAGGGCTTGACCAGGATGTTTTCTTCCGGATTGGTGGCCGCAAGGAGTGACTTCACGCTTACCTCAGCGATACTGAATTGACCTGTAGGGTCGTCGGCGGCATGCGGGAGCGGGATCCGGCCCCATTCGAGCCGACGTGTGATATTCAAAGTAGCTCCAGCAGCTGCGATATCCGGACCTCCCGCCAGCGATAACACTTCAACGAGCGTCTTGCGACCCTGTACTTGTTGGACTCCGGGAGTTTTTACGGCACCGATAACAGAAACCGGCTGGCTCCGGAATTCGGCGACCGAAACCGTGACATCAGGGTGCCGCATATACGTGCCGAGTCGACGCGTCAAATCACCCTCCACCTCAGCCACGGTCATACCGGACACTTGGAAGCGACCGATCAACGGAAGACGGATGGATCCGCTCAAGTCGATCGGAATTAGTTTGTCGTTGATCTCCTCCATGTTTGCAGCACGCACGCTGATTTGATCGCCGGGACCTAAGATGTATCCCGGGTCAGTCACAGGGGCCGGTTCTGCCGGTGCTCGCCCTTCTGCGCTCCTTAGCTCTGCAGCGGCCAAAGACTCGGGCGGCTGCTGGGCGGCGGAAGCGAGTCCGAGTGCCAACAGGATGATGGCGCCAATGGATGCGCTCCGCCGAGAAACAATAGTTGTAACTCGGGGGCTGGCACTGAGGGTCTGAGCTAACTGCGATCTAAACATTGCGAACCTACCTGCCTACAGCTGTCGCGTTCGATCTGAAAACTAGAGTCGACTGGTGCCCCAACGTTAACCTTCGGCACTTCACCATAAAGCTGGTTGAGCTAGGGGCACGCTCTTGTTTCGCCGGCAAACGGCTTGGCTTCGCTGATACTACGGATTTCCGTCAAGGTGAAGCACAATGCCAAAGAGGACATTTACGTTAACCTATTGGCCTTCACCCCGCTACTCCAGCCTGAAGGGCGGCCCGGGCGGAATAACACTCCTTACCTGGGATGCATTCGTTCCACAATATTTAAACCGGCGGCGTGCCAATCCCTGGTGCTGAGCCCGGCGGGTTCGTACGGCGCGACCCAGTCGCGTTCAATTTCGACGACAACTGACCGGCATAACAGCTCCACGGAGATCGCCAGGCGGATGGTCTTACGAACATCGAGCAGCGTGCCCGCAAGACCTTTCAATGGGCCGCCCCTCACTGTGATACGCTGTCCTCTCACCAGGCTCGCGTGGGGTTCGACAGACAAGGGGGAATTTACAGCTAATCGAACTGCTTCGATCTCGCTGGTTTCGACCGGCGCGGGCTCGCCTCCCATCCGAATGACGTCGATAACACCTGAGGTTCCTAGAACGGGCGATCGAGTAGCGGCATCAAAGCGGCAAAACACGTAACCAGGGAACAGGGGCAGGGACACCGTCTTCCAGCGGTCCGCCCATCGATGCCTGACTCGATAGAGCGGGAGAAAGACCTCGTAGTCCTTGGTCTCTAATTGCGCGGATACACTCTTCTCATGACGCGACCGGACGTACAGAGCGTACCACCGTTGCAGAAGAGGAGACTCATTCATTGGACGCACTGTTTATGACCACTCACTTAGAGCCATCTGGATTGTCCGCCGCGTGCATACCTCCGGCATCTCGCTTACACGGACTGTCACCCATTCATGGTCCGTAGTCATTACGTGCACTTGCCGCAATGCAAGGGCGCAGACAACTACCTGCCATCTGTGACTGCAAGATACGTGCCAATCCGTCGGACATGGAGAACTAGCGAGTTGAGACATGAATGCAATGCGTTAGGCGCTTGCGTCAGGCATAGGCAAAAGCCTTGCCACTATTCTTGGGCATTCAGCTTCCACTTAGTGCCTTGCCCTTACAGGATGGGCATCAATCGTAAACCGTGTCCACGTAGAATGATTGTGAGGTTCGGCGTGTTATATGGGGATAGCGCACGGTGCTATTCAGGCTCCCGGCTTTCCCTGCGGCACCAGAGAGACAGCCTCGGCGGTGGTCATGAAATAGCGCTTCTGTTAGGGTGCGTCACCTTCACCGGACCGCCAGCAGCATATCTGCGACTGAACGAACGGGATCGCGCTGCCATTGGTGGCCAGCGCATTTCCAAAAGCACGGAGACATAGTTGCTGGGCGAACCTCGACTCGCACTCGACACCACGGGTCCGGGAATTCACACTCGCTTGGTGCCCCATCACGCATAGCCGCTCGCTGGAGCCTCGATGACTCGCAGCGAGCGAGGCGTGAGCCCTGACGGATCACTCGCGATCAAGGCCGGTGCCATAAGGTAGCGAACGGAATTAGCGATCGCGATAAGAATGTGACCCCTTAGTCATCCGACAGCACGCTGATACGATCCGCGGCGATCTCGAGAAGCACGGAGCGTTGCAATAGATCAATCCAAATCATGATGCGTAGCGCTCCTTTTTCTGCGACCACAATTCCCTTCACGCCGGCCAGCGTTGCAATCTGGAGAGACGCAATCTCGCCTTCGCGAAAGATGGAAGCGACAAAACAAATAGCCGGGGAACAACGGGACGTCAACTTGCCGGGACTTCCGGGCCTACCGGCGACGACGCTGTGCCAAGGGCAGGAATGTTTTAGGCCTTTGCCATTCAACCCTTCCGCGACGACCTTTCCATGGCGGGGCCTGGTCGGCAATGCAAACCAACTCTCCGCCGTTGATTGCCCGCGCGGCTTGACGCTTTCATGTGCGCTCTCTCGAGAGGGTTTCGCGCTGACTGTCTGCCCGTTCTATCGAGCAACGAGAGGGGCCCAATTGCTGGAATCTCCGCCGCGAAGCCACGCTGTGCAGGGTCATCGGGAGCTTAGAACGCGGCGATGAGCTCGACAGCAAATCCGTGAAAGGGCGCGACGAGTAGAACCGTGCATCTCGGTTGTGGACTGCGAGGACCATCTCGCCGGCCAGGGACCGACGTGGCGTATCTGGCCCCCGTCTTGCTGAGAACCTTTGGGAGGCTGCCGGAGTTGCCGGCGTTGCATATTGAACCCCCTGCAAATCAGCGCATTCACGGCAGTGAGGTCAAACTCGGTGCAGGCCCTGGATTACCTCATCCCTCACTCGACTGCGATCTTCAAGGTGTGGCGTCAGAAAATGTGCGCCTTAAGACTTTCTCCGGAGGAGACGACCGTCCTCGCCAACATCAATCTAGAGTCCATGGCTAGGAAACTGCGCCGCGCCTCGTATCAAAGCCTGGGCCGTTGGGGCATCCGGCTCGGCGAGGAAATGGCGCAGCGCGGGATCAAGATTGATCGACTGACGGGCCCCGTCAATCAGTTGCTGGACATCTGTCTCGAAAACCTAGCCGTGCGGAAGGCCCCGCCACAGCTGGGACTGGCGCTGGCCCGGCTTAATTCGCTGCTAGTGAACATCGTGGTTCACGGCTACATTCAGCATTCCGACAAAAACACACAGGCGCTCGCCTCGAATCTCAGAGACGCCGAGCAGCACCTGCATGAAGCCTCGGCGTATGTGACCAAGGTTTACGAGCGCGAGCGGCGTCGGCTCTCCCACGATCTACATGACGACGTAGGACCGGATCTGATGCTCCTCAAGTTATACCTGGAACTGCTCGTGCTGGAGGGTGAAAAACCGGAATTCCACGCCTTGAAACCGAAGCTGGAGGAAACCTTGGCTCTGGTGAGTCACACGATCCAGTCGGTGCGCAGGATCACGTTGGATCTGGGTCCGGCGGTTTTGGATGAGCTCGGGCTTCTATCGGCGTTGAAGTTCTACGCACGCCAGTTTTCCTCGGCGACGCGGATCAAGGTTACGGTCACGGGGGACCCCATTGTTGAACATATGCCTCTGGAGTATGAGGTCGGGCTGTATCGAGTGCTCCAAGGAGCGTTATCAAATGTGATGAAGCATTCGAAAGCGACGACAGTCAGCGTGTCTGTCACAAGCAAGGACTCCGGATTGATAATGGTTATAGAAGACGATGGTGTGGGATTCGATTCCGCAGCGGTCTTGGCACAGCGCTCTTTTGGACTGAGTTCCATGCGGGAGAGAGCCGAGGTACTGGGCGGCAGGTTTCGCATCAAGTCAGTCCGTGCGGGAATGCTGAGCGGCAAACACGGAACTCGCATCGAAGTTGATCTTCCGTTGTCGCCAAGTGAAAGGAAGTGATTGCGATGACCAAGAAAAAGACCACTGTTCTGGTTTGCGACGATCACGCCGTATTTCGCGAAGGTGTCAAACAAATCCTGTCGAGCCAGGCCGACATTGATGTCGTCGGGGAGGCGGGCAACGGCCTGGAAGCCGTCCAACTGGCTCGCCGGCTCAGGCCGGAGGTCGTACTGATGGATATTGGCATGCCGTTGCTGCGGGGATTCGACGCCACAGAACGCATTAAGAGGTACTGCCCGGAAACCAAGGTTTTGATTTTCAGTATTTACGAAGATGACGATATGGTGGCGCGCTGCTTGGCGGCCGGGGCGTCCGGGTATGTGTTGAAGGATACGCCACCGCTGCAGTTGATCTACGCGATTCAAGCCGTGAGAAAGGGCGAGAAGTACATGAGCCCGAGAGTTCTTAAGGGTTTCGTGACCCAGCATGTGAAGCACGCCACCGCCGCTACACCCTACGATCTACTCAGTGACCGTGAACGCGAAGTGTTGGTCATGCTGGCCGAAGGTAAATCATTGAAGGAGGTGGCCGAACACCTCACCCTCAGCGTAAAAACGGTGGACGCGCACAAGTGCAGCATTATGCGCAAACTCGAAATTCACAGCCGCTCCGACCTGATCCGTTACGCCATCCGTACCCATCTCATCGAGGCTTAGCGGACCGCGGAAGAGCGAACAGACCCCTCGCTCCACCCCAGAAGACTCTTCACAAGAGCGCCATTTTCGATGGACGCAGAGGAGTCTTTGTTTTCGATACCCCCTTTCGATACCTTGTTAGCGGGCGCCCGCCTGCGCAGCAAAACTCGCTGGCCGTGCCGGTGCGCGACCGGGGATATTCCAGCGGTGTAACTTATTCAGGAGCGACTTGTAGCAGATGTGGAGTTCCCTGGCCGCCTGCTTGCGGTTCCATTTCACTTGCTCCAGCGTCCGCATTACAAGCTCCTTTTCCGCCTGCTCAGTAGCCTGTGCAGCGACCTCGCGAAGTGAGTGCGGCGGTTCACGATTGGAGTGAGAGCTGAGCTCACGCGCGACGTGGAGGTCCGGTAACGTCAACTCTACGTCGGGCAACAGTACGAATCGCCGGATCATATTCTCTAATTCACGGATGTTGCCCGGCCACTCGTAACAGGCAAAGGCCCTCTTTAGCTTCTCAGGCAGTTCGCGACTCGGGCGTCTATAATGAATGGAGTATTTTCTTTGGAAGATCTCACACAACGGCGAAAGATCCTCAAGCCTTTCACGGAGGGGAGGAATCGCTAGCCGAATGACGTTGAGCCGGTAGAACAGATCCTGGCGAAACTCTCCCCGCGCGATCAGTTCTTCTAGCCTCCTGTTGGTAGCAGCCAGAATGCGCACATCCGGCTGCACTACGCGGGTACCACCCAAGCGCATGAATTCGCCGTCCTGTAGAACGTGCAGTAATTTCGCTTGCAGCAGCAGGGGCATCTCTGAGATCTCATCGAGCAAAAGGGCGCCATGATTGGCGAGGTCGAATTTTCCGGGTTTGTCCCGCAGCGCACCAGTGAAGGCCCCGCGCTCGTATCCAAATAGTTCCGACTCCAACAGGTCGGTTGGAATAGCCGCGCAGTTGACTTTGATTAGCGGCCGGTGGCGTCGTTCCGAATGGGCATGAATAAATCGAGCCAAGACTTCTTTGCCCACCCCGGTTTCACCCTCAATCAGCACCGGAACGTCAGTGTCGGCAATGCGCTCTGCTAATTCAAGAATCCGGCGGACGCGAGGATTCGGGGAAACGAAGTCGATCGGATTGTGCGGCTCCTTCTCCGTCGACAGGGACGGTCCCGGAGGCGGGTACGCCAGGACTTGCCTGATCGCCGATTCGAGCTCGTGCTCGTCGAATGGCTTCTCCAGGACATCTGCTGCGCCCAACTTCATCGCCTGCACGGCCACGTTAGTATGCCCGGCACCCGAGAGCATAATAATCCGGGCTGTGCAATCGCTATTCATCATCTGTGACAGCAGATCCAGACCGGTGGTTCCGGGCAGCAGGGCGTCGAGGATGACGAGGGAAGGAGGGTCTGAGCCGCGAACGTGGGCAAGGACGGTGGAACCCGAGTCGGCACACTGTACCTCATAGCCACGCCGTGAAAGAAACTCTGTGAGATGATCGCGGACAGCTTGTTCAGCATCAGCCACCAGCACTCTAAGACTACTCATTCTTCCTCCTTGCACCACTTCCAAGACTTGCATCTGCCAGTGCGCGCTTGCCGCCTCCGTCAACTGCCGTAGTGGTCGTCCGGCTTCCGCCATCTTCAGGAATTCGATACCCGGAAGCGTGACGAATTCCAGATCGCGCCCATCCGCAATCGAGAACCACACTTGAATGTTCGACCCACATCATGCTTGCGAGCGACTCTTTCATTGCCAAGGGCTCACTATTGGCGGTCTGCCCGTTCCGCGAGCCTCTACAACTCATGGAACCCAACCGAAATGCTGTTCCAGCGGATGAACGTCGCCATTCGAGCAGACCGATCCTTTCTCCAAGGGCGTCTAGACATTCTCGGCTCTCTAAGTGGCAGCATGATGCAGCATAAGCGGACCACCAACATAGCGTCAATGGAACATGTGGTGGATCCCCGCCTATCTTTTGGATGAATTCACGCTTCAGTGTTGCCAAAGTCGGCACGTAAACATCCGATAGCGTCAATAGCGCCAGACGCTCAAGAACACTTTAAGGAAAGGGGTCTGCGGACTTTTCGGAAGACGTACAACACCCAAGCCGATCGCGGAGCGGACCTATCTTTTGGCCAAAACCGAGAACAACTCCCCCCGAAATATCAAATAATAAAGAAAACCACTTGCTTCGGAAATCAAATCACAATAAACTCCTAGTATATCCCCCGGCAAGCGGGAAGGAGTAGGTGTTGTTGCTAGTCCTTATGCCCGATGCACTCGTATTTCGTCGGTCGGCCAAGGTGTCCGGCTCTAGCCGGCGGGTTATTACCACACAATCCCGCGCATCGAACCTAGTAGGTCACGCCGGTCCGCCACTCTTCTCACGATGCCTCCCCTGGAACCCTTGCCTTCCGGAGTTTCGAAGAACTCTTAGTGGCCGGCTTTCGTCTGCGATAGACCATCCGGTCTGCTTTGCTTCCAACGCGTGCGCCGCCCGTGGTTTAATACCCGGCCAAAAGCTACATTTGCGGCGTAGTCACTTCGTAGAGGACGAAGATGGACGAGAATAAGGACCTGGAACTTTTCCCAGTAGTACTCCTGGAACAGGCACATTACCCTTTAAGTAAAAGGGGTGTGCAAAACAGGAGAGGCCGGCAAACCGCACGTGGCTTCGCAATCATTGGGGGGGGAGCGAATGCATATGGAGGATAAGCAAACATGGCTAGGAGAAGCCTTACTCCGAAAAACCCGAGTGCAAAGGCCGCATCTACCGCAGCATAGAACTTTCGAGCGGCCGCTTACGCCGAATCCGCGCTACTTATCGAGTCTGCGCGGCCGGACACTGGAGAATGTGGCACCCGCCGCTCGTAAGGTGCTGATCGTCAGCAAGAGAGTATTGGTTCGAGAAGCTTTGGCTGCTTTGATCGGGAATCAACCCGATCTCGTAGTTGCGGCCCACTGTTCATCACTGGACGAGGCATTGGCCATTGCCACGGCTACACACATGGACAGTGTCGTGTTTGAATTTCGCGTGAGCGAGGAACGATTAACGGAGCAATACAAAGACTTCAGGGATCTCTGTGAGTTGACACACGTATTGGTCCTAATAGACGGTGTTCCTCCCGCTCTGACCAAACATGTGTTGAACTCAGCCGCCCAAGCCGTTTTGCCAGCAGCCGTGGACGGTTCGACCATGCTCGCTGCTATTCGCTGCATTTCTTGCGGTGAGACGTGGATCCAATTGAATGTTCTGAATGCCGAGCCTCTAGAGAATGGTGCGGTCCTCCACTTGACCGATCGCCAAGTAACTGTACTTCGGCTCATCTACCAGGGTCTATCGAATAAAGAGATTTCCGCTCGGCTGGAGGTTTCCAACAGCTCGGTCAAAAGCAGCATCCAGCAACTGTTCAAGAGGATCGGGGTGCGTACGCGCTCACAGCTTGTGCGCGAGGCCGTGCAATGCTTTCCGGACTTGCTCTTGAGCAAGGAAGACAGACCTGATATTTTCCATTAGTGCCGTGACCGCGTAAAGACTGGGCCTAATCCGCTTGACGCCCCGCCAGCGCGATTACCAACAGCTTGCCTCGAAAGCCGAGGCTCGATGCCTGGCTAAAAACTTGCTGCGCGATCTGGCTCCGGCCATGCAGACGTGATCGTTCACCAGCTGTAGCATGCGGCCGAAGTAGAACGCGAGACCTATCGCGAGAGAGGCAATCGCGGCCGAACTAAATGTGTCTCCCCGCACTGCGGAGTCTTATGAATACCGCATTATGGATGAGCTTGAGCTCTGCGCGGAGGCCGAGCTCGGCCGGGTATGCCGCGAGACACGTCATCGTCACGTAATCGGCACATTCTGAAGATCTTCCTTTCGATAAACCAGTATTTTTTCGAGTAGTACCTCCAGTACTACCGGCTTATGCTTTATCTATTCGGCTGACTTGGACGGGAAGCGTGAGTCGCCGGCGAATCGCGGAATCACGTATTAATCGGCTTTTGGCCGTCTGACGAAGAGTCTCCGATGACGCCGCGCAACTTTGTGTTTCGTGGCCGTTCATTCTTCTCGAGAAAAGAAGACTTGTATGCCGGACATAAATGTACGCCTGCGAAGACGTGAGAGGAACTGACACACATGCGAGTTGAAGACGTGATGACAAAAGACATTTCGGTTTGCAGTCCCGGCACGAACGCCGCTGCGGCCGCGGAAATTATGTGGAATCGAGACTGCGGCATTCTCCCGGTTCTTGAGGACTCTGGCCAGCTTGTTGGCATGGTAACGGACCGTGATCTGTTTATCGCCCTGGGAACGCAGAACCGGAACCCTTCTGACCTGCCGATGGGTGAGATCATGCACCGCGAGCCGTCTATTTGTTCCCCCGAAGACGACGTTAGGAACGCCTTAAAAACTATGGCGAAGCAAAGACTGCACCGTCTTCCAGTGATAGACGAATCGGGCGCGATCAAGGGGATATTATCCATAGATGACTTAATCCTTCAGGCCAAGACAGAGACTGACGGTGTCTTCAAAGATGATGTGATTCGGACCCTGAAAGCGATTTGCCAGAATGAGCCTCGCAAGAGTGCGCGGCAAGAATTACCTCAGACTAAACTGGCGATCGCATAGACGGAGACGGATCTCGTCCACCAAGACACGCGAAATTTCGCAGTGGGCTGGCCTCGCAGTGGCAGTGCTCAAGTATCGTCAGTCAAAGGAGTTAGGATATGCAAACAATGATGGAAAAGGGAAGCGATAAGCAACTTCGAGAGGCCGTACTCCGGCAACTCGAATGGCAACCCGAAATTGTATCGCAAGACATTAGTGTCAATGCCAAGGAGGGCGCGGTCACACTCACAGGCTTCGTTCACAGCTACGCTGAGAAGGTCGCGGCCGAGAAGGCTGCGAAATCGGTCTATGGCGTTAAGGCTGTCGCGAACGATATTGACGTGAAGCCGATGACACGCACGGATCCCGAGATCGCGCGTGACGTCCTCACAGCGATGGCACTTGATTTGAGCGTCCCCGAAGATCGCCTCAAGGCTGGCATTCAAAATGGCTTTGTGACGCTGGAAGGCAATGTGGAATGGCACTATCAGCGGGAAGCTGCGGAGAGCTGTGCCAGGAAAGTGAATGGCGTTCGCGGCGTCAACAACAAGATCGAAGTAAAACCGAAGCCATCCACGGCTGAAGTGAAGACCAAGATCGAGGATGCGCTGCGGCGAAGCGCGGAAGTGGACGCGCGAAGAATTGCCGTGTCCGCCCAGGACGGCGCGGTGACTCTCTCCGGGAACGTCTGCTCCTGGTTCGAAAAGGAAGCAGCGGGACGCGCGGCATGGGCAGCGCCGGGTGTTTCTCGCGTCGTCGACCACCTCATCGTCGTTCCATGATTCGTTCGGAACATACATTGTCGGAAGGCACCCGGAGTGAATTCACTCGAGACAAAAAGACAATTGTGCGGCAAAGGCAGGAGTCAGCAGCACTCGGAGGAGACTGTCCCGCGGGGCGTGAGATGGGAGTGATACCAATGCTATCCGTCGCGCCCCACGCGAGACCTTCTACTGCGCGAGTCCTGTTCTTTGGTTGGCAACGATATGCGATCCTTGAACTCGACAACGAGGGCCGGATTGTACTTCTGAACCGCATGGTTGAGCAAACGCGCTGGGATCCGTCTCCAAGGCCCGGCCGTCCAGGAAGATCTGCCGATACGTAAGATCGTCGTACAGGATGGCGATCATCGCAGGGGTTTGCAGGATCCTCCTAATGGCACGTGCGCCGTGGCAAAAGTAGGACCTTCGGTTACTCGCCGGATTCTGGCATTAGGTCGAGGATTCCGTTGACGATCGCAGACTCCGCACAACCCGGCTGCAACCTCGAAGACAGGACCTCAAACGTATACATCCCGAAACCGGCATCGTGCGGGATATAGCCTGAACGTGCCGAGCCGTTGGTGAGAGTCGCCATCATGGTCCGCGCATAAGGCGACTCATTCTTCAGACGTTGGGCGATCGGGTTGAACACCTCCGCATTCACGGCGCCGATCATGATATCTCCCAGCCTGAGTAGTCCAAGCCGGATATCCACTGGACCGGCCGCCTTGTACTCTCCCGGGAAACCCGCGCGACCCTCATTCGTGCGCTCGCGCCCCGGGCAACTGACGGTCTTGAACCGGCCGTCAACCCGAATGCTCGACTCCGTGCGTTCCATGCCGCGCATCACGTGCATCACCTCTTCGCCCAGGAACTGCCCCATGGACAGGATCATCTGCTTCTGCTGGTTCATCAGTTTGATCACGGTCGGGTCCTTTTTGTTCAGGCCCTGGCCGCCGGGAGGCATCGAGTTGCTGATATCGATGCCGCGTTTGG
>Ga0105241_10000826_pt1 | contig 23491 bp, 19 predicted proteins | sample KBSC64metaG_FD_80422 | JGI IMG/M metagenome (GOLD analysis project Ga0105241, IMG submission 80422) | Corn rhizosphere microbial communities from Kellogg Biological Station, Michigan, USA - KBS C6-4 metaG | ecosystem: Host-associated > Plants > Roots > Rhizosphere > Soil | place: Michigan, USA... | reverse complement strand
CGCCATATAGCAAATCGCGAGTGCGACTTAGCCCAGCGAGTCAAGATCGGAGAAGGGGCTGCGGTACTGCCTAATCGATCTCCCTGAAAAGGATCGCAGCAAGCCGATCCAGTCACGGTCAACAGCAATCCAGAACAGCATCCCGAGGCGCCAGTTACTTGGAATGGCGAGAAGGCTGTAGGCGTCTGCGCCTGCCGTTGGCAACGAACCGGACGCGCTGGTCCGCGTAACGTCTCGATCACATTCATTGAGACCCGTTGTCGGAGAAAAGCGCAAGTTGTGCTGTCCCGATTGCCCTGACATGCGGGTTGTGAGCCTTGATGCCCAATGAATTTCTTTAGCTTGCAGGACGCGTTAAGCCTGTATGATGTCAGCAATTATTCCAGTCTTTTCGCGTTGTCGGGTTCCGGTTCGCCGTTCGATTTCAAGAGTCACGAAGGAATACGTGGTGTGGCTCAGCTATCGATTTCTTGGCACGAGTTTGTCCTTACATAAAAGGCTTTCGGAGAAAGCCAGCACGCCTGTGAACTGCGTAGGGACTCGTCACGTGCCAACACACATCGTCAGATCTAAAAACTGGTCGAATTCGGAATAGGGGAAGCTCCGACGTGGATGGTAGCGAATCGCAACGCCGATGTGAACGCTTCGATGTGACCGTGTCGGTGACACTCACGCTAGTTCGCGAAGGACGCCAAGTCACAGTAGTAGCAGACGGGCACGATGTCAGCAAAGGCGGAATGTGTCTTTCCATGACGCCGATGCTTCGCATAGGTGAATCGTTCCTGATGGAATTCGTCCTGCCATACAACTCCACGCCGCTCTCGGTAAGGGGTGTTGTGCGAAATGAGAATGGACTGTTTTATGGTGTCGAGTTCTTAAGCCCGACCGCTCATCAGAAGGAAATGCTCGAACGCAACAGCAAAGTTTTGGGACTCCTGAAATGACAAGTCAGAGTGAAGTATCTGTCGTGTGCTGATTCGGAGATAAAGCAATGGGCAATCGTCTCGAGCCGCGAGCTGTTGTCCGCATGCCAGTAACCGTTTCGGGTACTGATGCCGATGGGAATCCGTTCAAGCAGTCCGCGTACGTGTGTGATGTCAGCCGACGGGGAGCTCGTATAGATGGAATCAGTTGTCTGCGTGGGCCTGGAGAAACAATAGAAGTCGAGTACAGCGGGCGAAGTGCGAAATTTTTTGTCGTGTGGATCGGCTTTCCGGGAACGCAGGATGGTGGCCAGATCGGCATTAGGAAGCGTGAACGAAACAAGGAAATATGGGGGCGAGATTTACCGGCGCCTCAAAGCGACGAATTCCTGCAGCCTGAGATAGAGGCAGGCAACGCACAGGAAACAACTTACACCAGTGAACCGGAAAATGCGGGGCTGCATTTCGGACCGGAAGCAGACGCTGATACGAGATCGGCTTCCGTTGCGCACCTTCAGCAGCAAAAAAAGCTGCAAGAGCCCGAGAAGGAAGGTGACCGCCGGCAATATCGGCGTTATGCGATTGATGGTGGCGCGGAATTGCGCGAAAAAACCGGTGACACGCGTACCTGGGGTGCCATGACCGATATTAGCGCGTGCGGCTGCTACGTGGAAATGTACATTCCTTATTCCGTCGGAACCGAATTGCAGATGGCGCTTGAGGTTGATGACAGCAAGATTGCGGCGGAAGGCATTGTCCGTGTGGTGTATCCCGGGCTCGGCATTGGTATCGAGTTCACGAATATCACAGACGAAAACAGGGTTCGTCTGAATGAGCTTCTAGCACCCTGTCAAGGAAGGATTTCTATGAACGAGTTGCGTAACAAAATCATCGCAAGATTACTCAGTGGGGAAGCGAGCTCAAAAGAAGTCGGCGAGTCACTCGGCAAGTCAGAGTCTGAGCTTCTTCCCGCTCTGGACGAGTTGCGCAGGGACGGGACCGCTGAATGCATGGCTGGCCATTGGGCTATCACTGAATCTTTCAAGAACAAGATGGCTTCCCAATGATGCACGCTGCAGGGTTGCTCAACCGTCACCAATTCACAGATTGGCGGGCAACGGCTGCGATTACTTACAAAACCCTCTGAAGAAATATTGCAATCCCCTCAGCAACGGCTCATCCTGGGTTGTGGAACGCTGACGTAGGATTTATCCAGCTCTGCGACTGAGCTGCATCCCAGCAGCCTCAGGGTCCGCTCCACATCCTCGCGCAGAATCTGGAGAGCACGCGCTACGCCGCATTCTCCCGCCGCTGCGAGCCCGTATGCGTAAGCTCGCCCAACCAGAACCGCACGTGCTCCCATGCAGATCGCCTTAACCACGTCGCTGCCACGGCGAATTCCGGAATCCAGCAGCACTTCGGCTTTGTCCTGTACCGCAGCCACGACCTCGGGCAGAGCTCGCAGCGAGGCGGAGACACCATCGAGCTGGCGACCACCATGGTTCGACACGACTACTGCAGCCGCACCGTGATCGATAGCCCGTCGTGCCTCATCGCCGGTCAATACGCCTTTAATCACGATCGGCCCCTTCCAGAGCTGTCTGATCCACGACATATCTTCCCAAACGAAGGCGCTGCGCACCAAGGCAGTGTGCGCGTCACGCACTCGAAGCGCTCCCAGGTTCGGTCTGACGATGTTAGGCATTGTAGGCAAACCGCCGTCGAGCAAGAAACGCACCAGCCACCACGGCCGCGCGAACAACTGCGACATGAAGGGAATCTGCGACCACAAACTTCCGCGCAGCAGTTGCTCCATTCCACAGCGCAGTTCGCGCTCGCGCAATCCAATTACGGTGGTGTCAATTGTGATCATCAGAATTTCGTAACCGGCAGCTTGAGCACGGCGCATTGCGCCCTCGGCCGCCTCGCGGCCTCCAGTCAAGTAGAGCTGATACCAGACTGGACCGCTTGATGCTGCTTTCACGTCCTCGAGTCTGTGACCAGAAACAGTCGAAAGGATGGACGCCGTGCCGGCTTTGCCCGCCGCCTTCGCCACTCCGATTTCCCCCTCGGGGTGCATTATGCGGCAATAGCCCACGGGAGCTAGAACTATCGGCAAAGAGAGTTCACAGCCGAGCACGCGTGTTCGCAAATCACAACTTGGAAAAGCCATCGCTTGTCGCGGAAGAAAAAAAACCTCTTCCAACGCAAGCAGATTTTCGCGCATCGTGACTTCGCCTTCAGCACCGCCATCGATGTAGTCGAAGACAATTCTGGGCACGCGGCGCCTGGCCAGCGACCGCAGGTCATCGATGTTGATTGGTTTCATGTGCTCGGTGTGATTGCTGAATTCCTCACCGGGCAACGATGACCTTGTCTCTTCGCAGACGCGACGCGACTTGTTTTTTTGCGCTTCTCACCAGCGAGACAACATTCCGGGTGGTGCGGGGGGCGACCTTCAGGCCCAATTGCACCACTCCCAGCAGCGGTCGCCGGAGTTGGGCGTTTGCTTCCGAGAAAAGGGTCCTCGCACGTTGAAACTGCCCATCATTGAGTCGGATCTTGCCTTCTTCAAAAAGATATTGAGCCCGCACTTCCGAAGACCGTTGCCGTACGCACGCACGTTCATCGACTGATAAAGGCAGTTCTCGATCCATTTTCTCCAGAATCAGCCAACATGCCTCGAGCATGTGAACGTTCGAAGCGCCCAGCGATCCAGGTCTGCCCCCATTCAGGCGGGCCTGCACTCTTCGCGTGTATCCAATCTTCGCGCCGTGAAAGGCAACCCGCAGCCACAGGTCGTAGTCGTCGCACCTTTGAAGGCGTTCATCGAACAATCCCGCTTTCTCGATGACTTCCTTTCGTGCGACCACTGTGGATACCGGAATTTGACACTTTTCCGGGACCAGGTTCACAAACGTTGCAGGCCCCTCCGACGGGCAGCAATCCATAAATGTCTGCTGCAGACGCGGATCGCTCCATGCGAAACAGTTGGAATATATGAGGTCCAGTTCTGCGTCCTTTTCAAACAATTCCATCTGCACGGAAAGATGATCGGGGAGCCACTGGTCATCACTATCGAGGAACGCAAGAAATTTTCCGCGTGCCCGTCGGATGGCGGTATTCCGCGCACCGGCGGCACGCTTGTTTTCCTGATTGATATAAATAATCTTGTCGAGGTAGGGCGCGAGCACCCGCTCAAGATCCGGGGTGTCGGGAGAACCATCATTCACCACAATAATTTCAAAATCCTGGAAGCTCTGCGCCAGCACCGAATCGAGCGAAGCAGCGATCAAATCGGCCGTATTGTAGGCGGGCATGATTATGCTCACCTTGGGGATATGGTTTGTGACAATTGAACTCATTTGGCCTCTCAGGAACTGTGAAATACAGCTTCTTTCTCACCCGCTACTACGTGATTGACGGCTTCCACTCCCATCATTACCGAATGATCCATATTGCCGATTTCATATCGCCAGGCCCCAAACCGCCCGCGAGAGTAAATTCCATTTGCCATCAATGCCGGCTGTAATACTTCCAGGGCCGAGTCGCGTTCCACAGTAGGGATAGGGTATGAATAAGGAACCTGACGCTGATAGCGCGACACGATACGGGAGCGATCGCTTTCTTCCAGCACTCCGGAACTGATCAGCCCGCGAACTACCCCCTCGAATAGTTGTGAGCTTTCAGGAGAATCCCCGTCTCGTAAAGACATTTCGCACATAATCGAGCTATACCGATTGGTGTCGCCACCCGGAACGTTCCTGGCGGAGTAATGAGAAAAGTGAGTTCCGCGATAGCATGGCATGTCTGGATTGGCGAAATAGATCCAGCACTTGCTGGTCTCAATCTTCTTTTCAAGACCGACACCGATTACCAACAAGTTGTTGTGCTTCAATTTCGCAGCCTCGTCACTAAGACGGGCATCGCCAGGCCTGAGCATCCCTATCAGAAGATCCAAGGGAGCAGTTGAAATCAGAATGTCGTAATCAGCGCCAGTTCCGTCTGCGAAAGAAACGTGCCGTTTAGCTGTGTCCACTTCAGCTAATTCCTTGCCACGGAGAACTCTGTCGGGAAAGCAGTTTGCAATTCGCCGATAGATCTCTCCCGTACCGCCATTTGCCGGAAATCGAAATTTATTGTTCGGTCCCCAACTTGGATCGTCGCGCTCGTACAACACATTTTCCAATAGCCGCTTGAAATCGACCACGGAAACACGTTCGCTGAGCCACGACCGTGACATCTGCTCCAGAGGTGTTGTCCAGACTTTCAAGTTATACGGAAACATGAACTCCTCCGCGATTCCTTCGCCAAAAGTGGCCAGAATCCAATCGCGGAAGTTCGTCGAGGAATGAGCTGTGCCGTTGGAGGCTGCTTTTGCCGCGCCCAGCAGACACTTCAATTGCAGGTCCTTAGGGAGATAGCGCAAATTATTCTGAAATGGATACGGAACCCAGGAATCTCCCTTCACAATCCAGCTTTCCCGGACCAATTGGTTCTCTTCCTTGCCAAGCATGGCGCTCACCAATTGGTCGAAGTAGGGATAATGCGAAAAAATGACGTGTCCGCCTTCGTCCCAGGTAAAACCTTTTTCATCAACATGGGAAGACGCATGTCCACCCACATAGTCATTTCGTTCGTACAAGACCCAATTGTCGTAGCCAAGTTCATGAAGACGGTATGCCGCCCCCAGCCCCGTAGGTCCTCCTCCGACTATAACTATCTTCTTAGTATTCATCGCGTTACGAGATAGATTACATTTTAGATCGAGTGGATATTTGTCACTTGCACCTGAACGTACTGATTCCGCAATACATTGCCTCGGCCCAGATTCGAGCGCTTAGAACGCCAAAACCGAATTCTCCAATCAATTCTATAGTCCCCTCTGACAAATCCGCAGGTGTAGCGAACCGCCGCGAGCGTCAGCCCTTGTGGACGATGGAACCGAGGTCTCGGCCTTCCTGTATCTCTTGCCGGCCTGATCGAGACCAGTGATGCGTCAGCACCGAGTTTCCGTGTTTGGGAACTCGGCCAGTTCCATAATAGTCGGTAGGAATGACCGTTAGACGGCCGCTGTCTTGGACACAATCAATCAGTTGGTCCCGAACTGCCAATGCAACGTTAATCATGTACTCACCCGGAACGAGCGACAGCGTCGGTATCTCGCAAATGAAGGTCTGTTCTCCAACCAACTCCTCACTCACGCAGGCCGGTTCAAAACCACTGTTGGCTACAAAAATGGGTTCGCCAAAAAGTGTATTGAAAGAAAGCCACGCATCTACATTCTGGACTGGCTGATCAAACTTACAGTCAATTCTTACGTGTAAACCTGAACCATACGGGAGCACGCCGTTCACGGGAGCCCCTTCTGATGTCTCGAAGGTGACGCTGTTAAGGAGAGGAACTCGAAACTGGGCTGATCTTTTACTCATGGAACTCAGATCAACGATGTGAGTTGTCACTCCACGCTGCCTGCCAAAGACGTCGTGGATGTAAACATCGATTGCGTCTTGCGTTGGTCCGTCATACACCATTTTTCCTTTTTGCAAGACGATGCCTCGGTGGCAAAGATTCTGGATCATGGCTAAGTTGTGGGAGACGAACAGAACAGTCCGACCAGCGCGGCTCGCCTCACCCATCTTGCCCAGACATTTCTTCTGGAAGGCCATGTCTCCCACGGCCAGCACTTCGTCAATAATCAAGACTTCCGGATCCAGATGGGCGGCCACCGCAAACGCGAGTCGAATGTACATTCCGCTGGAGTAACGCTTCACCGGAGTGTCGAGGAAATCGCCAATCTCTGAAAAGGCCACAATCTCGTCCAGTTTTGTCTGGACCTCAACTCTGCTCATGCCCAGAATGCTGCCGTTCAGGAAGATGTTCTCCCGCCCGGTGAGATCGGGGTGAAATCCAGTCCCAACCTCAAGCAAACTGGACGCCCTGCCGCGCAACCACACATAACCGGAAGTAGGATCGGTTATCCGGGAGAGAATCTTCAGTAGGGTGCTCTTTCCGGCACCATTGGCGCCGATCACGCCCACTACCTCTCCCATTTGTATTTCGAAATTAATATCGTTCAGCCCCCAAATCCACTGCTCGGCTTTTGGAGCAACTATTTGCCGCCCTCGCATGGTCTGCCATTGTTTCTTTATGCTTCGGGTGGCGAACTCGGTAATCCGGTCGAATTTATGAACGGTGGTACCCAGGCGATATTTCTTGGATAAATGGTGAACTTCAATGACTGGCGCCATAGCTAACTGTTACCTCGCGATGCGACGCCTGGAACCGAATTTTCACGAACCCAATTTAAGCTGCTCATATTCAATGGCACTCTAAGGAAGAAGCGCTTCGCCGACGACCTCAGCTCAACAACTCTCCACAACTTTATAAGACTTCGATGAAAGGGCACGCATGCAAGGCAAACTCGTGGAAAATCAGGCGAAAATACCCTGTCCGTGCCCAATTAGTATCTTCGCCGAATTATTAAAAGTACGATAAGCATTCGGTCATTTCAAGTGTCAGCGTATGTCTTACGGAACCGGGACAATGCTCACCCGGCCAAAGCTGACGTCACCTTTATGGGTGGCCAGCAGGATTGAGCCCGCATTCAGCTCTCCAACCGCTTGCATATCCCATAGCAGCGGTTCAGGCATGACCGCCGGCCATATTTTGAAGCTGTACAGGCTGCTTGAGGGTCCATTCGGATCCACACGGAACTTGTACATGTATTTTGTTCCTCGTGTCAGAAAGCGTGTTTGCGCAGTAAGAATCGTTTCCGGGTGCAGGACCGTGTTGTTATAGATCTCTTCGTTGGCGCTCGATCCGCGGGGCACGCCAGGAACCTCGCTTGTCCACCAGCCAAGACCGGTGAAGACGTGGCCCGTTCTGGGCTGATCGGGGAGGACCTGCCCGTATTGCACCGTGCTATGCCCCCTCCAGCCGGTCACGATTCCGATACCAAAATCCATGCAGTCAACTGTGTTGACGGTGACTTCCGCTGTTACTTCGTAGTTGGTCCAGGTATTCATTTCACCAATAGCGATGAGCCGATCGTAGCCGACCTCCATGTTGCGAACCGAGCCGTCGGGCTGAAGCTGCCACCTGCCATCCACCACCTGAGCGACATCTGAAATATTTGCCACGGTTGACCAATCTACTGAGTACGGCAACGGCCAGGTCCGGCCAGCAACATAATTCACGGTCACGGTTTGGCTGCTTTGATTGCCCAATCTGTCGACTGCAGTAATAACCACCGTGTTGGCGCCGTTGTTGAGGTTCGCGTGATCAATCTCCACGTTGAAGTCGCCAATCTCAACCAACCGTGGATACGTTTGCCCCATGGCCAGTGTCTGCGGACTTCCACCGTTTAACGTGTAGGTCAGGCTTGAGATCGAGTTCTTCCCATAAACCGTTCCAAGAATGTTGACCCATGGTTGCGGGTTGCCGATCTGTCCAAAATTCTGGCTCGGGCCATACCACACGTCGATCACTGGTGCTGAGCCGATAACAGCCGGGTTAGGTCTGAAAGGCGTCATCAGTGGAATATCAGCAGCACCGCCATCTTCTGGAACAATCGGGCTGAGCGCATTAAAGAAGTAATCTACCGAAGCGGTAAATGCGGGCGTGCTGGCGCCGCAACAGTTGCCTGCAAACGGGCCGATTTTATTGGCGGTCATGGCGAACGTGAAGCTTGAGGCAGAAGTGAAAGTCGTGCCATCAAGCGACCAGCTCTGCGTCCAGGTATTTCCCGTGCGCTGGATTCGCATCCACAGTGGAGACATCGTTCCCGCGCGGTTGGTGGTAGATGCCACCGGCCGCGCGCTGCTATCCAGCGCTACGCTATACCTGGTTGTGGGCTGTCCATTGATAAAGGTCGCAGCGAAAATCCGGGTATAGGTACAATCTCGATGAATATCAAAACGAATAAAGTTCGTGCTGTCCTGTTCCACCAGGATGCCTTCATCCTGCGTGCTGGAGGCGGGAGGAGAATCGAACTTGGTTACAACCTGGAAATCTGAGTTCCCTATTGTCTGCATGACATTCAAAGAGCGGTTCCCGGCGCTCCACACATCGTGATCAACCCCCCCTGGAATGGACATCAGCAGATGATCTCCGTTGACCGTCACCGTTCCGTCACCGACCGGATTGAACACCGTCCATCGTGAGCTATCGAGCGCACCGGAATGGAAATCGTCAGATACCGGTGCGCTTCCAGTCGAGCAGGCGCTTGTGCTGAACGTTGCGTCGGTTGAAGTTCCGGTATTGCCGAATTGGTCGGCCGAAGATATCCGAAAATGGTAAGTCGTCTTGCAGGTCAAATTGTTCAGATTGAGAGTGTGGCTGAGAACCAGTGTTGGGTCGGAAACAGCCGAGCCGTATGCGGACGTCAGGCCATAATCTACGCGGCTATCGGAATTTTTGTCCGTCGCCCACGAGACTGACGCCGAGGTTTGCGACGGCACGACAGCAACATTGCTGATGACAGGAGGTCCGGTCACACAAGCCGTCGTGGTGAATGTTTGGTCCGTGCCGCTTGAAGTCGCCCCCGACGCATCGGTAGAACTCACGCGGTAATGATAGGTGGTGTTACAGCTCAAACCGAGAAGGCTGATGAAATGGCTGGTGGTGAGCGCTCCGCTTCCAACGGTGCTCCCGTATGAACTGGTTAACCCAAAGTTGACGTTCCCAGTTGCAGCACGGTCTGTCGTCCACGAGATGGTCGCCGAGTTGGTGGAAGGCGCGGCTCCCACTGCGCTGATTGCCGGGCCGATATTCCGGAAATAATCGATGGCCGACGTGAATGCAGGAGATGTACCTGCGCAGCAGTTCCCAACAAAGGGGCCGATTCGGGTCGGGCTCATGTTGAAGGTGAATGTGGTTGCTGTGTTGAAGGTCGTTCCATCCGCTGACCACGTATACGTCCAACCGGATCCCGTGCGCTGTACTCGTAACCAGAATGGCGCGAATGTGCTGCCGCTCAACGTTGTATTGGACAACGCAGTGGGGTTTGCCCCGACAAACTTGGCCACGAACAGATGTACGTTGGTTCCATCAAAGTACTGATCGAAGCGCAGGTAGTTATTGGCATCCTGCTCCACAATCAAACCTTGCATTTGCGAATTCTGCTGGACAGAGGAATCGAATTTTATTTCGACTTTGAAATCGACGTCAGCCACTGCCTGCATAAGGCGAAGAGAACGATTGCCGGTCTTCCAGACATCGTGCTCCGTACCTGCGGGTAGAGCGAGCTGGACTTCGGTTCCACTGAACGACACTGTTCCGTCCCCCACCGGATTGACGATGGTCCAGAGAGATGTGTCGAGAGTCGAAGTATTAAATTCGTCCGAAACAGGAGGGCCAGTCATACCCGAGCAGGAGGTGGTCGTAAACACGGCATCTGCCGACTGCCCTGTGTTCCCGCTGCCATCAACTGATGTCACCTGGTAGTGGTATGGCGTATTACAACTCAGGCCCGTGGCGGTAAGTGAGTGGGAGGTCACCAGCGTCGGCGAGCTGACACTGGTAGTGTAGGCACTGCTCAGCCCGTAATCGAGCTGACTGCTCGCGGGAACTGATGTTGTCCAAGAAATCGTCGCCGAGTTGGGCCCAGGCGTCGCCGTCACTGCGCTGATCAGTGAGCCGATGTTTCGGAAATAGTCGATTGCCCCAGTAAATGCTGGAGATGCACTGCCGCAACAATTCCCGACAAATGGCCCAACCCTATTCACCGCCATGCCGAAAGTGAAGGTCGTAGCAGTGTTGAAGGTGCTGCCGTCCCTGGACCATGTGTAAGTCCAGGTGTTGCCTGTCCGCTGAACACGCAGCCAGAAAGGAGCGAATGTTGCCCCGCTTAAAGTGGTGTTTATTTGGACCGTGGGCTGGCCCGAAACAAATTTGGCAACGAACAGATGTACGTTGGTTCCATCGAAGTACCGGTCAAAGCGCAGGTAGTTATTCGCATCCTGCTCCACAATCAGGCCTTGCATCTGAGAGCCCTGATTGACAAAGGTATCGAACTTTACTTCGACTTTAAAATCAATGTCGGCCACTGTCTGCATGAGGCGAAGAGAACGGTTGCCGGTTTTCCAGACGTCGTGCTCGGAGCCTGCGGGCAAACTCAGCTGGGCCTCGCTTCCATTGAGCGATACTGTGCCGTCTCCCACAGGATTCACTACGGTCCACAGCGAGGTGTCCAGGGTGGCATTGTTGAATTCGTCTGAAACCGGGCCGCCCGCCGCGAATAGCATCGGTGCAGAACCGAGGAAAACCATTGCGGAGAACAGAATTCCCAGCGCTGGGACGCGAATGTGACTTTTGCGCGGTGTCTCCAGCGACTTCGGAACTCGTGCGCAGCTTGTATCTAAATCCAACAACCCCAGACTCCGTTGAAAAATCGCGCGCTTTACCCCTAAGTTCCGGACATGCGAAGAAAGACCAGAGCACAATTCTATTTCTTGAAACTGGCTAGAGACAACCAACTTGCCCATAGTTCCCTCAATTTTTACAAATGCGCAAACTCCGAACTTTTGCACACTTAAACTTCATTGGGGGAATGAAGTCCGCCAGAACAGAAGTGCTCGAATACAACTACGAAGTTGGCTTGAAGACCAGTTCGCCGTCAATCCGGTCGCCGAGGTCATACCGCTGGACAATCTCCTCCGGCATTGCCGAAGAATCCTTACCACGTACAAAGTCCCGCAAAGATGTACCCGTCGGAAATGAATCGAGATTGGGAGCGCCCCGTTCGGAAGCCAGATCGCGAACGTTTACGGTCCGAAAATCAATGCTGTAGCGCGTCTTCCCTGAAGTGTTCGGTACGGTGGAATGCATCTGTGCGGCGGAGAACAATATGACTCCGCCGGGAGGGCAAACCAGACGTACCTGGGGATCCAGTTCCAGTTGCTGTTTGGCCTTTGGCTGCTTGCGCGTGTCAGCCTTGATATGCTGGGCGGCTTGCTTTCTGCCCTGAGAATTCCAATCGTAGTAATTGAACTCGGACGAGCCGTTTTCGACCGCCTCGCTCCAGTAGCGCGGATGAAAGGCCATCGAACTCTCCGATTCGAATTCATATATCGGAATCCACCAGTTCAACTGAGCCATTGGAGCCGAATACCATGTGTCGCGGTGCAAGTGATGGGCGTACCCTACGCCCGAGGTTAAATACGCGTCGCTGGTCACCATCCGGAGTCTGGGTACATCCACGTAGGTCTCGTCGAGGTCACAACCCATTTCCTTGACCACGGAGCGCAACAAATTCATGGTCTCGGGATGGTGAATAAAGGCCGGTTTAAGTGGCGCCACCACGCCGACATACTCCTCCACAGGCATGTGGTACTGAGCGGTAATCGGATCTTTTGATCCAAACGCGTCTTCAATCATCTTGCGCGCGAATTCAATGAGCGCGATGGTGCTCGGCCGCGGAGAGAACACAAACAGCTCGCCCCGATACAGCCGCTGGCGGCGGGTTTCTTCATTGATCGGAAAGTCAAAAAAAACAGTATCCATATGCTCAACTCCTCGAGTCCGATTGCTTCAAACCACCCGAAACTCCGGCCTCAGATCTAACTCTGCAACGGCCCGCCTGATTTCGGTTTCGTAGTTTGGATTAGTAATCACGATCAGATCGGGCCGATACTTAGGCAAGAAGTCCGGCCCGACTACCTTTTGCCCGGTCCCTGGCACAAAGCGTCCATGCTTGTGCGGATTTACATCCACGATGTATTCAACTCCGCTGACATCTCGGAGCGCGTTCAGGAACGTCGCCCCCTTCGCTCCCGCGCCCCACAGCGCAACACGCTTTCCTGCGCCCCGGAAAAAGCCGAGCGTGTGCCGCCAATCTGCAATCTGCTGCTTGTAGCGCTCTGCGAAAGCATCTACTGCACCCGATAATTCGGCCATTTGCTGCCCAGATTTCACGGCCACGGTATTGCAATCCTCAACCGCAGGTTTCGCTTGAAGGCAGAGGTACTGGCCACCGAACGCCTCATACATGTTCAGCGCCCTAAATCCGGATAATTTGAACAGATGCTCCAGTGAGGCGGCCGTGTAGTAGAAGCAGTGCTCGTAGATGATGTCCCAGATACCCATGTGGCAGAGCGTGAACAAGGCATTCGGCACTTCAAAAAACACTCCGCAATTGACGCGATGGCTGATGCCGCGCCGAATATCCGAAAGGAAGGGGCGCGGATCAGGGATATGCTCCAGCACGTGACGGCAGCATACAAAGTCAGCGGGTTGCTCGGCGTACGCCTGCGAATAAAAATCGCGGGTCACGCCAAAGCCCTGTCCCGCGCTGGTATCAACTCTGTCGTGCTCATAGGTCGGATCGAACCCCAGGCCGCGATTACCTCCGCGTTCGCAGAGAAGCGCCAGGAAATCGCCCTTTCCACAACCGACTTCGATCACATCTTTTCCGTGGAGATCAAAGCGCGCGATCAGTTGATCGGCAAGTCCTTCCGCGTAGCGCTGGAAGGACGGTGAGTAGTGCAGAGAATTGTCGTATCTGCTGTCATACGTGAGCACCGAGCGGTCGAAAGCCTGGTTGTAAATCGCGCCGCAGCGGGAGCAGAACGCAAGTTCAATTGCTCCGGCAGGGCATCTCACCGCCTCTTCGTAGCTCGGCCACAATGTAATCGAGTTCACCGGAACCGATGGCAGTTCAAAAAAGACTTTCGTTTGCGCGCCCTCGCAGGCAGGGCAACTCACACGTGCCGAGATCTGTTCGATTTCGTCAATCCTGGGCAATGTGGTTTCCATTGTCTGCCTTTGGGGCTACCGCTAGACCGCGCTCAGTTCCGGAGCCAGTCCCATGCGCTTGAGGTCCCGACCGATCTCCTCGCAATAAATCGGATTCATCGCGATTACAACGTCCGGCTTGTATTCGCGCAGCGCTTCAGGCGAAGAAATCAGCTTCCCGCTGCCCGCGAGGAAACGGCCATGCCGGTGCGGATTTATATCAACGATCATTCCGATCTCATCTGTAATGCCCAGTGTGCTGAGAAAGGAGACGCATTTTGATCCTGAGCCCCAGATGGCAGCGCGCTGCTTCTTGTGGCGGATCTGATCAATACGCTCGCGCCACTTGCCCAGGCGTTTGGAGTAATTAGTCGCGAAGAAATCAACGTCTCTGCGCAGTTCATCAAGGTCTTCTTCGGCTTTCAGCCTGGAAGTCCCAGTACCAGGACGCGCGTCCAGGATCAAATACTGATCGTCAAATTCTTTCGCAAGCCGGATTACGTCAAAGTCAGTTTTGCGAAAAAGACGCGCGAGCGATCCCAGCGTGAAGTAGGAGCAGTGCTCGTAGTAGATGTCCCAGAAAGCAATTTCGCGCAGCACGCGACCTACGTCAGGGACTTCAAAGAAGACTGTGCAGTCCCGCCGGTCGCCAACTGACCTGCGTACGGTTTGCATGAATTCGTAAGTATCCGGAATGTGCTCCAGCGTGTGGCGGCAGCAGATGAGATCGCCCGTCAGGTTCGCGTAGCGTTCGTCGTAAAAATCCTGGACGAACTCGACATTCTCCGATCCGACGCGCTCTGAGATATAGCTCGGATCTATTCCGATGCCATGATTCTTTCCGAGTTCACAGAGCAGCACGAGGAAATCGCCTTTACCGCAACCGATCTCGACGACCTTCTTGTTGCGAAGATCGTAACGCTGGATAAGGTCCTGACACAGTGCCTCTGCGAACGAATTAAAGCGCGGCGAAAATGATTGCTGCTCCTCATAAGCGGAGGAATAGCGAAGCATGGCAGGGTCGAAGATCGTGTTTTGAATGAACCCGCAGCTCTCGCAAAATCCGAGAGCGATGTTCCGCTTGGGAAAATTTACGGCTTCTGCCTGCTTGTTCAGCAACAAGCAACTGTGGACCGGAACACCCTTCATTTCATAGAACACTGACAATCCGGCCGAGCCGCAGCTCCGACATCGTAAGGGCGACGAACCTGTGGAAACGTCTCCCGGTATTCCGTGAGCGAGGGTCGATTCGAGGGTCACAGTATTCTGGGCTCCGGCACGGGCACGATGAATTTTCCTCCCCGGCTTCTGTATTCGGACTGCTGTGCCAGGATTTCGTCTGCAAAATTCCAGCTCAGCAGCAGCACATAATCGGGCTGGTCTTCGAGCAGTTTGCTGGTCGCGAAGATCGGCAACTCCTGCCCTGGCATAAAAAGTCCCTGCTTGTGTGTGTTGCGATCCACTACAAAGTCAATGAATTGCTTACCCACTCCGATGTAGTTGATTAGCGTGCTGCCCTTGGCTGCCGCGCCGTAGGCTGCGATTCGCTTGCCTTGCGATTTAAGACGCCCCAGCAGTTCGAGCAGCGAGACGCGCACGTGATCGACGCGGCCAGCGAAGTCATGATAGTAGTTCAGGCCAACCAGGCCGGCTTCAGCCTCTGCCCGCAGCAACGACTTCACAGAATCCTGCACCGCCTCGCGTGGCTCAACGTGATAGCGAAGCGATCCGCCGTGAATCGGCAAATGGTCGACATGATTCAGGTACAGGGAATGCCGTCGAAAGAGTTTGTCCACCGCGGATACAGAGAAGTAGCACAGGTGCTCGTGATAAATGGTGTCGAACTCGCAGTGCTCGACCAGGTCGCGGACATACGGCGCTTCGATGACTGCCACACCATCATCCTTGAGCAGAATGCGAATGCCTTCGACGAAGCCGTTGAGATCGGGTACGTGGGCGAGCACATTGTTAGCAATGATCACGTCGGCGCGCTTGCCCTCTGCGCGCAGCTTCTGTGCGAGACCTTGGGTGAAGAACGTACACAGGGTTGGGACGCCGATTTTCTCTGCGGCTCGCGCCGGCCCCTCGGCGGGATCAATCCCCAGCACCGGAATACCGCGCTCCACGAAGTTTCGCAGCAGATAGCCGTCATTGCTCGCCAACTCTACGACCAGGCTCGAAGCATTCAGTCGTCTCGATTCAATTAACCTGAGCGCATTTTCTCGCGAGTGCCGCAGCAGAGCTTCAGAGAACGAGGAAAAATAGGGATAGTCGCGGCAAAACAGTTCGTCAGGCGGCACCGTTTCACGAATCTGCAGCAGGCCGCAGCCGTCGCACAATGACACATTAAGCGGATAGGTGCGCTCACGCTCGGCCAGTTGCTCGCGCGTGCGCAAAGCATCTGCGAGCGGCGTACATCCCAGAGAAAGCACGGGACGCAGACCATCTTCTCCGCAACTGCGGCAATGGGTTCCGTTAAGCATGAACAGTCTGACCCTGCGCAATTTCTGCAGATGTGCCTGACCAGCGTAGCGAGGAGTCAAGCATCCCGGCATCGTGGAGTTTCTTTACGTGACGAATGCGCATGAATCGGGGTCCTTCGAGATCCTCGAGCGTCAGGCCCACTTCCTTGTAAGCCTCATAAAGCTGTTTCGCGCCCGCTCGCGCATTCCATTTCGGTTGGAACGCCGGCAACACACGCTGAATCTTCGAGCAATTGACGCGATAGCAGCGCTTGTCTGGGCCAGCTCCCTCGGCAAACTCAATCCGGCATCCCGGGACCGTGTTCTTCACGATCTCCGCCAGCTCGCGAATCCGGTAGTTCTCTTCGGTTATGCCGACATTGAAAGCTTCCAGATGCACCTTCTCGCGTGGCGCTTCTACGACTGCCAGAAACGCGCGGGAAATGTCTTCGATGTGGACGATTGGGCGCCACGGCGTACCATCGCTTTTCAGGTAAACCAAGCCCTTCGTGAATGCCCACCCCACAAGATTGTTCATCACCAGATCGGCCCGTAGGCAGCTCGAAACCCCATACGCAGTCGCACTGCGGAGAAAAGTTGGGCTGAAGTCGTCATTTGCCAGCTTGTGAACGTCCTGCTCAACCCGCACTTTCGAAACACCGTACGGCGTTACCGGGTTGAATGCGCTGCTTTCGTCGAGAAAGTCATCGCCTGCGGCACCGTAGTTGCTGCACGACGAGGAAAAGATGAACCTCGAAACGCCGGCCTTTTTTGCGTATTCCGCTATCCGCACTGAGGCCAGGTGGTTGATCTCAAACGTGCAGTCCGGATTCAAATCGCCCAACGGATCGTTCGAGATTCCCGCCAGATGCATCACCGCATCGAAACCATCGAGATCCGAAACTTCCACGTTCCGAATATCCTTGCGAATCCACGGAACCGAATCCCCTTCTTCTTGGCCGAAAACGCATTTTTCGAAAAGCCCACTGTCCAGGCCCACAACTTCATGCCCTGCGCGGACGGCCATCGGCACGAGTACCCGTCCGATGTAACCTCTATGTCCTGTGATCAGAATTCTCAACTAATCCTCCCATGTTTTCCACGGTGCATTGCCGGCATCCCAGAGGGTTTCCAGCAGTTTCTTGTCGCGAAGCGTATCCATGCATTGCCAAAAAGAAGTGTGCTTGTAGGCCATGAGCTGGCCGTCTGCAGCGAGCCGCTCCAGCGGCTCGCGCTCCCACTGGGTGTCATCGCCATCGATGTAATCCATGACTCCAGGCTCAAGCACGAAGAATGCCCCATTGATCCAGCCCTCACCGAGCTGCGGTTTCTCCGTAAAGCTTGAAACCTGATCTCCTTGCATTTCCAAGCGACCAAATCTGGCCGGAGGCCGGACTGCCGTGACCGTGGCCAGCTTTCCATGAGCACGGTGGAATTCCATCAGCTGGCGCAGGTTGACATCTGCGACTCCGTCACCCCAGGTGAGCATAAATGTTTCGTTGTTGAGATACGGAGCCAAGCGCTTGATCCGCCCACCGGTCAAAGTGGCGCTGCCAGTGTCAATCAGATCGATACTCCAGTCACACCTGTGTCTGCCGTTGAGGTGCGATTTCACCTCGCCCTTCGCCAAATCAACTGTCATGTCACTGCTTAATGAGCAAAAATCAACGAAATAGCGCTTTATGACGTCGCCCTTGTACCCCAGGGCAACCACGAAATCGTCAAATCCGTAAGACGCATAATGCATCATGATATGCCAAAGAATTGGGCGGCCACCAATGGTGACCATGGGCTTGGGCTTAACTTCCGTCTCCTCGACCAAGCGTGTGCCGACACCTCCGGCAAGAATTGCCACTTTCATAAGCCGTTTTTCCGTTAAAAGTTGATTTCGCCCACCCTGCTGTTTGCAATTTAAATGCCGACAATGCACCGAGTGGCTAGTTCGTAATTCCATGATTCTAAGGTATTAGGGTGAATCTCACCGTGCCGCGAGATGTCTCCAACAACTCCGCAGGCCCAGAGAATCCTCTCACGGTGAAATTGTTTTCACATTTGCCGAGATGTGCCGGCCCAGTGTGCCCTCAGCTGTGGACAGGTACTTTCTAGTATGCCAGACTGACTGCGTGACCGAGCTTGCCGACCACTCAATTGACCAGAACTCTATTCGACAGATATCCACGCCTGCGGCAATCAATATCCTCATAAAGCCGCGCAAGGGCTGGCAAACCGTAGATTTTGCTGAAGCCTTTCGCTACCGGGAACTGTTTTTTTTCCTGGCCTGGCGAGACATAAAAATCCGCTACCGGCAGACCATGCTTGGCGGTCTTTGGGCCGTTCTTCAACCTTTGCTGGCAATGCTGATATTCTCCTTTGTATTCAATCGATTGGCGGGAGTGCGCAGCGATGGTCCACCTTACGCTTTATTCGTGTTCGCTGGCCTGGCGCCATGGACCTTTTTTTCAAACGCCGTGACTCAGTCGAGCAATAGCCTGCTTGCCAGCGAGCGCCTGGTCTCGAAGATCTATTTCCCTCGGATTTTCATCCCCATGGCAGCAGCAGGCGGTTTGCTGCTTGATTTTTTTGTCAGTCTTACGTTGGTCGCTGTGCTAATGCTCCACTACCACTGGCCCTTCACCTATCACGTCCTGCTGCTGCCGGTTTTCGTTCTGGGGATTTTTCTGGCCGCAAGCGGGCTCGGACTAGCATTGTCTGCCTGCAATGTCATATTTCGAGACGTGAAGTATGCCGTTCCATTTTTCATTCAAATGGGCTTGTTCGTGACGCCTGTGGTTTATCCATTACGCTATGTTCCACAGCGCTGGCAGGGTCTGATGGGGTTGAACCCGATGACCGGAATGATCCTCGGTCTTCGCCACGCACTCCTGGGCAGCCCCGTTCCGCTCAAATTGGAACTGGTCTCCTTCGCAATATGCGTTGGACTCTTCGTGAGCGGACTGCTCATCTTCCGCCGAATAGAGCGCAAGTTCGCAGACATGATCTGAAATCCCGGCTACTCTCTCGTAATTTAGCTGCACAGTTGCGCGAAGCCATTCAGACGATCGCCGGGGCAATCGGAACAGATGCCGCGACCGGGGAAGAGGACGTTCGATTGACAGTTCTCCCATGCTGTCCGAATCGATTCTGGTCGCTCGCTAGGCAGATTTTTGTTTCGCCAACTTTTGATCTCTGCGGATTATTGCCCAGCGCGTCCAAGCTGGAAGCCATTGCAACCCGAGTAGCGTCAGCCTGAACTTCATCGACGAAGCTTCAGCATTCGCAATCGCGAAGCTGGCTTTAGCTCCAGCGTAATCCCGCAGGTTCAACTTGCGTCGCCCCTCTTGCGAGGCAACCCGTGAGCGTGAGCTTGCGATTTCTTTGCGCACCAGTGCGGCTTCTCTGCTGGAAGGCTCTAGCACGTTTGCAAGTTTCTCCAGCGCCAACACTGCGTGAGGCAACACGATGCTTCCATCGTAGGTCAGGCTAGCCGAATGAATTCTGCGCTTGCCAAGAGTTTTGGTTGAATACGCCAGCTTCCCTCCGGCGTAAAGAAGTCTGAGCCAGTAGTTGTAGTCTTCGCAGATCCTCAACTCCTCTTCCAAGAATCCCACTTTCTCCACGATTGACCTGCGAAGTAATGAGAACGAGCCGAAAGCGCCTCCATGGGTAGGGAGCACCTTCTCGAAAGTGACTGGGGATTCAATAGGGTCCAGCGACTGCCAGGATCTGCCGTCTAACTCTCCAGCTCCGAAGAAAACGCAGTCGGCGCAAACCATATCTGTCGACGGGTTTTCCTTAAAGAACCTCAACTGCTCAGCCAGGAATTCGGGACACCAAATATCATCGCTATCGAGAAATGCTATGAATTCACCCTGCGTCTCTCGTATTCCCCTGTTCCTGGCGGCAGCGGGCCCGCGATTCTCCCCTTCTACATAGCGAATATGAGCCCGGTAGCTCTCCAGGACTTGCTTCAACACCATTGTGTCCGGAGAACCATCGTTCACCACTAGAATTTCATAGTTCCGGAAGGTCTGGTCGAGAATCGAATCGAGCGTTTCCGAGATGTATTTAGCGCAATTGTAGGCAGGAATGATTACGCTGACCATGATTGGCCCTTGGTTTAGTGATGTCATCGCGGCAGCGTTTCAAAGTAATTTATTGTTGGCGCAATTGTAATTCAAGCACGCTAACTGCCAGGCGGAAGGTAAAGGGGGCAAGGCTGAACTTAGGCGCAACGCGATCGAAGGTGCCCCGAGGTTTCACGTTCGAGTTCGTTTATGGTGTTTCTCGCACAGGCAAGTCAAGCCAATCCGAGCTTACCGGTTTCGACATCACCAGGGGGTAACGCAAACGCCGCATGATGTTGCCCCAAGCACGCTCTATCTCAACAACACAGCTCTCTGGCAATTCTGCCCTCCAATCGCCTGATTTCGCTGATCTGACAAAAGGAATGTCCTGACGAGTGTCTTTGGTAGAAGACCACTCGAGTGCCTGCAATCGTTCAAGTTTTCTCATGTTATCTGCAGAGCTGCGCTCCACTGCCGTCTCAAGCTGCTCCTGTGTTTTTTCGATATGCAGGAAATCAGCAATTCTCCGAAGTTCCAGTGTAGGGCTCTTCAGCATGTCCTCATAGCGCAAAAGTAGAAAGTTCGTATCATTGCCCCGAGTTGCCAGCCAACTCGCAACGTTTTCCCCCCAGGTGCCATAAAGCGGATTGACATTGGAAACGAATCCTCTTACATGCTGAGCCATGGAATGTCCGTCGACGTAGTCGCGCATTTTTAAATGAAAGTAATACAAGGACACTGCAACGTCGCGAGGATCTCGAACTACGAAAATGATTTTCCTGTAGCCGGGGTGGAAATACTGATGGGTCTTAATAATCCTCGGCCGGGACAATTGACCGATACGCCGCTTCGAGAGCGCCTCTGGATCGGGAAGGAGATAGTTAATATTCCGAAAATCGGGGAGTTTTTCGGGATAAACAAGGTTTGCAATGAGAAAACGGGTCCAGGTATTTCCTGATTTTGGATATGAAACGACAAAAGTGTCGTCAGGAAAAACAGGCAGATCGCGTCCGGGTTTGTGCAAGCCGAAGGCCCGCTTTACACCTCCGATCAGGCGGCGATACATCAATATCTCCTTACTATGCGCAGCTCAGAATGATGGCCTTACTATCTTCGTCGTCCTTCACAAAGAGTTCCGCAGTTTTTCCAGGCTGGTGCGGGCGCGCCAATCCACTCGGTCGAAAAGCTCAGCTAACACCAATCTGAATGGCTTGGCCGACCCATTCTTCATCAAGGCTGATTCATAGCCGAAGGCTTTCATTAAATCGCTGTTGATGTACTCGATAATTCTGATTTGCCGCGATGACAGTTCGTCCTTCCAACTGTCGACTACTCCCTTGCGTAAAGAATCGGGATCGCGCGGTTTTAAATCGCCGTACGAACGAATTCCCTGCCCGCCTTCGCGAACATTATCAATCCGGCAAGCTTCAAGTGCATTGTCAATAAATTGAGCATCCGCGGGGAGTCCGAGCCATGTAAACAGATCTTTAAGGATCTCTGGGGCGCGCTCGCCCTTAAGGTCTTCAAACCGAAGCTCCCGGAAATTGGGGGTCAATTCGCTGATCTGATGACCGGCACTCACCTCAGAGTGCCATAGTTCCGAATTGTTTCGAACCCCAGAGAAAGCCCAACTTCGTCCCCAATCCTGTGCCGCTGCACGAAGAGAGCTGACTACACTCCGCGGGTCGCGAACTATATGGATGAAATAAGCGCCGGGAATAAGCTTTAAAATCAGAGGAGCATAACGCACGTGCTGTGGAGTCTTCTCGAGAATGACGGTAGCACCTTCGTTCCTTGCGGCAAGCTTCTGCAAAGCCTCCATGGCAAAGTTCCGGCACAAATCATAAAACTCCTGCTCAGAAAGCAACAGCGTCAGGCCGACCGTGGCTTGACGAGATTTGTAAGACTGCCATGTTTGGTCCAGACGCGCTAGATACCCGTCAAAGAGATGCGTTTCCCGGGTTGTGGCAACCTGAGAATGCTGGGCGAGCAGCAAGTGCAGCCACGTTGTGCCGCTACGAGGACAGCCGACGACAAAGACGTGTTTTGTATTTGCCTGCTCAGCGCCACATCGTTCCGGCAAGAGACCCCCTCAGAAAATCCATCGCAGATTGCAGCATTCTATTTTTGAGTTAGAGACTGATTTTAGCAGTCGGGAAAAACCTGTTTGTGATTTGGGACAACTCCTGGCAAAAACGCTCGGGCGAGAACTCGAAGCCTCGTTCTCTCGTATGTTTGCTCATTGCAGCCAACTCATCCGGATTCTGAATGAGAGACTGAGTGGCTTGCACCATTCCATTTAGATCGGAACACAGATAGCCGCTTTCGCGGTGCTGGACGATTTCCCGTTGGCCGCCAGACGCAATAACGACGGGAACGCATCCCGCCCGCATTGCTTCTACGGTAGCAATGCCGAAATGTTCCGCCCGCTCCGGATGCATGCCTTCATCCAAACCCAAACCCATGGTGTGCCAGTATATTCTGGCTTCTGCCAGGGACTCGATGACTTGGGCATGGCTCGCGCCTTCGACAATTTCGACTGGCAGATCTTGCGCCGCTCCTCGAAGCGCATTGACGTAAGCTCCTGAGTCTTTGCAGTCGGAAAAACCCATCAGGCGCAGCGTCCAGCTGCCCGTAGCCGGCATGCAGGCGTTCAACTCCCTGAACGCGGAAATCTGCTCCAGTTGCCGTTTGCAGTGCTTTACATCACCGGTGAACCTGCCAACACTGACAATCAGGTTTCTCTTCGGACGTTCTGCAATTGTCGTGATCACTGGCGGAAACACAACGTCTGCGTTTATGCCCCAGCGACGCTTGATCCAACTGGCAGTGAAATCAGAGTTGGCGAGCACACGATCATAGCCACGGAATCGGTATTTCCAGAGCGGATAATAGGCCAATGCTCTTAGCTGCCGGCCCAAAGCAGTGTGCCTCTGCCAACCTGGCAAGTCTCTTGCCTGCACACTTAACTTTTGCTCAAACGGAAAGTGGCAGTAGACAAGTCCATGACGGGCCCGGCAAAACGGTGGAACACGAAAACCGGAGTAGATAAACAGATCGTAGCCTGCGCTGAGTTCCGAAGCTTCACCTGTAAGTTCCCGGCGTATCGAACCCAGGTCAGGGTCAGCAAAAGAAGGTAAGCGGTCCAGAACGCGCTCAGTAACACCTGCTAAAGAGAGGCCGAAGCTTTGTCGCAAAGATTTTAGTGAGCCTGTTGTACCGTCGTGAATGTATTCCACTCTACAGCGGAGTGAAAATGCTGTGGCTATATAGGCGGCGACTAGCTGAGCCCCGCCGGTTGCTCCAT
>Ga0105241_10000822_pt1 | contig 23539 bp, 19 predicted proteins | sample KBSC64metaG_FD_80422 | JGI IMG/M metagenome (GOLD analysis project Ga0105241, IMG submission 80422) | Corn rhizosphere microbial communities from Kellogg Biological Station, Michigan, USA - KBS C6-4 metaG | ecosystem: Host-associated > Plants > Roots > Rhizosphere > Soil | place: Michigan, USA... | reverse complement strand
GCGGTGATCAGGCGAGGCGCCGCGAGCGCGAGCAGCACAAGCATGACGGCGACGCCATGCCTTGCCGCCGTCCAAAGGCCTTTCAGACCCCTTTTTTCCCTGAAAATCCGCATGCTGGCGCTCCTCATAGGGGAAAAGCCTTGCCAGTTCCTCTGCGGAATCGCGCCTGTCCCGCTCTGGGACGATGGATGATGCAAGGCTTAACGCGGGTGTCGACAATCGTGACTTTCGCGCGGTCATCAATCCGTTGCTTGGCAAGCGCGTGTCTGGTCCGCTATGCGGAGGCGATGCTGGTTCAGAAAGATAGTCTCGCCCTGATTGGCAACACGCCGTTGGTGCGTCTTGCCGGCCCGTCGAAAGAAACGGGTTGCGACATTTACGCCAAATGCGAATTCGCCAATCCGGGCGCTTCGGTGAAGGATCGCGCGGCGCTGTTCATCGTCAATGACGCCGAGGAAAAGGGGCTGTTGCAGCCCGGCGGTACGATCGTCGAAGGTACGGCGGGGAATACCGGCATCGGATTGGCGCTGGTGGCAAATGCCAAGGGCTACAGGACGATCATCGTCATGCCCGAGACGCAGAGCCGCGAAAAGATGGACACGCTGCGGGCGCTGGGGGCGGAACTGGTGACGGTGCCGGCCGCGCCCTATTCCAATCCCGGCCATTTCGTCCACACGTCCCGGCGGCTGGCGGAGGAGACCGAAGGCGCGATCTGGGCCAACCAGTTCGACAATATCGCCAATCGCAAGGCGCATATCATCGGCACGGCCGAAGAGATCTGGACGCAGATGAATGGGCAGATCGACGGCTTCACCTGCGCGGCGGGCACGGGTGGGACGATCGCCGGCGTGGGGCTGGGCCTGAAGGCGCATGATGAGAATATCACCATTGCGCTCAGCGATCCTCATGGCGCGGCGCTCTACAATTATTATGCCCATGGCGAGTTGAAGGCCGAGGGGTCTTCCGTGGCCGAGGGCATTGGGCAGGGGCGCATCACCGCCAATCTGGAAGGCGCGCCGATCGATACGCAGTTCCGCATTTCCGATGAGGAAGGGTTGCTCTGGGTGCGGCGTCTGCTGGCCGATGAAGGGCTGTGCCTGGGCCTGTCGTCGGGTATCAATGTCGCGGGCGCGGTGGCGCTTGCGAAGCAGCTTGGGCCGGGCAAGCGGATCGTCACTATCCTGTGCGATACCGGATTTCGTTACCTTTCAACGCTTTACAACCGCGAGTGGCTCGAATCGAAGGGCTTGACTGTCTTCCCCTGGCTCGCGCACACTCGTTGAGCGCCGACAAGGGTCGCGGCGGCGAGAAAAAAGAGCGCTTCATGGCTGAAACACCCCGCCAACAGGAAGGGTTGCAGCGTGTCCAGATAGGCCTGACCGGGCTTGCGGGCGTGGTGTTGCTCGTGGGTCTGGCGAATATCGTGATCGACAAGGCGCGGGTCGATGATCCGACGGTGCCGCCGCCGACCGTTCCCACGCTGGACGTGAACGCGGTGTCGCCCAAGGAGCCTCTGGCGGAACTGGGCGTGCAGCCCGCCCCGGAACAGGCGCCGATCGTGCCGGACCTGCAACCGGACCCCAATCTCAAGAAACCCATGGATCGCGAGATTCAGCCGGCTTCGCGCTGAGCCGGCGGCGTCGGCTTGAAGGCTGCCCTGCGGACATTTCTGCTTCTGCTTGCGCCGGGCCTTCTGGTGCTGCTTGGCGGGCTCGCATCGCTGTTGCGCACCGGGCAGGTCGATCCCCGCGGGTGGATGGCTCCGGCATTGCTGTTGATCCCGGCGGCGGCTCTGATCGGGAGGCGCCGAACGGAGGGCGCCGTCTGGTGGATCGGGTTGGGGACGGTTGGGATGGTGCTGTCCTGCCTGTTCCTGGCGGCCTGGCGCGTGCCGGCCTTGGTGCCGCTGACCTGGTTGCTTGCGGTGGTGTTGGTGGCCGTGATTGCAGGATTGATGTTGCGGGCTCCTGCAACAGCCGGGGCAGGGCGGATCGCCGGGGCCGGCCTGGCCTTGCTGGCCGTGGCAATGTGCTGGCTCGCCAGGGATCCCCCCATTCAGCCAGCGACCCATCCTCCCAAAATGGCTGTGATCACCGGCCTGCCGCTTTTCTGGCGCGGCGAGGCCAAAGTGGATGCTCCCATCATTACCGTCCTTCGCCAGCGGTTCGACGTGCGGCCGCTCGATTCTCCGCTTGCGCTCGAAACCAGCGGGGCCAGGACGCTCCTGCTGGCCCAGCCACGGGCTTTTTCAATGGCCGAACTGGTGGCGCTGAACGCCTGGATCAGCCGGGGCGGCAGGGCCTTGCTGCTGGCGGATCCGGAACTGCATTGGCCGATGGAACTGCCATTGGGTGACCGGCGGCGGCCGCCAGCCATCACCCTGCTTGGGGCGATGATCGAATATTGGGGCGTCAAACTCATGCCGCCCGAGGCGGGGGAAAAGCGCCATTTCCTGGGAGACGGCCGGGTGCTCACTTTGTATGCGGCCTCCGGTTTCAAGGATGCGGGACCCGACTGCCGCATCATCGGGCGTGGACTGGTGGCGCGCTGCGGCGTGGGCAAGGGCAGCGTGACCATGGTCGCGGACGCCGACCTTGTCGATGACCGGCTCTGGCTGGCGGATCCCGCTGCGCCGCTTGAACCGGAGCAGTGGACCGCTGATACCCCGCAATTCGTCGCGGATGCACTGGGCGCCACGCTTCCGGCCGGGCGGCGCTGGGTGCGGTCGGGCGACGCCCTGGTCACGGCCGTCCGCTGGGCGGTGATCGTCGGGATTTTCTGGGCAGCCTTGGGAACGGTGCTTTTCAGGCCGTATCGGAAGGCTCCTTCCGCCCCTTCTTCACCACAGTTTGACCAGCCAACGCTCCTCAAAGACGGTTAATTACCAGAACAAAACAGGATTTCCCGGCTTTTCCCAAAATATCCCTTTTCTTGAACCCCGTGGCTTGGTATTTGAAAGCCATAGGGGTTTGTCAGGCTTTGCTAGTCCTGTGAGCCGGTTCGCTTCCGCGCGAATTCGGCTGGCGACGGCCTGCGCCCTGCGAACAGAGGGGCAGCAGTCGAAAAGTGTCGGACGTCATTCTCTACACGGGCAACGCGTTCAGCGTCGCGGACGGCAAGGGCCGTTTCGTGCTGCCCCTGGAGATGCGCCGGCAGATCAAGCTGTCCAGCGGCAATGAAACGCGACTTTTCCTGTCGGTCCATGGCGGCAACCCCTGCGCCACGGCCTTTGGCGAATCGCATCGCCGCCACCTGTTCACCGAAGTCGAGGAACTGGCCCGCGAAGCGCGCGCCGCGGGCCGCCCCTATGATGCCGACCTGGAGCTGGAGCGCCGTCTTGGCACGATCGAGGAGGTGAACTTCGACGAAGGCGGCCGCTTTGCCATGCATCCCGACATCAAGGACGAATATGGCATCACCGACGCCGTCTTCTTCTATGGCGTGGGCCGCTACATCCAGATCTGGAAGCCGGAAACGCTGGTCGACAGCAAGGACCGGCCCGAACTGATCCGCAACAAGGTCCGGCGCTGGCTGGACCAGCGGGCGGCTGGAGGAGGCAAGTGAGCGTTTCCGCCGGCCTTGCCCAGGACCCTGACCGCCACATTCCGGTGCTCCTCGACGAAGTGCTTCGCGCCCTCGCCATCAACCCGGGCGAGGTTCATGTCGACGGCACATTCGGCGCGGGGGGCTATTCGGCCGCCATGGCGGACAAGGGCGCGCGGGTCTTCGCCTTCGACCGCGATCCCGACGCGATTCGCGAAGGGCGGGCGCTGGCCGACGAAAAGGGCATCACCCTGATCGCCGGAGAATTTTCCCGGATGGAAGAAGCGATGGCGGAACGGGGCGTGGCGTCCGTTTCCGGTGTCACGCTGGATATCGGCGTGTCCTCCATGCAGCTCGACCGGCCGGAGCGGGGCTTTTCCTTCCAGGGCGACGGCCCGCTCGACATGACGATGAGCCAGAGCGGGATGAGTGCCGCCGATTTCCTGAACAATGCCCCTGAGCAGGAGATTGCCGACATCCTCTATCGCTATGGCGAGGAGCCGCGCTCACGCCGCGTGGCGAAGGCGATCGTCGAGGCGCGGCCGCTGGAGCGCACCGGGCAGCTTGCCGGCGTCGTGCGCAAGGCGCTCGGCCACAAGCCGCATGACAAGAAGGACCCGGCCACCCGCACCTTCCAGGCGATACGCATCCATGTGAATCGCGAGCTGGAGGAACTGGAGCGGGGGCTGGAGGCGGCCGAAGCGATGCTGGAGGAGGGCGGCCGGCTCGCGGTCGTCACCTTCCACAGCCTGGAGGACCGCATCGTCAAGCAGTTCCTGCGCAACCGCAGTGGCAGCGAGGCGAGCGGATCACGGCATCTGCCCCAGCGCCAGTCGGGGCCGGCGCCTACTTTCGAAAAGCCCGCCAAGGCGGTGCGGCCCGGCATGGCGGAACTGGCGCGCAATCCACGCTCCCGATCCGCCACGCTGCGCAGCGCCATTCGTACGTCCGCCCCTGTTGCCCCCCGGAGTTCCCGCTCATGATCGCGGTCAAGAGATTGCAGAGCCTGATCTGGATCCTTCTCGTCGCGCTGGGCGCGCTGGGCGCCTATATGGTGTCGCTGAAGGTCGCGACGGAGCGCAACGAACTGATGAAGGTGCGGACGCAGATCGCGCGGGCGAAGGCCGACATCCGCTATCTGGAGACCGAGTTCAGCGCGCGGGCGAACATGCGGCAGCTTGAGCGCTGGAACCAGGACGATTTCATGTATGCGACGCCCACCGCCCAGCAATATCTGGCGGGCGAGCGGGCGTTGGCGCATCTCGACGGGGTGCAGCCCAATGGCCCCGATTATGTGGCGCCGCCGGTGATGGTGGCGATGGTGGAGACGCCCGCCGACCTGCCGTCCGCGCCGCAGGCTGCGCCCGCCAGCCCCGCGCCGACCCAGATCCGCAGCGATATCGCCGTCATCCGGGAGGCGCATGCCGCGGACAATGTCGACAAGATCGCGAAGCCCGCCGTCAAGACCGCCAGGGAAAAGGCGAAGGAGGACGCCGACACCACCAAGCCCAATCCCGTCGTCCGCCACGCTGAGCGGATGGCGATGCTGGACGCGAAGCTGCTTGACGACAGTACGCTGGGCGACATCAGTGCCAAGGCGAAGCGCGAGCGCGCCAAGGGGGACCGCTAAATGGCGACGATCATCGTCCAGCCGGGCGGCGCGAGAGCAGGCAAGCAGCGCGTTGACCTGACGGCGATCGCGCATAACCGGTTGATGCTGCTGCTGATCCTGTTCATGGCGATCACGGCGGTATTGATCCTGCGCCTGACCTGGGTGGGGGTCTTTGCCGGCAATGGGCGTGGCGGCGACGCGATGGGCGGCCTTCCGGCGCGGGCCGACATCGTGGACCGCAACGGCGTGCCGCTGGCGCGTACCATGGACGCCTATTCGATCGCGGTGCGGCCGTCGCGGCTGATCGGAGACCCGTCCGAACTGGCGCGCAAGCTGCATGAGATCTTCCCCGACGAACCGGAAAGCGCCTTCTACAAGAAGTTGACGGGCCGCGGCTGGGCTTATCTGCGTCGCCGGGCGCTGCCGGAAGAGGTGGCCGCCGTGAACGCGCTGGGCGAGATCGGCATTGAATTTCCGCGTGAGAAGGAGCGGCTCTATCCGCAGCGCACCCTGGCCGCCCATCTGCTGGGGTTCGCGCCGAATGCCGACGGCAAGGGTGGCATGGGGGTGGAGGCGGCGTTCAACGACCGGCTGACCGATCCGGCGATGCGCGGCCAGCCCTTTGCCATGTCCATCGACAGCCGGGTGCAGGGCGCGCTGGAGAGCGAACTCTATGCCCAACTCGTCCAGACCCGCGCCAAGGGGGCGGGCGGCGTGATACTGGACGCCAATACCGGCGAAGTGATCGCCATGGCGTCGATTCCCGTGTTCGATCCCAACAAGCTGCAAGATTATGCGGGCAAGAATTGCAGCGAATCGCCGCTCTGCAACCATATGGTGCAGGCCCGCTATGAACTGGGCTCGGCGTTCAAGCCGCTGTCGATCGGTGCGGCGATGGACCGTGGCATCGTCACGTCCATGTCGAAGACCTATGACGCGACGGCGCCGCTCGCCATTGCGGGTTTCCGGATCAAGGACGACCATCCGCTGGGCCGCTGGATCAACGTGCCCGAAATCCTGGTGCACAGCTCCAATATCGGGACCGCCCGGATCGCCGACCAGATGGGTGCGGAGCCTTTGCAGCATCTTTTCCGCGAGTTGCATTTCGACCAGCGCGCGCCGATCGAACTCAACGAACGGGCGGGCACGCTCTGGCCGGCCAATTGGGGGCGGATCACGACGCTCACCGTTTCCTATGGGCACGGCATCGCCGTAACGCCTTTGCATCTCGCTTCGGCTTATGCCGCCCTGGTGAATGGCGGACTTTGGCGGCCTGCTACGCTGCGGAAATTGAAGGCGGACGAGGTTCCTGAGGGCCGGCGCGTCTTTTCAGCCGCTACCAGCGCGCGCATGCGCCAGCTGTTGCGCATGATCGTGGCCGCAGGTACAGGTCGCTCCGCCGACGCCAAGGGATACCGGGTGGGCGGCAAGACAGGTTCGGCCGAAAAACCTCAGCAAGGCCGGTATAACAAGACTTCACTGGTGACGACCTTCGCTTCTGCCTTCCCTATGGACAATCCGCGCTATGTGGTCCTCGTCACCATGGACGAGGCGACGGGCCAATATGGCCTGCGCACGGCCGCCTGGACAGCGGCGCCGGTGGTGAAGCGGGTGGTGGAGCGCACCGGGCCGATGCTGGGCGTGTTGCCCGATGAGCGGCGCGACGTCGATATTTCCGATCTCATGCCGCTGCTGCACGGCGACAAGGAGAAAGAATAATGCGCCTCGGGTCGCTAATCGAGGGGCTGGATGCGAAGCTCGACATGGGAGCGTCCCTGGACGTTCCGGTGTCGGGCTTCGCAATCGATAACCGGAAGGTGGCGCCGGGCACGGTGTTCGGGGCCTTCCAGGGCGCGCGCGTCAATGGCGAGGACTTCATTCCCGCAGCCGTGCAGTCCGGGGCCGTGGCGGTCGTCGCCCGGCCGCAGGCCAAGGTCGAAGGCGCGATGCATATTGCGTCGGACAACCCCCGCCGCCTGTTCGCCCAGCTTGCCGCCCGCTATTTTGCGCCGTTTCCGGAGGTGACCGTCGCCGTCACCGGGACCAACGGCAAGACCTCAACCGTCGAACTGGCCCGGCAGCTCTGGCGGATGCTGGGACATAAATCCGCCTCCATCGGCACATTGGGCGTCACGACATCCGTGGATCAGGTGTCCACCGGGCTCACCACGCCGGACATCGTCACCTTCCTTGCCAACATGTCGGGCCTGAAGCGCGAGGGCATCAGCCATGCCGCGTTCGAAGCGTCGAGCCATGGCCTGGCCCAATATCGCACCGAAGGCCTGCCGGTTTCGGCCGCCGCCTTCACCAACCTGTCGCGTGATCATCTGGATTATCACGGCGACATGGACAGCTATTTCGAAGCCAAGATGCGGCTGTTCGACGAGGTCGTCGCGCCCGACGGCACCGCGGTCGTCTGGGCCGATGACGCATGGTCGGACAAGGTTCTCCAGCGGGCTACGAAGCGGGGGCTTCGTGTGCTGAGCGTCGGGGTGCAGGGGCAGGCATTGCGTCTTGCCAACCGCACCCCGACCCAGTTGGGCCAGGCGCTGGAAGTCGAGCTGGCCAAGGATCTTGGAGGCAAGTCCTGCAAGGTGAACCTGCCGCTGATCGGCGCCTATCAGGCGGCCAATGCGCTCACCGCCGCGGGTCTGGTGATCGCGGGCGGCGAGGATGCGGGCAAGGTGCTGGAACTGCTCGGCCGGGTGCAGCCCGTGCGCGGGCGGCTGGAGCGGGCCGTCATCACCCGCGCGGGGGCGCCGGTCTATGTCGATTATGCCCATACGCCCGATGGGCTGCGCGCCGCCATAGAGGCGCTGCGGCCGCATACGCGGGGCCGGCTGATCGCCCTGTTCGGCGCGGGCGGCGATCGCGACGCGGGCAAGCGGCCGCAAATGGGCAAGGTGGCCGCGGAGCTCGCCGACCATGTGATCGTCACTGACGACAATCCCCGTTCGGAAGAGCCTTCGTCCATCCGCGCAGCCGTGATGGCGGGCGCACCGGGGGCGGAGGAGATCGGTGGACGTCGCGCCGCCATCGCCGCCGCCATCGCGCAGGCGGGCGCGGACGATATCGTGCTCCTGGCGGGCAAGGGGCATGAACAGGGCCAGATCATCGGGGATCGGGTGCTGCCCTTCGACGATGTGACCGTGGCGCGGGAATGCGCCGGATGAGCGCACTCTGGACCTCGGAAGAGATTGCGCAGGCCACAGGGGGCGTCGCTTCGGCGCCCTTCGCCGTTTCTGGCGTGGCGTTCGACAGCCGGGAAGTAACAGGCGGCGATCTGTTCGTGGCGATGAAGGGCGAGGCGACCGATGGCCATCGCTTCGTCGACAAGGCCTTCGGTCAGGGTGCGGCGGGCGCCATCGTCAGCCAGCCGATCGCCCAGCCCCATGTGCTTGTGCCCGACAGCGCGGCGGCGCTGGAGGCGCTTGGCTGCGCCTCGCGCGCGCGGATGCAGGGCAAGGTGATCGGGGTCACCGGATCGGTGGGCAAGACCGGCACCAAGGAAGCGCTGTTTCATGCGCTCGACCGCGCCTTTCCGGGGGCGGTTCACCGGTCCGTCAAGAGCTACAACAACCATGTCGGCGTGCCGCTCAGCCTGTCGCGCATGCCCCGCGAATCGGCCTTTGGCATATTCGAGATGGGCATGAACCATGCCGGTGAACTGGCGGCGCTGACCCGGCAGGTGCGGCCGCATGTCGCCATCGTCACCGCCATCGCGCCGGCCCATATCGAATTTTTCGGCACCGAGGAGAAGATCGCGGAGGCCAAGGCGGAGATTTTCGAGGGGCTTGAGCCGGGCGGCACGGCGGTCATCCCCTATGACAGCCCGCATGTCGCGACCCTCTATGCCAAGGCGGAGAAGCATGCGGCGCGCATCCTGACCTTCGGCTTCGATCCGCAGGCGGACGTGCGCGCGCGTGAAACCGTGCCTGCGGCGGGTGGCGGCACGCTGGTCACGGCGGCGCTGCCGGGCGTGGAGCTCTGCCTGACCGTGGGCGCGCCGGGCGAGCATTGGGTTTCCAATGCGCTGGCGGTGCTGGCGACGGTCGAGGCGCTGGGCGGCGACCTGGCCGCGGCGGGGCTGGCGCTGGCGGAAATGCCGGGCCTGCCGGGGCGGGGGCAGAGGAGCATCCTGCCGGTCGAGGGTGGCGAGGCGTTGCTGATCGACGAAAGCTACAACGCCAATCCGCTGAGCATGGCGGCGACGCTCAAGCAATTGGGCCGCGAGCAGGCGGACCGGCGCATTGCCGTGCTGGGCGGGATGCGCGAACTGGGCGACCGCAGCCGCGAATTGCACGCCTCGCTGGTCGAGCCGCTGACCGCGGGGCAGGTGGATTATGCGGTCCTGGTGGGGGAGGAGATGGAGCCGCTGGCCCAGGCGCTGCGAGGCGCCATGCCCTTCGACCATGTCCCCGACACCGCCAGGGCAACCGATCTTGTACGAAATGAAATACGCGCGGGCGATGCGATCCTGGTGAAGGGGTCGAACGGCATCGGCCTGTCGCGCCTCGTGGCCGCGCTACAGGAAGCGAAGAACTGATGCTCTACTGGCTTGCCCAGACAATGGATTTCGCGGGTGTGTTCAACCTCATCCGCTATTTGAGCTTTCGCGCCGGCGCGGCGATCGCCACCGCGCTGATCATCGGCCTGCTGATCGGGCCGCGCTTCATCGGATGGCTGCGCGTGCGGCAGGGCAAGGGCCAGCCGATCCGCGACGACGGCCCGCAAACCCATCTGGCCAAGCGGGGCACGCCGACCATGGGCGGGCTGATGATCCTGACGTCGGTGATGTCGTCGGTGCTGCTGTGGATGGATTTGTCGTCCATCTATGTCTGGGCTTGCCTGTTCGTGACGCTGGGCTTTGGCGCCATCGGTTTCCTCGATGATTATGACAAGGTGACCAAGGCCAGCCACAAGGGGCTTTCGGGCAAGATGCGGCTGGCGTTCGAATTTCTGATCGCCGGTTTCGCCGCCTGGCTGATCGTCAACCAGCATGGCAATACCGCGCTTTACCTGCCCTTCTACAACGGCCCGGCAATCGAGCTGGGGCCGTTCTATTTCCTCTTCGCCGCCTTCGTGATCGTGGCGTTCGGCAATGCGGTCAACCTGACCGACGGGCTGGACGGGCTTGCGACCATGCCGGTCATCATTGCCTGCATGGCGTTCATGGCGATCGTCTATCTGGTCGGGCGCGCCGACTTTGCCCATTATCTGGGCATTCCGCATGTGCCGGGGGCGGGCAATCTCACCATTCTTTGCGGAGCGATCATCGGGGCGGGGCTGGCCTTCCTCTGGTTCAACGCGCCGCCTGCCGCCGTTTTCATGGGCGATACCGGCAGCCTGGCGCTGGGCGGCACCATTGGCGTGATCGCCGTTACCGCGCATCATGAGATCGTGCTGGGCGTGATCGGCGGGCTGTTCGTGGTGGAGGCGATGTCGGTCATCATCCAGGTCTTCTTCTACAAGCGGACAGGCAAGCGGGTCTTCAAGATGGCCCCGATCCACCATCATTTCGAGCAGCTTGGCTGGGCTGAGCCGACCGTGGTGATCCGCTTCTGGATCATTTCCTTCGTGCTGGCGCTGGCCGGCCTTGCCACGCTGAAGTTGCGGTGAGCGCCATGGGGATCGTTTCGGACGTCTTTGCAGGCAGGAAATATGCGGTGCTGGGTCTGGCGCGGTCCGGGCTGGCGACGGTCGAATGCCTCGCTGCCAGTGGCGCGCAGGTCGTCGCCTGGGACAGCCGGGACGAGGCGCGCGCCGCCGTCGAGGGCAAGGCGGAACTGGCCGACCCCACCGAAATCGACCTCAAGGGCTTTGACGGCGTGGTGGTTTCGCCGGGCGTGCCGCTAAACAGGCATCCCATCGCCATGCATGCGAAGCTCGCGGGCGTGCCGGTCGTTGGGGACATAGAGTTGTTCGCGCTTGCCCGTCCCACCCTGCCGAAGCATCGGGTGGTCGGGATCACCGGGACCAACGGGAAGTCCACCACGACGGCCCTGGTCCATCACATCATCGAGACGGCGGGCATTCCGACGCGGATGGGCGGCAATATCGGCCTGCCCATATTGGGGCAGGACCCGCTGCCCGACGGCGGCGTCTATGTGCTGGAACTGTCCAGCTACCAGATCGACCTGACGCGCAGTCTCGATTGCGACGTGGCGGTGCTGTTGAACATCACGCCCGATCATCTGGATCGCTATAATGGCTTTGAAGGCTATGTGGCGTCCAAGGCGCGGCTGTTTGAAATGCAGGCGGGCGATCATATCGGGGTGATCGCCGCTGAGGATGAACCGAGCCGTTCGATCCTCTCGTCGGTGCGTCATTCCCGCGCAGCCGACGATGAGCGCGTGATGGCGGTGAAAGCCGCCGACATCGATCCCAGCCGCCAGGCCGGCTGGCCCGCGCTGCAAGGCCCGCACAATGCCCAGAACGCTGCCGTCGCCATTGCCGTCGCCCGCGCGCTCGGCATCGATGAAGCGGCGATCGAAAAGGGCCTGCAAAGCTATGCCAGCCTGCCCCACCGGATGCAGCGGGTGCGCGAGTTGAACGGCGTCCTCTACGTCAATGACAGCAAGGCGACCAACGCCGCCTCGACCGCCCCTGCGCTTGCCGCCTATCCGCCGATCGATGGGCGGCCGCGCCTGCACTGGATTGTCGGTGGCCTTGCCAAGACCGACAATCTGGACGAGTGCGAACCTTATTTCGGCAATGTCGCCCATGCCTATACCATCGGTGAGGCGGGCGCTATGTTCGCCGAACTGCTGCGATCGCATATGGCGGTGGACGATAGCGAGATGCTATCGGCCGCCGTTCGCCGGGCGGCGCGGGTGGCCCAGCCGGGGGATGTGGTGCTGCTGTCGCCCGCTTGCGCCAGTTTCGACCAGTTCCGCGATTTCGAGGCGAGAGGCGATGCCTTCGTCGCTGCCGTGGCCGCGCTGGAATAAAGGGAAGCGGAGGAACCTGGGGGCATGTCGAGGGCAGGCGATCTTGTAAAGGAATTCAGGAACCGCACCGTCCCGCGGGAGCGCACGGCGCTGGCCATCTGGTTCTGGGAAATCGACCGCGTGCTGCTGTCGCTGATCGTTGCGTTGATGGCGATCGGGCTGGTGGCGGTGGCGGCAGCGTCCCCGGTGGCGGCGATCGATCGGTCGACCAGCACGGTTTCGGTGACGCCGCTCATCTATTTCTATCGCCAGCTGATGTGGGTGTTCATCGGCCTGCCGATCATGCTGGTGATCTCCATGCTGCCCCGGACGCAGGCGCGAAGGCTGGCCTTCATATTGTGCATCGTCTTTGCCGTGGCGTTGTTGCTGGTGCCGGTGCTTGGCTCGGTCGTGAACGGCGCCAAGCGCTGGATCGATCTGCCGGGTTTCCGGTTCCAGCCGTCGGAATTCCTGAAGCCTGTCTATGTCGTCACCATGGCCTGGCTGCTGTCGCTGCGCGGCAAGGACATGACATTGCCCGTGATCCCGCTGACAGGCGCGCTGACATTGCTGATCGCGGCGATCCTGATGAAGCAGCCGGACTTCGGCCAGACGGTGATCTTCCTCGCCTGCTGGGGCGGCCTGCTGCTGCTGTCGGGCGTTTCGATGCGCTTCATCGGCGCGATGGCGGGCGTGGGGCTCGGCGGCCTGGTGCTGATGTACATGTTCTATGAGAATGGCCGCCAGCGGATCAACGACTTCCTGGGGATCGGCGTTGCACAGGATATGGGGCCGGACCAGACGGAGCTGGCCTTCCGCACGATCACCCATGGCGGTTTCCTGGGCGTGGGTCCGGGCGGGGGGCAGAACAAGTTCCGCCTGCCCGAAGCGCATACCGACTATATCTTCTCCGTCATCGGGGAGGAGTTCGGCCTGCTTGCGTGCATCGGCATTGCCTGCGTCTATCTGGCGATCGTCGTGCGCGTTTTCCTGCGCATGCTGGACGAGGATGATAATTTCACCATCCTCGCCGCGGCGGGCCTCACCACGCAATTCGGGCTGCAGGCGATCATCAACATGGGCGTCAATGCGCAGATATTTCCGTCAAAGGGCATGACGCTGCCCTTTATCAGCTATGGCGGCTCCTCTATGCTGGCGCTTTGTATCGGCGTCGGCCTGTTGCTCGCGTTCACGCGGCGCAATCCCTTCATGGGTCGGCACACGGTCGTCAAATGGAGTGGTCGATGAGTATTTCCCGACACTTCGTCCTCGCCGCCGGCGGGACGGGTGGGCACATGATTCCGGCGCATGCCGTCGCCGAGGAACTGATGCTGCGCGGCCACCATGTCGCGCTGGTGACGGATGAGCGCGGCGCCAAGATTCCCGGCATTTTCGACAAGGCGCAGGTCCATGTCATGCCGGCGGGGCGCATGACCAGGAATCCGAAGAGCTGGCCGGGCGCGGTGAAGGCGATCCTTGCAGGCCGGGCGATGGCGCGGCGTTTGAACGAGACCTTCCGTCCGACCGCCGTGGTGGGTTTCGGCGGCTATCCGGCCATGCCCGCGCTGCTGGGCGCGCTGGCCGACGGCATTCCGACGGCCATTCATGAACAGAATGCCGTGCTGGGCCGGGTGAACCGCTATCTGGCGGGGCGGGTCGACGCGATCGCGACCGCCTATCCCGACGTCCGGCGGCTCAAGGACCGCTATGCCGGCAAGGTGCATCTGGTCGGCAATCCGGTGCGCGAGGAAGTGAAGCAATTGCGCGAGGAGGAATTCCCCGCGCTGACTGATGAAAGCGTGTTCCGCGTGCTGGTGATCGGCGGCAGCCAGGGTGCGACGATCCTTTCCAGCGTCGTGCCCGACGGGCTGGGCATGTTGCCGCTCAGCCTCCGCCGCCGCCTGCAGGTGACGCAGCAATGCCGCGCCGAGGATATCGAGCGGGTGCGCAAGCTCTACGCCGACCTCGAAATCCCGGCGGATCTGGCGACCTATTTCAACGATGTGCCGGAGAAGCTCGGCTGGTCGCACCTGGTGATCGCCCGTGCGGGCGCGTCCACATTGGCGGAACTGACCTGTGCAGGCCGGCCCGCGATCCTGATCCCGCTGCCGAGCGCGATGGACGACCACCAGACCGCGAATGCCCGGGAAATGACCGAGGCCGGCGGCGCGCGCACCATTGCGCAGGCGCGCTTCACGGCGGTCGAGCTTGCCAAGCAGATGCAGAAGATGGCGCTGGAACCGGGCGCGCTCCAGAACGCAGCGAAACGCGCCCGCGCCTGCGGCCGCCCCGATGCGGCACGCGACATGGCGGATCTGCTGGAAAGCATCGGCACGGCGCCGATCATCAACGATCCGGTGAAGGTCGGGCCGACCCCGGCAAGCCTCAATCTGCAGGGGGTTCCCGCGTGAAGTCCGGCAATCTCGGCCTGAAAGGTTCTCCCTGTTTCATGAATAAGGAATCCCGCGCATGAAGGGTGTCGGCACCGACATCGGCACGATCCATTTCATCGGCATTGGCGGCATAGGCATGTCCGGCATCGCCGAAGTGATGCACAATCTGGGTTACAAGGTTCAGGGCAGCGACGTGGCCGAAGGCTATGTGGTCGAGGGACTGCGCAAGAAGGGCATTCCGGTGATGATCGGCCACAAGGCCGAAAATCTGGGCGATGCTGCTGTCGTCGTCACCTCCACCGCGATCAAGAAGGGCAATCCCGAGGTCGATCTGGCGCTGGAACGCCGCGTGCCCGTCATCCGTCGCGCGGAAATGCTGGCGGAACTGATGCGCCTCAAATCCACCGTGGCTGTCGCGGGCACGCACGGGAAGACCACGACCACCTCCATGGTTGCGGCGCTGCTGGACGCGGGCGGGGTGGACCCGACCGTGATCAATGGCGGCATCATCAACAGCTACGGTTCCAATGCCCGGCTGGGCAACAGCGAGTGGATGGTCGTGGAGGCCGACGAGAGCGACGGCAGCTTCCTGCGCCTCGATGGTACGCTGGCGGTGGTCACCAATATCGATCCGGAACATCTCGATCATTATGGCAGCTTCGACAAGGTGAAGGACGCCTTTGTCGAGTTCGTCGAGAATGTGCCCTTCTATGGCGCGGCGATGCTCTGCCTCGACCATCCGGAGGTGCAGGCGATCCTGCCGCGCGTGCAGGACCGGCGCATCGTCACCTATGGTTTCTCCGCCCAGGCGGATATTCGCGGCGAGAATGTTCAGCCGATCCCGGGCGGCAACCGCTTCGATGTGCAGATTCGTGAGCGTGACGGATCGCTGCGCCGGATCGAGGGGATCGTAATGCCGATGCCGGGCCGCCACAATGTGCTGAACGCCATGGCGGCGATCGGCGTGGCGCTGCAGATGGGCATCGATGACGCGACGATCCAGACCGGCTTCGCCAAGTTCGGCGGGGTCAAGCGGCGCTTCACCAAGGTCGGGGAAATCACCGTCGGGGACGGTACCGCGACGGTGATCGACGATTATGGTCATCATCCGGTCGAGATCAGGGCTGTGCTGGCCGCCGCCCGCGAAGGAGCGAAAGGCCGGGTCATCGCCGTGGTCCAGCCGCATCGCTTCACCCGTCTGCGCGACCTGATGGATGAGTTCCAGCAGGCCTTCAACGACGCCGACATCGTCTATGCCGCCCCGGTCTATCCGGCCGGCGAGCAGCCGATCGAAGGGGTGGACAGCGCGGAACTGGTCGCGGGGCTGAAGCGCCGGGGCCATCGCAACGCCGCGACGGTCGAGGGTGCGGACGATCTCGCCCGCCTGATCGCCGCCGATGTGCAGGCGGACGACATGATCATCTGCCTTGGCGCGGGCGACATCACCAAATGGGCGGCGGGCCTTGCCTCCGCCGTTGCGGAGAAGGAAGCCGCCTGATGTTCGAGCTGTTCAATGTTGGCCTCGAGATGCAGAAGCGCATGATCGACCTCCAGATGCAGGGCATCGAAGTGGCGCAGCAGATGGTCGACGCGGCGCAGCGCAATGTGGACGCCGGGGCCGCCGCCGGGCGGGCGGGCGAAGCGGGTGTGAAGGCGATGAAGGGCTGGATGCGGCTCTGGGGGATGCGCGATTGACGCTGGCGGTCACGTCTCTTCCCCCGGTTCGCGGCTCGCTCAGGGCCGATGCGCCGCTGGCGCCGCTCGTCTGGTTCAAGGCGGGCGGTGTTGCGCAATGGCTGTTCGAGCCGAAGGACGCGGACGATCTTTCTGATTTTCTGGCGCGGCTTGACCCTGCGATTCCGGTGATGGCGCTGGGCCTGGGGTCCAACATGATCGTGCGCGACGGCGGGGTTCCGGGCGTAGTGGTGCGCCTTGGCAAGCCATTCGCCAGGGTGGAGCAGGTCGATGCGACCAGCCTGCGTTGCGGGGGAGGAGCATCGGGCATCCTTGTTTCCTCGACGGCGCGGGACGCGGGCATAGCGGGGCTTGAATTCCTGCGCTCCATTCCCGGCACGGTCGGCGGCTTCGTGCGGATGAACGGGGGCGCCTATGGCCGTGAGACGTGCGATATCCTTGTGGAATGCGATGTTGTTCTGCGGTCGGGCGAACGGGTGACGCTGCCGATCGACGCGCTGGGCTACACCTACCGCCACAGCGCCCTTCCCGAGGGCGCGGTCGTGGTGAGTGCCATTTTCCGGGGCTTTCCTGGCGAGCCGGCGGCCATCCAGGCGGAAATGGATCGCATCGCCGCCGCCCGCGAGGAAAGCCAGCCGCTTCGCAGCAAGACCGGCGGCTCGACCTTCAAGAATCCCGATGGGCACAAGGCCTGGCAGCTTGTGGATCAGGCCGGGTGCAGGGGGCTGCGACAGGGCGGCGCGCAGGTTTCGGAAAAGCACACCAATTTCCTCCTCAACCTGGGGGACGCGACGAGCGCGGATATCGAGGCGCTGGGCGAGGAGGTCCGTCGCCGGGTGAAGGAAAAGAGCGGCATCGACCTTGAATGGGAAATTCAAAGGGTGGGCGTTCAGCTGGTTGAAGGAAAAGACAGATGACCCGTGGCCCCTGGCATGTTGCCGTCCTGATGGGGGGGTGGTCCGCCGAACGGCCGGTTTCGCTTTCGTCGGGCGAGGGTGTCGCCAAGGCGCTGGAGTCGCGCGGCCACAGGGTCACGCGGATCGACATGGATCGTGACATCGCGCTGCGCCTTGCGGAGGTGAGGCCGGACGTGGTGTTCAACGCCCTTCACGGCGTTCCCGGCGAGGACGGCACCGTGCAGGGGATGATGGACCTGATGGGCATCACCTACACCCATTCGGGCCTCGCCACCTCCGTCATCGCCATCGACAAGCAGCTTACCAAGCAGGCGCTGGTGCCCCATGGCATCCCCATGCCCGGCGGGCATATCGTCCGCAGCGAAAGCCTGTTCGAGGGCGATCCCCTGCCGCGCCCCTATGTGGTGAAGCCGGTCAATGAGGGCAGTTCGGTCGGCGTCGCCATCGTGACCAGGGACGGCAATCATGGTTCGCCGATCGGCCGGGATGTCGAGGGTCCGTGGCTGCATTTCGAAGAGTTGCTGGCCGAACCCTATATTCGCGGGCGGGAACTGACGACCGCCGTGCTGGGCGACGAAGCGCTGCTGGTCACGGAATTGCGTCCGAAAAGCGGTTTCTACGATTTCGACGCCAAATATACGGACGGGATGACCGAGCATGTGTGCCCCGCCGATATTCCCCAGGAGATCAGCGAAGCCTGCAAGGCCATTGCCCTGCGCGCGCACCAGTTGCTGGGTTGCAAGGGGGCGTCGCGGGCTGATTTCCGCTGGGACGATGAACAGGGAATCGACGGGCTGTTCCTGCTGGAAGTGAACACCCAGCCGGGCATGACGCCGCTCAGCCTGGTGCCTGAACAGGCGGCGAAGCTGGGCATTGACTATGCCGAGCTGGTGGAGCGTATAGTCGAGGACGCGCTGAAGAGCGCAGGGGGGACGAAGCATGGCTGAAGCACGCATCCGGCGTGGCGGAACGGCGCGGCTGGCGCGCACGACCGGCACGCGCGGCCGCAGCGGTGGGCGAGGACGTTCGGTCAAGCAGCGGAGCTGGATCGACGGTCTGATCGACCTGCTGCCGGTCAGTGAGGAGACGCTCCAGCGCATGGCGAGCTGGGCGATCGTCGGCATCGTGCTGGCGGCGCTGTTGGGTATCGCCATCTGGTCGGGCCTTCCCGCCATGGCCGGGCAGAAGGCGTCCGAACTGGCGGCCAAGGCAGGCTTCGAGGTCGAGAAAGTCGAAGTGCGCGGCGTCGAGCGGATGGACGAACTGCCCATCTACAATATCGCCCTTGGCCAGGTGAGCCGGTCGATGCTCTCGCTCGACCTGCCCAGGGTGCGGGCCGACATGCTGAAGCTCGGCTGGGTCAAGGATGCGCGCATTTCCCGTCGCCTGCCCGATACGCTGGTGGTCGACATCGTCGAGCGCGATCCGGTTGCGGTGTGGCAGCATGATGGGCAGCTTCACCTGATCGACGTGGCCGGCGTGGTGCTGCAATCGGTATCGGCAGGGGCGATGCCGGACCTGCCGCTGGTCGTTGGCCCCAACGCCAATCTGCAGACCGCGGGTCTCAACAGGCTGATGGAAAATGCGCCTGCGCTCAAACCGATGCTGGCGGGCGCCACCTGGGTCGGGAACCGGCGCTGGGACTTGCGCTTTCAATCTGGCGAGACGCTGTCCCTGCCCGAAGGCGACAAGCCGTCGGCCACGGCGTTGGTCAATTTCGCGCGGATGGACGGGGTGAACCGCCTGCTGGGCCGGGGTATCGTCAAGTTCGACATGCGCGATCCCGATCGTTTCGTGCTGCGCCTGCCGCAGGGGCAGGGAAGCGGCCAGTCCGACGACAAGCCCGCCGCGAGCGCCGAAGCGCCTGCCAAGGGCGAGGAAGGCTGAACCCCCATGGCCCAACCCAAGGTCGAGAAGTTCGTCACCGCGATCGACATCGGATCGTGGAAAGTGTCCGCGCTGATCGCGGGGCGCACCGAAAATGGCGAACTGGCGATCCTGGGCACCGGGCAGCGTGAAAGCCGGGGCGTTCGGCGCGGCTTCATCGCGGATATGGAGCGGACCGAACTCGCCGTACGGGAAACCGTCGAACAGGCGGAACGCGTCGCGGGCACGAATATCGAGGATGTGTGGGTCAGCTTTTCGGGCGGTTCGCTGGTCAGCGATGTCGTCACCGTCGAGCGCGACATGGGCGGTTATCGCGTCGAACAGGCGGACATCGATGACCTTCTGACCACAGGCCAGCAGGGGATTGATCCGGACGGCCGCGTGGTTCTGCATGCGCAGCCGACCTGTTTCACCATCAATGGCCGTGTGCCGGTGAAGAAGCCGCTGGGCATGCATGCGGACCTGCTGGGCGTCGATATCCATGTCGTGCTGGCCGACGGGGCGCCGCTCGCCAATCTCGACCTTTGCGTGCGCGGCGCCTATCTCAATGTCAATTCCATCGTCGCTTCTCCCATCGCCACGGGCCTTGCCTGCCTGTCCGAGGAAGAGCGCGACCTGGGCGTCGCGCTGGTGGAACTGGGCGCGGGCGTCACCAATGTCTCGCTTTATGCGGGTGGCATGCTGGTCGGGCTGCACAGCATTCCCATCGGTGCGTCCGACATCACCGACGACATAGCGTCGGCCTTCGGCATTCGCCGCAGCCAGGCGGAGCGGATCAAATGCTTCTACGGATCCGCGATGCAGAACCGCCGCGATTTCCGGGACATGATAGAGATCGCGGCGCCGCATGGCGATGTCGCCATTCCGGGGCAAAGCGCGGGCCCCAACGCCGATGGCGGCAAGATTACCCGCGCCGCTCTGGTGGCGGTGATCTGCGAGCGGTTGAACCAGATCATGGTGGAGGTGAATGCGGCGCTCGCCGGCATGGGCTTCAACACCCCCACGGGGCGGCAGGTCGTGCTGACCGGCGGCGGCGCCGAAATGAAGGGCATTGCCGACTATGCGCAGGGTGCGCTGGGTCGCGCAGTGCGGATCGGGCGGCCGCGCGGCCTCGCCGCCATGCCGGAGGCACATAGCGGTCCGGCCTTTGCGACATTGGCCGGTCTTGCGCTTTATGGCGCTTCAAACCCGGTTGATCTTAGAACGATAGCGCCCGCTCCCCAGACCGTTCACCGTATCGGCGCGCCAGCATGGTGGCAGAGGATGGTGAAGGCGATGAAGACGAACTATTGAAATAAACACGGTCAGACGAAATTTACTGGTGAAATACGCCATCATCTTGCATTAACCTTCGATGACAGTTTCGCTCACGTCACCGAAGCTGGAGGGAGCTAGAATTTATGAGCATTGAAATCAGCCCGCCGCATGTGGACGAGTTGAAGCCACGCATCGCGGTGATCGGCGTCGGCGGCGCGGGCGGCAACGCCATTGCGAACATGATCGCCGCCTCCGTCGAGGGTGTGGATTTCATTGTCGCCAATACGGACGCGCAGGCGCTCAACGCTTCGCCCGCGGAACGGCGCATCCAGCTTGGCCCGCAGATCACCGAAGGGCTGGGCGCCGGCTCTCGCCCGGAAATCGGCAAGGCGGCCGCGGAAGAGACCATCGCCTCGGTCGAGCAGGCGCTCGACGGCGCGCATATGTGCTTCATTGCCGCGGGCATGGGTGGCGGCACCGGCACCGGCGCCGCTCCGGTCATTGCCAAGGCCGCCCGTGACCGAGGCATCCTGACCGTCGGCGTCGTGACGAAACCCTTCACCTTCGAGGGCAATCGCCGCATGAAGTCGGCGGAGGCAGGGATCGAGGAACTGCAGAAGCATGTCGATACCCTCATCGTCATCCCGAACCAGAACCTGTTCCTGATCGCCAACCCGAACACCACCTTCAAGGAAGCCTTCCAGATGGCGGACGAGGTGTTGCAGCAGGGCGTGCGCGGCATCACCGACCTGATGGTCATGCCAGGCCTCATCAACCTCGACTTCGCGGACGTCCGTTCCGTGATGGGCGAGATGGGCAAGGCGATGATGGGCACCGGCGAAGCCGAAGGCGACGGCCGCGCGCTCCAGGCGGCGGAAAAGGCGATCGCCAATCCGCTGCTCGACGGCGTGTCGATGCGTGGTGCGAAAGGCGTCATCGTCTCCATCGTCGGCGGTGACGACATGCGCCTGATGGAAGTGGACGAGGCCGCCAACCATATTCGCGAACTGGTCGATCCCGATGCGAACATCATCTGGGGTTCGGCCTTCAACGACAATCTGAACGGCAAGATCCGGGTGTCCGTGGTCGCCACCGGCATCGACAGCGATGCCAGCGCCAGTGCCGCGCCGCTGACCCAGCCGTTCAGCTTCGCGAGCCGTCCGGCCGTTGCCGTGCCGACCGCCGCCGCGCCCAAGCCCGCGCCGCAGGCCGCTCCGGCTCCGGTCGCCGCGCCTGCTCCCGCGCCGGAAGCAGAGCCTGAAACGCTGGAACTGGACGTGCCCGCCGCGCCTGCGCCCGCGCCGCTGACGCCGCCTGCCGCAGCGCCTGCTGCCGCGGCAAAGCCCGCGCCCTTCAGCCCGCCGCGCCCCGCAGCGGTGTTCTCCGACGAAGATCCTTCGCAGGACGAATTGCTGCTGGGTGAGGATGCGGCCGAAACAGTGCCGGCTCAGCCCGCTCCGGCGTCGCAGGCCGCACCGCGCGTCGCCACCGGAGGCACGTTGTTCGAGCGTATGGCGGGGCTGACCCGTGGCGCCGACAAGGGCGCCGGCGCGAGCGATGACGGAACGCCAACGCCGGACATTCCGCGTTTCCTCAATCGCCAGAGCAATCAGTAAACAGGCAGCAGGGTTCGCCCCGCACGGATCAGGACAAGCGCGCCATCGGTTGCCATGGGCAACCGGGCGCGCTTTTTCTTTCGACATATTCCCTTGCACCGCCTCCATCCGCTAAAGGGCTGTCTGTGAGACGTTATGACATATGGATTGTTCGCGGACTGCTTCTAGCGGGCACCGCACTGGCACAACCGGTTCTGGCGCAGCCTGCCCAGGTGCAGGCGATTCGTCCCTCGAGCGCTGAAGACCTCAACAATAATCTGGCGCGTCTGGCGTCCAATCCTCGCGATGTGACGGCGCTCATCGGCGCGGGAGAAGCGGCGCTGGACATGGACGATGCGCGGGCGGCGGCGGGTTTCTTCGCGCGGGCGGACATGCTTGCGCCGAACAACGGCAAGGTGAAGGCGGGCCTGGGCCGCGTCATGCTGAAAAACCAGAATCCGGGCGAAGCGCTGCGTCTGTTCGACCAGGCAACGCGGCTGGGCTTTCCCGAAGCAACCTTGCTGTCCGATCGGGGCCTTGCAAAGGACATGACCGGCGATCAGGCGGGGGCGCAGCGCGACTATCAGGCGGCGCTCCAGCGGACGCCTGATGATATCGAACTCGCCCATCGCTATGCTGCGTCGCTCGGCATTTCCGGTCAGGTGGACGCGGCGGAACGGGTGCTGAAACCGCTGCTCTACAAGAGTGACCGGGCGGCCTGGCGCTACCGGGCGTTCATCCTGGCGATGAACAACCGACAGGCGGACGCGAAAAAGATCGCGGAGCAGACCATGCCGTCGCAGCTTGCCTCGGCCATCCTGCCCTATATGCAGAAAATGCCCTATCTGACCGCGGCCCAGAAGGCGGCGGCGGTGCATTTCGGACATTTCCCCGCCAATGTGGGTTCCACGATCGCACCCATCACCCCGACCGCGCCCGCATTCGCGTCGGTGACGCCGGCGGCGCCCCCGGCCAGCCAACCCGTCACGCAGATGCCGCCATCCCGGCCGACGAAGCAGGACCGCCGTTCCCGTCGCACGGAGACCGCCACGCGGCTCGCCCAGGTGGAAGCGCCTTCCCGCAGCGCACCGGTGCAGAGCCAGCCCGCTCCGGGCTCGGCCGCTTCGCAAATACAGGCGCCGTCGCCCCAGCGCACTATGCAGGCGGCCGCGCCCGCCGCCCATGTGCAGGGTCCGCCGGCGCCCGGCTTCGAATCCGTCCCCGCGCAAAACACTGCGCCCGCCAATCCGGCCCCGAACCAGCTCAACGCGATCACGCTCGCCCAGGCGTCGGTGCCCCGAACGACGGCCCCGCCACAGGTCCAGGCCGCGTCCCCGGCCCAACCGGCCGTTCCGCCGCCCGCACCGTCGGCGGTACCGTCGCCGGCAACGCAGCAGCAGATCGACCCGGCCGTCACCCGTTCGCTGGCCGACATCATTCACGCCATCGACGTGCCGGAATCCGAACGCCGATCGAGCGTCGTCGCGGTCGACCTGTCGGAGGTGGCCCAGATCCAGGCCGCCCGCCGCGCCGAGCGGGACGCTGCTGCCGCCACCGCCGCGGAAAAGGCGAAGAAGGCCGCTGCCGCCAAGGCGAAGGCCGAAGCGGACGCCAAGGCCAAACAACTGGCCGAGGAAAAGAAGAAGGCGGCCGAGGAAAAGGCGCGCCTTGCCGCCAATCCCGCGCGCAATTGGCTTCAGGTCGGCACGGG
>Ga0105241_10000819_pt1 | contig 23602 bp, 23 predicted proteins | sample KBSC64metaG_FD_80422 | JGI IMG/M metagenome (GOLD analysis project Ga0105241, IMG submission 80422) | Corn rhizosphere microbial communities from Kellogg Biological Station, Michigan, USA - KBS C6-4 metaG | ecosystem: Host-associated > Plants > Roots > Rhizosphere > Soil | place: Michigan, USA... | reverse complement strand
CACGCTGACGCGTGCGCTGCACGAGCTTGGCGTGCCGCATCCCTTGCATGTTCACGCGTCGAACCTCGGCGTCCCCGGTAACATCGAGACGACGCTCGCCACGATGGACGCCGCCGAGGGCCGGCCGATCCATCTCACGCATATCCAGTTCCACAGCTACGGGACCGAAGGCGAACGCAAGTTCTCCTCCGGCGCCGCGCGCGTTGCCGAAGCCGTCGATCGTCAACGCAACGTCTCGATCGACGTCGGCCAGATCATGTTCGGCCAGACCGTCACAGCCTCCGGCGACACGATGGCGCAGTACCGCAACAGCGCTCATGCACAGCCAAACAAGTGGGTGTGCATGGACATCGAATGCGATGCCGGTTGCGGCGTCGTGCCGTTTCGCTATCGCGACAGCAGCTTCGTGAATGCGCTGCAATGGGCGATCGGTCTCGAGCTGTTCCTGCGCATGCGCGATCCATGGCGTGTGTTCTTGACGACCGATCATCCGAACGGCGCGCCGTTCACGAGCTATCCACACCTGATCCGTCTGTTGATGGACAAGAGCTTCCGCAATGAAAAGCTGGCCGCGATCCATCCCGACGTAGCCGCGCATAGCGAGCTCGCCGGGCTCGACCGTGAATACTCGCTGTACGAGATCGCGATCATGACGCGCGCCGGCCCTGCGCGCATTCTCGGGCTGGACGATCGCGGCCACCTGGGCATTGGCGCGGCAGCCGATCTGACTGTATATCGCGAGAGTGCCGACCGCGAAGCCATGTTCTCTACCCCGGAGTATGTGTTCAAGGACGGTGAGCTGGTCGCGCGCGACGGACGCATCGTCAAAGTCACGCGCGGCGCGACTCACGTCGTACGGCCCGAGTTCGACCGCTCGATCGAGAAGTCTCTCAAAGATTATTTCTCGCGTTACCACACGATCGCTTTCGACAACTTCGCGATCGATGCCGACGAGCTGATCGACTGCGGGAGCCGCACAGCTCTGGAACACCCGTGCGGCACGCGGGAGAACGCATGATCCTGAACGGGGTGGCGATCGACGATACGTTCGCCGAGGCGTTCGGCATGCGCGCCACGCGCATCATCGTCACTGCGCTGAATCTCAAGTGGGCGTACGAAGCCGCGCGAACGATGACGGGTTTCGCGACGTCAGTGATCGGCTGCGGCTGCGAAGCCGGCATCGAGTGCGAGCTGACGGCGGACGAGACGCCAGATGGGCGCCCGGGCCTCGCGGTGTTGTTGTTCGCAGTTTCCAGCAAGGAGCTGGCGAAGCAGGTCGAGCGGCGCATCGGCCAATGCGTGCTCACGTCACCGACTTCGGCCGCGTTCTCGGGGATCGACGGCGAACCCGTCGCGCTTGGCAAGAATCTGCGCTTCTTCGGCGACGGCTATCAGATGTCGAAAGTGATCGGCGGCAGGCGCTACTGGCGCGTGCCGGTGATGGACGGCGAGTTCCTCTGTGAAGAGACGACGGGAATGGTCCGCGCCGTGGGCGGCGGCAATTTCCTCGTGCTCGCGACCAGTCCGGCCGAGGCGCTCGCCGCGTGCGAGGCCGCGATCGACGCCATGTCGAAAGTACGCGGTGCGATCATGCCGTTTCCCGGCGGCATCGTGCGGTCAGGATCGAAAGTCGGCTCCAAGTACAAAGCGCTCAGTGCGTCAACCAACGATGCCTACTGCCCGACGCTGCGCGGTGCGGTCGACTCGGCCCTTTCGCCGGACATCGGCGCGGTCCTCGAGATCGTGATCGACGGCCTCACCGAAACCGACGTGCGCAATGCAATGCGCGCCGGAGTCAAAGCGGTATGTGATGTCGGCGCGGCCGGCGGCGTTCACCGCGTGAGCGCGGGCAACTACGGCGGCAAGCTCGGGCCATTCCACTTTCATCTGCGCGAGATCCTTGCGTGACCGAGCTTTGCCTCACGTTGAAGCACACACCGGCGCAGATGGTCGACGTGTCGGCGTTGACACCCGATCTCCTCGCCGGAAAAGGCCGCGAGGATATCCTGCGCATCGAGCTGCCCACCGGCAATCGCAAGTTGCGCGTCGCAGATCTGTTCGACCTCAGCGGGGACGGCGCGCAGTCGAGTCTCACGATTCGCGCAAGCACGGACCGGCTTGCCTCCATAGGCGCCCACATGCAGAGCGGCACCATTGCCATCGAGGGCGATTGCGGTCCTTACGGCGGCCTCGGTATGCGCGGCGGAAAGATCGTGGTGCATGGCACTGCCGCAGCGTTCGTCGGTTGCGGCATGCGGGGTGGCGCCATCGAAGTTCGCGGCGATGCCGGCGATTTTCTGGGTGGCGCGTTGCCCGGCGACAAGCAGGGCATGCGCGGGGGCAGTGTCGTAATCCACGGCAATGCAGGTGACCGCGCAGGAGACCGCATGCGCCGCGGACTGGTTCTGATCGCAGGCGATGCCGGCGCTTATTGCGGCTCGCGCATGCTCGCCGGGACGATCGTCGTGTCGGGTCGCGTGGGCCATTCACCGGGCTTCGGTCTGAAGCGCGGGACATTGCTCCTTGCGCATCCGCCTGCAGAGATGCCGGCTAAGTTTCAGGACGCTGGAGAGTATGAGCTGCTGTTTCTGACGCTGCTCGCGAAACACTTCGAGCACGAAGGTGGATCATTCAAGGCCTTCCTCCCGCTGTCGAGGCGCGTGCGCCGTTACTGCGGCGATCTGGCGACCGGCGGCAAGGGCGAGATGCTGCTCGGCTTGTCGAGCTGAACCTAGCGAGCCTTTACGACTGGCGGTAAAGCACCTGCGGCGATCGCAGACGACGCATTCGACGCGGGCGCTCTGTGCGCCATGCCGGGCAATATCAGAGCCATCATCAACACTACGCTCGCGATGCTGACCAATACCGAGATCCCGCCCAGCAATTCCAGGTTGTAGCGCTTTTCCACGATTTCCTCCGCGGCAGGAGCATGCAGTGACCCTTATATCGCAGAGAGCGTGCCAAACGCTAAACGTCGTCGAATACCCCTTTTCGGTCCAAGCACGATCGCAAAAAGCGATTCGATGCATGAGGTTGGCGAGGTTCGAGGCGATGCGCGCTGAGCCCAGCGGCGTGCAATCGTCGCGTGCTGTCGGAACGGCGACGATGTCACCGCGGCGGCGGGTGCGTTCGACTTGACTTGTCTCTCGACCCCTGCTGCAATGGGTTTACTGAAGTTTGCAGTCTAAATAGGTTGTGGACTTCATAGGTTCTGCAGTTCATAAGTTTTGCGGTCCATCGACGTTGCCGCAAATAGGCTCTGCAGTTCATAGGTTGCTTGATGCACAAGCTGTAGCGATATACGCAGAAGGCCGCACTCGACGGCCTCACGCGATAACAGTGGGAGTGAGCCGGCGTCTTCCTGATTGACCGAGGACGGCCGTCCCTTCGGCGCCAATTTCTCGCGCGCCACCGGTGTGCGATGCAACGCTGCAAACGGCATCGGGTGTGCAACGCAACACCACAACAACAGCGTTCACATGGGTCTTCATGTAGGACGCCCGGCGCCTGGCCCATTGTCGCGCGGGTCGCGCGTCCCTCGGCGCGATTGCTGAAGCGTCTGTAAGGCACAGCATCTCGGAGGATCTTCCTTCGCAGCCGTGCCGCCTTCATTCGAACTAAATGAACCGGGAGGATGTACAAGTGAGATTCCCTATGAAGCTGTTATCGATCTCCCTGGGGCTGGCGGCGGCCGTGTCTGGATCCGCCTATGCCAATCAGGAGCTGGCGGGGTTGAGTGCCGACCCCAACAACTGGGCCATGCAGGCAGGTGACTTCTCCAACCACCGTTACAGCGAGTTGAAGCAGATCAACGCCGGCAACGTTAACAAGCTGCAGGTCGCGTGGATGTTCTCCACCGGCGTGTTGCGCGGCCACGAAGGCTCACCGCTGGTAATCGGCGATACGATGTATCTGCACACGCCGTTCCCCAACAACGTATTCGCGCTCGACCTCGAGACGCAGAAGATCAAGTGGAAGTACGCGCCGAAGCAGGACTCGGCCGTGATTCCGCAGATGTGCTGCGACACGGTCAATCGCGGGCTCGCTTACGCGGACGGCAAGGTGTTCCTGCAGCAGGCCGACAGCACGCTCGTCGCGCTCGACGCCAAGAGCGGCAAAGTCGTATGGAGTGTGAAGAACGGCGATCCGAAGGTCGGCGCGGTCAACACGAATGCACCGCACATCTTCAAAGACAAGGTGATCACGGGCATCAGCGGCGGCGAGTGGGGTGTACGCGGCTACTTGTCGGCGTACGACATCAAGAGCGGCAAGATGGTGTGGCGCGGCTACAGTACCGGACCGGACAGCGAAATGCTGATCGATCCCAACACCACGACGACGTGGGCCGACGGCAAGGTGCAGCCGGTCGGCGCCGACTCCAGCCTGAAGACCTGGAAGGGCGATCAGTGGAAGATCGGCGGCGGCACGACGTGGGGCTGGTACAGCTACGATCCGTCGCTCAACCTGGTGTACTACGGGACGGGCAACCCCAGCACGTGGAACCCCTCGCAGCGACCCGGCGACAACAAGTGGTCCATGAGCATCTGGGCGCGTGATGTCGACACCGGCAAGGTGAAGTGGGTGTATCAGATGACGCCTTACGACGAGTGGGACTTCGACGGGATCAACGAAATGATCCTGGCGGACATCAACGTCGGTGGCAAGGCAACCAAGGCCCTGGTGCACTTCGACCGCAACGGCTTCGGTTACACCCTAGACCGTACCAACGGCGCATTGCTGGTCGCGCAGAAGTACGACCCGGCGGTGAACTGGGCCACGCACGTGGATATGAAGTCCGGGCGCCCGCAAGTGGTGTCGAAGTACAGCACCGCGCAGAACGGCGCCGATGTGAACAGCAAGGGCATCTGCCCGGCCGCGCTCGGGTCGAAAGACCAGCAGCCCGCGTCGTTCAGCCCGAAGACCAAGCTGTTCTACGTGCCGACCAACCACGTCTGCATGGACTACGAGCCGTTCGCAGTCGAGTATGTCGCGGGACAGCCGTACGTCGGGGCGACGCTCTCCATGTATCCGCCGCCCGGCGAGAAGAACATGGGGAACTTCATCGCGTGGGACGCCTCTACCGGAAAGATCGTCTGGTCCAAGCCCGAGCGCTTCTCGGTCTGGAGCGGGGCGCTGTCTACCGCCGGTGACGTGGTGTTCTACGGGACGCTGGAAGGTTATCTGAAGGCCGTCGACAACAGCGGCAAGGAACTGTGGAAGTTCAAGACGCCCTCGGGGATCATCGGCAACGTGTTCACCTACACGCACAAGGGCAAGCAGTATGTCGGCGTGTTCTCCGGCATCGGCGGCTGGGCCGGCATCGGCATGGCGGCAGGTCTCGAGAAGGACCAGGACGGCCTGGGCGCGGTGGGTGGCTACAAGGAACTGCGCGACTACACCGACCTGGGTGGTCAGCTCACGATCTTTACGCTGCCGAACTGAAGTCTCGGTTCAGGCGCAACGCAATGACTGGCATCCCGGCCCATGCCGGGGTGCCAGTTTTTTTCGACACGCGGTAAAGCGGAGACGCAAGAATGAGAAGCGCATTGCTGTTGGCGATGCTGTTTGCGGTCGTGGTGTCGCCGGCGGGGGCGGACGACAAGGTGAAGACCGATCTGTACACGGTGGTAGATGGAACTAAGGTCGATGCGGATACGTTCCAAGGCTTCAGAACCTGGCGTGCGGCCGCCTGTGACCGCTGTCACGGCGCGAACCAGGAAGGTCTGGTCGGACCGGCGCTGGTGGAAAGCCTCAAGGTGTTGACGAAGGATGACTTCAAGAAGACGGTCACCGAAGGCCGTCTCGAGAAAGGCATGCCGAGCTTCAGCACGAGCCATATGGTGATGGACAATCTCGACCACCTATACGCCTATCTGAAGGGCCGCTCCGACGGCGCCATCAAGAAGGCCAAAGTGGAGTTGCTCAAGTGACGAGCGGGAGGGCACGGCGTTGATCCATCTGCGGCTATCCGTGCAGCAACGGATCTGGCTCGCTCTGGTAGCGCTTCTGCTCGTAGCGCTGGCGCAACGCGTATTCGCCGAAGAAGGCGTGTTGCGCGTGTGCCAGGATCCCAACAACCTGCCGTTCTCGAACCTCAAGGGTGAAGGCTTCGAGAACCGCATCGCCCAGTTGTTCGCCGACAAGCTCGGCTGGAAGCTCGAGTATTTCTCGTATCCGCAACGCATGGGCTTCATCCGCAACACGTTGCGCTTCAAGCTGCCTGGGGAGGCGTACCGCTGCGATCTCGTGATGGGTGTTCCAGCAGGCTACGAGCAGGCCGCTGCGACACGCCCCTATTACCGCTCCACTTATGCGTTGGTCTACGCAGACGGCGGGAAGCTGAAAGGTGTGCGCACCGAAAAGGACTTTCTCGCTCTTGGTGAAGACAAGCTGAAGGACCTGCGTATCGGCATCTACGACCGTTCGCCAGCATCGGAATGGTTGGCGAAACATGGCCTGGTCGAGCAAGGCGTTCCGTACCGGATGCTCAATGCCGATCCGGATTTCAGCCCAGGCGATATCATCGAAAAGGAGTTGGCCGGCGACAAGGTCGACGCAGTGATCGTCTGGGGCCCGATCGCGGGCTACTTCGCGCAGCGCGTGTCTGCGCTTCGGCTGGTGGTCGTACCGCTAGCATCGGAAGAAGGCGTGCGCCTGGACTACGATATCGCGATGGGCGTGCGGTTCGGCGAACCGGAGTGGAAGGCCAACGTGGACCGCCTCATTGCCGAGAACCAGTCGGGCATCGAGCAGATCCTGCGCGAGTATGGCGTGCCTCTGGTCGACTCCAAGGGCGGGACCAAGCCGTGAGGGAAGCATTCGAGAGACAGATCGAGACAGGAGCGAGCTCTCGCGTAAGAACCCAATGAGAGCCGCTCTGCATCACATCCGCGAGGATGCCAGATGAAGGTGCGCGCGACAGTCATCGCCACAGGGTGCGCCGTTTGGGCAGCAGCGGCGTCGGCCGCCGATCCCGCGCCCAGAACGCTGACGGGACTGTCCTCGAGCGTCGTCAAGATTGAAGCCGTCGACATCGATGGCCGCGCCTGGATCGGGACCGGCGTCGCCGTTGCACCCGAGCACGTGGTCACGAGCTGCCACGTCACCAGCCACGGTGAAAGCATTACCGTCCAATCGCGCGGATTGCGCAGAACCGTCGCGTCACAGTTGCCGGACACCGACCACGATCTGTGTCTTCTCGAGGTTCCGGGCCTTCCGACGCAAGCCGTGCAGCTCGGCTCATCGCAGAGCCTCGACGTCGGCACGCCCGTGTGGGCGTTCGGCTTCGAAGGCGGTGTCGCGCTGCACGCACGGGCCGGCGTCGTACGAGCGCTGCACGCCTTTGATGGCGCGCGCGTGGTCGAATCGACGACGGCTTTCACTTCGGGCGCGAGCGGTGGTGCGCTGTTCGACTTGCAGGGCCGGCTGGTCGGCATCCTGACGTATCGCCTGCGCGGCGATCGACACTCCTACTTCTCGGTTCCGGTCGATTGGTTCGCATCGCATGTGAACGATATGCATGCCTACATGGCGGTGGCGCCACTGGCCGGGGCGCAACCCTTCTGGCAGCGACCGGCGGAAGGGTTGCCGTATTTTCTGCGTGCGCATCAGCTCGAGGCGGCACACGACTGGCACGGACTACTGAGCTTGACCGACGAGTGGTCGAGAGCCGAGAACAACAACGCCGAAGCCTGGGTATTTCGCGGTAGAGGTCTGGTCCAGACGCAGGATCGTGCTGCCGCCCGTACGGCCTTTCAGCGGGCCGTCGCACTCGACCCCGCATCGAGCGCGGCCTGGCTGCAACTCGGCCGTCTGTGCGCGCACGATGGACAGAAGTTGGAAGCCGAGGACGCGCTTGCGCAACTCAACCGGATCAACCCTGAGCTCGCGCAATGCCTCGCGTTCGAAATGCGATCGGCATCCGATCCGAGACAACCTGACAATCCAACGCTCGATGCTTGCTCACAGCTTTAGAATCATGGCGGTCGCCCTCGTCCCTGCGCTGATTGCGTGGCCGGCAACCGCGCAAACCGATCAACCGATCTCGCCGGCCGAGAACCGGTTGTTTCTCGACAACCATCTTGGCAATCTGCCGGCCAGCGCGGTGCTGCGCTATGCTTACTCGAAGACCGGCAGCCTCGAGCCATCGCAGGATGGAAGCGTCAAGCTCACGGTGGGCCCGTCGGCAGAAGCTGCCGCACACAAGGCGAGCGTGGAGTTTTCCAATGGCGGGGAGAAAGTCGGGCTGCCGGTTATCGATGCCGCGACAGCCAATCCGGTCATCCTGTTCTTCCTCGAGCGCGATGTGCACGAGATGCAGCGCCGTACCGGCGGGCAGGCCAGCTACTTCCGCAAGCGCGTTCGCATGGCACTCGCGAACGCAGCCGAGATACAGCCCGCGACGTTCGAGTTCGCCGGCAAGCGCGTCACGGGCCAGACAATCACGGTCCACCCCTATCGCGACGACCCGTTGCACGCCCGCTTCGAGAAGCTGACCGGGAAAAGCTACATCTTCGTGCTCTCCGACGACATTCCGGGTACGCTCTATCAAATGCGCACACTGGTCGACGCACCGGGCGCAAGCGACGGCAACGCACCAGTGCTCGCCGAGACCCTCACGTTGCTGGAAAGCAAACCATGAGAGCGCCCCACTCTTCTCGTCTTGCGGAGCTCGCCTCGCGGCGAGGTCTCGGAGCCGTACTGAGCGGCGCCGTAGTCGCGTTTTCGACCATGACCGGCAACGTGGCGGCAGCCAACGACTTCCCGACCATCGAGCGTGTCATGTTCGTCGAGGCCTGCGCGCGCGACCATCCCGATCGCCCGCACCAAGAGATGCTGTACAAATGCTCCTGCGCGCTGGATGCGATTGCGGCCGAATATACGTACGACCAGTACGTGGATCTCTCCACGGCATTCGACGCCGGTCAGATCGCAGGCGAGCGCGGTGCGGCTGTGCGCGAAAGCACGACCGGACAGGACCTCATCAAGCAGTTCAGAGCCGCCCGCACCAAAGCCTTCAGCAGCTGCTTCATCCAGTAGCGCCGTACGGTACGGACATGCCACAGCGGAATCCAATCATCGTCGGTTTGCTGTTGGTAGTCGCGCTCGCTGCGGCGACGTCCGCGCAAGCGGCAGACGGTCAGCCGGATCCAGGCAAAGTCGACATCTGGCTGCTGGTTCGCAACAGCTTGTTCGGCAATCGCCCGATCGCCGACGACGCAGGCGAAGTAGTGTCGCTGCGCGCCCCCGCCCGGGCCCAGGATGCCTCAACCGTGCCGATCGCGATCTCGACGCGCATGGAGCAAACGCCGGAGCGCTACGTGAGCAAGGTGTATCTGATCATCGACCAGAACCCATCACCGGTCGCGGCGGTGTTCACCTTCACGCCGGATAGCGGGCGCGCCGACATCGAGACGCGCGTTCGGGTCGAGGACTACACGTGGATGCGCGCCGTAGCAGAGCTGAACGACGGCCGGCTGTTCATGTCCACGCGCTACGTCAAAGCGGCGGGCGGATGCTCCGCGCCCTACGGTACAGCGCCCGACTTCGATGCTTTCAAGCCGCGGCTGAAGCTGCGGCTCGATGCTTCGGTGGCCGCTGGAGAGCCGACACTTGCGCAGTTGATGATCCAGCACCCGAACTCGTCGGGACTCGCGAAGGATCAGATGACGCAGTTGTACATCCCCGCGTACTACGTGCGCACGATCAACGTGACTTACGCGGACAAGCTGGTCATGAGCGCGCAGGTCGATTTCTCGATCAGCGAGAACCCCAACTTCCGCTTCTACTTCCTACCGCACGAGGCCGGCGAATTGAAGGCCACGGCCGTCGATACCAAAGACCGTGAGATCGAAGGCACGGTGCAGGTGGAGATGGGCGCCAGCAAACAGTGACCGCTGCGGTCGCCGCCCGCACGCTTCAACCTCAGGACACAAGGAAGCGAAATCGGGCAACGTCAAGAAGATGAAACGCGACGACTGATCAGTCCCAGCGATCGTCGCGGACCTGTATGCCGCCCTGCTCCACGCGAACCGGAAAGGAGGCGGTGGCCTCGAAGGCGGGCGGAGTCAATGCTGCCCCTGTCCTGATGCAGAAACGAGCTCCGTGACGCGGGCATACGATCTGGTCGCCTTCGACCGCACCGCCCGTGAGAATGCCGCCATCGTGGGTGCAGACGTCCTCGATCGCGTAGAACTGACCTTCGATGTTGAAGACAGCGACCTGCGCGCCGTCGACATCGACTACGCGGTGGGTGCCTGGAGGCAGCTCGTCGATGGGACAGACGGTGACCCAGTCACTCATAAGTCACCAATCACCCGCTCTAGACCGCAACGACCTCGAGCTCCGGATCGATCTGTCTTACCAGCCCTTCGATGCCAGCGAGCGTGCCGGAAATCGAGCTCGGGCAGCTTCCGCAGGCGCCCTGGTAATGCACCGTCAGCACGTTGTCTTCGAGACCCAGCACATGCAGATCGCCGCCGTCACCCTGCAGATAGGGGCGCACCTGCTCGTCCAGTAGCTGGCGGATGACGCCGAGCTTCTCCTGATCTTCGGGTGAAAGCTTGGACTCGTCGAACGTCGCTCCATCGGGATGGCCGGCCCCTTCGTTGATCAATTCCGCCGAACGCTCTTGCGCAGACGGCGCATCCCGAATCGGCACCGCGAGCTGGCGCAGGAGGTCAGGCCAATGCGCTTTCCCGTCCTGCGTAACCGTGATCCAGTGATCGACGTAGAAGACGTTCGAGACATGCGGAATCGCGAACAGCGCTTCGGCGAGCGGATCACCCGCGGCTGCCGCGGCGGTTTCGTAGGATTTGCTCACGCCATAGGACAACGGCTCGCGCAGGACGAACTTCCTCGCGTTCGGATTGGGCGTGAATTCGATCTCGGCGATTCTTGGCATGAAGCGAAAGAGAGGGACTAGGGGCTAAGGATTAGGGGCTGGGGGAAAACCCGAAAACAATTTCATTGAGTCACACGGCCGGTGATCGGCGAGCCCATCGGATCGGCTTCGCCTTCGGTCGAGGCGCTTTGCTGGTTGTGGAACGCGGCGTGCAACGTGTGCCACGGCAGGATCGCGCACTTCACGCGCGACGGCAGATCCTTGACGCCGGCGAACACGGCAAGACGCCCAAGGTGATGCGCCTGCGCGGCGACGTCGAGCTTGCCGGTCGCCATATCGCGAAATTCCTGCACCAACTGCTCGACCTGCTCGACCGGCTTTCCCTTGACGTTGGTCGTCATCATCGACGCTGAGGCCTTGCAGATCGCACAGCTCTCGCCTTCGAAGGCAATGCTCTCGATCGTTCCATCACGGATTTTGAGCGCGACCCAGATGTGGTCGCCGCACAAGGGGTTCAGTCCTTCGGCCCGATGGCTCGCATCCCCCAGCACGCCCCAATTGCGGGGCTTTTTGTTGTGGTCGAGGATGAGCTCCTGATAGAGCTGCTTGCTGTCCATTTCGAAACCCGGGGTCAGGTGAACATCTTCTGCACGCGGCGGATGCCGGCCACGAGCTGATCGATCTCCTCGAAGGTGTTGTACAACGCGAACGAGGCGCGCGCAGTGGCCGGAATGCCGAAGCGCTGCATGACGGGCTGCGCACAATGATGTCCGGTGCGCACGGCGACCCCGTCTTCGTTCAGGATGGTTCCGACATCGTGCGGATGTACGCCGGCGATCGTGAACGACAGTACGGCGGCCTTGTCGGCAGCAGTCCCGATGATGCGTACGCCGGGCAGAGCTTCCAACTGCCCGGTCGCATAGGCGAGCAGCTCGTGTTCCCAAGCCGCGATGTTGTCCATCCCGACCTCATTCAAATAGTCTACCGCTGCACCGAGCCCGATTGCCGCGGCGATCGGCGGCGTGCCGGCTTCGAACTTGTACGGAAGCGCGTTGTACGTGGTCTTGTCGAACGTCACCGACAGGATCATGTCGCCGCCGCCCTGGTACGGCTGCATCTTCTCGAGCAGCGCCGCCTTGCCGTACAGAATGCCGATACCGGTCGGTGCGAACATCTTGTGACCCGAGAAGCAGTAGAAGTCGCAATCGAGATCCTGCACGTCGATGGCGAGATGCGGCACCGCCTGCGCACCGTCGACCAGGACCGGTACGCCCTGCCCATGCGCCATAGCGATCATCTGCTTGACCGGATTCACCGTGCCGAGCGCATTCGAGACATGTGTGATGGACACGAGCTTCGTACGCGCGTTGAACAGCCTCTCGTACGTATCGATCAGCAGCTCGCCGGCATCGTTGCACGGAATGACCTGCAGCTTGATGCCTTTCTCGTCGCGCAGCATCTGCCACGGGACAATGTTCGAGTGATGCTCGAGCTGGGAGATGATGATCTCGTCGCCTTCTTTCAGGAAGGCCCGGCCAAACCCATGCATCACCAGATTGACCGCATCCGTCGTGCCGCGCGTATAGATCACCTCGCGCGATTCCCGTGCGTTGATGAACTTCTGGATCTTGGCCCGCGCACCTTCGTAGGCTGCGGTTGCGGTCTCCGACAAGTAGTGCACCGCGCGGTGGATGTTCGAGTGCTCCTGCGTCTGATAACGCGTGAGGCGATCCATGACCGGCTGCGGCATCTGGCTGCTCGCGCCGTTGTCGAGATAAGCGAGCGGCTTGCCGTTGACTTTCAACCGCAGAATCGGGAAGTCCGCACGCAGGCGCTGCAGGTCAACCGAACGGATGACGGCGCGCTCTTCTTGCCGGGACAGGGCGGGGCTGCTCATCAGGATTCCTTGCTTTGTGTTTGGCGAACAACCAGGTCTTCGAGACGCTGTACGAGAGAGGGAACGCGAATGCGTCCAACGATCTCGGTGGCGAACGCAAAGGTCAGCAAATTGCGCGCGGTGGCTTCGGACAGCCCGCGCGCCTTCAGATAGAACACTTGTTCGGGATCGAGCTGGCCAACCGTTGCGCCGTGGGCGCACTTCACGTCGTCGGCGAAGATCTCGAGTTGAGGCTTGGTGTCGATGTGCGCACGCTGCGTCAACAGCAAGCTGCGGTTCTGCTGGCTCGAATCGGTGCGCTGCGCCCCGGGCCGGACCAGGATCTTGCCGTTGAACACCGCATGCGAGGCACCGCCCGCAATGCACTTGTGCAGTTGACGCGAGCGGCCATTCGGGAAAGCGTGATCCACGAAGCTATGCGTGTCGGCCAATTGCCGTCCAGCGATCAATGCCAGACCGTCGATCTCGAACTCGGTCCCCTCCCCTGCCTGCATCACATTCAAGTTCAAGCGCGACAATCGCGCACCGAGCGAAATGCTCACGCTCGAGTAGCGACCGCTGCGCGCAACTTTCGCAGCAGACGTGGCGATATGGAAAGCATTGGCGCTCTCTCGCTGGAGACGAATGTGGCGCACGTTCGCATTCTCGCCCACGGCGATTTCGGTAACGCCATTGGTGAACCCGCTGTCCGCATGCAACGAGACGAAGTCCTCGATCACAGTGCAGCGGCTGCCTGCGGAGGTCGCGACCAGCGTGCGCGGGAACGACACAGCGCCGGCGCTGGCACCAACGAACAACAAGTGGATCGGATGGCTCACTTCGCGGTCTTTACCGAGCAAGACCAGCGCGCCGTCGCGCAAGCGCGCTGTGTTCATCGCGCTGAACGCATCGTCGCTAAAGTCGACCATCTGGCCGAGCTGGGCCTGCATGCGCTCGCTGTGTTGTGCGAGCGATGAGGCGAGCGAAGCAACCGTGATGCCGTCCTCGCTGCGCAGAATCGATAACGCCTCGACGAAGATGCCGTCGACGAAGACGAGCCGGCTGCCGGCCTCTGGAATCACGAACGGCTCGATCGCAGCAGCGTCCACGTCCGCAGGTTGCAGGGTAGGCTGCAACAGGGTCTTGTAGAGCGGCGACAGGTCGGTGAAGCGCCACTCCTCGTCACGCGTGGTCGGAACAGTCAGTGCATTGGCGCGCTCGAGCGCGCTCGCACGCACCTGGTTCAGCCAAGACAGCGGGCTGGCCGGCACTGTACCTTGACCGCGCAGCAGCTCTTCGAGATAGGTTCTCTTGATGGTGTCCATGGCCATTACGCTGCGTGCCGAGCGCGATACTCGTCGGCCACCCAGTCGTAGCCACGGCTCTCGAGCTCGAGAACGAGCCCCTTTCCGCCGGTCTTGATGATGCGGCCGTCGTCCATCACGTGTACGTAATCCGGCACGATATAGTTCAGCAACCGCTGGTAATGGGTTACGAGCAACACGGCGTTGTCGGCATTGCGCAGTTGATTCACGCCATTCGCTACGATCCGCAGCGCGTCGATGTCGAGCCCCGAGTCGGTCTCGTCGAGAATGGCGATCTTCGGCTCGAGAATCGCCATCTGCAGGATCTCGTTGCGCTTCTTCTCGCCACCTGAGAAGCCTTCGTTGACGCTGCGCTCGAGGAACGCAGGGTCCATGTCGAGCAGCTTCAGTTTGTCCTGCACGTAATCGTCGAACTCGAGCGGATCGAGCTCGTCCTTGCCGCGCGCGCCCTGCACGGTGTTGTAGGCCATGCGCAGAAAGGAGGAATTGGTCACACCAGGAACTTCGATCGGATACTGGAAGCCCAGGAACACTCCGGCACGCGCACGCTCTTCGGGCGCGAGCTCGAACAGGTTCTTACCGTCGAACAGCACTTCCCCGCCAGTGACTTCGTAAGACGGATGACCGGCGAGCACTTTGGCGAGCGTGCTCTTTCCAGAGCCGTTCGGGCCCATGATCGCGTGCGCTTCGCCGGCGCCGATCGTGAGATCGATACCCTTCAGGATTTCGACACCCGCGACGTTCGCGGTCAGGTTGCGGATATCGAGCAGGATCTTCTGGGTCATCAGCCGACGCTTCCTTCGAGTTTCAGGCCGAGCAGCTTGGTCGCCTCCACGGCGAACTCCATCGGCAGCTGCGTGAACACGTCGCGACAGAAGCCGTTGATGATCATGGACACAGCCTCTTCAGCGCCAATACCGCGCTGCGCGAAGTAGAACAACTGATCCTCGCCGATCTTGGAGGTCGTCGCTTCGTGCTCGACCTTGGCGGTGTTGTTGTTGACCTGGATATACGGGAAGGTATTCGCGCCGCACTTGTCGCCGATCAGCATGGAATCGCACTGCGAATAGTTGCGCGCACCTTCGGCCTTCGCGCCGATCTTCACGAGACCGCGGTAGCTGTTGTTCGACACACCGGCCGAGATGCCTTTGCTGACGATGGTGCTGCGGGTGTTCTTCCCGATGTGGATCATCTTGGTCCCGGTGTCGGCCTGTTGATGATGATTGGTCAGCGCGACCGAATAGAACTCGCCGATCGAGTTGTCACCGAGCAGCACACAGGACGGATATTTCCAGGTGATCGCCGAACCGGTTTCAACCTGGGTCCAGGAGATCTTGGAGTTGACGCCCTTGCACAAGCCGCGCTTGGTGACGAAGTTGTAGATCCCGCCGACGCCGTTCTCGTCGCCCGCATACCAGTTCTGCACCGTGGAATACTTGATCTCGGCGTTGTTATCGGCGATGAGCTCGACCACCGCCGCATGCAGCTGGTTGGTGTCGAACTTGGGCGCCGTACAGCCTTCGAGGTAAGAGACGTAGCTCCCCTCTTCCGCCACGATCAGCGTGCGCTCGAACTGCCCCGATTCCTGCGTGTTGATGCGGAAATAGGTCGACAGCTCCATCGGGCAGCGCACGCCCTTCGGGATGTAGCAGAAGCTGCCGTCGGTGAAGACCGCGGAGTTGAGTGCAGCATAGAAGTTGTCCCCGGGCGGCACGACGCTGCCGAGGTGCTTGCGCACGAGCTCGGGATGATCGCGCACCGCTTCCGAGAACGAACAGAAGATGATGCCGACCTCGGCGAGCCTCTGCTTATATGTGGTCGTTACCGAGACGCTGTCGAAGATCACGTCAACCGCCACGCCTGCGAGCGCCTTCTGCTCGTGCAGCGGCACACCGAGCTTCTCGAACGTGCGGCGCAGCTCGGGATCGACCTCATCCAACGAGTTCAGCTTCTTCTTAGCCTTGGGCGCCGAGTAGTAGCTGATATTCTGGAAATCGATCTTCGGATACTTCACGTTCGGCCACATCGGCTCGGCCATCGTGAGCCAGTGCCGATACGCCTGCAAGCGAAACTCGAGCAGCCATTCCGGCTCGTTCTTGATGCGCGAGATCTGCCGGATCACGTCCTCGCTCAACCCCTTCGGCACGACGTCCGACTCGATGTCGGTCACGAAGCCGTGCTTGTAGGGCTGGTTGACGAGGTTCTGCAGTACGGTGCTCACGCTCTATAACTCCTGGAGCTTCGGAAGACGGGCCTAGGCGACCTGCGCCCCAAGCCCGCGTTGAGGTCGATCAAACGCTGAAGCTTTCCCCGCAGCCGCATTCGCTCTTGGCGTTGGGGTTGTCGAACTTGAAGGACTCCTTCAGGCCCTCGCGCGCGAAGTCCAGCGTCGAGCCATCGATAAACGGCAGCGCGTCCTTGCCGACGATGACCTTCGCGTCATGCGACTCGAACAGCGCATCGTCCGCGCTGATGTCGTCAGCGTAATCGAACGTATAAGCCAAACCCGAGCAGCCGACCTTCTTGACACCCAGCCGCAATCCCACGCCTTTGCCGCGTTTGGCCAGCGACTTTTGGATCTGCCTGGCCGCGCTCTCAGTCAACTTGATCACTGGCGTTCACTCCATTCCGACAATCAGGCCGGTACTGCGGGCTCGGGAACGTCGCGCTGCTGGCGCTGATCCTTCAGCTCCACGACCTTCTGCTCGGCCGCCTGCGCCTGCGCTTTCGCAACAAGCTGCGCCAGCGTCACCGAATTGAGATAGTCGAAAATCCTCTCATTCAGGCTGGCCCACAGATCGTGGGTCAGACACTTGCGGTCGTCCTTGCAGTTTTCACGGCCGCCGCATTGCGTCGCGTCGATCGGCTCGTCCACCGCACGAATGATGTCGGCCACGGACACCTCGTCGGTCTTCCTGACGAGCTGATAGCCGCCACCAGGTCCGCGCACGCTCGACACCAGCTCGCGCCGGCGCAGCTTCCCGAACAGCTGTTCCAGATAAGACAGCGAAATCTTTTGACGCTCGGAGATATCCGCCAGAGTCACAGGCTTGCGGCCGTCGCGCATCGCGAGGTCGATCATGGCGGTTACTGCAAAGCGTCCCTTGGTAGTCAGTCGCATGGTTTAACTCCCCGGGCTTCAAGCCCGTATGTGCGTGTCGTCCCGTGAAACCCGACGGTTTCACTCGACTATACAATACCCGAATCTTTCAATCAACTATCCTGTTGACGTACGTGGGGTCGAAGGCGTCCGTTTTCACGTCCCCTTCGCGGCACGGGATACCAGCCTGCTCCAGTTTGCGCATGAGCTCCTCGATGCGCTGATCAATGGTAACCACATGATCGAGCAGGCTATGTACCGCTTTGGTCATAGGATCGCTAAGGTCTCCGCTCATCCCATAGGCCGGGAATCCGATCTTTTCGGCGATCCGGGCCCGCGCTTCGTCCCGGCCGTTGTCGATGATCCGTGCCGGGATGCCCACAGCCGTCGCGCCTGCGGGCACATCGCGGACGACCACCGCATTCGATCCCACTTTGACGTTGTCGCCGATGTGGATCGGGCCCAGCATCTTGGCGCCCGCGCCGGCAACCACTCCACTGCCTAACGTGGGGTGACGCTTGCCCTTGTTCCAGGTGGTCCCACCCAAGGTCACACCGTGATAGAGGGTTACGTCATCGCCGACCTCAGCCGTCTCGCCGATCACAACGCCCATACCGTGGTCGATGAAGAAGCGGCGGCCGATGATAGCACCGGGATGAATCTCGATTCCGGTTAGCCAGCGGGCTATATGAGATACGAAACGTGCCAGCCACTTGAAGTTCCATCCCCACAGCCGATGCGACAGCCGATGGAACAGACGCGCATGGAAACCCGGGTAGCAGGTAATGACTTCCCAAGTCGTGCGCGCAGCCGGATCACGATCGAACACGCACCGAATGTCTTCGCGGATACCATCCAGCATGCTTCGCAACCACACCTCAGAAAAACAATAGTTTACAATTTCCCACTAAACCAATCAACTATTGCCTTTTCTGGCCTTCTGCGCTGCGGTCAGAATCCCGCGCAGGATGTTGACCTCCTCCTTCTCCAGCCGTGCGCGCTGAAACAGCCGCCGCATGCGCTGGATCAGGCGCTTCGGCTGCTGAGGATCGAGAAATTCGATGTCATAGAGCGTCTGCTCGAGATGCTGAATGAAGTTCTCGACGGCCTCGAACGGTGCAATCTCATAGGTCTCTTGCGGATAGCTGTCGACGACTTCGACGCTCTGCCGCAACTCGTACGCGAATATCTGCACTGCGGCGGCGAGGTTGAGCGAGGAATAGTCCGGATTGGCAGGGATCATCGCGATCACGCTGCAGCGGCTTACATCCTCCGCGGTCAAGCCGGTTTTCTCGGGACCGAACACAAGTGCGACCGAACCGCGCACAGCCTCGCGCGCCAGTCGCGTCCCGGCCTCGCGCGCGGTCACCACTTCATGCGACAAGTCGCGGCTGCGCGCAGTACAGGCGACCGCGTACAGCGTGCCGACGAGCGCCTCGTCGAGCGTCGCGCATACGATCGCGCGCTCGAGCACGTCGGTCGCGTTTGTCGCCATCGCGTCTGCTTCCGGAGCGGGAAAGCGCTTCGGATTGACCAGATAGAGCGACGCGAGCCCCATCGTCTTCATCGCGCGCGCGCTCGCGCCGATATTTCCCGGGTGGCTCGTGCCGCACAGCACGACGCGGACGTTTTCGAGAGGTGAGCTTTCAGCCATGGAGTAGAATTCGCGCTTCGTCGTTCCAGCGCCAGGAAAAATCAGAGATGGCAATTCTCCATCCCATGGTCAATATCGCGGTGAAAGCGGCACGCCGCGCGGGCCGCATCATCAGTCAGGCATCGGGTAATCTGGACGTCCTGACCGTGCGGCACAAGAGCTTGAACGATCTGGTGTCGGAGGTGGATCGCGCGGCCGAAGAGGCTGTGATCGATACCCTCAAAGCAGCCTATCCGGATCACGCCATCTTAGCAGAAGAGAGCGGCGCGGCCGGCGACTCCGAGTATGTATGGGTCATCGATCCGCTCGACGGCACCACCAACTTTCTGCACGGCTTCGAGCAGTACTGCGTCTCCATCGCGCTGCTGCACAAGGGGGTCATCACGCACGGCGTGATCTACGATCCATGCCGCAACGATCTGTACACTGCATCGCGCGGACGCGGCGCGCACCTCAATGACAGACGGCTGCGCGTCTCGCGGCGCGAAAAGCTGATCGACGGATTGATCGGCACGGGCTTTCCATTCCGCATGTTCGAGCATCTCGATGCGTACGCAGCGATGCTGAAGGACATGATGACCAAGACGGCCGGCGTGCGCCGTGCCGGCGCCGCCGCGCTCGATCTTGCCAACGTCGCCGCGGGCAGGCTCGACGGCTTCTGGGAGATCGGGCTGGCTCCGTGGGACATGGCGGCGGGCTGCCTGATGATCACGGAAGCCGGCGGATTGGTGGGCGATCTCGAAGGGAACGAGCGCTACATGCAGAGCGGCAACCTGGTGGCAGGCAGTCCGAAGATCTTCGGACAACTGCTGCAGACACTCCAACCGCATCTCACTCCGCGTCTGCGCAGCGCCTGACGCGGTTCCTCACTCCCTGACCGGCACGAACCGGTTCCGGAGCGACTTCAATCGGTCCAGCAGCCCGAGGCCGAACGCGCTGCTCTCGACCTTCGGCGTGTCTTTCACCTTGTGGCGCTCCAGGATCTCCGGCGAGGTCTCGTACTCCGCGTAGCGCGTGATCGCCGAGTTGACGTGCTGCTGCATCAAGCCGATGTTCACCGGCTTGTTCAGAAACCGGTAGATCTGCGCCTCGTTGATGAGATGGATCACCATCTCCGAATCCGACGCGCTTGTCATTACGATCACCAGAATCTGCGGATACTTGCGCTTGAGCAGGTTGAACAGAATCAGGTAATTCTCGAACTCGGCGTCGATGTCTGCGATGAACACTGCGATCTCCATCGATTCGAGCTGGACCAGCGCCTGATCGATGTTCGATGCATACACGATCTCATACGTCGAGCCCATCACACGGTCGAGCGCCTGATAGACACCCGGGCGCTGATCCAGAACCAGTATGCCGGCATCGATCCTGGGCGGCGGCAGTTGCTGCGGGCGGTTGCGATCGAACTGATGCTGGCCGATCTCGACGGCTTCGGCAATGACCTGCTGCAACTCCTGGTTGTCCCATGGCTTGCTGATGAAGCGGTAGACCTCGCCCTCGTTGATCGACCCGACGATCGACGCGAGATCGGAGTAACCGGTGAGGAGCACGCGCACGCTGTCCGGCGACAACTCGCGCGAGCGGCGCAGCAGCTCGACGCCCAGCATGCCCGGCATGCGCTGGTCGCTCACGATGACCGGAATCTTGAACTTGCCGATGAAATCGAGCGCTTCCTTGCCGTTGGCGGCAGTCAATACGTGATACTTGCTGCGGAAGATGGTCTTCAACGCCGTCAGGATGCGCTCCTCGTCATCCACGAACAGAACGCGCGTGCGCTGCGTCTGCGTGATCTGCGGCTCCACGATCGCGTTCACGCCGATGACCGTCGGCTCGGAGGGAGTCACCGGCGCCTCGCCGGTGCGCGCGAGCGTCCGCAGCTTGCGCGCGGCGTTCAGCATGCCGGCCGCGTTGCGCGAAGCATCGACCAACGTCTCGGGGCGGACCGCGGAATCCTGGCCGAGATCGTCTGGTATCGCGTTGAACAGCGCTTCGGCAAACATGCGGGCGTTGTCGAAACGATCCTCGGGCGCTTTGGCGAGCGCTTTCTGCACCACCCAGTCGACGGCGGGCGGCAAGAGCGGATTCAAACGAGACGGATCGACCGGCGTCTCGTAGAGAATCTTGTTCATGACCTGCCCGCTGCTCTCACCCGAGAACGGCTTCGCTCCCGTGAGCAGCTCATACAACAACACGCCGGCCGAGAAGATATCGGCACGCCCGTCCGGCGTTTCGCCCAGATACTGCTCGGGCGACATATAGCTCGGTGTGCCCAGCATGTGACCATGCTGCGTCACGTTGGACGTCTCGATGCGCGCAATGCCGAAGTCGGTGACCTTGATGTTGCCTTCGCGCGTGACCAGCAAGTTCCCGGGTTTGATGTCGCGATGGATGACACCCTGCGCGTGCGAATAGGCGAGCGCCTCGAGCAGCTGTCCGATGATGTCGCGGACACGGTGCACCTCGGTCTTCAGACCTTCGCTCAGGTACGCCGTGAGCGGCTTGCCCGCGACATACTCCATCGCTATGAAGCAGTAGTCGCCTTCCTCGCCATACTCGAAGACCTGCACGACACCGGGGTGTGCCAGACGCGCGGCAGCCTGCGCTTCGCGCTTGAAGCGCCGCAGGGCTTCTTCCTTGGTTTCGGGTTCGAGCTGCGCTTTCTCGACCAGCTTGATGGCCAGCGTCCGGTGCAATATCGGATCCCAGCCCTCGAGCACGGTGGCCATGCCGCCCTCGCCGAGGACGCCACGCACCTCATAGCGACCGATGGTGGTGGGGATGGTCATGCTGTTGTGTCGCAAGCAATAGTCATCGGGCCTCGGGGCATCGTGCCAGGCGGCCGACGCAAGACAGTCGACGACTCCAAATGCCGTAGTGTCGGCCGCGGGCCCCGTTCGCTTTGCTGTCGATCCCCAGCGAGCCGGGGCCCCTCGCCAGGTGGCAATATGCGTAGGACGGCGGGATTTCGTGCAGCGCGGCCTCCGCCGATGTGAGCTGGCGACTCCCAGCGTTCACGCGTCGGCCGCCGGCCGCATTCGCCTTGCTGTCGATCCCCAGCACGCTGGGGCCCCTCGCCAGGTGGCTCATGCGGCCAAAGGCTGCGGCTGCACGGCCTTGACCGGCAGAAACACCGTGAATGTCGTGCCCTGTCCTACTTTCGATTTCACTTCGATGCGCCCGCCATGCTGCTCCACGATCTTGTATGCGATCGAGAGACCCAGTCCCGTCCCCTGGCCAACGTCCTTGGTCGTGAAGAACGGGTCGAAGATCTTGGAAAGAATGTTCTCTGGAATGCCATGACCGTTATCGGACACATCGACGCGCACTTGACCACCGGTCGCAATGCCGGTCGACACCGCGATCTCGCCGCTTTCGTCATCGGTCGCCTGCGCCGCATTCGTGACCAAATTCAGAAACACCTGGTTGATTTGCGACGGCGAGCACTCCACCAGCGGAATGTCCTGAAAGTTCTTGCGCACGGACTTGTGCTTGACCATGTTGCGCGCGATCACCAACGTGCTTTCGAGCCCCTCGTTCAGATTGAAGCGCTGCAGCTTGCTGCGGTCGAGGCGGCTGAAGTTCTTCAGATTCAGGATAATCTCGGAAATCTGATCGATACCGTGCAGGCCGTCTGCGGTGAGCTGCGCCATATCGACCGCCTCCGATTCCGCGCGGAACTTGGCCGAAAGCGACGACACGCGGGCGAATTGAGCGGATAGCTCCTCGTCCGGAACATCGCCGCGCTCGAGCAAGCCGAGCAGCTTCTGGTACTGGGCCACCATCTCTTCGACGTGCGGCAGGCGCTCCTTGACCGACGCGAGACTGGACTTGACGTATGCCAGCGGCGTGTTGATCTCGTGAGCGATGCCGGCGACCATCTGCCCCAGCGAGGACATCTTCTCGGTCTGCACCAGCATCAGCTCGGACTCCTTCAGATGCTTGAGCGCCTCGGACAGTTCTCGCGTGCGGTTCTGAACCTTAAGCTCTAGGTTTTCGTTGGCCGCCTTCAACGCTTCGTTGGCGTGATTGATCTTCACGTAGCTCTGGCCGAGCTGCCATACGACGTAACCCAAGAACACCAGCAGCGCGGCCGAGTAGAACACCAGATAGATGCGGAACTGCTCTTTCTGGTCCGCGATGGCCTGAAACTCACGGTCGTAGCCGTCGTTCATGGTGCCGATGCGCGTCGCGGTCGGGACCGCCCAGAACTGCTCGGCCAGCGTCGTCACCTCGGGCTCCTGCTTCAGCACCAGTGCCACCGGCGCGGCCAGACCGGAGAGCGGCGTACGCAACGATTCGGGATACTGATCCGCCGACTGCACCAGCGCTGCCGTGGCCGTTTCCACGCCCTTGCGCACCGCGTCGTCAGGTTGCACATACAGGCGCAGCAGCTCGGAGTTGAGTGCCATGATCTGCCCGTCGAGCGCAAGCAGCCGGGGCCGCAACTTTGTGTCCGAGTCCGCGAGGTGCGCCGCATTCTGACGAATGCTCGAGAGCTGCGCGAGAGCGTCTTTCAAAACCGTACGCAGCTGCTGATTGGCCTGGTCGAACTGATCCACCAGCTTCTGCTTTTCGAGGAACGCATTGCGCAGGCCGTCCACGCCGGTCGAGAGCACGCGGCTCTTGAGCGCGGCCGTTTCCGACGCAAGATCGTCAAGGACAGGCTGCAACCTCTGGACCGGGTCGCGCGCGCGCGTTTCGCCGCTCACCGAGTCGCTGCGTGCCGCGGCGACATCTCGATTCCAGCGCGTGTCGATCTCCCTGAGATTGCGTAGATCGGTGACGATTTGAGTCTGGCGCT
>Ga0105241_10000813_pt1 | contig 23714 bp, 25 predicted proteins | sample KBSC64metaG_FD_80422 | JGI IMG/M metagenome (GOLD analysis project Ga0105241, IMG submission 80422) | Corn rhizosphere microbial communities from Kellogg Biological Station, Michigan, USA - KBS C6-4 metaG | ecosystem: Host-associated > Plants > Roots > Rhizosphere > Soil | place: Michigan, USA... | reverse complement strand
TTATTACGGAAAATTATGAAGCCACTCAACGTAGCGCTATGCTTAACTCCCTACTTTGTACCTGCAAGTGAGTAGCATCTTTAAATAGAATAAAGTAGAGAGAATACCTGCGCATGCGATCACAAAGATTCACTAACTGTTTCCTTATTAAAAAAATGCTACACAGGAATTTCTACAGTTAATATTGAGAGTTTACCGTAGCGGTCCCACAGGAACTTATAACAGTTTGTTAGAGACTTTCTATTCCTGATTAAACTTCAACAGATGTTTACATTGGCTACCAATCACAGCAGTATAAACCAGATAGAATAAAGTATCGGAACTTTTTTGCATTGGACTTGACCATTTAGGTCAGGTATACATGTTGAAAGGGCTTGTATGGCTGTAGAATTTGGACAAATGTAAACAGAATGAGCTAATCCAAAATGACTAACTTTTGCAGCAACAGCACCAGCGATGTAAGCCCCCGAGGCCCAGCGTCTTGTTTATTCAAAAAGTCCGATCTTTAGCCGCATAATTTCTACACGCCATGCAATTATCGGACTGCGAACCAAAACGTACTGTGGGAGCGTTGTTAGCCAGACTAAGGCAGGTTTATCGACCGGGTAGTGCTGATCTTTACAGGGCACTGAACACTACTTCTTCCACTTACCTGAAGATAGAACGTGATCAGCGTGACCTGAGTTTTTTGATGGCTTTACGATTGTGTGCATTCTATGATATGGATATCCATGAGTTTATCTCCGTGCTCAGCGATGAAGAGCTTGCGCGCAAGGATCTCTCTGGTATCAAGGCGCTCCAGCAACGGGCGCGCAAGAAGGAGGAAGCATCCCAAGCAAAAGTGATTGATATCAAGTCGGAGAAGCATATTCCAGAGACATCCCTGTAAATCCTGAGGATCGATCTATGGAGTGACGGGTTGCCAGTTGTACGGCAACAGTTCGGCAATGCGATTAACAGGATAATGATCCCCCGGAAGGATCTCAATATACCTTCGGTACATTTCTCGCTACGGCCATGTTGATAATCGAAGAAGACCATTCCTTTGATGGAACTATGATAACAACACAAAAAGCCGTCATGGATATTCCGGCTCTTCCTGTTCTCCTTGCTGCAAAGCACTTTCAAACCTGTTTCGTCCACATGGATATAATTGGTGGCCAGGATCTCCTTTTTAAGCGCTTCATAGAGGACTTCCATCAGATCGATGGTTTTACCTGCCCAGTCCAGGATGGTATTGTAAGGCAGGTATACGCCGCCCCGTTCGAACCTTTTGATCTGGCGGAAGATGGGTAAATGATCGCAGTATTTATCCACCAGTATCTGCGCCAGTACACTGGCCCCTGCCATGCACCAGGGCAATGGCCGCTCAGGCGCCGCTGCAGCTATGATCGTGGTGATTGTGTCGTCCTCAGCAGGAAGTTTATAGCGGGGAATGATGGTTACTTTGACAAACAACTTTCCGGGGTCCACTTCCAGTGTCCGCATCCTGTCTTCGCCAATCTTTATCGCTCCTGGCGGAACCGCTTCCGGCTCAAGCGTCTCATACACCTGCGGAAGGGCATCCAGGTAGCGGCTGAGCTCCGATAATACCCGTTGTTTCTTTGGCTTATTACCCGCCCTCGTGTAAGCCACCTTTTGAGCATCTGCCAGGGCGCAGGCAGGAGCCGGGGCTTCTGTATTCATATCAAGGGCGAGTTGCGCCGGGTGGGGAATAAACCTTTCACTCTTTGCACCAAACACTATCTGAGACAGCTTACGAACATATAGCTGCATTTTCATGACCTCCATATGCAGGATCTCATTGGTCCTTTTTTGCTCCTCGTAAAGGGCCTTGTAATCTATATTCGTAATGATTTCCATCCAGCATCTAAAGACACCGGATGGCATAAAGAAAACTAGTGCAAACGGCTGCTATTTATCAACAGCAGAGAGGAAAATGTGCATAACGCGGACGGTACTTTACCTTCTTCAACGCCACGCCTTTCAGGACGAACAGCAGCTCATTATCGGTGACCAGCATGGTATGATGCAGACTATCATATTTCGGCATTTCAAACGTCCCTTTCTCCAACCGCTTGTAAAAAATGGCATAGCCGTCGCCTTCAAAACGTAGCAGCTTGATCCGGTTGCGCCGCCTGCTCAGGAAAACAAAAATATCACCGCTCAACACATCACATTTCATCTCCTGCTTCACGATACCGGCTAGTCCTTGAAAGCCCTTCCTCATATCGGTGTCTCCCGTATAGAACAGGTATCGGCACTTGTCGGATAGATGGATCATAGCAAGGCTTTAAAGTAGGAAGGCTCCACTTTCTGGAAAAAGCGCACTACCAACTTACCCTGCAGCTCTACCTCTGCAAACAGGGATAGCCCGGCGCTTGCCTCATCTACCTTCATTTCAATAAACTTACTGGGTTTTTCTTCCACCGTCCCGTACTTCTTTCGCCAATTGTAGAAGGTCGCCTCGTGGATCTCATAGATCTCACATAACTCCTTTATTAACACATTGCTGGTTTGCTGCTCTTGAAGAATTGCCCTTATCTCTGATGCTGATCGTTGTACACGGCGCGCCCGGAATGAATTTTCCATGTCAAAAATTTAAATGAGGCGCGAATCTACCGGGTACATTGTTACTGGACAAGACCGGACTTCTCGGGGGTTAACGCTGCGCTTGCCCGAGCCAGCTCGGTCCGCTCCGCTCGAAAAGCAAAAACCTCCGCCATCGCGGAGGCTGTGCTGATTTTTGTTTTGTCGGGACGACAGGACAATTCTCGAACCGATTCGTCGATGACCTGAAGCGATTAGCGAATCTAGCGACTTGAAAACCACGGTTTTCAATCGCTTTTTTTATTTCCTGGCATCGTCACAAAAAAGTTAAAAAAATGTTAGCAACCATGTAGTAACTGACCAAAGAGTATTATCTTGATTAAGGACTCCGAGATAAACTTTTAATTTTATTCCCTCAGGCATTCACAATCTAATATGCCATGATTATAAGAATATTTTGTTAATATGGCTGTTTTGGTTTTGACGTTTAGCCTGACGCGTTAAATTCCTGTATTTTTAGCCGTAAAACCTTATTTCATGCGAAAATCCTTCCTGCTGCTTTTCATGCTATATTTTTCTGCGACCGTTAAATCGTAAGTACCTGCCGATGCAGTTGCGCCTGAAGACGCCGCGTTCAATGCATTATATGCTAATCTTAGCATTCCCAGGGTTACTGGTAAGCTGCTGAACTTGTCGGCTGGGGAACTGAAAAACCTGACCATTACTTACACACTGATAACTCCTTTTTCAGAATTTCAGGTAAGAAAAACCGTTTTCGCACAGCCGGATGGCAGTTTCAGGCTGGAACTCGATTATGCATTTCCTTATCAGCAGATATGGGTCGGAGTGGGAGACCTTTTCTATGCCGGTCTTTATGCTAATAAAGATTTGCACCTGGAACTTGATATGAAAAAGATCAAGGCGGCAAAAGGGGTTTATTGCAATGGCGATGGTGTAAGCTACCTGGGTACCGATGGCCCGCTGAACGTTTACATGAACAATTATGTTCTCTATAAAAGGCCGGAACAATTGCAACTGTCCAGACACATATCCGAGTTGCTCCGTTCTCCCCAGGCTGCTGCCGGTAACATACTCCCGGACTATAATAAACTGTCCGATTCCGTCAAATTGATCGAAGACAGTTATATCATCGCCAACCCTTCGCCATATAGCTGGCTATTGGAAAACGAAAGGATGTCCGATTACTATGCAGAGATCATTCCGCGATACTGGGGAAAGACCCTGGATGATGCCCTTTGGCAAAAAATGAAACAACACAAAACTTACTTGTTGTCGAACAATAGCGCCCTGCTCTATAAGTACATGGCTACATACATCAGGATCATGCCTGTCGGCGGGGTTTCCACAAGCTGGAAGGATGTCGCGGTACTGCCAGACCTGGATGCTGCTGAAACGGCACTTGTCGATTCATTGAGAGACAGTGAAAAAATGCAGCCGGCGTATCCGTATACACCTGAAAACATAAAAAAATGGTACCAACAGCTGCAGCCCCGTATCCAAAAAATAGCGTCGATACGGGCACTTGATAGAAGTATTCAAAGAACAGATAGCTTGTTCTCTCCTTCCAAAGCTGATTTTCTGAAGCTTCGGCTGAATGAAAGCCATGATGTAAATGAACAAAAGTTGGCGCTGGATCATATTCTTCCCAGCATGCATACCGCCTGGTGTACGGCAATGGTAAAAAACGAATACAAACGTACTGCCGATAAGATTGATGAAATCAACAAAACATTTGCCAGGTCAGTGGGTAGCACACAGCCTTCCAGCTTTGGGAGCTCACTGATGGGAACTTCATTTGGCGCCAGCATGTACAAAGCATCGGGTATAAAAGCGGTTGATTTCCTGGCAAAGCTGAAGCAAAATTTTCCGGGCAAAGCCATCATTATTGATCTGTGGGCTACCTGGTGTTCGCCCTGCCTTAGTGAAATGCCACAGAGCAAAAGACTACAGGAAGAGTCAAAAGATTTGCCTGTTATTTTTGTTTACCTCTGCACCATCAATGGCTCTTCTGAAGATAAATGGAAATCGAAAGTAGTGGAGCTGAAACAACCGGGCATACACATTCTTATTGATGCAGCACTGGATGCAGAACTGGCAAACTATTTTTCGTTCAGCGGTTATCCGGGCCATGCTTTCATAGACAAGACTGGTAACTACAAGCCCGGTGCCATTAAATGGATGTCGGATATAGAAAGCAGGGAAACGCTGGCGGCCCTGATCAACAAGTAAGCTGGAATATTCAGTAAGCAAAGTTTGCGACCCAGGCTGACAACCGAGGTTCACAAGATTCGAACCATCTGTTCTTTGATTAACAATGTAATAGCCTTTTTTCTGCTACTTTTTGATATGCCTAAAATGAAAAAAGCCTGTAAACATTGAGTATTTACAGGCTTTGATCGAATTTGATCTGACTTAAAGTCGCCCTGGCAGGACAATTCTCGAACCGGTTTGTCGATGATCTGAGGCGATTAGCGAACCTAGCGATTTGAAAACCATCGTTTTCAGTCGCATTTTTATTTTCACCCTCCAAGCTGCCAAAAGTTAATGAAATGTTAGACGCTACCGGAAAAGGCTATCTCAGACCGCCCAAAAAGAAGGTCGCGCGTTGGGGTTGCTCGCCGTGCAGCTCACTCCCCGGTTTTCCAGCTTTCCTCTCCTGCAAAAAGCTAAAGGTTACCCCGCCGTATTTTGCTGCTTTATTCGGAACGAAGGCTCTTGATCGGGTTGGCAAGGGCTGCACGGATCGTTTGGACGCTGACGGTCAGGAGCGCAATGGCGAGGGCGCCGAAGCCCGCGACAGGGAAGATCCACCAGCTGATGCCGGTTCGGTAGGCGAAGCCCTGGAGCCAGGTATTCATGAACCACCAGGCGAGAGGGAAGGCGATGAGGGCGGCGAGACCGATGAGCATTGCAAAGTCTTTGCTAAGGAGGCTGACGATACCCGCGATTGGTGCGCCGAGGATCTTGCGGATCCCGATCTCTTTTGTGCGTTGTTCGGCGGCATAAGTAACGAGGCCGAAGAGGCCGAGGCAGGCGATGAAGATGGCGAAGATTGCGAAGGTGATGAAGATCTGGCCGCGCTGCTGCTCGGTGTGATAGAGCTTGTTGAAATCATCATCCATGAACGTATAGTCGAACGGGATGTCTGGCCTGATGGCGTGAAATTTGGCTTCCACCTGACGGACGAGGCCGAAGACGTCATTGGTTTGAAAACGTGCGGCGACGGCGCCAAAGTCCTGATCGTACCGTGTATTTACATTGAGGACGAGGGGATGGATCTCATCGTGCATGGAATTGTAGTTGAAATCCTTTACGACGCCGATCACGTGAAAAGCGCCCGGTTCGATTTTTTCGTTGGACAGCCGCCACAGCTGCATATTTAGCGGATCCTTCATGTCGAGCAGTCGCGCCGCCGCTTCATTGATGATGACCGCGGTCGAGTCGGTGGGGAATCGGGCCAGATCGAAGTTACGGCCTTTGACGATCTTCATGCCGAGGGTGGGGACATAATGATCGTCGACCCAGAGGGTCGTCATTGACGATCCCTTCCCGCCGGAGGCATCGCGGAACCAACCTGGGGTGGCATACCGGCCGCCACCGACGGTAGGAAGGTGGGAAGTGATCGTTGCGTCGGAGATGCCGCCGAGGGCGAGGAGTTCTTTACGGAATGTTTGGGCGCCATCCGGACCCAAAATCCCGGTGCTATGAACGACGAGTACCTGGTCGCGGTTGAACCCAACCTCCTTATTGCGGATATAGTTCAACTGGCGGTAGATGACGATGGTGCAGACGATCAGGCCGATGGAGATAATGAACTGAAATGTCACAAGGGCGCTGCGGAGCGCGCTACTTTTCATCCCTGCGGCCATTTTGCCTTTGAGCACTTTGATGGGCTGGAAGGAGGACAGGTAGAAGGCGGGATAGCTGCCGGCGAGGAAGCCTACGAGTAGGGCGAGGGCGACGAGGATGGGCAGGAAGCGGGCGGAGAAGAGCATGCCGGGTTGGAGCTGTTTGGCGGCGAGATTGTTGAATAACGGCAGGAGCAATAGGGCGATTCCGAGAGCGAGGACCAGCGAGAAGAGGCTTAGCAGTATTGACTCGGTGAGGAACTGGGCAACGAGGTGGCCCCGCGTGGACCCCGCAACTTTGCGGATGCCGACTTCCTTGGCACGGCTGGCGGAGCGGGCGGTGCTGAGGTTCATGAAGTTGACACAGGCGATCAGGAGGATGAGGGCGGCGATGATGGAAAAAATATAGATGTAGGTGACACTGCTGTTGGGCTCGATCTCGCTATCCAGGTTGGAGTGCAGGTGGATATCGGCGACTGCCATAATGGGGTATCGGAAATGGTTACCCGACTTCGTCAGCTCATCGAGGGAGACGTGAAACTGTTGCTGGACCACGCGGCTTACGTTGGTATAGGCCGTCCGGGTGACGTCTTTCTGGACTTCCGCGGCGGTGGTGCCAGGCTGGACCAGGACATAGGTATAGAAGTCATTGGTGAGCCAGGAGTCATCATTGGGAGCAAACGAGGCATCGCGGAATGGCAGGATAAAACTGAAGTGGAAATGGGATTGTTCGGGCATGTCACGGATGACTCCGGTGACCTTGCGGAGGGTATTGTCGTTGCCTACTTCGAGGGTGCGGCCGACAACATCAGTGCTGTTGAAGTAGCGGCGGGCGGCGCTTTCGTCGATGACGATGGAATGGGGATTATTGAGGGCGCTATTGGGGTCGCCGGCGATAAATGGGAACGTGAAGACTTTGAAGATTGTGCTGTCCGCAAAGACCTTATGATGGTTGAGGATGTAGTCGTTCCCTTTTTTGACCAGGATGTCGCCCGGGCTGTAGAGCCGGACCATCTGCTGGAATTTGGGGTAGGCAGCGGCGAGGGCGGGCCCGAGGAATTTCGACGTATGGGCATTGTGGATGGAGGTGTTACTGACGTAGGTGTCGACGCTGATGCGATAGATGCGGTCGGCGTTGACGTTGTAACGGTCGTAACTGAGCTCATCGGTGACGTACAGGACGATGAGGAGACATACGGCGAGGCCGGAAGCGAGGCCGATGATGTTGAGGGCGGTGAAGCCTTTGGATCTGCGGAGGTTGCGAAGGGCTACTTTGAAATAGTTGCGGAACATGGAGTAATTTTTGTCCAGCGTCTTGCTGCGAAAAGGAAGCCAAATTGGCAAGAGATTGAGGGTCAGTTGTTTGGTTGATTGTTCGCCGCATGGATGTCCGTTTTTGATACACGGTTCGTGCGGCGACGGACAAGGCTTTCGGCGAAAATGAAAAAGGACAAAGCGAGATCATTAAGGGCCATAACATGTCTTGCAGATTTCTAATCTGGCGTCTCTTCCATCTTAGATAACGTAGCCGAATAAGCGGATCTGCTGTGATAACTTAGATTAAGACCGACAAGATATTGTCGATAATTGTGAGATCGACAGCTTCAATTTCAAGTTCTCTATACAGAAAGTTACGCTAAAGATAACTACGTTTTAAGATTCAAGTTGATAGGATTCGAACCGATTGAGATTGAGTATGATAATGTTACAAATGATGAAATATACGGCAAAAAACGAAACCCGCTACCAGAGCGGGTTTCAAAAATCAGTCGGGACGACTGGATTCGAACCAGCGACCCCTTGCACCCCATGCAAGTGCGCTACCGGGCTGCGCTACGTCCCGAAAAATCCAACGGACCGGAGGTCCATTCTGGAAAGGAACTCATTGAATTCCATTGGAATTGACCAGTTCCAGGGGGTGCAAAGGTAATAGAAAGTTCTTGCATTTGCGAAAAAAAATTCCGATTTTGCGGTCGATTGCTTTAACTTTTTTTTAGCTGTTAAATTTTTAATAATTGGCTCAATACTTGCGTTAAAGTTAGCATCTTCTTAAAATCGACACATCTATTGGTCTAAATCTACCAACGCAGTTTAACAGACCCTGACTATCCGTATTCCTTTCGCAAAACCGCCATAATCGTCCATTCATCCAGAGTTATCAACAAAATTTAAACAAAGAATGAAAAAGTTCTTGTTGATGGGAATGCTAATCCCTGTCCTAGTCCAAGCCCAATGGCACGTCAATCTTTTAGGCGGATTTTCCAATTACATTGGAGATCTGCAGAGCAGAGCCTACACCACCCAGCAGGCACATTTTGCTTTCAGTGGAGGTCTTCAATATGACCTCAGCCCTCATCTCTCCGTTTTAGGTAATCTCAGCTTCGGAAAAGTAGGCGCTTCAGACGCTTATAGCAGCAAGCCGGCAGTGGTAGCCCGTAATCTTAGCTTTCAGAGCAAGATCTATGAAGGCAACCTGCTGCTGGAATACAATTTACTGGATCTGAATGAGCATCGGTTTACCCCATACGTATTCGGAGGAGTCGCCCTTTATCATTTTAACCCTTATGCTTTTGATAGTCTTAGGAATAAGCTCTATCTGCGCCAGCTGAGCACAGAAGGAGAGGGGCTGGCGGCCTATCCGGGCAGGAAACCTTACAACCTGACCCAGTTTGCCATTCCTTTCGGCGGCGGCATAAAGATGCGTGTAACGGACAATGTAGTGATCGCGTATGAGATAGGTCTTCGCAAACTGTTTACCGACTACCTGGACGATGTAAGCAAGACCTATGTCGATCAGGCCACATTGCTGGCTGCGCGGGGGCCGGATGCTGTAAAGATGGCTTACCGGGGCGGTGAACTTAAGAATGGAGCGCCTTATCCCCAGAATGGCACTATACGAGGCAATAGTAAGACCAAAGATTGGTATTATATCTCAGGCATACGGGTGATCATCGAACTACCCAGTAAAAAAGGTGGCAATGGAGCGTTGCAATACAGAAGGGGCAAGGCGATCTATGACTGTCCGAAAAAAGTTTATTAAGCCGGCGAACCCATCGGGTCATTTTCTGTTATATTTTTGCGACGGCGGATCTTTTGATCCGCCGTTTCCTTTCTAAAGAAATCCTAACCGCATGGCCTACCGAAACCAGCAGGAATTTATTCAAGCCCTGGAAAAAGCCGGGGAACTCATTCGTATCCGAACCTACGTCGATCCAAAACTGGAAATAGCAGAGATCACCGATCGCATCAGCAAGAGCGGTCATGGTGGCAAGGCCCTGCTGTTTGAAAATACAGGCACCGATTTCCCCGTGCTGATGAATGCATACGGCAGTGAAAAGAGAATGTGCATGGCGCTGGGAGTGCAACATCTTGACGATGTAACCCGGGAGATTGAAGGGCTGTTTCACCTATTATCCGCTCCAAAAGAAAGCATCATCGACAAATTGAAGCTCCTTCCCAAGTTGGGGCAATTCGCCAGCTGGATGCCGAAAGTAAGGAGTGGGAGAGGAGAGTGCCAGGAAATAATAATGGAAAAACCGGACATCGGCCACCTTCCCGTCATTACTTGCTGGCCGAAGGATGGAGGGCCGTTTGTCACTTTGCCGATCATCCATACAAAAGATCCGAATACGGGCTCCAGGAATGTGGGGATGTACCGGATGCAGGTGTTCGGACCTACGCTGACAGGCATGCACTGGCACAAGCATAAGGTAAGCGCCAAACATTTTTCCGAATATAAAAAAACGGGGCAGCGGATGCCGGTGGCCGTCGCCCTGGGGGGAGATCCTGCTTACGCCTATAGCGCCACGGCGCCCCTGCCGGAAAATGTCGACGAATATATGCTGGCGGGCTTTCTCAGGAAGAAGAAAGTGGAGCTGGTAAAGTGTATTACCCAACCGGACATTGAAGTACCAGCAGACGCAGACTTCATTATAGAAGGTTACGTAGACCCCCAGGACGACCTCATCTGGGAAGGGCCTTTTGGGGATCATACCGGCTATTATTCCCTGCCGGACTGGTACCCGAGATTCCATATCACAGCTGTCACCCACCGAAAAAATGCAGTGTATCCCGCCACCATCGTAGGTATCCCGCCACAAGAGGATGCCTGGCTGGGCAAGGCTACGGAGCGGATATTCCTGGCTCCTATCAAGATGACGTTGGTGCCCGAGATCATCGACATGGACATGCCTGTAGAGGGCGTTTTCCATAACCTGGTCATTGCGAAGATCAAAAAAGATTATGCCGGTCAGGCACAGAAGGTGATGAATGCCATGTGGGGGGCTGGTCAGATGATGTTCAACAAGATATTGGTCGTCGCCGATCAAAACACGAACATTCAGGATTATGCTCACCTGGCTGCCATAGCCCTTAAAAACTTCAACCCCGCGACGGACGCCTATTTCTCGCAGGGACCTATGGATGTGCTGGATCACAGCTGCAGCAAGCTGGGATTTGGAGGCAAAATGTGTATTGACGGGACGGCCAAGACAGAGGAAGAGGCTGATACCCGCTATCTCCTCAACATAACAAAACCTCAGGGACTATCCGCCCCGCTGCTTATGCAACGGTTTCCCGAGATCAAAGGAGTCAATCTCTCTTTGCTGGAACAGGATATGCCCTGCCTGATCCTCAGCGTGGAAAAACAACGGCCAGGTCATATCCGGGAGCTGCATACAGCCCTTTGCAACCAGGAAGAGCTGGAGGGCATCAAGCTGCTGCTGTATGTAGAGCATACAGTGAATGCCGGAGATCTGCCTGTCGCTTTATGGAGATTCTGCAACAACCTGGACCCACGGAGAGACCACCTGCTCGTGGAAAGGCCATCGAAAAAGCATCCCTCAAAAATATTCGCCTGCCTTGGGCTGGACGGTACCAGAAAGACCCCGGAATTCGATAACTTTCAGCGTGACTGGCCGAATATCATCGTGGCGGATGACGCTACGATAGCGGCAGTGGATAAAAAATGGGACCAGCTGGGATTAGGATCTTTCCTGTCCTCCCCATCTTTGAAATTTAAAGATCAGATATATGGACAAGAAGCGGTCGCGCCTGCTACTCTATAAGCGGTTGAAACAATCGATATTATTGTCGGTGGGGGTGCTGTCCTCCTGCCTGAGCTTTTCTCAAACGCCTCATACATTGCTATGGCAGATCACAGGCAAAGGTTTGCTAAAACCATCCTATCTTTTTGGGACCATGCATGTGCTGTGCGCTGAAGATGCGCGGTTGAGCGACAGCCTGAGGTCAGCCATATCTCAATGTGAAGAAGTATATTTTGAGATAGATCTCAGCGATATGACGGGTATGCTGGGCTCGATGAAGTATATGCGTATGAATGACAGCAAGAAATTGTCGGATCTATTGTCGCCAAAGGATTACGAACGGGTAAAGACCTATTTCTCCCAGCATTCCCCCATGCTGCCTTTTGGCATGCTGGAGCGGTTCAAGCCGATGCTGGTCAGCAGTCTTATCGAGGAGACGAGCCTGGGTTGCAAGACCACGGATGGAATGGAGCTGATGATCATGAAAGAGCTGCATAACAAACCGGTGAATGGATTGGAGACGGTAGAATTCCAGGCAGGACTATTCGATAGCATCCCCTATGAAAAACAGGCAAAAGACCTGGTGAATTACATCGACAGCAGTGAGGAGTATAAAAAGATGACCCTGGAGCTGGCAGAAGTGTATAAGCGACAGGATCTCGACCGCATTGATTCGCTTAGCCGGAAGGGGGACCCGGGGATGAATGGTTATATGGACCTTTTGCTCTATGATCGCAATCGGAAATGGGCGGGCAAGCTTGCTACGCTGTTGCCTCAAAAGTCGCTGCTGATAGCTGTCGGAGCAGCGCATTTACCAGGAGAGAACGGGGTGATCGACCTGCTGCGAAAACAGGGATATACTGTTAAACCTATAAAAAATTAACCCTCTTTCGAGGGTTAATTTTGAAAACTTATATTCTTTCCAGACCGCTGAAGAAGAAATCTCCTTCGATCCTCGCATTCTCATCGCTGTCGCTGCCGTGGATCGCATTCTCGCCTACGGAAGCCGCATATAATTTACGGATCGTTCCTTCGTCTGCTTTGGAGGGATCTGTGGCGCCGATGAGCTTCCGGAAATCTGCTACGGCATTATCCTTTTCCAGGATCGCTGCAATGATAGGACCACTACTCATAAAACTTACCAATTCCCCGTAGAAAGGACGCTGGCTGTGTACTGCATAAAATTCCCCAGCCTTGCCGGCGGACAGTTGGGTGAGCTTCAGGGCGACGATACGGAAGCCGCTTTTAATGATCTTGTCAAGAATGGCCCCGGAATGTCCTTTGGAGAAGGCATCCGGTTTGATCATGGTAAAAGTTCGATTGCTCATATTTTCGTTATGATTTTTGGGGAGCAAAGGTAAGGTATAGTTTTTGGTTAATTTGGGATTTGAGATTTAATTTAGTTCCTTTGCAACCTCTCAGAGGGAACATTTAAACGGAATGAGGCCAATAGAAGATATATATAAATTACTGGATAAGCCCCGGAAAGTGGTCATCACCATGCATCAGAAGCCGGATGCCGACGCCATGGGCTCCGCCCTGGGTCTTTACCATTTTTTAAAGCAGTTGGGGCATGCGCCGGTTGTCGTATCGCCTACGAACTGGGCCGACTGGCTAAAATGGATGCCGGGCTGCAATGAGGTCATCGACTATGAGTTCAGTCCGGAGAAGGCAAATAGTGTCCTGGATCAGGCTGAATGGCTGTTTTGCCTGGACTTCAATGTATTGAGCAGGACAAGGCATATGGCGCCCAAGCTACGGAAGCTCACCTGCGAAAAAATTCTGATTGACCATCACCAACAGCCGGAAAGCGAGAGCTTTACCTATGGGATAAGCAATACAGCAAAGAGCTCCACCTGCGAAATGGTCTATGACCTGATCACCGGCAGCGGGCATACGGATAAGATCAACCAGGATATGGCTGTTTGTCTTTATGCAGGCGTCATGAGCGATACAGGCTCGTTCCGGTTTCCCGCGGCCTCTGCAGCAGTGCACCGGATGGTATCGGTCCTGAAGGAAACGGACTTTAACCATACGAAGATCCACGAAAATCTCTTCGATAACTTCCTGGAAAACCGCCTGAGGTTCTTTGGGTATGTGCTGCAGAATAAAATGGATATCTTCTATGAGCATAATACTGCTCTTATCGCCATTCCCTGGAAGGACCTGGTGCGTTTTGAGATCAAGACAGGTGATACGGAGGGGCTGGTAAATTTCCCGCTGACCATTCAGGGGATTAAAATGGCTGCCCTTATCATTGACAGGGATGAGGAGGTCAAATGCTCTTTCAGAAGCAAGGGAGATTTCGATGTAAATACGTTTGCCCGTAAATATTTCGAAGGGGGAGGGCATTTCAATGCGGCCGGCGGGCGCAGCAGCGATACGCTGGAGGCGACGGTGCAGCGTTTTATCGAAGCAATAAAAGAGAATTCATCACAATTACAATAATTAGCTCAATGAAAAAAATTGCGTTATATGCATTTGGCGCTTTGACCCTGATTGGGGCAGTGTCCTGCACCAGCCAGGAATATAAAAAGACGAAGAGTGGCCTGCTATATAAGATCATTTCCGACAAAAAGAATCCCGTGGTAAAGAAAGGGGAGTTCCTGAAAGTTCATTTTATTCAAAAGGTGCGGGACTCCGTGCTGTATTCTTCGGAAGGCGGTATGCCTGTATATATCCAGGTGGACAGCGCCCGTCCGGTGTACAGCCCGACGGAAGTATTTCCCCTGTTACGTAAGGGTGATAGCGCCGTCGTCGTGGAAATGGCCGATACGCTGCAGAAACATTTTGGCGGACAGCTGCCTCCCTTCATCCACAAGAAGGACAAGCTGACTATTGCGTTCAAAGTATTGGATGTATTCCCCACGCTCCAGGAAAAGACTGCAGACCAGGAAAAGGAGCAGGTAGGCGAAAAACAGAGAGAGATATCAGCGGTGGAGGACTATCTGGCCAAGAATAATATCAAGGCTGAAAAGACTACGAAAGGTACTTATGTAGTAGTAAACTCCGTAGGTGACGGTCCCCAGGTGGATTCAGGCAAACAGGTGTCTGTACGTTACACTGGTAAATTACTGCCTTCCGGAAAAGAGTTCGAGTCCAATATGAAAGGCCCCGGCAATGAGCCCTTTAAATTTGTTGTCGGTCAGGGACAGATCATACAAGGCTGGGATGACGGCCTGCGGAAGTTCAAAAAAGGCGGCAAGGGCACTTTATATATCCCTGCTTTCCTGGCTTACGACCAGTCTCCCGGTCCCGGCCACAAACCATACGAGAACCTCATTTTCGAGGTAGAGATCGCGGACGTGACCGACGCCCCGAAGCAGGCGGCCACACCCACTATGCCAACCATGCCGGTGAGACCACAGCAAGCTCAGCCGCAGCAGCATAAATAAACAAATAAACCGCATTATAAAAGGCCCTCCGTCAGGAGGGTTTTTTTGTTTGGCGTCCCTTCGTTCACTGGAAAATAACTCCGGGGCGCCAAACCTCTTATAATGGCCCTTCGGGCAGCGGAGCTGTGCTCCGCTTGTTTGGCGCCATATACGCCTCCGCCAGGGTGATGGCCTCCTTCGCCTCCCTCACATCGTGAACACGCAGGATATCCGCACCGTTTATCAGCCCCAGCGTATTCAGCACGGTAGTTCCATTCAGCGCCTCTTCGGGCGTGATGTCAAGCAGCTTATAGATAGTGGATTTCCGGCTGACGCCTAACAGGATGGGGCAGCCCGTCATGCGAAAAACGGAGAGGTTGTGCAATAGTTCCAGGTTATGCCGGTGTGTTTTGGCAAAGCCCATGCCCGGATCCAGGACGATGTCGTGGATGCCCGCCCTCCTGGCATCTTCCACCCGGCTGATAAAAAAGTCCAGCACTTCCCTTGTGACGTCGTCGTATACAGCCTCCTTGTTCATCGTGGCAGGTGTGCCTTTCATATGCATACAGACATAGGGAACGCCCAGACGACCTACGACAGACAGCATATTTGGATCCAGCAGCCCCCCGCTGACATCATTGACCATGGATGCGCCGGCGGCTATGGCTTCCCGGGCCACCCGGCTGTACCAGGTATCTACAGACAGGAAAATATCCGGAAATTGCTCTTTAAGCTGCATAATGCGGGGAACTACCCGGCGTAGCTCTTCTTCTTCGCCTACCCAGGCAGCTCCGGGACGGGTGCTTTGCCCGCCGATGTCGAGGATATCGGCTCCTTCCTGCAGCATTGTTTCGGCCTGCTGCAAAAAAGCTGCATCGTCATGGGGACGGCTGCCGCTGTAAAAAGAATCCGGCGTGCTGTTGATGATCCCCATTATCAGGGGTCTGTCTGCCGCCAGCAAACGCCCCCTTCCATTCAAGGTAAACATATCTTTGATAACCAAATTAGGATGTAAAGATAAAACTAAGATATTTGTAGGATGAACAATAGTACCAATCAGCAGTATGACACGGCCGTACTTGTATGCAGGGACATATTTCTCAAAAAGACCCGGGACTATGGTACTTCCTGGAGGGTGTTACGGCCTATTTCCATTGCCGACCAGCTGTTCATCAAAGCCAGGCGTATACGCACTTTGCAGGAGGCCCGGCAGCAGCTTGTGGAAGAAGACAAGGCAGGGGAGTTCCGCGCTATGGTAAACTATGGTATCATCGGGTTGATCCAACTGTCGATCGCAGGCGAAGCGTCAGTCGAAGATATGCCGGCGGACGTTGCAGCAAAATGGTATGATGAAAAGGCCGCGCTTGCCCGCAAGACCATGCTGGATAAGAATCATGATTATGGAGAGGCCTGGCGGGACATGAGCCAGGAAGGCATCGTGGACCTGATCCTTATGAAGATATTGCGGATAAGGCAGATCGTTGTCAACGAGGGAAAGACGCTGATCAGCGAAGGCATCGACTCAAACTTTATCGATATTATTAATTATTCGCTTTTTGCATTGATACTGATAGAAGAAGGTAAACACAGCGGATAGACCATAAACATTTATTCATGAACTTTTTAGTCCGCATCGCCCGTTTCATCGTGGGCGTATTATTTATTTTCTCCGGGCTGGTAAAAGCCAACGATCCGCTGGGGCTCAGCTATAAGATGCAGGAATTTTTCGAGGTATGGAACTGGCATTGGCTGGACAATTATACCCTTATCTTTTCCATCGTCATGATCGTTTTCGAGATTGTGGCAGGGGTGGCCATCCTGCTGGGCTGGCGAATGCGCTTGTTTAGCTGGCTGCTGTTGCTGCTGATCATTTTCTTTACTTTTCTCACCGGCTATGCCTATTTATCAGGGAAAGTGCGGGAGTGTGGCTGCTTTGGGGACTGTATCCCGCTGACAGCAGGTCAGTCTTTTACAAAGGACCTTATCCTGCTGGTGCTCATCCTTTTCCTGTTCTTCGCACAACGAAGGATCAGGCCACTGCTTTCGCAGGTGGCGAGCATGGCCATCCTGGTGCTGGCTACCGTGTTGTCCTTTTCCTTCCAATGGTATGTGCTGGTGCATCTTCCCGTGGTGGATTGTCTGCCGTATAAACCCGGCACCAATATGCCGGAAAAGATGAAGGCGCCTCCGGGAGCGATACCCGACAGCACAGTGATCACCATGGTATATGAGAAGAATGGCAAACGCCTGGAGTTCAGCGGCAATAATTTTCCCGCGGATTTTGATGATTCGTATAAGTTTATCAACAGGTATGACAAGCTCATCCGCAAGGGGAATGCCGAACCTTCCATCAAGGATTTCACGTTGATAACATCCCAAGGAACGGATACGACGCAGGCGATCCTGGAGCAGAAAGGGTACAAGCTTTTCTTTTTTACCAAAGAGCTGGAAGAATACCCTCCTTCCTGGATGAAGGAGTTCAGCCTGATCCTTACCATGATCAAGGCCAAACAGATCCCCGTGTATTTTATCACAGGGAATTATGACAACGTGCTGGCATGGACGGGAAAGGCAGGTATCACCGGGGATGTCTCCATCCTGAAATGCGATGCTACGGCTATCAAAACGGCTGCCCGTGCCAATCCAACCCTGTACCTGCTGAAAAACGGGGTGATCCTGCACAAATGGAGCTATGCTGACCTCGAGCGGGCTTTGCCGGAGATCAATGCATTGCCGGGCGGGACAACTATATTACATGAGCAATAGATGATACAATACCTGATAAAAAAGAGCATTTACGGGCTGCTGGTGATGCTGGGCGTAGTGGTGGCCGTATTCTTCCTCTTCCAGGGTTTTGGAGATCCCTCCCGCCTGGTGATGGGGCAGCGTGCGGATGCCGCTACCCAGGAGAATATCCGTAAAGAGCTGTACCTGGATCAACCAAGGTGGAAGCAGTTCCTGCTCTACCTGGATGATGTGAGTCCCATCGGTATCCATTCGAAAGAAGAGATCGCAGCGAAAGGCCTGAAAGGCTGGTTCATCGGAGGCGGGACGAAAATCGGTTTGAAATGGCCTTATCTGCGACGTAGTTATCAGACAAAGAAAGATGTTGGGGAGTTGCTGATGGAGGCGTTGCCGCGTACCATCCTGCTGGCGATAGCCGCCATGCTGATAGCCACTGTGTCGGGTGTGGCATTGGGAGTATTAGCCGCGGTAAAAAGGGATACCTGGATGGACTCGACAGCTATATTTACCAGTGTGCTGGGTATTTCGGCGCCCAGTTTTTTTATGGGTATTGTCATCGCGTATTTATTTGGTTTTGTACTCAGCGATTACACCGGTCTTCACCTGACGGGCAGCATGTACGATACAGACGCTTTTGCCGGAAGACTGCTGCAGCTGCGCAACCTGATCCTGCCGGCCATTACGCTGGGTATCCGGCCCATGGCCATCATTGCACAGCTGACCCGGGGTTCGTTATTGGATGTGCTGAATCAGGACTATATCCGGACAGCCTATGCCAAGGGATTATCCAGGTCTGTTGTCGTGTGGAAACATGGACTGCGCAATGCATTGAATCCCGTGGTCACGGCTATCACAGGCTGGTTTGCAGAATTACTGGCAGGCGCTTTCTTTGTGGAATATATATTCGGCTGGAAAGGCATCGGGAAAGTGACGGTTGATGCATTGGAGCTGCTGGATTTTCCGGTGGTAATGGGCTCGGTGCTGGTATCCTCATTCTTCTTTATCCTCATCGGACTGCTGGCAGACGCTTTGTATGGTCTGATAGACCCGAGAGTCCGCAAAGCATAAGCATAAGCGCTTATTTTATGACCACCTCTTTTATTACCTGTTCCCCCAGGGCTTCGTTGACCCTTTGTATGATGTTGTCTTTCTGATACAGTAATTCCTGTCGCAGGGGGGCAACAGAGGTGTTGATATAGAGCGTATGACCGTGTATCTGTATCTTCTCCGTATAACGGGCAATCGTCTTCCCCATGATCTGCTCCCAGACATCTTCGATTTGCAGCGCCTGGATAGAGCCTTTCAGACGGCTTTTGTCCAGGAATTGTCGTAAAGCATCTCCTAGCGAATACTCTCCCATGGGTGCAAGTTAGGAAAAGCTTCCGAAACGGCCGGAGGTCGTTTGTCCGAAGGACGTACATAATACGCAGCAAGTAGAAGTAGTCCCAGTATTACCCACATCACAATGGAAGAAAAGCATCCCGAACGGGGAGGCTGCCCTTTTTTAGCCGAAACCGTGTCTTTGGCATGAGGTTCGGCCTTGCCATTGCTCCGGGCGGCGAGTATTTCCGTACGGACCTCGTATTGAGGGATAACGCCGGCGATAAGATCGTATCCGGCGTCGCTGACCACCCATTCCAGGTGGCCAAAGAGCAGGGGTTGCCCGTCCTGTTTTTGTTCCAGCTCCATAGACTTCTTCAACATTTCAGCCGCATAAAGACGAAGCCCTTCTTTATTGGCCTTAATAATACCATATTCTCCTGTCTCATCTACGGTGAAGGAGAAATAAGCATTCACAGGGTCATTGGTCGATTCCAGGAAAGCAATCGAGGATTCCAGGTCAGGGGACATAGCGAAAGTTTTGGACTAAAGTCTAAATATAAAAACTTTCTATTATAGTGAGATGATCTGGCTGGGTATATTTAATTTTTCCAGTTCGAGTCGGATACGTTCCCCGTGTGTATCCGTGATAAAGATCTGACCATCATTCTGTAAACAAACTTTGTCCAGGAGATTATGCATCCGGCGGGCGTCCAGTTTTTCAAATACATCATCGAGCAGGAGCAGGGGAGGGAAGCCTTTGTATTGCTTGAGCATTTCGTACTCCGCCAGCTTTAAGGCAAACAGCAGGCTTTTGCGCTGACCCTGGGAGGCGATGGATTTAAAGGGTTGGGCGCCATAGCTTATGTCAATATCGTCTTTATGAATCCCTGCATTGGTACGCTGGAGATAACGGTCCTTTTCACGGTAGCTGTGCAGAAGGGCGGCGAAAGGAGCGTCGAGCAGCTGACTTTCATAGCTAAAAGCAAGCGGTTCGGCAGCGCCGGCTATCTGCTGGTAGAACTGCTCCACCAGGGGCAGAAGGTCCTGGAGAAAAGTATTTCTTTTTTCAAAAACATAGGTGCCCGGACGAATGAGCTGGGAGTCGTAGACCTCCAGGAGGCTCTTATCCTGTATCTTATTATCTGTCAATGATTTAAGATAGCCATTACGCTGCTGCAAGACCCGGTTGTATTCGATAAGGCTCTGAAGATAAACAGGGTCCAGCTGGGAAAGAAGGGCGTCCAGGAAGCGGCGGCGTTCCTCGCTGCCACCGGTGATGATCTGGACGTCGTCAGGGGCGATGATGACACAGGGTAAGCGCCCGATGTGCTGGGAAAAGCGTTCGTAGGGCTCGCCGCCGGAAAGCAGCTCTTTTTTCCCCGTCTCTCTCAATATGCAGACCACCTCCAGGGGGTGTCCTTCGCTTTCATAGACATTAGATTTTTCCGGAAAACGGGATAAATTTTTGTCAGAGCCCGTTTTCCGGACATGGTCGAAGCGGCCTTCGATGCGGAAACCGGCAGAGCCTTTGTGAACACTAAGCTGATCCTGCCGGGTAAAATAGCTTTTGGTGAAACAGAGGTAATAAATAGCGTCGAGCAGGTTGGTTTTCCCGATGCCATTGCTGCCGCAAATACCTATGATCCTCTCATTAAAACGGAAGGAGGCTTGCGTATAGTTTTTGAACTGCAGAAGTGATATCTCTCTTAGAAATAACAAGTTGAATATATTCGGACGCAAGATAACGCCGAAAATTCCTTTTTCCCCCGTATATTTGCCCCCGCCTGCCCGTATCCTATGGGCTGCGGCAGGCCAAACCTCAAATTCTCAAAAAAGTGGCTACTAAGTTTTCAAAAGAGACCTATCTGTACTGGTACGAGCTGATGCAGCTTATCCGTCAGTTCGAACTGATGGCAGAAGAAAAATATAAAATGGAGGGTAAGATCCGTGGTTTTTTTCATGCCTATGTGGGGCAGGAAGCTATTGCTGCGGGATGTATGACGGCTACCAAGCCCGATGATCCTTTTATCACCGCCTATCGCGACCATGGTCTGGCCTTATCCAAAGGCGTCAGTGCCAACGCCTGTATGGCTGAGCTGTATGGCAAGGCCACGGGAGCTGCCAAGGGGAAGGGAGGTAGCATGCACTTCTTTGGCGTGGACGTAAAATTCTTTGGTGGACATGGGATCGTAGGTGCACAGATCGGTACAGGGGCTGGACTGGCTTTTGCAGAAAAGTATAAGGGCACGGATAATGTATGTCTTACTTTCTTTGGAGATGGGGCTGCCCGTCAGGGGATGTTGCACGAGACTTTTAACCTGGCCATGCTTTGGAAGCTCCCGGTGGTGTTTATCTGCGAGAACAACAATTACGCCATGGGAACGTCGGTCGAGCGGACTTCCAACGTGGTAGATATCTATAAGCTGGCCGATGCATATGAGATGCCGGCTGACTCCATCGATGGAATGAGCGCCGAAGCCGTCCATGATGGTGTTGCAAGGGCTGTAAAAAGAGCCCGCCAGGGAGATGGTCCTACCTTACTCGAGATCAAGACCTACCGGTACAAGGGACACTCCATCTCCGACCCTCAGAAATACCGTACCAAGGAAGAAGTAGAAGAATATAAGCAGAAGGACCCCATAGGAATGGTATTGAACACCATCCTTACAAAGAAATATGCCAGCCAGGAAGAGATCGATGCCATCAATAAGCGCGTGGGCGATACAGTGGCCGCCTCTGTGAAATTCGCCGAGGAATCTCCCTGGCCGGATGACTCCGAGGTATTGAAGGATGTCTATGTCGATAAGGACTATCCGTTCATTGTCGACTAGTTATTGGATCAACCCTGGATCATAAACTATTAAAAGCAATCATCAAATAAAAACTAATGTCAGAGATCAAACATCCGGCGCATCTGGAAGCGGAGAAAAACCCCATCGATCAGTTACAGAATTTCTGGGACCGCTGGGGTAAACAAGCGAGCTATGGACTGCTGGTGGTGGTGCTTATCATAGCCGGTTTCTTTGCTTACAGGAACCTGGTCAGCGAACCAAAGGAAGCCAAAGCCAACGAAGCCATCTTTCGTGCTGAAGAATATTACCGCATGGACTCGGCACGGCTGGCCCTCAATGGAGATAATGTAAACCCCGGTTTTTTGAAGATCATCTCGAAGTATAGCGGCACCAAGGCGGCCAGCCTGTCTGCTTTCTATGCCGGCAGCTGTTATCTCAAGCTGGGCGATTATAACAATGCCGTAAAATACCTGAAAGATTTTTCCACTTCTGTCAAGCAGCTGCAGGTAAGGGCCTATGGATTATTAGGTGATGCCTATTCCGAGCAGGGTAAGAAAGAAGATGCGGCAGCACAATACAAATTGGCCGGAACTTATTACGAGAAGGATGAGATATTTTCTCCTGAATATCTTTTCCGCTGCGGCTATCTCTATGAGAGCATGGGCAAGACGCAGGATGCCATTGCCATGTACAAGCTTATCAAGGACAAATATCCCGCCAGCCCCAGAGGGAGCGATATCGACAAGTATCTCGCGAGGTTGGGAGTAACACAATAAACCCGGGCGCTGGCCCATGATTTTATGGCAGAGGTAGGTAAGAGCAACTTATTACAGTCCGATACAGGCATCCAGCAACCCCTGGATGCCTGTGTAGTTATTGTACGCACCGAATGGAATGCCGCCATAGTGGATGCCCTGGAAGAGGGCTGCCGGGCTGGTTTGCATCGGGCCGGAGCGAAAGTACAGGAGGTGATCACAGTACCGGGCGCATTTGAGATCCCATTCGGCATAAAAGCATATTGGGAAGTGCATAAGTATAAGGATGACCGTCCCAGGGCTTTTATTGCCCTTGGCTGCGTGCTGCGGGGGGACACACCCCATTTCGAATATGTATGCCGGGCTGTTACAGATGGTATTTTGCATCTAAACATGTCCTTGCCCGTACCTACTATTTTTGGCGTACTGACGGTGGACAATCAGCAACAGGCGGATGAGCGCATCGGTGGCAAACATGGGCACAAAGGAGAGGAAGCCGCCATCACAGCCGTCAAAATGATCTCCTTACTCAAATCTTTTAAACAGCCCACAGCGCCCTGACAGTCCAGTTATTCATACCATGCTTTGTGGATCAGCTGTATCCGCAGACTGCCTTCAATATGGTGAGCGTGCTTGAAAGGGCGGGAGTAACTGTTGCGTATAATACCAACCAGACCTGTTGCGGTCAGCCGGCTTTTAATGCCGGGTTTCGGGACGAAGCCCGGGACGTCTGTTCCAAATTCCTCAAAGATTTTTCAGGACAAGACTACATAGTGGCGCCCAGCGCTTCCTGTGTGGGTTTTATTCGTAATTACTATTCCACGTTGTTTAACAATTCTTCGGTGCATAATGCCGTCAAGGATCTTGGGCGACGGGCATATGAGTTTTCCGATTTCCTGGTGAATGTGCTGGGGGTGGAAGATGTGGGCGCCGTTTTGCAGGGTAAGGCCACCTACCATGATAGCTGCGCAGCCTTGCGGGAATGCCGTATCAGGGAGGAACCGCGAAAGTTGCTTTCACACGTGAAGGGATTGGAATTACTGGAGATGAATGATGTGGAGACATGCTGCGGTTTTGGAGGAAGCTTTGCCGTTAAGTTTGAATCCATCTCCATCGCCATGGCGGACCAGAAATTGAATAATGCCCTGCAGACAGGAGCCGACTATATTATCTCCACTGATCTTTCCTGTCTGATGCACCTGGATGGGTACATCAGGCATAAGGGATACGCCATCCGTGCAATGCACATTGCTGATGTACT
>Ga0105241_10000802_pt1 | contig 23836 bp, 20 predicted proteins | sample KBSC64metaG_FD_80422 | JGI IMG/M metagenome (GOLD analysis project Ga0105241, IMG submission 80422) | Corn rhizosphere microbial communities from Kellogg Biological Station, Michigan, USA - KBS C6-4 metaG | ecosystem: Host-associated > Plants > Roots > Rhizosphere > Soil | place: Michigan, USA... | reverse complement strand
GGCTGTAGCTCAGTTGGTAGAGTCCCGGATTGTGATTCCGGTTGTCGTGGGTTCGAGTCCCATCAGCCACCCCACTCGCACGCGTCGCACGACCTCGCCCTACAGCTGACACGCCCGTCCCTGCGGCGTCGGCGTCGCCACGCTTCGAGCCGCAAATTGTTCAGATGGGCAAGTGCGCAAACGCGCGGGCATCGGGGTAGCGCGCTAACATAGCCCGCATGTCATCAGCCGCGCCCGTCCGCTTCACCGTCGCAACCTACAACATCCACAAGGGCTTTTCGCAACTCGCGCGACGCATGGTGATCCACGAGTTGCGCGAGCGCTTGCGCGGGCTCGCCGCCGACGTCCTGTTCCTGCAGGAAGTGCTCCATACGCATGATCGCCATGCGACGCGCTATCGCGAATGGCCGACGCGCCCGCAGCACGAGTTCATCGCCGATGCGTTCTGGCACGAGGTCGCGTACGGCCGCAACGCCGTCTATCCGCACGGTCATCATGGCAATGCGGTCTTGTCGCGCTTTCCGATGCTCGCGCAGGAGAACCTCGACATCTCGGCGCATCTTTTCGAAAGCCGCGGTCTTCTGCATTGCGAGGTCGCGCTCGGCGAGGCGCTGCCGAGCCTCCATTGCATCAACGTGCATCTCGGTCTTTTCGAGCGCGGCCGGCAATGGCAGATCCAGGCGCTGATCGATCGCATCCAGGTGTCGGTGCCGCGCGAGGCGCCGCTCGTCATCGCCGGAGATTTCAACGACTGGCGCAGCAAGGGCGACCGCGCGCTCACCGAGGCGCTCGACCTCGTCGAGGTCTTCGGCGAAGTGCGCGGCCGGCCGGCGCGCACGTTTCCGGCGATGCTCCCGGTGTTCCGGCTCGATCGCATCTACGCGCGTGGCTTGCGGGTGGTCGACGCGCACGTCCACTACGCGACGCGCGGCGCGCGGATGTCCGACCACGCGGCGCTTGCGGCGACGTTCGAGTTGACCTCGGCACAGCGTGACAGCCGGCTCGCGGCGAACGGAGACTGATCCGATGCCAGACGCCAGGTGATGAACCGCTACACCGCGGGGAATTCGGTGACGCTGCTGCGTAACGGCGCCGAATACTTCCCGGTGTTGCTCGAGGCGGTCGCGCTTGCCGAGCGGGAGATATGGCTCGAGACGTACATCTTCGCCGACGACGATACCGGCCGAAGGGTCGCCGATGCGCTGATTGGCGCGTCCCGGCGGGGCGTGGACGTTCGCGTGCTCGTCGACGGCTGGGGCGCTCGGCATTATCTGACGCCGACGCTTGCGCAGCGGCTGATCGACGGCGGCGTCGACCTCCTGAAGTATCGCCCCGAAGTGATGCCCTGGCACTTCCGCTCGCACCGGCTGCGCCGGCTGCATCGCAAGCTTTGCCACGTCGATGGCCGCGTCGCGTTCGTCGGCGGCATCAACGTGATCGACGACATGAATACACCCGGGCACACGCCGCCCCGCGTGGATTTCGCCGTGTGCGTGCGCGGGCCGCTCGTCGTGCCCATCGCGCAGACGATGCAGCGCGTGTGGGCGATCGTCGAGGTGACGCAGTTGCGCCACTCGGACGTGCCATTCTTTCCCGACGAGGAGCCCGCGGAGAACGCCGGCACGCAGGTCGCGAAGTTCACGATTCGCGACAACCTTCGCCACCGGCGCGACATCGAGCGTGCGTACCTTGCGGCGCTGCGCACTTCGCGGCGCGAGATCATCATCGCAACCGCGTACTTCTTTCCGGGCGTGCGCTTTCGCCGGGCGCTGCTGAGCGCGGCGGCGCGGGGCGTCAAGGTGACGCTGCTGCTGCAGGCACGGGTCGAGTTCCGCTTGCTGCACCATGCGTCGCGCGCGCTGTACGGACAGCTTCTCGCCGCCGGCGTCGCGATCCAGGAGTATCACCGGTCATTCCTGCATGCGAAAGTCGCCGTGGTCGACGGCCAGTGGGCGACCGTCGGCTCGTCGAACATCGATCCCTACTCGTTCCTGATGGCGCGCGAAGCGAACGTGTTCGTGCGCGATCCCGTTTTCGCCAGCGGGCTCCGCGCGGAGCTCGCGAAGATGATCGAAGAGGGATCCCGGCCCGTTCCGCGGCAGGACTGGGCGCAGCGCTCGCGCGTTGCGAAGGCCATGAGCTGGGTCGCGTACGGAACCGTGCGCGTCGCGATGGGCATGATGCGCTACGGCGGCGACGAGTGGTGGCGCGGCAACGCGTCGTCGCGGTAAGCATCGTGCGGCGCGCGTGGTGCCGGCCGGCGATACCCGTCGACCGCATCTGCGGTGACACCGGCGCCTGCTGCTAGACTCGATCGATGCGCCACGCCTCGTCGATGCCGCTGCCCGCGGACACGCATGTCCCGCGCACCGAGCGCGGCGACTGGCAGACGATCCGCACGCTGCTGCCGTACCTGTGGGGCTACCGGGGGCGCATCGGCGCGGCGCTGACCTGCCTCGTGCTCGCCAAGGTGGCGAACGTCGGCGTTCCGGTGCTGCTGAAAAGGATCGTCGACAGCCTGGACCCGCGGATGGCGGCGCTCGCCGTGCCGCTCGCGCTGCTCGTCGCCTACGGGCTGCTGCGCTTGTCGACGACGGTGTTCACCGAGCTGCGCGAATTCCTGTTCGCCAAGGTGACGCAGCGCGCCGTGCGCCGGATCGCGCTGCAGGTGTTCCGGCATCTGCACGCGCTTTCGCTGCGCTTTCACCTGGCACGCCAGACGGGCGGCCTCACGCGCGACGTCGAGCGCGGGCAGCGCGGCATCTCGACGCTGATCAGCTTCGCGCTGTTCTCGATCCTGCCGACGCTCGTCGAGATCTCGTTCGTGTCGGCGATCCTCATCGTGCGCTATGACTGGACGTTCATCGCGATCACGGTCGTGGCACTTGCACTCTACATCCTGTTCACCGTGATGATCACCGAGTGGCGGACGCATTTCCGCCGGCAGATGAACGACCTCGACTCGCGTGCCAACACGCGCGCGATCGACAGCCTGCTCAACTACGAGACGGTGAAGTACTTCGGCAACGAGGAATGGGAGGCATCGCGCTACGACGAGAGCCTGCGCCACTGGGAGCGCGCAGCGGTGCTGTCGCAGACGTCGCTGTCCACGCTCAACATCGGCCAGAGCGCGATCATCGCCATCGCCGTGACGCTGATCATGTGGCGCGCGACGGTTGGCGTGGTCAGCGGCGCGATGACCATCGGCGACCTCGTGCTCGTCAACGCGTTCATGATCCAGCTCTACATTCCGCTCAACTTCCTCGGCGTCATCTATCGCGAGATCAAGCAGGCCCTCGCCGACATGGAGCGGCTGTTCCGGCTGATCGAGGAGCACGCCGATATCGCCGACCGCGACGGCGCGCACCCGCTCGTCGTGCGCGGCGCCGAGGTGCGCTTCGTGCACGTCGATTTCGCGTACGAGCCGAACCGCTCGATCCTGCACGACGTCACGTTCACCATTCCCGCGGGACGCAACACGGCCGTCGTCGGGCCGTCGGGATCGGGCAAGTCGACGCTCGGGCGGCTCCTGTACCGCTTCTACGACGTGAGCGCCGGCTGCATCACGATCGATGGCCAGGACATCCGCGACGTGCAGCAGCAGTCGCTGCGCGCAGCGATCGCCATCGTCCCGCAGGACACGGTGCTCTTCAACGACACCATCGAATACAACATCGCGTACGGACGTCCGGGTGCTTCGCACGACGAGATCGTGCAAGCCGCGAAGCTCGCGCAGATTCACGACTTCGTGCAGCGCCTGCCGGAAGGCTATGCGACCCCGGTCGGCGAGCGCGGGCTCAAGCTGTCGGGCGGCGAGAAGCAGCGCGTGGCGATCGCGCGCGCAATTCTCAAGCGCCCGGCAATCCTGATCTTCGACGAAGCGACGTCCGCGCTCGACTCGCGCTCCGAGCAGGCGATCCAGGCCGAGCTGCGGCTGATCGCACGCGACCATACGTCGCTGACGATCGCGCACCGGCTGTCGACGATCGTCGACGCCGACGAGATCCTCGTGCTCGAGCACGGGCGCATCAGCGAGCGCGGCACACATGTTGCTCTGCTTGCCGCCAACGGCGCGTACGCGCGGATGTGGCGGTTGCAGCAGCACGAGCGGCGAGACGGTGAAATGCGCCCGGAACCCGGCGACGCCGGACCGCCGGACGAGCCGTCGGGCGTGCACGAGCACAACCCCGCACCGGCGGCTGCGGCCGCCGCGACGCTGCGCAGCGCCTCCTAGCAGCCGATTGGCGATTTCCTGTTGACGGCCGGGTCGCGAGCGTGCGATAAACCCGTCGGCGCACTTGAGAACCATGCTGATGAAACGTCTGCTATCGATTGTTTTCTTGACTCTTGTTGCCGGATCCGCCTGGGCGGACGCGGGCATGCTCGACCCTGCGCGGCTGAAGCTCGCTTCGGCCAACGTCCTCGTCCTCGATGCTGCCGCGGATCGTCAGATTTACGCAAAAGCGGCAGATGAAGTGACGCCTATCGCCTCGGTCACCAAGCTGATGACGGCGATGGTCGTGCTCGATTCGCAGCAGGCGCTCGACGACGTGCTCGAGATCGACACCGCCGATTACGACTTTCTGAAGAACAGCTCGTCGCGGCTGCGCGCCGGCACCACGCTGTCGCGCCGCGAAATGCTGCGTCTTGCGCTGATGTCGTCCGAGAATCGTGCCGCGTCGTCGCTCGCGCGGCATTTCCCGGGCGGCAAGCAGGCGTTCGTGACGGCGATGAACTTCAAGGCCGCCTCGCTCGGGCTCACGCACACGCATTACTCCGATCCCACCGGGCTGTCTCCCGAGAACGTGTCGACGGCGAGCGACCTCGCGAAGCTCGTGCAAGCCGCAGCCGAGTATCCGATGATCCGCGAGTTCACGACGACGCCGTCGTATCTGGTTGAGATGGACACCGGCAGGACGCTCGGCTTCAACAATTCCAACGCGCTCGTGAAGAAGCAGGACTGGGACATCACGCTGCAGAAGACCGGCTACATCCGTGAAGCGGGAAAGTGCGTCGTGATGCTCGTCAACATCGCGAGCAAGCCGTTCGTGATCGTGCTGCTCGACTCGCTCGGCAAGTACACGCGCATCGCCGATGCGCAGCGCGTCAAGCACTGGCTCGAAACCGGCGAGTCGCTGGCGTTGACGCCGGTGCGCGCCGCACGCGCGGTGAAGGCACGCGTGAGCCACGCAAGCCACCGCGTTCGCGGCACGTTGCGTCCGCGTCTCGTCAAGACGTCGCAGAAACACTGACCGGACGGCACGTCCGCGCTTCGCGCAGTCAACCCGGCTGCGCCTGCGTCTTTGCGTCTCGAAAGCCTGCTGCGGCCGCCACCACGGCAAGCACGGCGATGGTGGCGGCGAACACAGCGTGCGCTGTCACGTGTCCCGCAATGCGCGAAAGCACGCCGACACCGATCACCGGCAGCGAATTGCCGAGAAAACATACGATCATGTAGCTCGCGATCACCTCGGCACGCTGGTCCGCCGGTGCAAGGCCGTTCACCACCTGCAACGTGCCGCGATACCCGAGCGCCAACGCAACACCTCCAGCCGCGCTGCCGATGAAAAGCGCTGCGAGCGAGGCCCGTGCCTGCGCGAGCAGCAGCAACCCGACGCTCGGCACCAAAAGCAGCAGGCCGGCCTGCATCGCACGGTGGCTTTGCAGCCTGCGAGTCGCCGGAACGGCCAGCGCGGCGACCGCGAAGAACTCCGCGACGATCCCACCCGCCAGCGCGGAGTTCGTTATCCCGAGGTCGTCCGCCAGCAGCGTCGGCGCGAGGGCGGCGTAGTAGCCGCCGAGGGCAAATGCGGCGAAGGCGGCAAGCGCCGGCGCCACGAACGTGCGCCGGATCGTGCGCGGGACGCCAAGGCGCGGGCGAAACGCCACGTCGCGGAGCCGGGTAACCGGGTCGGGCACCGTCTCCGGCAGGAACGCCACGCGCCATGCGACGAGCGCCAGCAGCATCAGGTAAACGACGAAAGTCGTGCGCAGCGGCGCAGGCGCGTACTGCGCCAGCAACCCGGCCAGCAACGGCCCGATGGCAATGCCGGCGAGATTCGCGGTGGTTGCGAGGGTGCTCGCGCGGGGTTGGTCGGTGACGAGTTCGGCGACCCACGCCGTGGCCGCCGCGGACGCGATACCGATCGCAAGGCCGCTCAACGTGCGTGCCAGGAAAAGCCACGGCGTGGAGGCTGCGCCCAGAAACAGCAGCGTCGCAGTCGCGCCTAGCAGGATCGCGGACAGATTCACGCGCCGCCGCCCGACCTGATCGGACAGCCGCCCGAAAAAGAACAGCGCGGCGAGATTGCCCACCACGTACACCGCGTAAACGAGCGTCAGCGTGATTTCGGTGAATCCGAACGCGCGCTGATAGATGACGTACAGCGGCGTCAGCAGCGTGCTGCCCATGAACATGACGGCGATCTCGAGCCCCGCGACACGCGCATCCACATGCGGGTTGACCGCCTCGCTGGTGCGCCGTTCCGATCGAACGAAGCGCGAGTTAGCGGCCGTCGCGACGGCGATGCTGCTCGTAAAGCTCCGCCGCATGCGCGCGCGTCTTCGACGTGATCTCGCTCCCCCCCAGCATCCGCGCCAGCTCGTCGACGCGATTCGCATGTCGCAGCGGGGTCAGCGTGCTCGTGGCCCGTTCACGGTCGCCCGATTTCGCAACCTCGAAATGATGATCGGCGTGCGCCGCCACCTGCGGCAGATGCGTGACGCACAGCACCTGCCGGCGCGCGCCCAGCGTTTGCAGCATGCGCCCGACCGTGGCGGCGACGGCACCGCCGATGCCGGTGTCGACTTCGTCGAACACGAGCGTCGGCACGTGGCCCACGTCGCTGGCGGCGACCTGTATCGCCAGCGCGAGCCGTGAAAGCTCGCCGCCCGACGCGACACGCGACAACGGCATCGGCGGCTGCTTCGGGTGCGTCGCGATCCGGAACGCGACGCTCTCGCGACCGAAGCTCGCCGGCGCCGGCAACTCGTCGAGCACGACCTCGAAGCGTCCGCCGGCCATCGCGAGCTGCTGCATCGCCGTGGTCACGCGCTGCGCGAGGTCCGTCGCGGCGATCGCCCGCTTCTGCGTAAGGCTTCGGGCAAGCGCATCGTAGCGCCGGTGCGCCTCGCTCGCCGCCTCCGCCAGCGCCTTCGCGTCGGTGGCCTCCACGAGCTCGGCCAGCCTTGCATGCGTCGCAAGCGCAAGCTCGGGCAGCGCATCGGGGCGCACGCGGTGCTTGCGTGCGAGATCGTGAATGGCCGAGAGCCGTTCCTGCACGCGCGTGAGCTCGTCGGGATCGAGATCGAGCCGGCGCCGGTAATCGCGAACCGCGCGCGCGGCCTCGTCGAGCTGGATCGCCGCGGGCTCGAGCAGTGCCACGATCGGTGAGAGTGCCGCGTCGTCGGCGCTGGCTTGCGCGAGTTTCTGCGCGATGCGCGCAAGCCGCGGGCCGATCGCATCGTCGCCTTCGCTCAACGCGTCCTCGGCTTGTGCGGCCACGTCGATCAGTGCGGCCGCGTTGACGAGACGCCGCTCGCTAGCGATGAGCGCGTTCCATTCGTCGGGCACGAGACCGAGCTTTTCAAGCTCGCTTTCGCGTTCGCGCAGCGCATCACGTTCGGCCGCGTGTGCCGCGTCGGCATGCGCCGCGGCTTCGCTGCGATCGACGGCCGCTCGCCATGCGTGCCAGGCATCGGCGACGTCGGCCGTCAACGAGGCGAAGCCGCCGAACGCGTCGAGGAGCGTGCGTTGCGCTTCCGCTCCGATCAGCGCCTGATGTGCATGCTGCCCGTGCAGATCGAGCAGTTTTGCACCGAGCTCGGTCAGCTGCGCGAGCGTCGCCGGGCGGCCGTTGATCCATGCGCGGCTTCGCCCCTGCACGTCGAGCGTGCGCCGCAACAGCAACTCGGTGCCCGCGTCGAGGCCTTCGGCGTCGAGCCAGTCGTTGACGCCGGGCGATTCGCCCAGCGTGAACACCGCCGCCAGCTCGGCGCGCTCGGCACCGCTTCGCACCTGTCGCGTGTCGAACCGGTCGCCGAGCAGAAGGCCCAGTGCGTCGAGCAGGATCGACTTGCCCGCACCGGTTTCGCCAGTCAGGACTGTAAAGCCGGGAGCGAACTCGACGTCGAGCGTGTCGACGACGACGAAATGACGAATCGACAGGGCATTGAGCATCGCGTCGCGGACGAGCGGGACGGGAGGCCTCAGCCCGATCGGGACGCGAATGGGCGCACGCTAGCGCGCATCGCCGTGCGTGAGCCGCTCGGGTGTTTCGCTCCAGTGCAGTTTCTCGCGCAGCATTGCGAAATAGTCGTGGTATTCGGGGTGCAGCAGGCGCGCGGTGTGTGGCGCGCGCCGCGCGGTGACCCGGTCGCCTTCGGCGAGCTCGAAGTGCGCCTGTCCGTCGCAATGCACGGCGGCGTCGCGGCCGCGGCTCACGGTGATGGTGATGACCGACCGGTCGGGCAGCGCGATCGGGCGGTGCGTCAGCGCGTGCGGCGCGATCGGAACGAGCGCGAACGCCGGCACTTCGGGCGCGATGATCGGTCCGCCCGTCGACAGCGAGTACGCGGTGGAGCCGGTGGGCGTGGCGACGATCACGCCATCGGCCCGCATCGTGTACACGAAGCGGCCGTCGACCTCGACCGCGCACTCGATCATGCTGCCGAGGCCGCCGCGGTTCACGACGACCTCGTTCAACGCCGGCGCCGACGTGCTGGTGCCGTCGGCGCGACACAGTGCGACCGAGAGCAGCGTTCGCCGCTCTTCGGTGTAACGGCCGTCGAGCATCGCCGCGATCGTGGGCTCCATGCGCGCGAGCGGAATGTCGGTGAGGAAGCCGAGGCGCCCGAGGTTCACGCCGATCAGCGGCACGTCGTGGGGCGCGAGGCGTCGCGCCACCGACAGCATCGTGCCGTCACCGCCCAGGACGATCGCGAGGTCGACGCCGTCGGGCAGCGCTTCGTCGGACAGCGTCGTGACGCCCGGAAGCACCAGGCCGTTCGCCGCGTCGGGTTCGAGGACCACCGTGTGCCCGCGGGCGAGGAGCAGCGCAGCGAGTGTCGCGACGGGCGTGGCTGCAGCAGGGCCGCCATGTCGTCCGATGAGTGCGATCCGGCGAAAGCGTTCCGGCGTGCGGGCGGACATGCGCGGATTAAACCATAGCGCGGCGCCCGCCTCGTGTCGGCCGCGTGGCCGATGCGCCGGTCCCCCGGGGGACGCGGTAAGATTGGCGAAATGATGCGATCGGACGGTGCGCGTCACGCCGGGCTGGAGATGCTCGATACGCGCGCCCAGCACCTGCTGAAAACCCTCGTCGAGCGCTACGTTGCCGAAGGGCAACCAGTCGGCTCGCGTGCGCTGTCGCGCCATTCGGGGCTCGAGCTGTCCCCGGCGACGATCCGCAACGTGATGGCCGACCTCGAGGAAATGGGCCTCATCGCGAGCCCGCATACGTCGGCCGGACGCGTGCCGACACCGCGCGGGTACCGCTTCTTCGTCGACAGCCTGATGGTCGTGCAGCCGCTCGAGGACGCCGAGATCCACCGTCTCGAAGACGAGCTCAACGTCGATCGGCCGCAACAGATCGTGAGCGCCGCGGCATCGCTCCTGTCGCAGCTCACGCAGTTCGCGGGTGTCGTCGCCACGCCGAAGCGGCGCGAGGCGTCGTTTCGTCACCTCGAGTTCCTGCGCCTTTCCGAGCGGCGCGTGCTGCTCATCATCGTCACGCCGGAAGGCGACGTGCAGAACCGCATCCTGCACACCGATCGCTCGTACACGCCGTCGCAGCTCATCGAGGCGACCAATTTCTTCAACCAGAATTTCGCCGGTCATCCGTTCACCGGCATCCGCGATCGGCTGGCCGACGAGTTGCGGGCGTTGCGTGACGACATCGCCTCGCTGATGAAGGCCGCCGTCGACGCCGGCGAGGGCGCGCTTTCGCACGCCGACGCGCTGGTGGTCACCGGCGAGCGCAACCTGCTGAACGCCGACGACCTCGCGTCGAACATGCAGCGGCTGCGCCGGCTGTTCGATCTGTTCGAGCAGAAGACGTCGCTTCTGCACCTGCTCGACATCTCGCAGCGCGCACCCGGCGTGCAGATCTACATCGGCGGCGAATCGGGCCTCGTGCCGCTCGACGAGTGCAGCGTGGTGACCGCGAGCTACGAGGCGAACGGGCAGGTGATCGGTACGCTCGGCGTCATCGGCCCGACGCGCATGGCCTACGAGCGCGTGATCCCGATCGTCGACGTGACGGCCCGGCTGCTGTCGAACGCCCTGTCGCGCGAACTGCTGGACGATTGAGGCGCGCGGTGGATCGCGTCGCCACGCGCTTGCGCCGGGCGTAAGCCGATGCCCTTTCGTCCCGAGCCCGTGTTCGCCCACGACCGCACGCCGAAGGTGGGCGTGCTGCTCGTCAATCTCGGCACGCCCGACGCGCCGACGGCATCGGCGGTCCGGCGCTACCTCGGCGAGCTCCTCGTCGATCCGCGCGTCATCGAGATCCCGGCTTTCGCCTGGCGGCCGCTGCTGCATGGCATCGTGCTGCGCACGCGGCCGGCACGATCGGCCGCCCGCTACGCGGCGATCTGGACGAAGGACGGCTCGCCGCTCGGCGTGCACGCGAACAAGCAGAAGGTGCTGCTGTCGGGTTCGCTCGGCCAGCGGCTGAAGGCGTTCGGGCTTGCGGCCGACGCGGTCGTCGTCGAACAGGCGATGCGTTACGGGACGCCGCCGGTCGCCGCCGGTCTCGAGCGGCTGCGCGCCGCGGGCTGCGAGCGCATTCTCGTGGTTCCGATGTATCCGCAATACGCGTCGAGCACCACCGGCTCGGTCGTCGATGCGGTGGCCGCACATTTCGCGCGGACCCGACGGGTGCCGGGCCTGCGCTTCGTCGACACGTTTCACGACGATCGCGGCTACATCGCGGCGCTTGCCGCCAACGTCAACGATTACTGGGTGAAGCACGGCCAGCCCGAGCATCTCGTGCTGTCGTTCCACGGGCTGCCGCGCCGCTCGCTCACCCGCGGCGATCCCTATCATTGCTATTGCCAGGTCACCGGCCGCCTGCTGGCGCGCGAGCTCGGGCTCGAGACGGCGCAATGGACGCTCGCGTTCCAGTCGCGCTTCGGCCGTGCCCGCTGGCTCGAGCCCTATACGGCGGCGACGCTCGCGAAGCTCGGCAAGGCGCGACTTCGTCGCGTCGACGTGTTCGCCCCGGGCTTCGTCGCCGATTGCCTCGAGACGCTCGAAGAGCTGGCGATCGAGGGCAAGCGGGTCTATCGCGCGGCGGGCGGTGGCGATTACGACGTCATTCCCTGCCTGAACGAGCACCCGCGCTGGATTGCGGCGCTGACCGAGATCGTGCTCGCCAACCTGCATGGTTGGCTCGCGCCGCCGCCCGGTGCCGACGAGCGCGAAGCGACGCTGCTCCGTGCGAAGGCGCGGGGCGCCCCCGGGTAGCGGCTCGGCTCGCGTTCTGCTGTTGAAAGGGCCGCCCCGGCGCCCAATCTGTTGGGGCGTCCGCCCGTTCGACCTTCCCACGCGCATTGCAACGATGACAGATCAGGAACGCCGTACCGAATTCGATCCTAGCGACGACAACGCTTCCGATGCCGGCGCCCCGCAGGACAGATCACCCGGCGACGACGCGCTCTCCAAGGCCCGGGCCGAAGCCGCCGAAATGAAGGACGCATGGCTTCGGGCCCGCGCCGAGGTCGAGAACGTCCGCCGCCAGGGACAGGCCGACGTCGCCCGGGCGCACAAGTACGCGCTCGAGAAATTCGCCGAGGACCTGCTCGCGGTGAAGGATGCGCTGGAGCAGACGCTCGCGACCGACCAGTCGGTCACGGCCGAGACGCTCAAGGCCGGTTCCGACCTTACGCTGAAGGCGCTCAACGCGGCGTTCGGCCGCGCGGCGATCCGCGAAATCAACCCCGCCGGCGAGAAGTTCGATCCGCACCTGCACCAGGCGATGCAGGTTGTCGACAGCGACCTTCCGCCCAATACGGTCGTGACCGTCTTTCAGAAGGGCTACCTGCTGAACGACCGCGTGCTGCGTCCGGCGCTGGTGACCGTATCGAAAGCGCCGCAGGGATCGTAGCGGCGCGCGGGTTGATTCGCCGGTTCAAGCACCCCATTTCCACGTTCAGATCAACACATTCCGGAGCACGGAGGCAATTCGAAAATGGCAAAGATCATCGGCATCGACCTCGGCACGACGAACAGCTGCGTCGCGATCATGGAGGGCGGCCAGCCCAAGGTGATCGAGAACTCCGAAGGCGGACGCACGACGCCGTCGGTCGTCGCGTACGCGGAAGACGGTGAAATCCTCGTCGGCGCGCCCGCAAAGCGGCAGGCGGTCACCAACGCGAAGAACACGATCTTCGCGGTGAAGCGGCTCATCGGCCGGCGCTTCGAGGAAAAGGAAGTGCAGAAGGACATCAACCTGATGCCCTACAAGATCGTCAAGGCCGACAACAACGACGCCTGGGTCGAGGTGCGCGGCAAGAAGATCGCGCCGCAACAGGTGTCGGCGGAAATCCTGCGCAAGATGAAGAAGACGGCCGAGGACTATCTCGGCGAGGAAGTCACCGATGCGGTGATCACGGTGCCCGCGTACTTCAACGACTCGCAGCGCCAGGCGACCAAGGATGCCGGCCGCATCGCCGGGCTCGAGGTGAAGCGGATCATCAACGAGCCGACGGCTGCGGCACTCGCGTTCGGCCTCGACAAGAAGGAAGGCGACCGCAAGATCGCCGTCTACGACCTCGGCGGCGGCACGTTCGACATCTCGATCATCGAGATCGCCAACGTCGAGGGCGAGCACCAGTTCGAGGTGCTGTCGACCAACGGCGACACGTTCCTTGGCGGCGAGGACTTCGACCAGCGGATCATCGAATACGTGGTCAACGAGTTCCGCAAGGAAGCGGGCGTCGATCTCAAGAACGACGTGCTCGCGCTGCAGCGCTTGAAGGAAGCGGCCGAGAAGGCGAAGGTCGAGCTGTCGAGTTCGCAGCAGACCGACATCAACCTGCCGTACATCACGGCCGACCAGTCGGGACCGAAGCACCTGTCGATGAAGCTGACGCGCGCGAAGCTCGAGTCGCTCGTCGACGACCTGATCGAGCGCACGGTCGAGCCGTGCCGCATGGCGATCAAGGATGCCGGCATCAAGCTTTCGGACATCAGCGACGTGATCCTCGTCGGCGGCCAGACGCGCATGCCGAAGGTACAGGACACGGTCAAGCAGTTCTTCGGCAAGGAGCCGCGCAAGGACGTCAATCCCGACGAGGCCGTTGCGGTCGGCGCGGCAATCCAGGCGTCGGTGCTCGCGGGCGAGCGCAAGGACGTGCTGCTGCTCGATGTGACGCCGCTGTCGCTCGGCATCGAAACGCTCGGCGGCGTGATGACGAAGCTCATCCAGAAGAACACGACGATCCCGACCAAGGCGACGCAGACGTTCTCGACGGCCGACGACAACCAGCCCGCGGTCACGATCCACGTGCTGCAGGGCGAGCGCGAGCGCTCGAGCGGCAACAAGAGCCTCGGCCAGTTCAACCTCGAAGGCATCCCCCCGTCACCGCGCGGCATGCCGCAGATCGAGGTCACGTTCGACATCGATGCGAACGGCATCCTGCATGTGTCCGCGAAGGACAAGGCGACGGGCAAGGAAAACAAGATCACGATCAAGGCGAACTCCGGCCTGTCCGAGGACGAGATCCAGCGGATGGTCAAGGACGCCGAAACGCACGCCGAGGAAGATCGCAAGCTGCTCGAAGTGGTGCAGGCGCGAAATGGCCTCGATGCACTCGTGCACAGCGTGAAGAAGTCGCTCGCCGAATACGGCGAGAAGGTCGGCGGCGAGGAGCGCAGCCGCATCGAGTCGGCGCTGAACGACGCCGAGACGACGCTGAAGGACAAGGAGGCGTCGAAGGAGGCGCTGCAGGCGAAATCCGAGGCGCTGATGAGCGCGTCGCAGAAGCTCGGCGAGGCGATGTACGCGCAGGGGCAGGGCCAACCGGGCGGCGAAGGTGCCGGGCAGGGCGCGGGCGGTGGCGGCGACAAGGGCGGCGAGGAGAAAGTGGTCGACGCCGAGTACACGGAGGTGAAAGACCGCAAGTAATCGCGGTCTTCGCACCGCCTGTGACTGGGGTCCGCCATGGGGCCGCGTTGGACGCGGCCTTTTTGTGGCCGGCGCGCTGCCGGCCGCCGAGGCACGCGCCGGCTTTGTGTCGCCGCCGCGACATCACGGCGGCCCGTGGCGGAGGTTTCGCAGCAACGCGCTGATGGGCGTCCCGCGGGGACGTAAAATCAGCGGGTTTCGGGTCGGTCGCATGCTTTCTGTGTGACCGACTTTTGTATCGGGCGCGAGCCGCACCCGATGTAACAATGGGTTGAGCATCAAGGGGCAGTCCGGATTTTCATGGCCAAGCGCGACTACTACACGGTACTCGGCGTCGCACGCGACGCATCCGACGAGGACATCAAGAAGGCGTATCGGAAGCTTGCGATGAAGCACCACCCGGATCGCAATGCCGAGAAGGACGCCGAGGAAAAGTTCAAGGAAGCGAAGGAGGCCTACGAGGTCCTCTCCGACGCCCGCAAGCGCAGTGCGTACGACCAGTTCGGCCATGCCGGCGTCGATCCGTCGGCCGGCTTCGGTGCGGCAGGTGCGCGCGGTGCCGAAGGCTTCGGCGGTTTCGCCGATGCGTTCGGCGACATCTTCGGCGAGATCTTCGGCCAGCAGCGCGGCGGCGGCCGCGGCAACGGCGTCTATCGCGGCGCCGATCTTCGCTACAACCTCGAGCTGTCACTCGAGGACGCGGCGCACGGCACCGAGGTCAAGATCCGCATCCCGACGATGGAGGAATGCGAAACGTGCCACGGCAGCGGGGCGAAACCGGGAACGCAGCCGCAGACGTGTCCGACATGCCACGGACGCGGCGAGGTGCGCGTCTCGCAGGGCTTCTTCTCGATCCAGCAGACCTGCCCGCAGTGCCGCGGCACCGGGAAGGTCGTTGCCGAACCGTGCGCAACGTGCAGCGGCGTCGGACGGCTGCGCAAGCACAAGACGTTGTCGGTGAAGATTCCCGCCGGCGTCGATCAGGACGATCGCATCCGTCTCACCGGCGAAGGCGAGGCCGGGATGAACGGCGGTCCGCCCGGCGACCTGTACGTCGTCGTGACGCTGAAGCCGCATCCGGTGTTCCAGCGCGACGGTGCCGACCTGCATTGCGAAATGCCGGTCAGCTTCGCGACCGCCGCACTCGGCGGCGAGATCGAAATTCCGACGCTCGACGGCCACGCAAAGCTCAAGATCCCGGCCGAGACGCAGACCGGGCAGGTGTTCCGGTTGCGCAACAAGGGCATCCGTCCGGTGCGCGGGTCGGTGATCGGCGATCTGTATTGCCACGTCTCGCTCGAGACACCCGTGAAGCTCACCGCACGGCAGAAGGAACTGCTGCGCGAGTTCGAGGCGATCAACGAGCAGGACCCCGACGCGCACAGCCCGCGCGCCAAATCGTTCTTCGACAAAGTGAAGGCGTTCTTCGGGCCCTGATCCGCCGGCCGCTGACTGCGGCGCGCGGCGATCGGCCTCAGCCGCCGGGCATCACGCGAACGAGCAGTTCCGGGCTCACCGAAATTTCGCCGGTGAACGGCCGGTTGTGCGACGCAATCAGCACGACGCAGGCGACGATTCCGATCGAAAACAGGCTCATCGCGAGCGCGGCGGTCAGGCGGTTATCGCAGTGGATGATGGCGATCGTCGTGACGACCAGGCCGGCGAGGATCAGCACGACAGTCCATTTCACCCAGTTGATCTTCGATCGGCTGATGATGATCCGCTCGCGGCGCGCGTCGAGCGCGGTCTGCAACGCCTCGACCATCGCGCGCTGCGCGATCGTTTGCGCATTGTTCTGCGGCGGCGTCGCCAGCATGAGCTCGACGGCTTCCCTGTCGGCGGCGTTCATCATCGCGAGCGTCGTCTCCTGGCGCGCCATCGCCGGCCATTCGTGCGTGACCGCTTCGTCGATGTGACGGCGCACCAGCGCGCGAATCTGCTTCTCGGTATCGGGAAAGGCCGCGGCAAGCAGGACGACGCTATCGAGGGCACCCGCCTCCCGGGTTACCGCGGCATTCGCGCGCTCGGTATCGCTCCACACCTGGGCGGCGAGAAATCCGGTGATCAGCCCGAAGACGACCGCGAGCGGCGTCAGCATCACCGGCGACATCAGTTTGAATGCCGTCGTGCGGCTCGGCGTGGCGAGCGTGAACACCGCGTAGTAGATGATGCCGTTCGCGGCGGCGACTGCGGCCAGCACGACGACGAACATCCAGACGACGTGCAGGCCGTAGAACCAGCTCATGCTGTCGTTCGGGCCTCACGCCGCACGCCGGGCAGCCTTACGGGAACGCGGGAATGTGCGGATCGATGCCGCGATCCTCGGCTTCCGGATGCCGCGCGTTCAGCAGCCTCCGTATATCGTCGACGCGATGCTCGGGCACGTCGGCCATCAACAGCAGCTTGCCTTCGTCGATCGCCTGCGCGAACTGGCGCAAGCGCGAGTTCGGCACGGCGATGCCGACCATGCTGGCCACCCATGCGCCGAACAGCGCACCGACGATCGCCGCGCCGAGCACCGTCACGATCTGCCAGCGATCGTCGGTGACGAGCGTCATGACGAGCACGCCGCCGAGGATGAACCCGAGCAGCGCGCCCAGTGCGAGGCCCACCTGCGCGCCGTGCACGAGATCGGATTTCTGCAGGTGGTTCGCCTCGTTCAGCCCGTCCATCGGCGTGCCGCGCTTCGCGAGGAAGTGGATGTGACGCTCCTCGATGCGTGCGAGCAGAAGATCGTCCATCGTCTTTCGGGCGCTAGCAAGGTCGGGCATGATGAAATAGAGTCTGCGACGCATTTCATATCCTCCTGCCAGGACGTATCGGGACACTGTACGGCTGCCGTGTTGCGCTCGCAACCCCCACCGCTTGCCCCGCGAAGCGCCTGATGCACATCGTCGGCATCCTGCTCGCGGCCGGCCGCGGCGTGCGTTTCGGCGGGGACAAGCTCGCGGCACCGCTGCCGCAGGCATCGCATGGTGTGGCGGCGGGAACGCCGCTCGGTGTCGCGGCCGCGCTGCATCTCGTCGCCGCATCGACCGATGCGGTGGTGGTCGTGCGTCCCGGCGATCGGCTGACCGCGGCATTGCAAGGTGCGGGCCTGCGTATCGTCGAGTGCGCGAATGCCGACGACGGCATGGGGGCCAGCCTCGCCTGCGGGGTCGGCGCGACGCGCGGTGCCGGCGGCTGGATCATCGCGCTCGCGGACATGCCGTGGATTGCGCCAGCGACCATCCGCGCCGTCGCGAACGCGATCCGCAACGGCGCCGACATCGTGGCACCCGTCCACTGCGGCGAGCGCGGCCATCCGGTCGGCTTCGCAGCGCGTCACCGCGACGCCCTTTGCGCGTTGACGGGCGACGCCGGGGCGCGATCGCTGCTTGCCGCCCATGCCGGCGCGGTGACGTTGCTCGATGTCGACGATCCGGGTGTCGTGCGCGACGTCGATACGCGCGCAGCACTCGCGGCGCGCGACGAATGACGCTTCGTCAGGCGGGAATCGGATGCAGTGTCGCGATGCGCTGCTGCCAGTAGCGCGGCCCGGTGTCGTGCACCGACGTGCCGGCCGCATCGACCGCCACGGTCACCGGCATGTCGACGACGTCGAACTCGTGGATGGCCTCCATGCCGAGATCCGCGAACGCGACCACGCGCGAGCGGCGGATCGCCTTCGCCACGAGGTAGGCGGCGCCGCCGACGGCGATCAGGTACGCGGCGCGGTGCCGGCGAATGGCGTCGACGGCGACCGGTCCGCGCTCCGCCTTGCCGATCATCGCGATGAGCCCCGTCTGCGCGAGCATCGTCTCGGTGAACTTGTCCATCCGCGTCGACGTGGTCGGACCCGCGGGCCCGACGGCCTCACCGCGCACGGCGTCGACCGGGCCCACGTAGTAGATGACGCGATCGGCGAAATCGACCGGCAGCGCCTCGCCTCGCGCGAGCATGTCGGCAATGCGCTTGTGCGCGGCATCGCGGCCGGTGAGGATGCGCCCGGACAGCAGCAGGCGTTCCCCCGGCGTCCAGCGCGCGACGTCGTCGCGCGTCAGCGTATCGACGTTCACGCGCCGCGATTGCGGTGCGGGCGACCACTGCACGTCGGGCCATGACGCGAGGTCCGGCGGATCGAGCTTCGCGATGCCGCTGCCGTCGAGCGTGAAGTGCGCGTGGCGCGTGGCCGCGCAATTGGGGATGATCGCAACGGGCAGGCTGGCCGCATGCGTCGGATAGTCGAGGATCTTGACGTCGAGCACCGTCGACAGGCCGCCCAGCCCCTGCGCGCCCAGCCCGAGCGCATTCACCCGGTCGTGGAGCTCGATGCGCAATTCCTCGAGCCGGTTCGACGGACCGCGCGCCTTCAGCGCGTGCATGTCGATCGGCTGCATCAGCGCTTCCTTCGCGAGCAGCATCGCCTTCTCCGCGCTGCCGCCGATGCCGATGCCGAGCAGGCCGGGAGGACACCAGCCGGCGCCCATCGCCGGCACCGTTTCCAGCACCCAGTCGACGATCGAGTCCGACGGATTGAGCATCGCGAACCGGGCCTTGTTCTCGGAGCCGCCGCCCTTTGCAGCGATGCGCACGTCGACCGTGTCTCCCGGAACGATATCGAAATGCACCACCGCCGGCGTGTTATCGCCGGTGTTGACGCGCGTCGATGCGGGATCGCGCACGATCGATGCGCGCAGCGGGTTGTCGGCATCGAGGTACGCGCGGCGCACGCCCGCGTCCACCATGCCGGCCACGCTCATCGTCGCATCGGTGAAGCGCACGTCCATGCCGACGCGCACGAACGCCACGACGATGCCGGTGTCCTGGCAGATCGGACGATGCCCCTCGGCGCACATCCGCGAGTTGGTGAGGATCTGCGCGATCGCGTCCTTTGCCGCCGGCGATTCCTCGCGCGCGTACGCGTCGCCGAGGGCCGCGATGTAATCGGCCGGGTGGTAGAACGAGATGAACTGCAGCGCGTCGGCGACGCTCTGGACCAGGTCTTCCTGCGCGATCCGCGGCATGGCGAAAGTCTACCGCGTCGCTCGCGCCCCGTCCCCCGCTGGAGGTAGACTTCAACCGGAACAGCCATCCTGCCTTGGAGGAATCGCGATGTCCAACATCCAGTCCGTGTTGAACGAGGAGCGCGTGTTCGCGCCGTCGCCGGCGTTCGCCGCGCAGGCGAACGTCACGAAGGCCGGCGCCGAAGCGATGCACGCGAAGGCCGCGCGCGACTACGAAGGCTTCTGGGCCGACCTCGCACGCGATACGCTGGCCTGGAAAAAACCGTTCACGAAAGTGCTCGACGAGAGCGGGGCGCCGTTCTACAAGTGGTTCGACGACGGCGAACTCAACGTCTCGTACAACTGTCTCGACCGCAACCTCGCCAACGGCAACGCCGACAAGGTCGCGATCATCTTCGAGGCCGACGACGGTGCCGTGACGCGGGTCACGTATCGCGAGCTGCATGCGCGCGTCTGTCGCCTGGCGAACGGGCTGCGATCGCTCGGTGTCGCGAAGGGCGACCGCGTCGTCATCTACATGCCCATGTCGGTCGAAGGCATCGCCGCGATGCAGGCCTGCGCGCGCATCGGCGCGACGCACTCGGTGGTGTTCGGCGGCTTCTCGGCGAAGTCGCTGCACGAGCGCATCGTCGATGCCGGTGCCGTCGCGGTCATCACCGCCGATGAGCAGATGCGCGGCGGCAAGCCGCTGCCGCTGAAGCGCGTCGTCGACGAGGCGCTCGGCATGGGCGGTTGCGGCGCGGTGCGCCATGTCGTCGTCTACCAGCGCACCGGGGCCGACGTTTCGTTCGCGGCCGGTCGCGATGTGTGGATGCATGAGCTGATGGCGAAGCAGGCGGACAGCTGCGAACCGGCGTGGGTCGGCGCCGAGCATCCGCTGTTCATCCTCTACACGTCGGGATCCACGGGCAAGCCGAAAGGCGTGCAGCACAGCTCGGCGGGCTACCTGCTGTGGTGCGCGCTGACGATGCAATGGGTGTTCGACCTCAAGCCGGACGATGTCTTCTGGTGCACGGCGGACATCGGCTGGGTCACCGGACACAGCTACATCGCGTACGGTCCACTGGCATGCGGCGCGACCGAGGTCGTGTTCGAGGGCATTCCCACGTATCCCGACGCGGGTCGTTTCTGGAAGGTGATCGCCGATCATCGCGTGAGCGTGTTCTACACGGCACCGACGGCGATCCGCTCGCTCATCAAGGCGAACAACGTGAATCCTTCCACCGCCCCGTCGAACTACGATCTTGCGTCGTTGCGCGTGCTGGGCTCGGTGGGCGAGCCGATCAATCCCGAAGCGTGGATGTGGTACTACACCCACGTCGGCCGCGAGCGTTGCCCCGTCGTCGACACCTGGTGGCAGACCGAGACCGGGGGCCTGATGATCTCGCCGCTCCCCGGTGTCACGCCGCTCGTTCCCGGTTCGTGCACGGTGCCGCTGCCCGGCATCATGGCCGCCATCGTCGACGAAACGGCCCACGCGGTTCCGAACGGACAGGGTGGCATGCTCGTCGTCCAGCGCCCGTGGCCCGCGATGATCCGCACGATCTGGGGCGATCCCGATCGGTACGTGAAATCGTACTTTCCGGAAGAGCTCGGCGGCAGGCTCTATCTTGCCGGCGACGGCGCGGTGCGCAACGCGAAGACCGGCTACTTCACGATCATGGGCCGCATCGACGACGTGCTGAACGTCTCGGGACACCGGCTCGGAACGATGGAAATCGAATCCGCGCTCGTCGCCAATCCGATCGTCGCCGAAGCAGCGGTCGTTGCACGCCCCGACGAGATGACCGGCGAGGCGATTTGCGCGTTCGTCGTGTTGAAGCGCACCCGTCCGCACGACGGCGAGGCCGCCGCGGTTGCGAAAGAGCTGCGCGACTGGGTCGGCAGGGAGATCGGCCCGATCGCCAAGCCGAAGGACATCCGGTTCGGCGACAACCTGCCGAAGACGCGCTCGGGAAAGATCATGCGGCGTCTGTTGCGCTCGCTTGCACGTGGCGAGGAGATCACGCAGGACGTGTCCACGCTCGAGAATCCGGCGATCCTCGAGCAACTGAAGCAGTCGTTATAGGGTTGGAAGCCCCTCGCGCGGTAGGGGTTGGAAACCGCCGCGGTGTAGGGGTTGGAAGCCCCTCGCGCTGATCCTCGCCCGCGTCGCGGGCGAGGGCGGCCACATGCTCTAAGCGGTTGGGGGTGCCGTGTCGGCGAACGACGCGCGCTTGTCGAGCTTGTCGGCGAGGCGCGCGAGATTCGGGTAGAGATCGCGCCAGTCGAGCTCGGCGAAGCGAAGGTCGAGATAGCCGAGGGCAGCACCGGTGGCGATGTCGGCGAGCGAGTAGGCCTCGCCGTGGCACCAGGCGCGCTCGCCGAGCTCGTGCGCAAGCTCGGCGACGCCTTCGTCGATCTTGCGCCGCTGCCGCGCGATCCATTCGTCGCTTTGCAGCTTTTCGGGACGGCGTCGCTCGACGACGATCGCCGAGCTCGCGTCGCACACGCCGTCGGCCAGCGCCTCCCATTTCTTGACGGCGATGCGCTGGCGCGCAGGCTCGGGAATCAACCGCGACACAGGACTCACGAGGTCGATGTACTCGACGATGACGCGCGAATCGTAAAGGTGCGTGCCGTCGTCGAGGATCAGCACCGGCAGCTTGCCGAGCGGATTCCAGGCGTGGACGGGATTGCCGGGTGCCCAGCCCGACGACTCGACCATCTGGTATTCGATCTTCTTTTCGGCGAGCGCGATGCGCACCTTGCGCGCGTAAGGGCTCGTCGTCGAGGCGATCAGTTTCAGCACGAAACGGCTTGGGAGAAGGCTGCCGGAAGGGGCGCCGATTATAGCATCGCGTGCTAACATCGAATGCCTGCCCGCGCCATGGATGCTGCCGATACCGCTCGCCTGACTGCGCTGTCGCCGCTCGACGGCCGCTATGCGCAGAAGGTCGACCCGCTGCGCAGTTGCTTCAGCGAGTTCGCGCTGATCCGCGACCGCGTTCGCGTCGAGATCGCATGGCTGCTGGCGCTGTCCGACGAGCCCGCAATCGCGGAAGTGCCGCCGTTTTCTGCCGATGCGCGTGCCGTGCTTGCCGACATTGGCGCGTCGTTCGGCGAAGCCGATGCGGCGCGCGTCAAGGCGATCGAGCGCACGACCAACCACGACGTCAAGGCGGTCGAGTACTGGCTGAAGGAGCGTGTCGCGGGCGAGCCGCAAATCGCGCGCGTCCACGAATTCATCCACTTCGCGTGCACGTCCGAGGACATCAACAACCTCGCGTATGGCATAGCGCTGGCACAGGCGCGCCAGTCCGTGCTGCTGCCCACGCTCGAGGCCATCGCGGGCGAGCTCCGCGCCATGGCGCACCGCTATGCCGCCTGGCCCATGCTCGCGCGCACGCATGGCCAGCCCGCCACGCCGACGACGCTCGGCAAGGAGCTCGCGAACGTCTGTGCGCGCCTCGAGCGCCAGATCGCGGCGTTCGCGAGGATCCCCATCAAGGGCAAGATGAACGGCGCGGTCGGCAACTACAACGCGCACGCGCTCGCGTATCCGCACGTCGAGTGGGAGAAGCTGGCCGCGAGGACGGTCACGGGGCTCGGCCTCGAATTCAGTCCGTACACCACGCAGATCGAGCCGCACGACGGGATCGCCGAATACTGCGATGCGCTGGCGCGCGCGAACACCATCCTGATCGACCTCGACCGGGACGTGTGGGGATACGTGTCGCTCGGCTATTTCCGCCAGCGCATGCGTGAAGGCGAAGTGGGCTCGTCGACGATGCCGCACAAGGTGAACCCGATCGATTTCGAGAATTCGGAAGGCAACCTCGGCCTCGCCAATGCGCTGTTGCGCCACCTTGCCGAGAAGCTGCCCGTGTCGCGCTGGCAGCGCGACCTCACCGATTCGACGGTGTTGCGCAATGTCGGCGTTGCATTGGGTCATGCGCAACTCGGCTACGTCGCGTTGCGGCAAGGTCTTGCGAGGCTCGACGCCGATCGCGAGCGGATGGCGAACGATCTCGACGCGAACTGGGAGGTGCTCGCCGAGGCGATCCAGACGCTGATGCGCCGCTATGGCCTGCCGGAGCCCTACGAGCAGCTCAAGGCGCTGACACGCGGCAAAAGCGGCATGTCGCGCGAATCGCTGCAGGCGTTCGTCGACACACTCGCGCTACCCGACGACGCGAAGGCGCGTTTGCGGGCGCTCACGCCGGCGACGTACGTCGGGTTGGCGGAAGAGCTGGCGAGGCGGGTGTAGCGACGAAAACGACGGCGGCCGGAACCCTCGTGTTCGTCCGGGGTTTTGGCCAGCATGCCAACCTGCAGCGAGGACGCGATGCCTGATTCGCATGTGGTGATCTTCCATCGTCCGGGCCCCGCGTGGCAGCCCGGCCTCGCCTTCTTCGAGCAGCGTGGCGTGCACGAGCACGTGGCCCACTATCGAGAGCTGCTCGGCGCGAGCAAGCTCGCGATGGGCGGTCCATTCCTCGATGCGCAAGGGGGCGGCATGATGATCGCGGCGAAGGGCGTCGATGCGGCGGAGTTGTCAGACTTCGCTGCGCGCGACCCCGCCGTCGCCTCGGGTCTCCTCGTTTACGAGGTTCGGCCCTGGCTCGTGGGCATGTCGGCGCCGACCACGTGAATCGGCAGCGTGGATGCGGCCATAGATGCCGCAATCACCCGACTCGCGGCGGGCGCGGTTTCGTCGCC
>Ga0105241_10000798_pt1 | contig 23929 bp, 22 predicted proteins | sample KBSC64metaG_FD_80422 | JGI IMG/M metagenome (GOLD analysis project Ga0105241, IMG submission 80422) | Corn rhizosphere microbial communities from Kellogg Biological Station, Michigan, USA - KBS C6-4 metaG | ecosystem: Host-associated > Plants > Roots > Rhizosphere > Soil | place: Michigan, USA... | reverse complement strand
GTCTTCCCCCGTCAGCCTTCCCTCGAAAGGCGGGCATCATGAACGCGCGTTTGCCCCCCGTCCCATCAAGTTGACGAAATGGGCGCCGCACGTCCAGAGCACGTTGGCCACGACGGCCGGCAAAGCTTCTGCTCACTGGCATCTAGAATCTCGCTAGCGCGCTAGGCTGCGTCACTACATTGCGAGGGCACCATCGGCTGTACTCGCCCGCCCTCTGATTTCAGCGCCCGCCGGCCCGAACCGACGCCAAGCGGTCCTCTGTCCCGAAGAGGCAAAAGCCGCGCGACGAGCTCACAGCAGTGGAGAGATCAGCCGGGCTCCCGAATCCCGCAACCGAACGAGCAATCACGCCGCCGATAGGCGGCCGGGTCGAACTCCGTGCAATACGCGAGATCCCGATCGAAGTCAGCCTCGAGCTCTTTAGCGACCCGCTCGCTGTAGACTACCGCATTGAGCTCGTAGTTGATGCTGAAGCTCCGGACGTCGATGTTCGCCGATCCGATCGAGCAGATCTCAGAGTCGATGCTGATGGTCTTGGCATGCAGATACCCCTTCTGGTAGAGGAACACTCGCACACCAGCCGCCACAATGTCGGCCATGAACGTGTTCCCGGCCCAGTCCGGCAGCCGGTTGCCCGATGGCCGGGCGCTAACCATAACCTGGACATTGACGCCGCCCAGCGCCGCGGTGGCCAGCGCCTCTGCGAGCGTGGCATCCGGAATGAAGAACGGCGATTGCAGTCGGACGTGCCGCTGCGCAGACACCACCATCCCAGCATAGAGCTGCCTGATGGCTGCCCACTCGGCATCGGGCCCCGATATCAGAATCTGCACCGGCACGTCCCCGTCGACGCCCCTGATTGCCTCCATCGGGACATATTTCGGCGCAAACAGGTTTTCCCGGACCGCGTTGTACCAGTCGACCGCGAAGACCGCCTGCAACATCGCAACGGCCTCCCCGGTGAACCGGACCTGGGTGTCGCCCAAGAGGTGAAACCCTCGCCGCCATCCAGCTGCTCCTGGCCGATGTTCATGCCTCCGGTGTACCCGACGACGCCATCGACCACTGTTATTTTCCGATGATTTCGGTAGCTGATCCTGTGCAGCAGATGAGGCGGAGAAGTGGGCGCCATTCGGACCGCCCGCGGCGTTCATCTCGCGCACGTACCTCCGGCCTACATGCGCCTGCGATCCGATCGGGTCGTAGAGCAACCGGACCTCGACGCCCGCCCGCGCGCGCTCGATCAGGATCTGGCGCAAGAGCTCGGTGAACGGATCGACGGCCCAGATGAAGTACTGCAAATGGATCGACTGCCTTGCCGCCTTCAGGTTCTCGATCAAACTGGCGTAGAACTGCTCGGCGTTCTGCTGGATCTCGACCCGGTTGCGTCCGGTAAGTGCGGAGCGTGAGTTCCGTCGGACGAGCATCATCAGCCGTCGGCGGATCGCGCTGTCGTGCGCAAGTGTTTCCAGCGCCTCATCCTGACGACTCAGGACCGGCGATAGCACCGGAACTGCCGCCGGCCGCAGATCGTGCAATAACAGCTTGCTTCTCCGACTGAACGCCTTGCCGTCTCGGCCGAATAGGACATACACGAGTAGGCCAATGCCTGGCGCGAACACGAACGTGAGCATCCACGCCAGCGTCGATTGCGGCCGCTGTTCTCCGAGATGAGGAACAGCGCAGCGAGGAGCCCGTAGGCCGCGAGCGCGGTCGTCAACGCAGTCCCGATGTACTCCATCACTTTGGCGCGGCCGTTGCGAGAATAAGGAAATCTTGATTCCGGCTAACCCTGGCCGTCATCAGTATTGACCTGCGTCGCGGCCGGGCGGCTGGGACGTCGGCCTCAAGCGCGCCCGGTCCTTTCTCATCGGCCGGACAGACGTGCACCACCGCCGCGATGACTGCGGCTTCCTCGGCGGTGAAGACGAATACGCCTCGCGCAGGCGCGCGGCTGCCACGGCGCCCGCTCACGTCCCCGCCGCGACGACCACCTCCCGATCGCCTTCTCGGCGCCTCTGAAGAAGGCGTGACATCCTTTCCATGTCACCCTCCAGGAGCGCCCGCCCGAGCTGCTGGTCGCGACATGGCGTGGATCTTCGACGGCTTCGAGGCGCGTGTCAACAATCTGGGCGGACGCTGCTGGCGTCAGCAGACTGGCTATGCCCCGCATTCACACCTCGCTGGGTCGCGTGGATCTCGGCTGCGCCCGTTTTCCGGAGCCTTCCGCGCCTCGTCGGCGGCGGATCAGCCGCGCTGGACTGGCGGCGCAGCTTATGCCGGCTTCGCGAGCGAGATCACGTCACTGAGGCCTCGGAACGCCACCGGGCCGTGCAGCATGAGAACCCTGATCCGAAGCTGCGTAAGATGCGGCGACTACCTCGTCAACCTGGAAGACGCGGTGGTCGAAGTCAAGGGAGCGGACGACAACCTGACGCTTCCCAACCGGTGAGCCTCATGGCCGCCCTTGCCGTGACAGGCGACTTCTGGCCTCGCCAATCGCCCTCTCCTGAGCCCCCTGCAGGCATGGTCGCCTGAGCTAGGTACCCACACCGACGCGGGCATCAATGACAAGCTCGGACGCCCCGCAGCTCCCACCCCCGACAAGGTCCTCGCCGAACTTCGAAAAACACGACGCAAGGCCCTGCAGACGAACCTCACCCACGAGGGACGAGACCAAGTTGCGGTCTGCCCCTTCACTCCCTCGCGTACGACGGCTGTTCTTCACGCGCGGCCGCCGGGCGGCGGCCGTCCCGCCCGATTCGACCTCCGTTCAGCACTCCAGCAGGAACTCACTGCGGGTCGCCAGAAGCAATGCATTCATGTATTGTTGCGTGGTACGGTCCGGCGCCACCATCCAACGCCGTTTGGTGCGTCGCTTTCCCGGTGGAACGCGGGGGCCGCGCTCGTCTTCTCCACGCGCGTGAGGTCTATGCTGATGGCTCGAACGCGGCCCATCACATCCACTGGCGTTGCGAACACTGTATTTCGCGGGGAGACGCCCGATTGAGCACGAGGTCCACTCTCAACCTCAACCCTTCACCGCCATCGATGATCTGGATAGCAGGGGGTCGGTTCTTGATGGGCTCAAATCTTTTTTACCCGGAAGAACAGCCGGTCCATTACTCGTCGGTCGAGGGTTTCTGGATTGACCGGTGTCCTGTCACCACTGCAGAATTCCGGCAGTTCGTCGAGGCTACCAGCTACATCACGGTCGCCGAACGTCCGCTCGATCCGACTGCGTATCCCGGTGCCGATCCTGCGTCGGTCGTCCCTGGCTCCCTCGTATTCCGGCGGCCGCCTCGGCCAGTGCCGCTACACGACTTCCGCCTCTGGTGGAAATACGTGCCCGGCGCATCGTGGCGACAGCCCGACGGGCCTGACAGCACGATCGACGGACGCGAGCAGCATCCTGTGACGCATGTCGCGTACGAGGACGCCCTCGCATATGCTCGTTGGGGTGGCAAGGACCTCCCGACCGAATCTGAATGGGAGTTCGCCGCCCGCGGAGGACTCGAGGGGGCCGACTACGTGTGGGGTGACGAGTTCGCCCCGGACGGGCGCCATCGTGCCAACACATGGCAGGGCCGATTCCCCTGGGAAAACCTGTTGCTCGACGGGTTCGAGGGCACATCTCCCGTCGACGTGTTCCCCCCGAACGGGTACGGACTACATGATATGGCGGGCAACGTGTGGGAGTGGACCAGCGACGTGTTCACGCCACGGCACGCGCGCGGGCGCGTGAAGCCCTGCTGCACGCCCGGCTCTCCGCACGTCCCGCCCAGCCACCGCACCGACGCGTCCACCAGCGCGCAAGCGCTCGCTGCCCGCCGAGTGATCAAGGGCGGGTCCTACCTCTGCGCACCGAACTATTGCCTGCGATATCGTCCAGCGGCGCGGCAAGGGGAGACTGTCGACACGTCAACCTGCCATCTGGGTTTCCGCTGCGTGCTCCGCACCGACGGCGCGCTGAGTCTGCGAGGCGAGCGAGCGGACGCCGCCCGTCCATGGGGCCGGACATCCCATGTCTGACGTGCCCAAGGAGCTCTCGGATCTGTCTGTCCAGTTCTTCGCCATTGCTAGCATGGGAGCGATCGGTCTCCGCTACACTCTCGGAGAGATCCTCCGTCCGCTCCATCGTGTCTCCGCCGTCGTCATGGCGCTTGCAGCGAACTTCGTGGCCGTTCCGCTCCTCGCCTTCGTCATTCTGCAAGTCATCGACCTTGATCGGGCGTACGCCATCGGTCTGGCTCTCGTGGCCGCGGCGGCTGGGGCGCCCATGATCATCACATTGACGCGACTATCCGGCGGGGATGTAGCGTTCAGCGCCGGACTGCTAGTGCTGCTGATCGTGGTCTCCATCGCCTATATGCCCCTCGTCGTTCCACGGCTCGCGCCGGACGCCGAGGTCAGAGCGTGGGCGATCGCCGCTCCGCTCGTCCGCACCATGCTACTGCCGTTGGCGGCCGGACTACTGGTGAAGCGGCTCGGTTTCAGCACCGGCGCGATTCTGTCGCTCTTGCGTGTGGTTACGAATGCGTCGCTCGTCACGCTAGTGGTACTGACGGGCGCGCTCAATCTTCCGGTCGTGGTCGGCGTCGTCGGAACAGGCGCTCGCGTCCCTGCTGTTCATCGCGGGCGCCTTCACCATCGGATGGATCCTCGGCGGTGTATTCGGCGACCACCTCCGCGATGAGATGGCGCTCGGCACGTCACAGCGCAACTTCGCGGCTGCCCTCGTCGTTGCGACGCAGAGCTTCCAGGCACCGGGTGTCGTGGTCATGGCCGTGGTCGTGTCGCTCGCGACCATGGCGGTCCTGTTCCCGACTGCGAAGCTGCTCAACCGCCGCGCTCACCGGGGCCCAACGGTGGCGTGAACGAGACACCCGGGTCGCGTGCGCACGTTCGAATGAGGAGACCAAGCATGCCGTCGGATATCCCACGTCACGTGCTTCCGATTCCAGATCGACCCTACGCAGGACCCACCATGTACGACGCCCGAGATCCCGGTGCCAGGTACGATCCAATCGAGCCTTTGCGCCCGCCGGCCGGGGCTCCCAACATCCTGCTCATCCTGCTGGACGATGCCGGCTTTGGCTCGAACAGCGCGTTCGGTGGTCCCTGCCGGACGCCGACGTTCGAGCGGCTGGCTGCCGGCGGCCTCCGCTATCTCCGGTTCCACACGACGGCGATGTGCTCGCCCACACGCCAGGCACTGCTGACCGGGCGCAACCACCATCAAGTGGGAATGGGAGCCGTGGCGGACATGGCATCCGCCGCGCCGGGGTACACGTCCCGGCGACCGAACACGGCCGCCACGACAGCGGAGATGTTGCGGCTCAATGGTTACTCGACGGCGCAGTTTGGGAAATGTCACGAGGTGCCAACGTGGGAGTGGAGCCCGATGGGACCGTTCGACCGGTGGCCGACGGGCAGCGGATTTGAATACTTCTACGGTTTCCTCGGTGGCGAGACGAACCAGTTCTATCCGAGTCTGATAGAGGGCACGACCCCGGTGACGCCTGACCGGACGCCCGCAGAGGGATACCATCTCACCGAGGATCTCGCCGAGAAAGCAGGACGGTGGCTAGGGCGGCAGCGCGCGCTCATGCCGGACAAGCCGTTCTTTCTCTACTTCGCGCCCGGTGCGACTCACGCACCGATCCACGTGCCGGCCGGCTGGCGCGATCGCTATCGCGGGGCATTCGACCAGGGGTGGGACAGGTTGCGCGAGGAGACGTCGGCGCGGCAGAAGCGTCTCGGCATCATCCCACCCGACTGCGAGCTCACCGCCCGTCCTGATGGTATTCCGGCCTGGAGTGACATTCCCGACGATATGAAGCCGGTGCTCACCAGACAGATGGAGCTCTATGCCGCGTTCCTAGAGCACACCGACCATTGGATAGGTGAGGTGATCACCACCATCGAGCGGCTCGGATCCCTCGACGACACGCTGATCTTCGTCATTACCGGCGACAACGGCGCGTCGGGTGAGGGTACGCTCAACGGTACCTGGAACGAGTCGCTGACCATGACCGGTATGGATCACGTCGAGACCCCAGAGTTTCTCCGTGAGCGTCTCGCATCATTTGGAACGCCAGAATCGTACCCGCAGTACTCCCTTGGCTGGGGCCATGCGATGAACACGCCGTATCAGTGGACCAAGCGCATTGCGTCGCACTGGGGCGGCACACGGAACGGCTTGATCGTCCACTGGCCTCGTCGAATCAAGGCCCGAGGCGAGATGCGCCATCAGTTCCACCACGTCATCGACGTCGCGCCGACCTTGCTCGCGGTCGCCGGCCTGCCTCAACCCCTGCTCGTCAACGGCGTTACCCAGCAGCCGATCGAAGGAGTGAGCATGGTGTACAGCTTCGACGAGCCAGACGCGCCGGACCGACACGAGACGCAGTACTTCGAAATACTAGGCAATCGCGGCATCTACCACAAGGGATGGACAGCCGTCGCCGCCCATAACCCTCCGGGCGCGGGATGGCCGCACCGGTCGCTCACTGATGCCGTCTGGGAACTCTACGACACGAGAACCGACTGGTCGCAAGCGCGCAATCTGGCGCACCAGCACCCCGACAAGCTGCGGGAGCTTCAACGGCTCTTCCTGATCGAGGCGGCCAGGCACAACGTGTTGCCGCTCGAGGATCGCGTGGCTGATCTGGCCAACCCTGATACGGCCGGCCGGCCGGTACTCGCTCGAGCCTGTCGGCAGCGGCTGTATCGCGGGGTCGGCCGGCTCAATGCCTTCTCTGTCATCAACATAAAGAACAAGTCCCACCGGGTGGCCGCCGAAATCCATGTGCCCCCAGGCGGCAGCGAGGGTGTCATCGTCGCGCAGGGCGGCTTTCCCGGGGGATGGTCACTGTACGTGAAGGACAGTCGTCCGAAGTACTGTTACAACTTCTACGGCGTCGATCTCTTTCACATCGAGAGCACCGAACGTGTGCCGCCGGGAACGCACAACGTGCGCATGGAGTTCCAGTACGACGGCAGTGGCCCGGCGAAGGGCGGAACCGTGACGCTGTTCATCGACGATCAGCCCGTAGGCGAGGGACGGGTGGAGCGAACTCAGCCGCTCCCCTTCGCGAGCGACGAGCCGCTCGAGATCGCCACCGACACCGGCTCCCCGGTGACGCGCGACTATTCCGTTCGCCGCTTCACTGGCGACGTCCACTGGGTGGACATCGAGATCCCTGAGGACGCGCCTGATTTTGATGACCAGATACCGGCCGAGCAGCGGCTCGAGGCCGCGCTCGTCAAGGAGTAGATCGCCTGGACTCTCAGAACCCTCGCGCGGCGTACGGAAGCAACATCCCCGACTTTCCAGAGGTGCCGCCGCCCGACGCGGAGTCAGCGGCGGTCGAACAGCCAGGCTTGCGCGAGCTACGCGAGGCCGTCGCAAACGCGCGGCGCCACCTGCCCGGTGGCCCATTCTTGCGCCGCGATACGATGGCGGGCCTCAGCCTCGCGGTCGCGAACGTGCCCGACGGGATGGCCAACGGCGTGCTCGTGGGCGTCAATCCGCTGTACGGCCTCTATGCCACGATGATGGGTCCCCTCGTGGGCGGTCTCTTGTCGAGCAGCCGCCTCATGGTGATCACGACCACCGCCGCTGCCTCGCTCACGGCTGGGCAATCGCTCGCCAGCGCTGCTGCCTCCGACCGAAGCAATGCCCTGTTCGTGCTGGTGCTGCTGGTTGGCGCATTCCAGGTGCTGTTCGGTGTCCTCCGCCTCGGCCGGCTCACGCGCTTCGTCTCGTATTCCGTGACGACCGGGTTCCTCGCCGGCATCTCTACGCTCCTGATCCTCAGCCAGATACCCACGGTTGCCGGGTACGCGGCGAGTGGCGGTAACCGTGTGACACAAGCGATCGACGTCTTCGTGCATTTCGCCGCCGTCAACCTGGCCGCGCTAGGCACGGGCGCGCTCACGCTGGTGCTCGCGCTGCTGCTCCCGCGAACCAGGATGAAGAGCTTCGGCCGCCTAGTCGCGGTGGTGATCCCTTCGCTGCTGGTCGCGCTGATCCGCGCCGACGTGCAGATAGTCTCCGATGTGGGACAGATCGCCGGGAACATTCCGACGCCACACATCCCACAGTTCACGCTGGTGGACCTGGTGAACGTGGTCACGGGTGCCTTGTCCGTGGCGATCGTGACGCTGGTACAGGGTGTCGGGGTCAGCCAAAGCGTGCCGAACCGAGATGGATCACGGACACGGATCTCCCAGGACTTCATCGCGCAAGGCGCCGCGAACCTGGCATGCGGCCTCTTCCGTGGGCTGCCGGTTGGCGGCTCTCTCAGCGCCACCGCAATCAACGTGATCTCGGGTGCCGCCACCCGGTGGGGATCCATCTTCGCGGGACTCTGGATGGCCGTAATCGTGGTCGGCGTGCCCAATCTCGTGGGGTTCATCGCGATGCCTGCACTTGGTGCACTCCTGATGGTCGCGGGCGCGAGCAGCTTGAAGCCGTCGGAGTTGGCCGCGCTTCGCAATGCGGGGTGGCCATCGGTGCTGGCCGGAGTCACCACCTACCTTGCCACGCTGTTCCTGCCCATTCAAGCGGCGGTCGGTCTGGGGGTAGTGCTCGCGGCGCTTCTCTTCCTCAGCCGCACCGCCAACGCGGTGACCATCGTCCAGCTGGTCAGGCATGCCGACGGGCGGATCGAGGAGCGCACGCCGCCCAGACAGCTGCTCGATCGCGCGATCACCGTCCTGGACGTCTACGGGGAACTGTTCTACGCCGGCGCGCGAACATTCGAGCGGCTGCTGCCGGTAGCCCGTGGGGCCGATCGCCCGGTGGCGATCGTGCGGCTACGAGGACGAGGCACCCTGGGGGCGACACTTACCGACGTGTTGGGACGCTACGCAGAGCAGCTCGCGGCGGCCAACGGCCGGCTGTACTTAACCGGCATCAGTGATGAGGCTCATCAGCAGATAGTCCGCTCTGACAAGTTGCGCGGCGCGGTGCGGGCCCACCAGGCGACCGCATTCGTCTTGGAGTCCACACGCGCTGCGGTGGCGGACGCACGAGCGTGGCTGACGTCCGGAGCGCACGGGCCTGGCTGAGGATGGCGCGAGCCGCGACCGTCACGAGGCTGACACGCGTTCAAAGCGCGGGACTCGAACTCACTCTTCCACTGGCCTCTCCCCCGCGCCTCGTAGCCAGTTGTTTGCGAGCGCGAGGGCCTCGCTGACCGACTCCCCAAGAACGGGGCGGGCCGGCACGAGAACGACCGCTCCTCCGATGTCCAGCTTGCCGGACCTTTGGAGCTGCGCAGCGACCGGATCGCTGACACCGGCCAGGTACAACCGTCCTCCCGTTTCGGCAAGTTCCCCCGCGTAGTCGGCGAGAACATCGATGAGCGTGGCGCCGACTCTGGGCCGCCCGCGCAACCTCAAGACAACGACCGGCCGCGATACACCCACCGGACTTGGCAGCACCTCCGCGAGCGTCCGTGCACCGCCAAAAAAGAGGCTGCCGTACACATCGAGCACGACCACCGCATGGCCCGCAAGCCGTGACGGCGGAGGCTCTTCCGCGAATCTGCCGTCGCCCAGGGACCTCAGTGCTCGAAGCGTGATGTCCGATGCCGAAGAGGACACGTACAACACGATTGTCAGAAGGACGCCAGCTGCGACCGCAATCGGAATCGACAAGAACAAGGTCGCCGCGAACGTCACGATGATGGCTAGGCGCGCGGATCCGCCTGTGCTCCAGATCGAGCGGGCCTCGCGGACATCCAGAGCGCTAATGCCAGACATGATCATCAGTGCGGCGAGCACGGTCATGGGAACCCGGCCCACCAGATCACGAGCCACGAGCACCACCACCAGCATCCACACGCCAGCAAGAATTCCGGCCCAGCGGCTGCGGGCACCGACCGCTACGTTCAACGCGGTTTGCCCGACCGAGCCGCCGGCCGGAATGCCCGACAACAGGCCACTCGCAACATTCGCCGCTCCTTGGGCTACGAGGTCGCGGGATGCGTTCACGGGAGTATCGTCGGGGTTGTCGACACTCTGGCTCACGCCGGCGCCTTGCACCGCGATGATTACGGCAATGGCGAACGCCGCTGTGACCAGCTCGGGTGTGAGGAGCGCCAGATTCGGCAAGGCCGGTGTCGGGATTCCGGGCGGAATGGGGCTGACGTCCGCGACTCGTTGGACATCTTCCCATTTGAACAACACCACCAAGAGCGACGGGACGACTAGCGCGATCACCGAGGAGACGTTTCCAACCGCCGTCCTCCCGAGTCCGAAAGCCAGTGCCAGAGCGATACTGCCCGTCACGATCGTGGTCATGCCGAACTCCGGCGCGCGAGCTAACAGATCAAGGAACTGCACCACCACGTTGCTGCCCTCGGCCTTGATTCCAACGAACGGCGCGGCCTGGTCGAGAATGAGCAGCATCGCGACGCCCGCGAGAAACCCAGTCATGACGGCATGCGAGACGAACCGGACGAGACGGCCGGCCCGGAGAAGACCGAATACCGCAAGCCACACACCGATCAGCGCGACCAACAAGAACAACGCTTGGTCCTGCTCGCCAGCCGGGTATCCGCCGATAACTCGCCCTGTCGCGAGCGCCGACGCACTAGTCGTGGCGATTTGCATCAGTTGTCCACTGGCTAGTGCGCTGCCGGCGATCGGTGCGGCGATGCTGGTATAGAGCCCGTACACGGGGTTCACACCGGCGAGCGTGGCCGACGCGAGCCCATCGGGGACACTGACGACGGCGTTGACGAAGCCGGCGACGATGTCCTTGCGGATAGCGTACCGGTCACATCGCGCGCGCGTCATGAACGCCATCCCGGTCGCGGCAGATGCCTTTGGTGGGGTCGATGCCAGGAACTTTGAAAGGCTGTAGGTCTGTCACCGTAAACCATTCCTGCAACCTGCACGTCAGCGGGCCCCAGTTCGTTGGCGTCGATCGGGTAACCCATACGTGGACGCCCCCTATTTCGCGCTCGCGCGATCGATGGTCCGACAACCGGAATCGGCGCCTCCATTTCGATCGTCGGCGAAATCGACCATATACCACAGCGATGCGGCACACGAGGCCCCTCCCGGGCGGGATGGCCATTGTCACTGGGCGATCGCGCGGCTGGACCGCGCCCCATCCAATCGCCGCCACCTGGTGAGGCTGAGCGGACACAGCTCTTCCCTAATCTTGCCGAGGCGCAACCGTCGTTGAGCGAAAAACCCAGATTCTGAGCATGCTTGCTGCGGCGCAACCCGTACAGCCACCGCAACCAAAAATCAGTTAGGAACCGGCTTTCTGGTTTGCCCAGACGGTTCAACTCTCACGGCTCTGCACGTAGTAGATGGAGCGAACTCAATAAGCGGTCAACTGCGCCAGACGGCCGGCGGTTCAGATGGCTGCGAGCTGCTCACCGCTGGCCCAGGCCATGGCGCTCCGCACGTATGGGTGGCCCACCTGCCGACGCTCGTCCCCAAGGACGAGACCTTCGTGGGGCACTTGTCACTCGAGCCGCGGTCTTTGAGGAGGGCCGTCGCTCCCCATCTTTGCCGACCAGCCGTCCCGCTGGTGTGTTGCGTGCTTCTGCGCGGCTCTCCGCGTTCGTGTCCGAACCGTGTCCAAACCGGCTTGTCGGGCGGCAGCAGACAGAAAGTTAAAGCCCTCGGAAGTTTTATCTTCCGAGGGCTTCCGGTGGTTGCGGGGGCTGGATTTGAACCAGCGACCTTTGGGTTATGAGGGGAAATCCAGCCACCACGACAACCAAGACGAGCCGACTCACACCAACGACGACACAGCTTTACCGAACCGTCTCGTTGTTCCCTTTCCGCTCATCTCGGTCGGTTTACTCCATAGTCGTTTCATAGCGCGCGAGGGCGCTCGGACGCTTCGATCGGGAGTCCCCTGCAGATCGAGATTCATACCTGATGGGATGGACTCCTCCCGCGACTTAAACGGCATCAACGTGCCACAGTCGCCTTGCGTCCACACTCGGCGTGGAAGGAGGAGTCGCGATGAATCGTACGACGATTGCGGTTGATGTGGCAAAGACGGTCTTTGAAGTCGCCGTGTCAGAGCACCCCGGCCAGGTCCGAGAGCGCCATCGGTTGTCGCGTGCGGGGTTTCGCCAGTTCCTCGCGGAGCGGCCGCCCGCGACCGTGATCCTGGAAGCGTGTAGCTCAGCGCACCACTGGCCGCGGCAAGCTCAGAGCCGAGGGCATGAGGTCGTGCTCGTTCCACCGCATGCCGCTCGCCCATACGTTCTCCGCAACAAGACGGATCGCACGGATGCCAAAGGGCTGCTCGAGGCGTTCCGGAACGACGACCTTCGTCCGGTGCCCGTGAGATCGGAGACGCAGCAAGCGCTGGCCGCCCTCCATCGCCTCCGCTCGGCGTGGGCCGCCGCGCGCACCGCACGCCTCAATACTCTGCGCGAGATCCTTCGGGAGTTCGGCGTGCTGATCCCGGCGGGTGCTCATCATGTCGGGCCGCACGTTCGGGCCCTCCTCGAAGATGTCGATGCCGGCGTGCCTGGCTTGCTCCGCGTGGCACTCGGAGAAGCCATCCGGGAGATCGGCGAGCTCGAGGAGCGCATTCGTGCCATCGAGCGCCAATTGGCGACGGCCGCCGAACCGGCGTTGGTGGTCCGTCAACTGCGCACGATTCCCGGCATCCGCGTCTTGACCGCGACGGCTCTCGTGGCCGCGGTCGGCGATGTCCAGCGCTTCCCCTCCGCGCGGCACTTCGCGAGCTACCTCGGGCTCACGCCCCGCGAACATTCCTCGGGACAGCGTCGGCACCTTGGGGCAATCAGCAAGCAAGGCGATACCTACCTTCGAATGCTCTTCATCCACGGCGCGCGGTCGGTGCTGCACCACGCGAAGTCGAAGACCGCTCCGACGACGGACCGATTGCGGACGTGGGCATTGCAGGTCGAACGCCTTCGCGGCCACAACAAGGCGGCCGTGGCCCTGGCCAACAAGTTGGCGCGGATCGCCTGGGCGGTCTGGCGAAACGGCAACGACTTCGCCGCCGTGCCGGCGGTCTGACCCGCGTCACCCGCGTCACGAACGAGCTCACCCGAGGCTGCCACATGACACTGATGGCGAACCGGCTCTGACCGGCGCGAGGGAAAGCCTGCTAAGCCCGATGGCTGCTGAGGGCCGCTGTCACGATTGGCTCCCCGCGCGCGACTTCCATCATGGCCCGGAGCGTGAGCACTCCACACCAGAGGCCGGAGATACGACTGCAGTCTGAGCTGGCTGTCGCTTCGGATGTCGACAACGTGAGCTACAATCCGAACTCGCACGTCGGGAGCCGCCCGAGGGGAAGCCGATAAACACGGTGGCCATTAAAGGTCCGCGAACCCGATTGGCTCCCCACGGCGTTCAGCACACCCTCTTGCCTGAGGAGTCCAGATACGTGTTTACGGTCCGCCACGCGCTTTGCTCAACAGACCGCCAACGTTGCGAGCCAACTACCATAGCCGCGGGATTAGAATTCTCCCGCTGCGCGCACGTCCCGACTCGACGAGGCTTCACACTACCATCAGCCATTGCACGATGCATCGCCAGTGCTACGAACGCGACATTCACCGTGGCAAATAGACGTTCCGCGCGGGAATGGTTCCGCCCAGAAACATGATCCGTAGCGACCGAATACTCCTACAGGCCGAACAGTTCTCGTATCTTCGCAGCTAAAACCACAACGTCAATCGGCTTCTCCAACAAAACATCGAACCCGTGCATTCGCGCGGTCGAATACGCTTCGGGAAACCCGGTGATGGCGATCGCACGAAGTGTGCGCTCAGAACGGGTGCTACGTCGAATGCTACGAATTAGAGAAAGACCGTCTTCGCCGGGCATAGCCAGGTCCGAGATGAGCAGATCAACTCGCGTCGTCGTCAGCCACGTGGTCGCGGCGGCGACATTCCGCGCCCCTAGAGTCCGCGCGCGGCAAACCTGAAGGACAGTTGTCAACAATTCGAGGTGATCATCGTTGTCTTCGACTACGAGGACAGTCTTCATACGCAGGTCTGGCGGCTCGAAAAGAGGCATAGCATGTAAGTAAACCTACGATTGAAGACAGTCAAAATGTTAATGCACTAATATAGGATGTGCCGATGGCTTCGGACATCCCACGCGCGCGGCAGCGTTCTCACGAACCTGCGACGTCAACCAATGGTGGCTCGCGCGGCGGATACGATGTGTCGCGGCCGCACTTGATGGGGCTCACACGTCGCGCAGTCTGGAGCGGCACGGGCGGGAACGGCTCTCCGACAGTTCCGGTGAATGCCGCGACGTGTGGCAAGAAAGAGTGGCGCGAACGACGAGCATCGTCAGACGGCGGACTGCGATGAGGAAGGGAATTGGCGTCGTGAGCAGGCGGACAAGGATCGTCGAATATCCGCGAAGGCTTAACGATAAGGGTGTCGCGGCGTGCCTGGCCGACGGACGTCAACTACTCTTAGCCAGCGACTATGGCGACGCTCGCATTCGCCACCGCCGCTTTGACAACCGAGCGCCGTCTTGCGTTGGCGGCCGTGACTTCCGGTGCTGTCGAGCTGGAAGCGCCCGAACTTGTAAATCTTCCCCGACCGGCTCACCGAGGCCTTCAGCTTTTCTTCAGCATTTCTTCTGCCCACCTGCAGGACGTCCGCCGAGACTCTCCTCTAGTGTGCGACCATGCAGGCTCATATGCCACGGACGATGCTTCCGACCACCCTGCTCGCGGCCGTCGTCGTGATCGTCGGCACCTCCCGGTCGACCTGCTGCCGAGAGCCCAATGGTAACTCGATCCTCGCGAAGCCCCTCGATCGACCCTGAAATGGAGGCAGCGAATGCGTGAATCGATCCCCACTACGTTGATGGTGCTGTTCGGCGTCGCGCTGGTGGCCGGCCATCCCCACGCCGCTCCTGCTCAAGACAAGGCCCAGATCACGGACGTCTTCAAGGAGCGTCTGGTAGTGGACGACCCGAAAGTCGTTAGCGTGCGTCAGTATGATGTTCCGCCCGGCTGGGCCACCCCCGTGCACCAGCACACGGGGCACATGTTCCTGTACATCGTGGAGGGTTCGGGAGCGATGGAGACGGAAGGCCAGGTACGAACCGGCACGGCGGGGCAAGTGATCCATCAGCTTCCCGGCAAACCGATGATCATGAAGAATTCCAGTACCTCGGCGCGGCTGAAGTTCATCCTGTTCCAGGTTGGGCCCGAGGGGCCGCCGCTGACCGTGCCGGTGAAGTGATCGCAGCGGCAAAGTGCCCGGTCATGGCCCCGCCGCCGCACCGGCTGGCCGGAGCGTGCCCGATTTGTTTCGTCGCCGTGGATGGCTCGAACCCCGGTGCAGTGGGTTATGAGCCCTTTTCAAATCGTCGATGGAGCCAACGCGCCACAAACAACGCCTCCTAAGTAACGTAAGCGCCTTTGGGTCTCTTTGGCCCTCGTTGGGAGCAACTTCCTGGGTAATTCCCGGGTCAAGTCTGGGTGTGACGTCACCAACAGCCCGCGCGCGAGTGACTCCCCTGCTCGTGCGGGGTCGATCGGACGGAGCGCCGGAGCCGTCCGATCGAATCGATCGCCCGGATAGGAGCGCCGCGTGTGATCGACCAGGTTGGCGATGAAGCGCTCGCCGTACGGCGGGAGAAAGCGGCGCGCGTCCCAAGCGACAACGACCCAGAAGCCGAGCGAAACGTTGTCGTCAACGATGGGCGCGAGCCGGACCCCCTCGCGTGGGAGCAGCAGAGTGGACGGCACGATCGCCACCCCGTGGCCGGCCGCGGCGAGTTTCAGTAGACAGTGCGGGTCGCCGCTTTCGAGCGCAACGTGCGGATGGATGCGCGCGGCCTGGAAGGCACCGTCGAGGATCTGGCGCGTCGCGAAGGTCGGCCGGAGTACCAGCAGGCGCTGGCTTGTGAGATCGCCCAGCGCTACCGTACGTTTCCGTCCGAGCGGGCTCGACGTCGGCATGACCGCGACGATGCGGGCAGGAAAGAGCACCCGGGCGCGCAATGGCTCGCGGACCGGATGCACGCCGAGGCCGATCTGTACCTGGCCTTCCTCGACGAGCCGCAGAATCGTCACCGCGCCGTCTTCGACGAGTTGCACCTCGATGTCCGGATGCATGCGCCGGTATCGCGTGAGGAAATCCGACAGCACGCTCTCCAGAACTTGCGGCGTGGCGCCAACCCGAAGGATGCCGACGCGTCCGCCGCTCAATGAGCGCGCGCGCTCGCGGAGGGCGTCGATCCCTACCAGCGCGTCGCGGCTGTGTCGGAGCACGTCGTCGCCCTCGGGGGTGAGGCGCACGCGGCGGCTCGAGCGGTCGAACAGCCGCACGCCCAGCTCGGCCTCCAGGTCCCGGATCTGCCGCGACAATGCCGGCTGCGTGACGTGCAGCCGCGCCGCGGCGCCGGAGAAGCTTTCGGCCTCGGCAATCGCGACGAACGAGCGCAGCTGACGGAGATCCATGTCCGCTTGTTATCAATCGCAGAACAAGCCGGCATTTGACAGCATGGATCCGCGATAGCTACTGTAGCGGCCAATCGACCGCTCATGGAGGACGCCATGGTTCGGAAGAACTGGATCGTCGCCGCCGTGGAGTTCGAGGCGTCGCTCAACGCCGCCCGTAACCGCCAGCGCGATCTCGACGGTGCCGCGCGCGCGGCGGAGGCCGTGGGCAAGGCCGACAAGGCGCGGGCGTACCACACGCAGATCGTCACCCTGACGCGCGAGATGGACTCCGAGCGCCCGGAAATCCAGCGCGCGAAGTCATTCCTCGAATCGCAGTGAGCCAGGTGATGACAATGGGCTACACGCTCGATCGGTTCGTGAAGGACCTGCGGGAAATCACCGGGGAGACACGCGACCCGCGCGAAATCACGAGCCGGCTCAGGCCACTCGTGCACGCGCTGGCCGTCACGCCGACCTGGCTCGCGCCGCAGCACGCCGAGCCCGACATAAACCAGGGCTCCGGCATTCACGTCTTGCACGAGGAGCCCGATCACTCGCTGATGGTCTTCGTGGCGGCGTGGGCCTCGCATCGAGGTGTCGCGCCCCACAATCACGGCACCTGGGCCGTCGTCGCCGGCGTGCGAGGCCGCGAGCGCAACGTCGTGTGGGCGCGCGCGGACGACGGCTCGCGGCCGGGCCACGCCAAGCTTCGTAGAGTCGGCGAGACCACGGTCGGTCCCGGCGACGTCGTCATGATGCTGCCGGACTCGATTCACAGCGTGCAGAACGACAGCGATGATGTGACAGTGTCGCTCCACGTCTACGGCTTCAACTTGAATCTCACCCGGCGTTCGCAGTTCGACCCCGAGCGCGAGTTGGAGGAGCCTGTCACGCTCACCATGTCGCGTGACTGAGCGCGCTGCGATTCGTCGTGTGGGATCCGGTGCGTGCCGAGTTCTGGTCCCCGCCGGTGACTCCGCGGAAACTGGCCGGGTGTCGCGGCCCACACCGCGGACATGGAGCTGGGCTCACCCAACCGGCGCGTACGAGGTCGAGACGAAGATCCTCAAGCAGCCGATCCCCGGAGGCAATGGCGCGCGACCTGCGTGACCCCGAACGAAACCTGGGCGAAGACACGAAACGCCTCGGGTGGCGTTCCCGAGGCCCTTGGAGACGTGCGGTTGCTTGATGCCCGGCCACCTGCGGCACGCCGTAGTCGATCGGGCCCTCGGCGGTGCGGAGCCGTCCACACCGGTAACCGTTGCGATAGCCGGCGCCCGGGACGGCGCCGCTTTCGTAGTAACCGCGCCCCACGGCCCCGGCCACCTCGGCTTCCAGCGATTCCTCGACGATCTTCCGGACCGCGAGCCTGATCAGTTCGCTCCGCGCGTCGCCCTCGGCGACGCCCTGGGTCAGCAGCTCACTGAGTTTCTGGCTTGTCCGCTCCGAGGCCGGTATTCTCGTCTCCACCGGGATGCCTCCTCTTGCCGCCGGCGCCAGCCGGCGAGCTTGGGTTTTGAGTCCAAGCAAGAGTGCATCCCCGTCTCGCTATCCAGCAAGCTTAGGACTTCGCCTCACTGCCGGATCAAGTCGATACCCTTCTTCGGCCTCGCTATGCCCTTCTTCGACTTCTTCTGAAACGAACTCGACGTGCTTGCAGGTGCCGAGCGTATTCGTCGCGAGGTTGGGACACGAGCAGACATTGGTGCCGGGGATGCTGCCGCGAATGACGAACCGGTAGGTGTTCCGGCTCTTCGGATTGGTGACGTGGAACTCCGAGAAGATGGGTTGGTCTCTCCAACGTTCGTGAGCGTGAACGTCTCCTCGCGGCCCACTTGCCGGCGCAGCACGATCTGCCACGCTTCGAGCGACATCGTCTCCGGCTTGTGCAGCCGCGACAGCTTCCGCGGCACTTCCGCCGTTCGACGTACGCCCTTCGACGTTTCGGCGCATCGTGAACCCGAGACGTGATTGACATGCGCGTGGATTCCGTCCATCGGGGCCGAGCGCTCGCCGTCACAGACCAAGCTCTCGACCAAGAATCCGCGTGACGAATCGCTCGCCGAGCGTCTCACTCGCGACGAGCGTCCGGACCTTGTCTCGAACCTCTCCGGCTCGCCCGAGCTTCTCGGCCGCCTTCATCGTGTTCGCGTAGGCGGCCCACACGTCGGCGCCCGTGATCTCGTAGCCATGAGCCGCGACGAGCCAGCGAAGCGCGGCCAACCCCGCCTCGACCGCGAACTCCGGGCGTCCGTCAGCGAAATCTCTCGCAGCGCGCGTCGCGGTCTTCGGATCGCACGGAGACGAATTCGCGAGCCGGATCGCCTCGTCAAAGAGTCCCACCTCCTTCGCCGTGGCGAACCACTTCCCCTCGTCGCCCGGTGTCGTCGCGACGAGATCGGTGAGCAAGTCGCCCGGTTGCTTCAGCGGGTACTTCCGGACGAGCGCCCGATACGTCGCGAGGTATGACGTCCCGCGAGTCGCCTCGATCGCGTAATGCCGGTACGCCTCTTCGACCCGACCGGCCGCGAGGAGGACCTCCTCGCACACGCCCGCGATGGCGATCGCGTTGTCGTCGAATCCACGCAGCGCTTCCATGTAGTGAACCGCCTCATCGACACGGCCGAGCGCGGCGAGTGCACGCGCGCCCCACTGCCGATAGACCCACCATGGGCGCGGGTCTTTCTCGAGAAGGGCAAGGAGTGCGTCGTAGCGTTTGGCGCGCAACAGGGCACTGAGGCACGCGGTCGTGCCGTGGAAGAATCCGCGCCGCTTCGGATCCGGGCTCCACGCCATCTCCACGATCGGCACGAGGCGATCGGCCCACGCCGAGGCAATTTCCGAATACACACAGAGTTCGCCCCAGAAGTCCCCGAGCCGCTCGATGTACGGGATCTCGTCGTGCGCGTGCGCCTCCCAGAGGCGCTCGAGCCACATCTCGCGCGTCCTCGTGTCCGCGGGCGCCTCGGCGATGACGGTCGCGAGCTCGGCGACCGCACGGTTCACCGCGGTGCCGATTGCGCCAGAGGAACCGTCCACGTGCTCGAGTGCAGGTGACACGCGTTCCAGGAACAGCACCGCCCCCTCGGCGGCCAAGATTGGGTCGCGCCGGGCGACGCGATTGATCTCGCTCACGGCTTGCCTGACGCGCTCGATCGCCGGCTGCAACTTCCAGCCGAAGGCGCCGCGCCGAAAGCGACGAGTGAACTCCCAGCGAGTCATGGTTCCAGGCATCTACAACGACTGGCCCTTCGCCGCCTGTCCTTTCAAGAGGAATGTCTTGGGTAATTCGCCTTCGCCACAAATCTTGAACGACCCGAAGTCCTTGTACCAGAGACCGGCCGGCGCCTGCGGCTCGGACTCACGCCACAGCTTGAGCTTGTAGAGATCCTCAGCCGATATCTGGCGATCCACGACTCGATCGAAGAGGTGCTGGCGAAGATCTGCGGGAAGATCGGTCCACCGAATCTTCGGCATTAACTCCCAAAGGTCATCCGCGCGAGTTCTTCTTTCAACCGCTGCCGCTCGGCAGCGTCCGAAGACTCGGTGAGTCGACTGACGAGCGAGAAGAATCGTTCCTTCTCGGCCTCTTTGGATTGCAGACCGGCCTCGATCAAATCGACCAGCACTCGATTGGCGCTCGTTTTCCGCGTCCTCGCCAATGTGCGGACACGCTTGACGATGCCTGCAGGGATCGAAACGCTTTGACGAATTGTTCGCTCTGTCTCAGCCATAGCTCGAATCTTACACCATGATGCACCAGTCTGCACCGCACCGCATCGCAGAACCCCGGCCCATTGGGTCGTTGATCCAAATCGCCGAGAAACCCAAGGCGCCGCCGCAATCCGCGTCATTGGTCGGATTTTCGGGTGCTCAGCGTGCCCTATGAAGTGGCGCTCGGAGACGCGGGCTCTCGGCGATCCTGAAGGGCCCGCCAAAGCGCGATTTCGTTCTGGAGGGACGCCGTCACGGCGCCTCCGCGCACCGAACGGTCGAAATCTTTCATAGTCAGCGAAGACACCAAAGGGGCCGACTGACGTCGGCCCCTTTGATTTCGACGACTTGATGGTTGCGGGGGCTGGATTTGAACCAGCGACCTTTGGGTTATGAGCCCAACGAGCTACCGGGCTGCTCCACCCCGCGGTGACTCACGCAATGTAGCCGATCGGTCACCCCAAGTCAACCGGCCACCCTTGTCGGCTACTTCCGGAGCAGTCGCATGGCCTCCCGGGCCTTCTGGCTGGCCAGGGTCGTGTTGCCGGCGTTGCACGCCGCGGCGGCCTCGTTCACGAGCTTGGCTGCACGCTGCTGCTGGACATTGCCGTCGCGCGGAGACTGAATGTCCTGGTTCCGCGGGGACTGGACGTCCTGGTTCCGGGGAGACTGGATGTCCTGATTGCGCGGCGACTGGATGTCCTGGCTGCGCGGCGACTGGATGTCCTGGTTGCGCGGCGACTGGATGTCCTGGCTGCGCGGCGACTGGACGTCCTGGCCCCGCGGCGACTGCACGTCCTGACCACGCGGAGCCTGAATGTCCTGATTGCGCGGCGACTGGACGTCCTGGCTGCGAGCCCCGGCCAGGCTACCGTCGCGACGCCCACCCTGCGGGTCGCGCGGCGACTGCCCGTCCTGGCCGCGCGAGCTGCTCACGCTCGCCGATTTCAAGGCGACCTTGGCGGATTCCACGTCGGCACACTGCTGGGCCGCCAGGCTCGGTGTGGGACCGAGCAGCATCAGAAATGACATCGATGTGATCGTGGCCGGCACCAGCTTGATCATGATCTCGCCTCCCCTTTTTTCGCGGTCGTGTTTGCGGCGCAATACGGACGCCGCACCTGGTTCCAGGGCAGCAAGTGGTATGCCCATCTGGATATAACGCCCCCCCGGGGCCAGGCTCGGCCGGACGGCGCAGAAGATGGGACTGCACAACGCGATTGGCGTGCTGAATTCTTGCCGCGGAGCAGAATCGACGCGGTAACGGTTACCGCGGTGGCGGGACTACGTACCCTCTCCGGGCCTGCCCTTCACGGGCGACAAGCTGCGCGCGGCGCGCTGCGGCACGTACACGCGGCGCCCGGTGACGCGGTCGGTCTTGGCCGGCTCGTAGCGGCCCCGGCGCGCCAGCGCCCACAGGACGCGCCACGCCCCGCGCGTGGCCAGCAGCCAGTAGGTCTGGCAACGGAACGTACCGAGGAAGCGCTCCTGGAGGCTCTTCCGCCGCAGGTCCACCTGCCGCGGCAGGTACGGCCGCATGTCCTGGATCAGGGTCTGGGTCATGATGCCGCCCACCCATACCGTGAGGAGCAGCGACACGGTGGGCGCGCCGGTGGCCATGTAGAACCAGAAACGATGGCCCTCGTGGTGGTACGCGAGGTACCAGCCGAGCCAGCCGGTGACCGGGTAGACCAGCGCCGCGATCGGCCACTCGACGACCTTGTTGGCGATGTGCCGCACCAGCTGGGCCAGGTTGAACGCGGTCGGCTCTTCCCACCACGTGCGTCGCAGGTACGGGATGTCGTCCAGCACGCCCAGGTACCAGCGCGCGTTCTGCCGGATCACGCCTTCCGACGTCTCGGGCAGGTCGGTCACCTCCACCATCGGAAGAGCCTGGATCAGCACGCCGCGCCGGCCCAGGGCGTAGCCGAGCGTGGAGTCCTCGGTGGCCCCGGAGGTCGGGAAGCCGCCGAGCGATTGCATCAGGTCCAGGCGCACGAACTGGTTGTGCCCCAGGCAGATCTGCGCGCGGCGGAAGAGCAGCTCGAAGGCGGGACGGATGATCCAGGCCAGGCGCGGCAGCCCCGCGGTCATCCGCTCCAGCAGGCGCACCCGCTTGACCTCGTTCAGCAGCCGCGCGATCGACACCCGGATGAAGATCGACGACTGCTGGATGGCGCAGATCTTCCCGCGGATCGTCAGCCGATCGTAGTTGGCGAGCGACAGCGGGATGCCCTGGTAGGCGAGGCTCCCCTGCCCGGACAGCTCGCGATGGGCGATCCAGCGGTACGTGTCCAGGTCGGGGATCGAGTCCGCGTCGCTGACGCCCACGAAGACCTGCCCGGGATCGATCTCCTCCCCCAGGACCTCGCGCAGGAGCTCGGGCCGGAGCGCCCAGTTGAGCTGGTGCGCCTTGCGCCCGGGCCCCGGCATCGCCACGTGGGTGAGGCGCTTCTGCTGATAGGGCGGCAGCGTCTCGCGCAGGCGGCGGACCAGCTCGCCGGTGCTCACCCCCATCGCGGGGTGCGGGGCGCGCTCCTCCTCCTCCTTCGTCACCACGACCACGTGCAGGCGGCCGTGCGGGTACCGCGAGGCCACCAGCGCCGAGACGGTCACCGCGATCTGCGGCTCCTGGAACGCGGGCACCAGGTGCAGGAAGACCGGCGCGGCCGACTCCCGCTCCAGGCGCTCCTCGGTGGGCAGCTCGCCGAGCCGGGCGTAGGCCTCGCGCACGAACCGGGTGGTGATGAGCATCCCGCGCCAGTCCAGGGCCAGCTTGAAGGAGGCCCGGATGTTGAAGAAGAGCGCGATGAAGAAGAGGAGCGGGACGAGCTCCACGAGGGCTAGCGCCCTCTCTGCGGCGGCGACGGCGGGAGCTTGAGGATCCGCTCCCCCGGCTTGACCAGCCCGAGGTCCTCCCGAGCCACCTGCTCGATCAGCTCCGGATCGGTGCGCAGCCGGGTGACCAGCGCGGTGAGGCGGCCGGTCTCGGCGCGGAGCGTGGTGATCTCGCGCTCCATGCTCTCGACCTCGCGCTTCATGTGCCAGACCCGGGCGAGGCTCTGCCCGCCGTAGCCCAGCACCATCAAGGTCGCGGCGCCGAACGCGGTCAGGAGCAGCGCGCGGCGCCTCACTGGGCGAGGCTCCGGAACACGGCCCGGCCCGCCCAGACCGCGGCGGTGCCCAGCTCCTCCTCGATGCGCAGCAGCTGGTTGTACTTCGCGGTCCGCTCCCCGCGCGCGAGGGAGCCGGTCTTGATCTGTCCCGCGTTGACGCCCACCGCGAGGTCGGCCACGAACGCGTCCTCCGTCTCGCCGGAGCGGTGCGAGACCACGGTGCCGTAGCCGGCCCGCTTGGCCAGCTCCACCGCCTCCAGGGTCTCGGTGAGCGTGCCGATCTGGTTCACCTTGAGCAGGATCGCGTTGGCGATGCCCTTGCGGATGCCCTCCTGCAGGATCGCCGGGTTGGTCACGAACACGTCGTCGCCCACCAGCTGGCAGCGGGCGCCGATGCGACGGGTCAGGGCGCCCCAGCCCTCCCAGTCGTCCTCGGCCAGCCCGTCCTCGATGGAGCAGATCGGGTACCGGCTCATCAGACCCTCGTAGTAGGCGATCATCTCCTGGCTCGACTTCTCGGTCTTGTCCGCGCGCAGGCGGTAGCGGCCGTGCTCGCCGAACTCGCTCGCCGCGGTGTCGAGCGCGAGCCACACGTCCTCGCCGGGACGGTAGCCGGCCCGCTCGACGGCGCGCAGCAGGAAGTCCAGCGCCGGCTCGT
>Ga0105241_10000786_pt1 | contig 24114 bp, 19 predicted proteins | sample KBSC64metaG_FD_80422 | JGI IMG/M metagenome (GOLD analysis project Ga0105241, IMG submission 80422) | Corn rhizosphere microbial communities from Kellogg Biological Station, Michigan, USA - KBS C6-4 metaG | ecosystem: Host-associated > Plants > Roots > Rhizosphere > Soil | place: Michigan, USA... | reverse complement strand
TTCCCGCGCAGCTGAAATCCACTCTGATCATGGAAACCGGGGGGATGAAAGGCCGGCGGGAAGAAATAACGCGCGCGCGCCTGCATGAAATACTGGGTCTGGCCTTCGGGCAAAAGGAAATTCATTCTGAGTACGGAATGACGGAGTTGTTGTCCCAGGCTTATTCAGCAGGCAATGGCATTTACCGGCCCGTGCCCTGGATGAAAATGATGATCCGGAAAGAGGACGATCCGATGGACGTGCAAAGCACCGGAGAGGGGTTGCTGAATATCATTGATCTCGCCAACCGGGATTCCTGTTCCTTTATTGCTACGGATGATCTGGCAAAAGTTTATGCCGATGGTTCTTTTGAAGTGCTCGGCAGAATGGATAACAGCGACCTGCGCGGTTGCAGCTTACTGACCGTTTAAAGACAGGGTGCATCCATCAGGCCGCTGCAAATGACGGTCGCATTTTTCTGATTGCTTTCCGTAGCCAGTTCAATGAGCCGGATGGTATTGTATCCCTGTTCCGGTTTTACTTTTAATGGTTTGCCTGCTGTAATGCTTTCATACAGATCAGTATAATATCCGCCGTAGTTACCGGGCAGGGAAGGGTATTTTTCCTTAACAGGATGCCCGCTGATCTCGGTATGCAGTAAGCCATAGATTTCCTCAGACTCCTGCCCCCAGTTTTTAATATTGGGAAGAACGCCCTGGCGGAGTAATGCTTCCTGCGGATCTTCTCCATACTTGATAAAAGATCCTTTTGTGCCATGGATCATGTAGCGCGGACCAGGCTCACGGACAAGCATACCCGCTTTCAGGATGACCTTGGTAAATCCGTAATCCAGCCAGAGCTCAAAATAATCTGTTGTTTTTGCGTGCGGGCGTTGCATCCGGATATCCGCAGTAACTGTCTTTGGTAATCCGAATAAACAGAAAACCTGGTCAATCAGGTGGGCGCCAAGGTCGTACAGGATGCCACTGCCCGGTGCGTCATCTTCCCGCCAGGCATTGGGTCTTTGCCCGGGGCGGTACCGGTCGTAATGGGCTTCGAACTCCACTATTTCGCCGAGCTTGTTTTCATTCAGCAATTGCCGGATGGTCAGAAAATCGCTTACATAGCGGCGGTTCTGAAATACACTAAGCAGTTTGCCGGACTCCTTTGCAATCAGCAGCAGTTTTTTTGCATCTTCGCTGCTGATGGTAAAGGGTTTTTCCAGCACCACGTGTTTGCCCGCCCCCAGTGCGCGGGATGCATAATCAAAATGGGTATCGTTGGGTGTGGTGATCACTACCAGTTCCAGCGAAGGATCGGCCAGCATTTCATCAATGCTTCTTGCAATCTTTACGTGAGGATATTTTTCTTTGGCGCTGTCACCCTGTCTTTGCAGAATACTCAGGAGCTGATAATCCGGATTCGTTGTAATAAAAGGAAGATGCATGAACTGTGCGGCTACACCGAATCCGACAACGCCTGTTTTCATAAATTTATTTTTCGCAAAGTTAAGCAGGGAGATACCCGGTCGCTACAGGGAGTTTAAAAATTTAATCAGCTGCATTCTCTGCTGTTGCGTGAGCTGTGCAAACGCATCCCTGGATTTCTGTGCTTCACCCCCATGCCAGAGAATAGCTTCTTCAATGGATCTTGCGCGACCATCGTGCAGGTAATATGCGGCGCCGGTGGTTTTCTGCAACAGCCCGATTCCCCACAGCGGTTGTGTGCGCCATTCCCGCCCGCCGGCCAGAAAATCCGGGCGATTATCAGCCAGGCCTTCACCCAGATCATGTAGCAGAAGATCCGTATAGGGATGAATGCGCTGACCGCTGAGCTGCGGAAGATCCGGCTCTGAACCGGACATCATTGTGGAACGGTGACAGGCAGAACAATTCACCTGATTAAATAAAACGGAGCCGGCTTTCACGTCGGGATCCGTTACGTTCCGGCGCGCGGGAACGGCCAGCGTTTTCACGTAAAAACTAACATGGTTCAGCAGGCTGTCGGCAAGCTCTCTCTGGTCCTTATCTATGACGGAATGATATTGTTCCTGACCTAATGAACTTTCGTCTGCTGTTGCAAAAGTAGTCACGCCCATATCCTGCTGATAAGCCATGGCGATCTGCAGCAAAAGGGTAGGCGCATTCGCCTTCAGACCAAAGCGGCCGATTTCTGTTTTCTTTGTGTATGGGTCATAAACGTAATTTGCTTTTCCGGTGATGCCGTCCCCATTCTGATCCCCTGCATCTACAAAAGAAAGAATGGTGGTTTCCGGAATTTTTTCCAGCAGTCCCATGCCAACCAGCCTGGGCGCCAGACGCGGCGAAAGCATATACGGAACCGTTATCGGAATATAGGGATTCAGCAGCTGATACTCCGGACTGCGCAGATTTACAATCGTTCCATCCGGATAAGTAAAAGGAATTTCTGTATAAGTAATTCCAATGGTCGCTTCTGGTTTTACCCCAAAAATAGCCTGATCCTGCACCTGTAGTCCGAACCCGTTCACTTCCAGCGGGCCGCCATTGGCGTCGGTGCCCGCCTGACTGATCCGCATGAGCAGTCCTGCGGTTGCCGAGCCGGTAATGGGCAAACCACCGCCATCATTCCGGTGGCAGTTGATGCAGGAAACATTATTGTAAATCGGTCCCAGGCCTCCGAAAACCGGTGCGGGAGGGGCAACGAATTTCGATTCGAAGGTTTGGTCGCCCAGTTCATGAACACGCTGATCGCGGACGCTTAATCCGTCGATTGCGTGGGTGAAGGCGTGAGAAGACAGATCAAAATTAGTGGCCAGGCCTGCGCTTAACCGGTCATCATATTCATCATCCGGCAGCAGATCGGCCTTATGGCACATACTCAGCCCCGTTATAAGGATTGCAAAGCAGGATATGATATAGAGTTTTTTCAATCTTTGATATTTGTTATCATGAATTCAGTCAGCTCGTTATCCAGCAAGTCTTTGAGTGTGGCCAGCTGGTCCATGGTCTGCTGTACCTGCGTGCGCTGTTTGTAGATGGCTTCTTCATAGCGCAGGGTGATATTATCAAAAGAACTGATGGCGGCCTGGATCTGTGTTCTGATCTGATTGTCCAGGTCCCGGTTCTTTGCGGCCACCAGATCCCTGATTCCCTTTCCGTTGTTTAAGCCGAGGTAAACATTTTGCAATCCGATGATATTGTTATGGAAATCATCCAGCGTATTGCTGGAGTAAGGGGATTCCGTGATGGTGGAATCTTTGGCAATAAAAGGTTCAAACATCTTTCCTTCCCCCACTTCCCCGCAGATATCGCTCATGCCGGAAACGATATTTAAAAACAGATCCTGTTTGGTCTCGAATTGCGTGCTGCCGGCGCCGGCTGTCAGCACCTGGTTTTTAAAACCGGAGGACCAGTCGTTGTACAGGGGTTGCACATTGTTGTATAAAATATCAGCCGACAGGCTTACCATGTATTGTTTCTGCCTTGCCGTGATACCGGATGCCACCCTGCTTCCGCCTTTCCCGAAGATGATGTATTCCAGTGGATGATAACCACGCAGGCTTTGCGGAAGATTTTTGATATCGTCAGTCTCCAGCGGATTGCTGCTGGCGAGCAAAGAATCCATCTGATTGTAATCGGTTGGCCAGGTATCCGTATTGGGATCATAGTCGTTGTCCTCTACCGGGCCGAAAAGAAAACCTTCACATTGTTCCCAGGTTTGGCGGATATTTTTCCACGACGCCCGCGCAGCCAGCAGATTGGCATCGGTGGTTGCTGTATTCAGGGTGGTGATGGCCTGGTTCAGGCTCACGGCCGAATTGGTGAGCGCACTGTATTGTCCCAGGGCAACGTTATTGGTGAAATCTGTGATCACCTGGGTTTCCAGCGCGGCAAAATCGGTGTTATTGCTGGTTTCCGCAGACTTGTGACATGCGCCGAAAAGAAGTCCGGTGACTGCGAAAACGAGTATGCTCTTCTTCATGAAATTATGCTTTGAGATGAATAGTCAGCTGATCTGCATTCAGCGTGGTATTAAATTTTTTCAGTGGCAGTGCTGCGGGCCCCTTCACCACTTTCCCGTTTTGATCGAACTGGCTTCCGTGCAGATTGCATTTATAACCGGTGGGATTTACCTGCAGTTGATTTTGCTGATGTGTGCATTGCAGCAGGAGGGCTTCATATTGTCCGTCGTCCGTTTTTTTTACCGCGATATCGTAATACCAGCCGGAGGGCCTTATAATTAATAATGGCTCTGCGGCGAATGATGTCAATGGAATCTGCACGGTATTGTTACTGACCGTAACCTTCATCACTTTGGAAGCCGGGCTGCAGGCCGCGAGTTCGGAAAACAAATATCCTCCCGCTGCCAGCAGGCAGAGATTGCAGGATGATCTGATGAATTTTCTGCGGTCTGTGTTCATGGTTTCCGGATGAATGTTTAATAGATAACGCTCATGCTAAAACGAATAACCGATTCCGATGTTCAGAAACTGGTTGCTTTGCCGGTAGGGCAACTGGTTTGGCGGCGGGTTAATGACCAGGTCGGGATTCTGCTTCCCGGTATGAAGTAAACGGACATCCGCTTTAATCACCACATTGGGCAACGGCAGGTAACTGAAGCCGGCAATCAGGTGCGTTTGTTTTTCTGTTCCATCGTAGATGGCATCCCCGTTGCCGGGGATGGATGCATTCATGTCCAGTGCTTCAAACCGGGCAAAGCTGATGAACTGGGCGGTTTTGTTCTTTTTATAAAGCCAGTCGTACCCCAGTTCCGCGTAGGCGCCATACATTCCGTCAGCAATATTCTTCCCGAACCGGTTATTGATTTTTCCGGCATCGGGATAGCCGATATAAACCCCCAGGGCTTTTGCTGAAACCCCGTTCCTGCTGTATTGCAGATCCGCTTCTCCCAGGTAAAGAGGGCTTCCGAAGGCGCCGCTGTTCAGGCCCAGACTGTCGGCGCCTCGCGGACTTAAACCAATCGTACCACCGGTATATCCGGAAACCTGGAATCTGAAATCCTTCCAGGCATACTGAACGGCGGCGGTAAGGCCCAGGTTGTTGGCTGTAGCGAGGCTCCCCTCGGCGCGTCCTCCCGCAATGCCATTCCCGTGCTCAAAATGCTGGGCATTCAGGCCATTCAAAACGGCAATGGTATAGGTCAGCGGCAGCCGGTCCGATGAACCGTAAAATCCAACACCCAGTTCGCGCCAGGTGGCCGGAATAATGAGCTGCTCCACCAGTGGACGCTCCACCCCGTTAAAATTAACCGGCAGGTGGTTTTCGTTCAGGATGCCGATCCGGGGTGTGAACAGGCCGGCAACCAGATATTGTTTTGTGCTCAGGTTAAACTTCAGAAACGCCTGCTCCATGGAGATTTCAGCGCCGTTGGATTCCCCGCCTTCCACTTTGGCGTTTTCAATTTCCAGTTCAGAGAAAAAGGAAATTTTGTCTGAAAACTGATGGCCGACAAATAAAACGGCTCTCTCCAGGGTTACCGTCGACTGTTTCTGATTGAAGTCGCGCTGGTAAAAAGCGCTCCCGTACCCTGAAATAACTGTTTTCTGACTGACCGTACCCGCGTGCAGGGAATCTTCCCCGCTGTTGATTAACTGTTGTGCTTTGGTTCTAAACTGTTGAGCTTCAGCGGAAAATCCTGTGAGAGCTGTGAGGGTTAAAAACAAGGCCGGAACCTGATATTTCATGGTGCAAAAGAAATCCGAAACCGGCAAATGGGATTACGGAATCGGAAAAATGGTTTATACAATCCGGAAAAACTGAATTGTTTGCACTTCAAATAAAAATGGGATATTTATAAACAAAAAAACACGATCATGAAAATGGTAAAAACCTGCCTCGCCCTGGTCATTACGCTAACCGCCTTCGCGCAGATTCAGGCCCAAACGGCAGACGATATTATTAATAAGTATTTTGACGCCATTGGGGGCAAAGACAAAATTGCACAAATAAAATCCGTTCACATGGAAAATACCGTGGAAGCCATGGGAGGGGAAGGTCCCAGCACGATCACCATACTCAATGGAAAGGGGTATCGCTTTGATTCCGAAATGAACGGGAATAAAATCACCCAGGTTTACACCGATAAAGGCGGATGGGCCATCAATCCTTTTATGGGAAGCACCACCCCGCAGGTAGTTCCGGACGAAGTGTACAAACAAAACAAGGAACGGTTTGACGTGGGCGGCCCGCTGTTTAACTATGCGGCGAAAGGGAGCAAAGTGGTGCTGGATGGGAAAGAAGCCGGTGCCTATAAACTGAAAGTAACTACCGCAGATTCGATTGAGATGGAATTATATATCGACAGTGCCACATATAACCTGGTTAAATTAACCAGTTCTGCATCCATGATGGGCCAGACGATGGAAGTAGTGACTACTTTCTCTGATTTTAAAAAATCGGATTTTGGTATTGTGTTTCCCAATACCACGGAGATCAGTTTCGGCGGGCAGTTCGATATTACCTCCAGGATAAAAAAGCTGGACATCAATCAGGAGGTGGATCCCAAAATTTTCGAGATGCCGAAATCTTAGGTTTAAAATTATTAAATAAAATGCCCCTTCTTTTGAGGGGCATTTTATTTAATGTCTCTTTCCTTTTCCAGAACAAGTTGATATTCTGCCGGACTTATATCAACCATCGCATATTTTCTTACCTGATTGATAGCCATTTCATCCAGCATATCAACCGTGTTTTTATAGGAAGCTTCTGAAGTAGGTTTTAATATTATCATGAAGTTCGAATTGTTGGTCCTGATTTGTTTATTTCTGATCACTTCCCGTATCTTATTAAAAGGAACGGATTCAATTTTTGACGGGTCACTGCCCTCATAATAAAAAAGCTGATTACCAGCGGCAGGCATGAGTGTTAGTACGGCAGATTCAGGTTGCAGCTGCCTGTCTTTATCCGGAACGTCTTTTGGAAGTATGATCTTCATTGCCATCGGACTGCTCATTGCAGTGGTAAAGATGAAAAAGGTTATTAGTAAGAAGCCGAGATCAACCATGGGCGTAAGGTCTACTTTGGTTGAGAGCTTTTTTGATCTTCTAACCCCTCGCGTTTTTTTGCGATCGCTACTGGCGGCTAAGGTGAATTCGGCCATAAGATTTTTTTAGGGCTTCAGAATAGTATCCTGAATAAGATGCGCATTGGAACGAATTCCATAAAAACGCCTTGGCTGACCACATAAACCTTAATAACGATAACAAATCGCGTTGATATTCATTCCGGCGCCGATGGAGGCGAACAACAGCACATCGCCGGAGTGCAGTTCATGGGGAGGTAACTGATTTTTTCTGACCAGGTCGAAGAGCGTAGGCACGGTAGCTACGGAACTATTCCCGAGCCAGCTGATACTCATCGGCATGATATCTTTCGGGGGCTCTTCCACATCATATAACTGATACAATCTCTTTATGATGGCCTCATCCATTTTTTCATTTGCCTGGTGAATAAAAATCTTTTTCAGTTCCTGAATCGGCACGCCACTTTTATCCAGGCATAGTTTCATTGCGGCGGGAACCTGCGTTATGGCAAACTCATATACTTTCCTCCCTTTCATTTTTAAATAGCGGATATGGGGATCGCTTTCAGGATAGAAGGATGCTCCCATATTGATATAATCCACTTCTTCCATGGAATAGGTCTGGGCGACATGCCCCATGATGCCCGGAGAAAAACGGGTTCCTTCTTTCTGCTCCAGAACCACCGCACCAGCGCCATCGCTGAAGATCATGCTGTCCCGGTCGTACATGTCGATGACCCGGGAAAGGGCTTCCGTACCAATGATCAGTGTTTTTTTTGCGAGACCGGCTTTTATAAAAGCGTCCGATTGAATTAGCCCCTGCAACCATCCCGGACATCCGAACAGAATATCGTATGCCACACAATCGGGGTTCCGTATGCCCAAAGCGTTTTTTATCAGGCTGGCCAGCGAGGGCACAGCGGCGGTCTGGATGGTATCTTTCAATACATTTCCGAAATTATGGGCAACGATGAGCTGATCCAGGCTCTCCGGATCGGTTCCACTGTCCAGGATAGCCAGCCGGGCAGCTTCATAACCCAGGTCTGAAGCATTTAGATCATTCGTGGTATATCGTCTTTCTTCAATCCCTGTGATTTTTTTAAACTTGCTGACCACTTCGCCCGGCTCTGTATGCAGTGCTGTTCCGCCTGCGGTATAAAATACGTTTTGGGCAAAGTCCTCGTTGGTTTGAACAAATGGCGGAATATAGCAGCCGGAGCCTGTGATGACTGAATGAAGCATAATCAATCCGGGCGGTTAGGTTTTATAATTGCTAATGCCGCTAAGGTATATAAAATTAGAAAGAAACTTTTACTCCGGCTTCTTATCCTTTAGTTTGGCCTTCGGGACATATACTTTTTTCCCCTTATTATCGATATAATAATATTTTGAACTATGGTCGATAAAAATGGTTTCTCCATTGGGACCAACCTTATCCTTATATTTATTATCCACGACGGCTGATTTCCCCTGGGAAGCAACCTTCGCCGTCTTATGGCTAACCTTATGCGCCGCAGTGTCAATCTTTTTTCCCACCTGGGCATCGGAACCTGCGATGATAAGAAAACTGAGTACAAATATTCCTGCTAGTTTTTTCATATTTTCCATTTTAGTGTAAACTGCTGTTTTCGATAGATATACTGAAAAAACGATGCCAGACTGACATTCCGGGTATTTTTATGAACAGGTCCCTGAATAAGGCGTTAATTCCTGCAGGCCGTTTTGAGAAAACTGTAGGGATCGATGGAGGAATAGTTGTCGACCGGAGCGGGAAAATCGCTGAGACGCAGTTCAAGGAATGATTTGGTCGGCATGATCTGCCATATCCATAATTTTTTACCCGGCATCAGGGTCACATCCACTTCCGGGAGGATTTCTTTTATCAATCCGTCCCAGCAGGCTTTTTCCAAAAGGTCTTTAGCCGAAAAACCACTTTTTTCGTTTACATCTTTTTCCACCCATTGCTGTTGCGCAAACCGGGTGTCTGTGAGGAGCAGGATTTCCTGTTGGGTGTTGTTCTTTTTCATATCGGGGCATTTTTAGGAGCTGCTATATATATAGACGTAAAAATGCCCCGGAAGTAAACTCCGGCAAATCGAAAAACCGTGGCTGTTGTTATAATTTATGGAACCGTTAACAAGGCATCAGCCTTTTTCATTCCCGTAAAGCTGCTGCTGTAAAAACGCATTCCTGAATTTGGCATGCGGATCACAGCTGTGGGCGAACGCTTTAAAATCTTCCAGCTTTTCATAGCGGGAAGCGAGTTTTTCCGGAGAAAGCGTAAACAACTTACCCCAGTGCGGTCTTGGCTGGAAAGGCTCCAGTTCTTTTTCTATCCGGGGCAGCAGCTTACTTACCGCCGGCCAGTCCGGCTTCCAGGTAAAATGAATGGTTACCGAGTCCTGATTCCTGCAGGGGCTCATCCAGAGGTCGTCGGCAGCAATGGTTCGGATCTCCGTAATAAACAGGTGCGGGCCAATTTCTTTCCCTAAACGGTAAACGGCCAGTATGGCTTCTACGGCATGCCGGCGGGGAACAAAATATTCTGATTGCAATTCTTTGCCGCTGCTGGGTGTGAATCCCATTTTGAAATGAGGAAGCCTTTCGTACCAGGGGCCGGGAACGCCCATCTGTTCGGTGCAGTTTTCAGCCGCATGATCCATGATCGGGTGCAGGTTCCGGGTAGCCGCGCGGGCTTCATAAAATTCAGCAGGCGTCTCCGCATTATTTCCGGAATCGACCCTGCTTTTTATCCAGACCTCATCGATGAAATCTGATTGCCAGTCCATAAAAAGACTTACACTGTATCCGGCGGACATGATTTCGTCAAAACTTTCTTTCAACCGGGCCAAAGGGAGATTGATAAATACATTTTGCTTCATCAGGTAGGTTGGCTGTACGGCGAGGCCAACTTTGGTAATCACGCCCAGAGCCCCCAGTCCTACGACGGCCGCAGGAAATAAATCGTCTTTATCTTTCGCAAGATGGATCAGGCTGCCATCGGCAACTACAATTTCCAATGTTCTGACGGCGGAAGCCAGGTTCCCGTTGCCAACTCCCGAACCATGGGTAGCTGTGGTTATGGAACCGGCAACAGAAATATGCGGCAGGGAGGCCAGGTTGTGCAGTGCAAATCCCTTTTCGTGCAGGAAAGGGCTTAGCTCCCCGTATTTTATTCCGCCCTCAACCGTAACGGTATGGGACGCCGGATCCAGCTCCAGCACCCGGTTCATTTTACCGGATGAAATCAGGTTGAACCGGCTGTCGGCGATGGTATTGAAGCAATGCCTTGTGCCGAGGCTTCTCAAATGGCTGCATTGCCTGACCAGGGTCTGTACCTCTTCCGCAGACTGGGGATAAAATACTTTGTTTGTGCTGTAGCTGATATTGCCGGACCAGTTCGTCAGTCTTTCCTGCTGAACCCAGTCCGGCAGCGGCGATAAAAATGGTGCAGCCATGGTTGCGGAACTTAACCTGATAAAAGCTTTTCTTTTCATTTTATAATCATACAATATAATATTTATTTCCTTATCCTTTAAAAATGAAAAGGGTTCAGGCCAGGCCCTGATTTTACCCATTTATCGCAGAAATCCGGCTCTTTGTCGCAGGAAGCGCCCGCGTCTTTTTATATCTTATTACATTGAGGCAGATTATACGCTCATGAATAAAAAATGGTATCGTTCCAAAGGAGCAGTCATCTGCTTCCATATCCTGGCCTGGTTGCTGTTATTTTCGCTGCCGGCGCTGTTTCACCGGGAAAATGACCAGCCCAGGATAAACTGGAAAGGCATGTTTACCCTCCGGGCATTGATTTTTGATGCCTGTTTTATATCGATATTCTATTTGAATGCACTCCTGCTGATACCCCGTTTGCTGAACCGCAAAAGGATCGGCGCTTATATTTTCTCGGTTACCGGATTGTTTGTTCTCGTGCTGCTGATCCTGCCGCTCGTTCCTTCGGAACACGGACAAAAGGGATTCCACCGGGAAATCTTTTTCCTGATCTTTCCTTATCTGTTCATCTGGGCCATGAGTACGGCTTACCGTTTTGTTTCGGACCAGGTTAAAACAGAGCAGCTGATGAAGGAACGCGAAAATGAAAACCTCAAAACGGAATTGTCTTTTCTGCGGAGCCAGGTGAGCCCGCACTTCCTGTTCAACGTGCTGAATAATATGGTTGCCATGGCCCGGCTGCGGTCTGATTTACTGGAGCCTTCCCTGATCAGGCTTTCCGGCCTGATGCGTTATATGCTGTATGAATCCGACGAAGCCAAAGTGCCCTTGAGCAGGGAAGTGGAATACGTGAATAGTTTTATTGAGCTGCAGAAAATCCGGTATGCAAAATCCCTGACTATTAAAGCGCAACTGGATACGGGAGACAATCAGCTAATTGAACCCATGTTGCTGATTCCTTTTATTGAAAATGCTTTTAAGCATGGCACGGGGATCATCGAAGATCCCGTCATTGAGATCAGCCTTAAAATTTCGGACGGACTGGTCGACTTCCGGGTGAGGAATAAATATATTCCCGGTACAGCTGAAATCAAGGACAAGACTTCCGGTATCGGGCTTGCCAATGTGATCAGGCGGCTGAACCTGCTCTTCGAACACAAACATATTCTGAGCATCAATAAGGAAAATGGATGGTTCGACGTTTCTTTGCAGATTAAACTGAATTCAAGATGAAATGTGTTGCCGTTGATGATGAGCCCCTGGCATTGGCCTTATTGATCGACAATATCCGCCAGGTGACTTCTCTTCAACTGGTTGCATCCTGCGCTAATGCAATGGAAGCGCTTACCGTTTTGAACCGGGAAGAGGTGGATCTGATTTTTCTGGATATCCAGATGCCGGGACTTACCGGTTTGCAATTCCTGCAATCCCTTTCTGTGCGACCAATGGTGATTCTGATTACGGCATACGAAAAATATGCATTGGAAGGATTTAACCTTGACGTTATTGACTACCTGGTTAAGCCGGTTCCCTTTGAACGGTTTTTGAAAGCCTGTAATAAGGCCACCGATTTTTTCAGGCTGAAGAATAACGCTCTGCCGGCAGAGCAGCCGGATTATTTTTTTGTTAATGCGGAGTACGGATTGATCAAAATCGTTATATCAGAAATCGTTTTGATTGAAGGGTTGAAAGACTACCTGAAAATTCATTTGGCTGATGGTAAAAACCTGGTCATCCGGATGAGCCTTAAATCCATTGAGGAAAAACTTCCCCCGAATAAGTTCTTCCGTATTCATAAATCTTATATCGTATCTGTTTCCCATATTACTTCGATCCGCAAAAACTCCGTTTTTCTGAGCGAACGTGAGCTTCCCCTGAGTGATCATTACAAGGAGGAACTGCTGCGGGTAATCGGTCAGGGAAACAAGAGTTAATGCATTTTGTCGCAGGATATTGACCGCTTGTCTCAATTCCCAAATTTGTTAAAGGTCCCGGATTATTTTTGCAGCCAATACACCAAACAGGTTTTATGAAAAAATTTTTGTTACTAATGTTTTCGCTGGCAGGCCTTTTTACCGTTCCGGCGCAATTTCCGGGAGGAGGAGGTAAAGCGCCTAACATGGGTCATATCTACGGAAGGATTGTAGACAGCACCGGTCATGGCATTGCCGATGCGACCGTGCTGGTATTGCAGAATAAAAGAGATTCCGCAACCAAAAAAAACAAGTTTGTTTTGCTGAAGGGACTTAGTACCAAAGCAAACGGAGATTTCAACTTTGAAGACCTGCCCCTGTTCGGCGGACTCAAACTAAAAATCTCCGCAACCGGATACAAACCCTTTGAACAAAATGTGGTTTTTCAGATGCGGATGCCCGGCGGCGGGGCGCCGAAAGCGGGCGCAGATCCTGCGCAGGCGATGAATGCTATTGGCAGCGCCATCAATGGATTTGACCGCGACCTTGGAAACATAAAACTGGAGGTGGATATTACCCAGCTGGCTGCCGTAACAGTCACTGCCACTCCACCCACGCTGAGAATGGATATTGATAAAAAAGTGTACAATGTGGAGAAGGATATCGTGAACGCGGGAGGCACGGCGCTTGACGTGATGAAAAATGTGCCATCGGTTAACGTGGACATTGACGGAAATGTAACGCTTCGCAACAGTCCCCCGCAGATATATATTGATGGAAGACCCACGACGCTGACGCTTGATCAGATCCCTGCAGACGCCATCGAAAGTGTGGAAGTGATCACCAATCCCTCTGCAAAATATGATGCTTCCGGCGGTGGAGCGGGTATTCTGAATATCGTTTTAAAGAAAAACCGGAAGACCGGTTACAACGGAAATGCAAGGGCTGGCGTGGATGGCCGCGGCGGCTTTAACGGTGGATTGAATTTCAATCTACGCCAGAACAAATTCAATTTCACCGCAGCGGGCTTCATGAATCAGAACCGGGGTGTAACCACCGGAAGTACCGAACGGACTAATTTAACAGATCCGGAAACAAAAATAAATCAGGACAACTACAGCAAGAACAAGGGTGGATTTGCCTTTGGAAGTGTTGGATTTGATTATTTCATGACGCCCAGAACCACTTTTTCCCTTACGGGAATCAAGGTGCACGGCGAATTTAAGCCCTATGACAGGCTGAGCATTGAAAACAATATCCTCTATCCGGATCATACCAGCACTTTTTACAGTGAGCGCAATTCCAATTCGAAAAGAGTATTTAATGCGAACGGATTTCAATTTGCATTCAAGCATCTTTTCCCCCGGGAAGGAGAGAATATCACGGCAGACATGAATTATTTTGCCGGGAAGAATGAAAACGATGCATTATACATCACCAATTATCTCTCGGGCGGACCCGGATCGCCGGTGAACAATTTTCAGCAGCAAAGAGTTGATGGTAGCGGAAATAATAAATTCTTTACTGTCCAGACCGATTATGTGCGCCCCTTCAGCAAGAGCACGAAGCTGGAAGCCGGTTTGCGGATGAACAGCCAGAATTTGCTGAATAATAATTACAATTACTATGATACGCTGGGAGATGGTAATTTCTATCTGGTGCCTTCCGCATCCACTAACTATAAGAACACCAATAACGTGTATGCCGGATATGTTTCTTTCACAAGCGCTATTAAGGACTTTGGTTATGAAGTGGGCCTGCGCGCGGAAAGTTCAGACTATACGGGAGAATTATTAAATACCAGGCAGGAGTACAGCAATTCTTATCCGATCAGCCTTTTCCCCTCCATCTTTCTTAGCCAGAAACTGAAGAGCCAGCAGGAATTGCAGTTAAGCTATACCCGCCGGATCAATCGTCCGAATTTCTTTCAGCTGATTCCTTACACGGATTATACAGACAGTTTGAATATCACCCGCGGTAATCCGGATCTGGTTCCGGAGTTTACCAATTCGCTGGAATTTTCTTACCTGAAAACATTTGCGGGCAGCAATACCTTCCTGGCCTCCTTATATTACAAGCGTACGGATCATCTTATTACCCGTTTCCTGGATACCTTCAATAATGAGATCTCGAAAAAACCTGATCTGGTGAATACCTATATCAATGCCAATAACAGCCAGACGACGGGTTTGGAACTCACAGCTGTAAATAAAATCACCAACTGGTGGGACCTTACGACCAACATCAATTTCTACAATTCCAAAATCAATACCGATAATGTGACCGCGTCTCAGGCTGCCCTCTGGAGCTGGTTCGGAAAAATAAATACCAATTTTAAACTGCCGGCCAGGTTTAAACTGCAGCTTACCGGGCTGTACCAGTCCAAGTCCAACCTGCCGGTGAATTCCGGAGGCGGCGGTTTTGGCGGGCCTCCCGGTATGCGTGGCGGACAAAGCGCTTCACAGGGATATATTGCGGCTTTCTGGGGAGTCGATGCGGCAGTCAGCAGAAGTTTTTTTAAGAATGATGCCGCCTCGCTCAGTGTATCCATCAGCGATATTTTCAGAACGCGAACTTCCAACCAGCATTCAGAAAGTGCATACTTTATACAGGATTATAATCGCTTGCGTGATCCCCAGCTGGTTCGGATTAATTTTACTTATCGTTTCGGGAAAATGGATGTTTCCCTTTTCAAAAGAAAGAACATGAACTCCTCCGGGTCGCAGGATGCCATGCAGGGAATGCAGTAGGGTTGACGGTTGATGGTTGACGGTTGACGGTTGACGGTTGACGGTTGACGGTTGACGGTTGACGGTTGACGGTTGACGGTTGACGGTTGACGGTTGACGGAGGGAGGGAATCGAAGATAAATAAAAAAAGGAGCGCTTTTTGGGGCGCTCCTTTTTTACTTTTTATTTTTTACTTTTTCCTTTTTTTACTTTTTCCTTTTTTTACCAGAACTTAACATACAAAGCAGCCAGCAGCAACAGAATGATCACGATCAGCGCGGTGGTCTGCGGCTTTAATTTGAACATGGTTTTGTCCAGTTCGAAGGCTTTCGGGTTGATTTTTGGCCCGGCCAGACTCACCAATACCATAATCGCTACGGTGAAGAAAAAGGCAAGTCCCATGCAAATCAGGAAAGGGATTTCATATCCGCCGTGACCATTGGGGTATGCCGTATACAACCAGGTTTCGTGACCGGTAAGAGCCGGGGCAAATTCATTAAAGAAAATGCAGAGTACAAGCCCGGTGATCACGCCTACAATGGCTGCTGCACCGGTGGTTCTTTTCCAGAACATGCCGAGTATGAACATGGCAAATACTCCGGGGCTGATAAATCCGGTATATTTCTGAATATAGGTAAAGCCACCTTCGCTGCTGATGCCCAGCACATCTTTCCAGGTAAATAAAATAGCGATGATCATCGCGGAAAGGGCTACGATCCGCCCAATCCAGACCAGCCGTTTTTCGGAAGCTTCCTTATTGATGTATTTCCTGTAAATGTCCAGCGTATAAATGGTAGAAATGCTGTTTACCTTGCCGGCGAGAGACGCAACAATCGCCGCAGTCAGGGCTGCAATAGATAATCCTTTGAGGCCGGCGGGAAGAAAGCCCAGTACCGCGGAATATGCGTGATCCATATTCGCATGCTCCATGGAAGGCAGGTTGCCCTGTTTCATCAATACGTAAGCTGCAATGCCGGGAAGCATCACGATCAGCGGCATGATCAGTTTGAGGAGGGCTGCAAATAACAAACCGTTCCGGGCAGTATTCAGATTGGCTCCCAAAGCCCTTTGGGTGATATACTGATTACAACCCCAGTAATTCAGGTTGACAATCCATTGTCCTGCGGCATACATTAAAATACCCGGGAGGATCAGGTATTTGTCTATATCCACCTGTGGCGAGTTGGCTGAAGGTTTCGAGAAGATCATGTGAAAATGTTCGGGAGCCGTTTTGATCATTGTATCAAAACCATGCATTGCCCCCTGGCCGCCTCCCACTTTGTTCAGGGCGAAATAAGAAGTGGCCAGTCCGCCGACGATCAGCACCGTTACCTGAATGACATCGGTGAACCCAATCACTTTCATTCCTCCCAGTGTAATAAAAATAGCGAAGACTGCCAGCGCAATCATCACGATATGCAGGTAATCGTGCCCGTCGGCCGGTAAGAGTCCCCGGATGGCAATTGCTCCCAGATAAAGGATGGAGGTCAGGTTTACAAACACATAAATAAACAGCCAGAGAATGGCCATGATCATGGCCACAGTTTCATTATACCGCGTTTTCAGAAACTGCGGCATGGTATAGATCTTGTTCTTCAGATAAATAGGCATGAACCATACGGCAATGATAATCAGCGCTACGGCTGCAATCCATTCGTAAGCGGAAACCGCAATGCCGACGAAGAATCCGTTACCGCTCATTCCGATGAATTGTTCAGCAGAAATATTAGATGCGATAAGGGACGCGCCTATTGCATACCAGGTAAGGGTTCCTTCTGCGAGAAAAAAGGCTTTGGAATCGTGTTCCTTGCTTTTTCTTCGTTTATAAATCCAATAACCATAAGAACCTACCAGCACCAGATAAAGCAGGAAAACCACATAGTCTTTAAATACGAGTTGATTATTCATGTTGGGGCAATCGTGTTGTGAAGGGAAATTTTATTTTGACAAGATAGATTACAATTTCATCTGATAGTACACATCATTCCATCTCAATTCATTTTTGAATTGATAAATATCTGTATTCTTTCCTATGCACACAAACTCGATTCCGGCCATAGATGCGAAATCTTCCAGGCATTCAGCCGGCAGATTCTGGCTGTAACAGGTATGATGCGCACCACCCGCGAGGATCCAGGCGGTGCAACCTTTTTTCAGGTCGGGATAGGGACGCCATAGCACGCGGGCGACCGGCAGCCTGGGCAGACTCTGTACGGGGCTGACTGCATTTACTTCATTCACCAGCATACGAAAGCGGTTTCCCATATCAATGATGGATGCATTCAGTGCCTGTCCGGCCCCACCATTAAAAACCAGCCGCACCGGATCTTCCTTTCCTCCGATACCCAGCGGATGGATTTCGCAGGAAGGTTTGTCTGCCGCTATGGACTCGCAGATCTCCAGCATGTGCGCCCCGAGCACCAGTTCGTTATCGGGATTGAAATGATAAGTATAATCTTCCATAAAAGAATTGCCGCCGCTCAGTCCGGTAGCCATGGTTTTCATAGCGCGTACCAGTGCGGCCGTTTTCCAGTCGCCCTCTCCCGCAAAACCATATCCGGCGTTCATTAAACGCTGGGCCGCGATGCCCGGTAATTGTTTCAGGCCATGCAGATCTTCGAATGTGTCTGTGAACCCTTTGAAATTTCCCTGTTCCAGAAAATGTTTTAGTCCCAGTTCGATTTTTGCAGCATCTCTCAGCGATGCATGACGCGCATTGCCCTTTTTCAATGTATCAGTCACCTGGTATTGCTGCAGATAGATATCGATAAGTTCGTCAATTTCATGCCCAGCCACCCCGTCAACGGATTGCACCAGATCGCCAACGCCATGGGTATTCACGGAATATCCAAACTTGTATTCGGCCTCTACTTTATCACCTTCTGTTACCGCCACCTGCCGCATGTTGTCGCCAAAGCGAACGAACTTTGCACCCTGCCAGTCGTGCCAGCCTGCTGCTGCGCGCGTCCAAACCGCGATCTGACCTGTTACCTGTTTATCTTCCCAGTGGCCGGTCACCACTTTCCGGTTGATACGCAGCCGGCTGAGAATAAAACCAAACTCCCGGTCGCCGTGGGCACTCTGATTCAGATTCATAAAATCCATGTCAATTTCATTCCATGGAATATCACGGTTGAACTGGGTATGCAGGTGAAGCAGGGGCTTTTGTAATATTTTTAGTCCGTTGATCCACATTTTTGCCGGGGAAAAAGTATGCATCCAGGTAATGATTCCGATGCAGTTGCTGTTGTTATTGGCTTCCGAACAGGCCTGCACAATTTCTTCCGGAGTCTTGACTACGGGTTTAAATGTTATGCTGACGGGTATTGAGCTGCTCTCATGCAGGGCATGGGCGATCGTTGCCGCATGCTGATCTACTTTTTTTAAAGTTTCTTCTCCGTATAAATGCTGACTTCCGGTTACAAACCAGACTTCCAGTTTTTTAAGGTCTGTCATGTTTTCTAATCGTTGAACGCACTTGTTTTTTATTGACCATAATAAGAATCCGGCCCGTGTTTTCTTTCAAAATGTTTTTTGATCAGCGCATCTTTCAGGGTTTGCGCTTTTGGATTGATCTGTTCCGTCAGCAGGGCCATATGCGCAATGGATTCCAGCACCGCGCTGTTGTACACGGCTTTCTCTGCATTTTTTCCCCAGGTGAAAGGAGCATGGTTGCCAACCAGGATCATTTCCACTTCTTCATAGCTCAGGTTCTTTTCTTTCAGGTGGTTGATGATCTGGAATCCTGTCTGGTATTCGTAGTTGCCTTTTATCATTTCATCTGCCATGGGCGCCGCGCAGGGAATAAACCCGGTATGATGATCAGCGTGTGTTGTGCCGTAAATGGGAATATCGCGTTGTGCCTGCGCCCAGGCTGTAGCATAAGTGGAATGGGTATGTACAATGGCCCCGATTTTTTCCCAGTGTTTATACAGCACGGCGTGTGTAAGGGTATCAGAGGATGGACGAAGGGCTCCCTCTACGGTCTTTCCTTCGAAATCCACGATCACCATTTTTTCCGGACTTAGCAGTTCATAGGGAACGCCACTGGGTTTGATGGCGAACACCCCTGCTTTCCGGTCGGCCACACTCACATTTCCGAAGGTGAAAATGACAAGCCCGAGGGCCGGCAACTGATTGTTGGCTTCGAAGGCTGCTTCTCTGATATCCCGATAACTGCTCATGCTGATGGATTGATCAGATTTTCAATAGCCAGTCCCAATTTTTTATATTCTGCGTAGCGCTGATCATAAATGGCCGACCTGGTCCGGTCGGGAAAATATTCTGCATCGAAGCCGGTTCCCATGGCCTGCATGGCTTCTTCTACTTTTGAATAGATGCCGGCAGCCGTGGCAGCAAACATGGCCGCGCCGAGTGCGCAGGTTTGTTCCGAGCGGTGAATGCGGATAGGCATATTGATCACATCCGCCATCATTTGCATGATGAAGGGGGATTTTTTGGCAACGCCGCCGAGACCGATCAGACCTTTTACGGGGATTCCTTCGCTGATGAATCTTTCCACGATGGCGCGTGCGCCAAAGCAGGTGGCTTCGGCTACAGCACGGAATATGGCAGGCGCATCACTGGCGAGGTTTAATGCGGCAATTGCCCCTTTGAGTTCCTGGTTGGCATCCGGTGTGCGGCGGCCATTGAACCAGTCAACAGCAATTTCTGTTTTTTCGGTCAGGGGAATCCCTTCAGCCTGACGGCTGAGTTCAGGTAAAATTTCCAGTATGGTTTCTTCGATCAGTGTGGCGGAGTCAGCATCGTTTTTTTCAGCCGCCTTTCCGGAAGCCAGGCGGAGCGGCCACGCGAGCAGATTCCTGAACCACGCATAAGCATCACCGAAAGCGGACTGTCCGGCTTCCATGCCGATCATGCCCGGAATTACAGAACCGTTTACCTGCCCGCAGATTCCTTTCACCAGTTTTCCTTCCATCTGTTCTGCCGGCGCCACCAGCATGTCGCAGGTGGATGTGCCCATTACTTTGCTGAGATAATAAGGTTCAATTTGCCCGCCTACCGCTCCCATGTGTGCGTCAAATGCACCAACAGCAACCAGCACCTCTGTGGAAAGCCCGAACTGGTTTGCCCAATAGACACTCAGCTTTCCTGCCGGCTGATCCGAAGTAAATGTTTTCGCGGGCAGCCGGGCAGCATACCCTTTCAGCAGCGGGTCGAGGGAGGAAAAACACTCGTCCGGGGGAAACCCTCCGAAGGCTTCCGACCAGAGGGCCTTGTGTCCTGCACTGCAAACACCCCGCCTGATCTGATCCGCGGCCGAACCACCCGTTAACACAAAGGGTATCCAGTCGCAATGCTCCACCCAGCCATGGCAGGCTTTGCGCACGGCCTCGTCGTCACGCAGCACATGCAATAGTTTTGCCCAGTACCATTCAGAAGAATAAATACCACCGACAAATTGTAAATAGTCCGTGGAAAAATTTTTTGCGTGACGGTTTATTTGCGCAGCCTCCTTCACTGCTGTATGGTCCTTCCATAAAACAAACATGGCATTCGGGTTCTCTGCAAATCCGGGAAGCAGGGCCAGCGGGGTGCCGGATTTATCCACAGCCACCGGAGAAGAGCCAGTGGTATCCACGCCAATGGCTCTCACCAGGCCCGCCACTTCCGGGCCGGCTTTGGTCAGGCAGTCGCGGACCGTGTATTCGAGTCCTTCCAGATAATCTTTGGGATGCTGACGGAACTGGTTGCGTGGAGGATCGCAGTATTGGCCGGCTTTCCAGCGGGGATAATAAAAAAGGGAGGAAGCGGCCTCTTCGCCTGTCGCGGCATTGATAATGATGGTACGGACGGAATCAGTCCCGAAATCTACCCCGATAACAAAGTTTTTTTCTTTCATATGAACAGCCTCCAGGTGAATTCATGTCAAATTAACACTTAATTTGTCAGCCGGCAAAAAAAATCGGGCAATAAAGCCGGAGGGCCGACCCCTATAAAACGAACTTATCCGGATTGGGAATAAAGTTCATAAATGCCCGGAAACTGGCTTTGTATTTCTTCTTGTTGAGCTTATAGTAGAAAGCGCCTTTTTTGGAATTGGATTTGTCTTTTTCCTTTAGTTTGACCAGCAGTTCGGTCGACAAAACCTTGCGGCTGAAGTTCCGGTTATCGAGTTTGGTTTCATAAACTCCTTCGTAAAGATGCTGCAATTGGGGAATGGTGAATTTTTCCGGCAGCAGTTCAAACAGGATGGGGTGGGAGGCGGCCTGGTAACGAAGTTCCTTTTGGGCCATCTTCAGCATATCGTCATGATCAAAGATCAGCGGAGGCCGTTTAGGGATCAGGAACCACTCGGCATGATATTCCTTGCTGATCTGTTTTTCATATTGGTGAATATCAATCAGTGCAGTGAATGCCGTGGAAATAGTTCGTTCCACCGGGTCCCGCCCGGGATAACTGAATGTTCGCAGCTGACCCAGATACAATCCTTCGATACCCGTAAATTTCTTTAAAATGCGGGCCGCGGCCTGTTCCAGGCTTTCTGATCTGGTAAGAAAACCCCCGATCAGGCTCCACTTGTTTTTTTCCGGCTCGATTACCCGTTTAAATAAAAGGACTTTGAGATCCTCGCCGTCAAATCCGAAAATGATACAGTCTACTGCGGCAAGAACATGTGTTTGTCCGGCATATTTACTCATATACGAAAGCAGTAATTCGTGGGTGAATATAGGGGGAAAAGTAAAAAGTAAAAAGTAAAAATGAGGCAACCTGTGTTTTTGAATCTCCTCATTGCAGCCTTTAGCGCGGATGGAATTTTCCGGCAAGCGGGGATTTGGCGCTCCCGGTAAGCCTTCCCCGTTTGCCGTTTCGCATTATATTTGCAGCCATCATGACGACCAAACCATTCCTGACAAATGAAACCGGTATCGGTGGCCAGTATAAAAGCTGGTTCCTGGATTATGCCTCTTATGTTATTCTGGAAAGAGCTGTGCCGGCCGTGCAGGACGGGTTAAAGCCCGTTCAGCGGCGCATTCTGCATGCCATGAAGGAAATGGATGACGGCCGTTTTAATAAGGTGGCCAATATCATCGGTCAGTCCATGCAATACCATCCGCATGGCGATGCATCCATTGGAGAAGCCATTGTCAATCTGGGGCAGAAGGATTTACTGATTGAAACCCAGGGCAACTGGGGTGATGTGCGTACTGGTGATGATGCTGCGGCTGCGCGTTATATTGAGGCCCGGCTCAGCAAATTTGCATTGGAAGTTGCTTTTAATCCCAAGACTACTGACTGGCAACTCAGCTATGATGGCAGGAAGAACGAACCGATTACGCTGCCTATGAAATTTCCACTGCTGCTGGCGCAGGGTGCTGAAGGGATTGCCGTAGGGCTGGCTACGAAAATCCTTCCGCATAATTTCTGCGAAATCTGCCAGGCAGCCGTTAAATATTTACGGGGGAAAAAATTCGAGCTGATGCCGGATTTCCAGACCGGCGGAATGATTGATATTGCCAACTACAATGAAGGAAAAAGAGGCGGCAAACTCCGCGTGCGCACCCATATTGAAGAACTGGATAAAAAAACGCTGGTTATTAAAGATGTTCCCTATGGCGTTACCACCAGCCAGCTGATTGATTCCATCATCAGGGCAAATGACCAGGGAAAGATCAAAATCCGCAAAGTGACCGATAATACCGCTGCGGAAGTGGAGATTCAGGTGGACCTGGCCCAGGGCATCTCACCGGATATAACCATTGATGCTTTGTATGCTTTCACGGATTGTGAGATCAGCATATCACCCAATGCCTGCGTGATCAATAAGCAAAGACCGGAATTCCCAACTGTTCAGGAACTGCTGAAATCCTCCGTGGATGATACCAAGGAATTGCTCCGGCGGGAACTCGAGATCAGGCTGGCCGAACTGCAGGACAAATGGCACTATACTTCGCTGGAAAAAATATTTTTTGAAGAAAAGATCTATAAGGAACTCGAAAAGAAACACGAGAACTGGGAAAAAGTACTGACTGCCATCGCCAGGGCATTCGAGCCTTACCGGAAACAGTTGAAACGGAATATTACCCGGGAGGATGTGGTGAAGCTAACGGAGAAGCCCGTACGAAGAATTTATAAACTGGATATTGATGAATTGAATGCACAGATCAAATCCCTGGAAGCAGAAATCAAACAGGTGAAGTTTGACCTGGGTAACCTCGTGGATTTTGCTGTAAACTATTATGAAAACCTGTTGAAGAAATACGGGAAGGGACGTGAACGCAAAACGGAGATCCGGCCATTTGAGGCCATTGAGGCAAAGCAGGTAGCCATGGCAAACGCCAAAATTTATGTGAACCGGGCGGAGGGATTTATCGGGACCGGTTTGAAGAAGGATGAGTTTGTGACCGAATGCTCTGATCTGGATGATATCATTGCCTTTACCCGGAGCGGTAAGATGAAGATCGTGCGCGTAGCGGAAAAATCTTTTATCGGGAAGGATATTCTGTATGTTGGTATTTTCCGGAAAAACGATGAGCGCAGCACTTACAATATGATCTATGCGGATGGAAAAACCGGCATCAGTTATGCCAAGCGTTTTTTCGTGACCGGGGTAACCCGGGAAAAAGAATACGAACTGGCGAAAGGGGAGAAAACCAAAGTGCATTATTTTTCTGCCAATCCCAATGGAGAGGCGGAAGTGGTGCGCGTACTGCTTAGCCCGAATTGTTCGGCAAGGCACAAGGAATTTGATTTTCAGTTTGAAACCCTGGAAGTAAAATCCAGGAATTCGCTGGGTAATCAGGTGACCAAATACCCCATCAAGTCCGTAAAATTCAAGCAGGCGGGAAAAGCAACCCTGAATGCCCGCAAACTCTGGTTCGACGATACCTTTGGAAGGCTGAGTACAGAGGAGAAGGGAATATTTCTGGGAAAGTTTGCGGCAGAGGACCGGATCCTGGTCATTTATTCAGATGGAAATTATGAAGTCACTGACCAGGAACTTACGCAGCGTTTTGATGCTGATAAGATTCTGCTGATCGAAAAATTTGATCCGG